>Ga0172368_10003980_pt1 | contig 17443 bp, 12 predicted proteins | sample Lak11m_FD_114540 | JGI IMG/M metagenome (GOLD analysis project Ga0172368, IMG submission 114540) | Freshwater microbial communities from Kabuno Bay, South-Kivu, Congo - kab_022012_11m | ecosystem: Environmental > Aquatic > Freshwater > Lake | place: Democratic Republic of the Congo: South-Kivu...
GCGAAAACCTCGCCACCTCCACCGGCCTGCAGGTAGGCGAAATCTACGTGGCCTACGCTGAATACAAGGCCGCCCAAACCACGGTCAACACCCAGATCCCGATCAAAGTCGCCGGAATTTGGCGTCCCAAAGACCCCAAAGCAACCTTCTGGTTCTACACGGTCGACGAGCTGCGCTTTGTGCTGCTGGTGCCCGAAGCGTCCCTGCGTTCGCGGGTAATGTCAACCATGGGCGACAAGGCCTACCTGGGCGTCTGGTACTGGATCTTTGACGGCTCGCGCGTCCACTCCAACGAAGTCCCATCGATCCTCGCACGCATCGCCGCAACGCGCGCCCGCGCGGCCAACCTGCTGCCGACCATACGCCTGGACATCTCGCCTGAGGAAGTTTTACAGGCATATCAAACCTCCGCCAATGGGCTGACTATCTTTCTCTACGCATTCAGCATCCCGATCCTGGGCATGACCTTCACCTTCATTGGTCTGGTGGTAGATATGGTGGTTGGCCAGCGGCGCAACGAAATCGCCGTGCTGCGCTCGCGCGGCGCAACCATCATCCAGATCATCGGCATGGCCATCCTCGAAAGCGTGCTGCTCGGCATGGTCGGCCTGGCGGTCGGCGCTCCGGGCGCGTCAGCCGTGGCCACTTTCTTCAGCAGAGCAATCAGCTTTCTGAACTTTTCGGCCAACAACCAGATCAACGCCGATATCACCCTGACCGCGGTCCAGTTTGGCGCGGTGGCGGTGATTCTGGCGCTGCTGTTCATGGTCTTGCCCACAATTGGCGCGGCGCAGCATACCATCATCACCTACAAACAAGATCGCGCCCGTTCGATGAACCAGCCGCTCTGGCAGCGCATGGGCCTGGATATCATGCTGCTCATCCCGGCCGGCTACGGCATCTATATTATGAACAAGCAAGGCGGGCTGCTGCTGCCCGGGCAGTCGGCTGCCGCCCCGATGGACATCTTCCAAAATCCACTGCTGCTGCTGGTTCCAGCCCTGGGCATCTTCTCGCTGACTCTGCTCCTGCTGCGCGTCCTGCCGGTTCTGATGGCGATCATCGCCTGGCTGGCCTCTAAAACCTCGAGCGTGGGCATCCTGATGGCCAGCCGCTACCTCTCGCGCACCTCGGGCGGGTATAACGCACCCTTGATCCTGCTGATCCTGACCCTCAGCCTGTCAACCTTCACCGCCACGCTGGCCCAGACCCTCGACCGCCACGTTCACGACCAGACGTTTTACCGCGTCGGCGGGGATATGCGCGTGATTGAATTGGGCGAGTACTCCGGCTCCGACGGCGCCACCCCAGCCACAGGCCAGGCACCCAGCAGCGGCGCCAATCCGAAAGCGGACGAAGAATCCGAAGGCCCGACATGGGTCTTCCTGCCGGTAAGTGAACACCTCAAAGTTCCCGGCGTCAACGGAGCGGCACGCGTCAAACATGGCCGGATGAGCGTGACGGTCAACGGCAACAACTTAAACTCCGACTTCATCGGTGTTGATCGCGTTGATTTCAGCCGCGTGGCCTACTGGCGGCGCGACTTTGCAACCCTGCCGCTGGGCACCTTGATGAACGATTTGGGCCGCACCACTGAAGGCGTGCTCATTTCGCGCGACCTCTATAACCAGGGCGTTCAAATTGGCGACAACCTGCGCGCCAGCGTCTACGAAAACAAGGAAAGCATCAACATCGACTATAAAGTCGTCGGCGTGTTCGATTACTTCCCAACCTGGTATCCCGAAGAAGCGCCGCTGGTGGTTGGCAACCTGGATTACTACTTTGAATCGGTCGGCGGCGAAACCCCGTACGATGTCTGGCTCAAACTTGACCCATCCGCCAACTTTGCCACCGTCAACGCGGGCATAAAGGACCTCTATAAAATTGTCCTGGAAAATACCATCGCCCTCGAGGAATTGAATGAAGCGAAAAGCAAGCCGGAGCGCCAGGGCTTTTTCGGGCTGCTCTCGGTCGGTTTTGTGGCCCTGGCCCTGCTGACTGTGCTTGGCTTCCTGCTCTATGCCTTCTTTTCCTTCCGCCGCCGTTTCATTGAGTTGGGCATGCTGCGCGCGATTGGACTTTCGGCTTTCCAGATGATCGTTTTTCTGGGATCCGAACTGGCCTTCCTGTTTGTGGTCGGGATCGGTGCTGGCACAGCCCTGGGCGTGTGGGTCAGCACATTGTTCATCCCCAAGCTGCAGGTTGGCAACGATATGGCCGCGCGTATCCCACCCTTCCTGGTGCGCATCGACTGGACGTCTGTCTTCCAGATCTATATCCTTTTCGGAATCCTGTTTGTTGTGGCGATGATCATTCTGACGTTCATGCTGCTGCGGATGAAGATATTCCAGGCAATCAAGCTCGGGGAGGCGGTGTAACATGGCGGCTGATGTTTTCATTCGCTGCGAAGGTCTGGTCAAAATATACAAAGTCGCCAACCTGGAAGTCTTTGCGCTGCAGGGCCTTGACTTGCAAATCCAGCGCGGCGAGCTGTTGGGTATCGTGGGGGCCAGCGGCAGCGGCAAATCCACCTTGATGAACATCCTGGGCGGCCTCGACCGCCCCTCGGCGGGCCGGATTTGGGTTGACAACATCGACCTGCTCAAATTGAACGAGCTGACCCTCAATCGCTATCGCAGCACCAAGGTCGGCTTTGTCTGGCAGCAAGGCGCGCGCAACCTGATCCCCTACCTATCCGCGCTGGAAAATGTCAAACTGCCCATCGCCATCGGCGGTAAGGGTTCGCAAATCAACGCAGGCAAGCACGCCGAAGAGCTGCTGGAATCGGTCGGCCTCTCGGAGAGACGCCACCACCGCCTGGCCGAAATGTCGGGCGGCGAGCAGCAGCGCGTCGCGATCGCCGTGGCCCTGGCCAACAAGCCCGTCTTGCTGCTGGCTGACGAGCCGACCGGCGAGGTGGACACGCGCACCGCCAGCGGCATCTACAAAGTATTTCAAGATCTCAACAGACAGTTTGGCCTGACCACGATCATCGTCAGCCATGATCAGTCCATCGCGCGCCACGTCAACCGCGTGGTCGCCATCCGCGACGGCAAAACCTCCTCGGAAACCGTCCGCCAGTCTCCCTTCCCCGCCCAGGCCGCTGCGCAGGCCGCCCCTGGCGAGCCTGCCCATCCTCATGCCGCCGAAAAGCATGAGGAAATGACTTTCGAAGAAGTCACCCTGCTCGACTCAGCCGGCCGCCTGCAAATTCCGCGCGAATTCCTGGAGAAACACAACATCAAAGGCCGGGTGCAGCTGGAAATGACCGAAGACGGCATCCTCATCCGCCCTGCCAAAAGCGCGCAACCCGAATCGGCCAGCGCACCCCAGGCCGCGCACAGCGAAACAGCCCAGGCGCCCGAGCCGCGCGGCCTGCGCGCCTTTGCCAACCGCCTGCGCGGGAAGAGGCCTCTATGAGCAACGCCATCATGATCGAAACGCACGACCTGCAGCGCATCTACCGCATTGGTTCGCGCGAAGTGCATGCCCTGCGTGGCATCAACCTGCAGATTCCAGCCGGGCGCTTCATCGCTCTCAAGGGCCGCTCGGGCAGCGGGAAAACCACCCTGTTAAACTGCCTGAGTGGACTGGACCGGCCCACGGTCGGCTCGGTGGAAGTCAACGGGCGCAACCTGGCTAAAATGGATGAGCGCGCGCTGACCGAATGGCGGCGCAAGGAAGTCGGGTTCATCTTTCAATCTTTCGGCCTGATCCCCACGCTTTCCGCGTTTGAAAACGTGGAACTGATGCTGCGCATCTCCGGCGCGCCTGGCCGCGAGCGCAGCAAGCGCGCATTGAGTGTGCTCAATCTGATGGGCCTGACCAAGTGGATTCATCACCGCCCTTATGAGCTTTCAGGCGGGCAGCAGCAGCGCGTCGCCATCGCGCGCGCCCTGGTCAACCAGCCGCGCCTGATCCTGGCCGATGAGCCGACCGGCGAACTGGACAGCAACACCTCGCGCGAAATTTTGAGCCTGTTCCGGCGAATTGTCGAAGAAGAACACATCACCCTGCTGATGAGCTCGCACGACCCGCTGGTTGACGGTTATGTCGACCAGGTGTTGCAGATGAAAGACGGCGAAATCGCCGAGTGACAACTGTGATAAAATACAGCGCGAAATTTATCTAGACAGGTGCTATCAGATGCCCACGGCCAAGAAAGATTTTCAAACTCCCGGCGTTATCTTCCAGCCCGCCACGACTCGCGGCATGCAGCAGGGCATCAATACGGTGCTCAACGCGGTGGCCCCCACCCTGGGTCCGCTGCCGCGTTTCGTGGCGATCGAACGGATCGCCATGCGCGATTCGATGCCAGAACGCCTGGACAGCGGGGGAACGATCGCCAGGCGCATCATTCAAATCCAGGGTCGCGACGCGGACGTTGGCGCCATGTTCATCCGCAACGTGCTTTACACCTTGCAGGAGAAAATTGGCGATGGCACTGCGACCGCGGGTGTGCTTTTCCAGAGCATCTTCAATGAGAGTTTGCACTATCTTAGCGCGGGCGGCAGCGCCATGCGCTTGCGCTATTTCCTTGACGAAGCCGTGCCGCTGATCCAGTCGGAACTGGACCGTATGACCATGCGCCTGAAGGGCAAAAAACAGCTAAGCGGCCTGGCCGCGACCATCACCAACGATAGCGAGCTGGCAAACTATCTGGGTGAAATCTTCGACATTATCGGTGAATACGGCCGCCTGGAACTGCGCAATGGGCGCACCCGCGCGATCGAACGCGAGTATATTGAGGGCATCTTCTGGGAAGACGGTGTGCATTCACGCGAGATGATCTTCGACAAAACCGAAATGCGCACAAACTTTGAAGATCCCTACATCGTGATCAGCGATATCGAGGTCAAAGAGCCGGAAGAAATCGTCCCACTGCTGGAACTGGCCGTCAAGCACGACATCAAGAACATCCTGATGATCTGCAACGGCTTTTCTGACCGCGCGCTCGGCCTGGTCTTGCTCAAACCCAACCTTGAAAGGGTCAAGATCTGCGCGGTTAAAACCCCGGAAATTGCCATGACCGAACGGATTGGCGCGCTCGAAGACATCGCCGTGATGACCGGCGGACAGCTTTTGAGCTCGACGGCTGGCGACACCTTTACCAGCATCCAGTTCGAGCACCTCGGGCGGGCCAGGCGAGCCTGGGCCACCAGTGACAATTTTGGCATCGTGGGCGGCAAGGGCAACGCGCGCAAGCTGCGCGAACACATCGCCACCCTGCGCAAGGGTTTTGCCAGCCTCGAAGATGCGGAAGACCGTAAGAAAGTCCTCAAGCGCCTGGGCAAGCTGATGGGCGGCGCGGCCACCCTGTGGATTGGCGACAGCACCCCCAATGCTGTCGAAGCGCGCAAAGAGCTGGCCGAACGCGCCGCCGAGGCGATGCGCGGCGCGATCCGCGATGGGGTCGTCCCCGGCGGCGGCGTGGCCCTGCTCAACTGCGCCGCGCTGCTGCGCCAAAGCATCCCTGGCATGACCGACCCCGATCAGATCGCGGCCTACCGCATCCTGACGCGCGCGTTGGAAGCCCCCATGCGCACCCTGATCCGCAACGGCGGCGGAGATCTGGATGAGATCATGGCCGAAATTAAGCAGGCCGGGCCTGGTTACGGCTATGATGTGGTCAAACGCGAAGTGGTCAAGATGAGCGACGCGCAAATCTTTGACGTGGTCAGCGTGGTCAAAGAAGCGCTGTATGCCGCGATCAACGGCGCCTCGCTGGCCCTGACCACCGACGTGATCATCCATCGCAAGAATCCACCCGAATCCCTGGCGACAACATCCTGAGCGGAGATTGATAGTGACGGACGAAACCAGCTCAACCCAAGACTTTATCTACTGCCTGGCAGCCACCGCCGGGTTTGGCCTTGGCCAGCCCGCGGCTTGTTTCGCGGCGCGCAACGCGGGCCTGTTCCGTTCCGACGATCACGGCCAGACCTGGTATGACGCGACCACCTCGCTGCAGCTCAGCCAGGCCGTCGCCGCCACCGCGGTGGCCCTTCCACACGATTTTGAGCGCTATCACACCGTCCTGGCGGGCATGGCGGGCGGCCTGCTGCGTTCGGTGGACGGCGGCAAGACCTGGTCGGTGCCGCCGGTCCCGACCCCTCCGCCCATGGTGACCGCCCTGGTCCTCTCGCCCAGCTTCAGCTCCGACGGCATCGCCCTGGCCGGCACAATGGAAGACGGCGTATTAACGACCAGCGACTCGGGCTATTCATGGGCCAGCTGGAACTTTGGTCTGCTCGACCTGACCGTTCTGTGCCTGGCGATTTCGCCGGCCTTTCGCGCGGATGAAACCGTCTTCGCCGGGACTGAAACCGGCATTTTCCGCAGCACCAATGGCGGACGCGCCTGGCGCGAGATCGAACTGCCCATCGGCTACGAACCGGTGATCAGCCTGGCCGTTTCGCCGGCCTACCAGGACGACCACACCCTCTACGCCGGAACCGACACGCAGGGTATTCTGGTCTCGCATGACGAAGGCGACAGCTGGGCCCGGCTCGGCGAGCATTTTCACGGCGAACCCGTCAACAATATTCTGATCTCGCCAGATTATGCCCTGACTCGCGCATTGGTCGCCCTGTCCAGCGGCCAGGCCTGGATCAGCCGCGACGAGGGAACGTCATGGAGCCAGCTGTGGAGCGACCTGAGCGAAGCGGGCCTGGAAATTTCCGCTCTGTTTACACCGGCTGGTTTCGAATCCGGCCAGCCCGCCTTCCTGGGCCTATATGGCGGCGAAATTCGCCAGATCACCTTCCCTTAAGCGCTTCCCTCAAAAACAGAGTGTTGTGAGTGAATTGGCGCTTTATGCCAAATTCCCTCACACCATATCCTCTTTTTCTCCACCGCAAAAAGCGCAAAGACCGCAAAGGAAGGCACAGGCTTTCTTTCGCGGTCTTTGCATTTATGGGGGTCAGGCGATTCTTGCCTGAGAACGGGCTGAATTTCGCCAGCGAAAAACTCAGCCCGCCGGCTGACCAGCATCTGTCTCGAGCAGGACGATCTTGCCGCTCGAACCATCGATACGGATGCGCTGCCCGGTAATTAAGCGCGTCGTCGCGCGATCCACCCCGACAATGGCCGGGATGCCATATTCGCGCGCCACCACCGCCCCATGCGTCATCATCCCGCCCACCTCCATCACCAGCCCGCCCGCGGTGAGAAACAGCGGCGTCCAGGACGGGTCTGTGCCAGGGCAGACCATGATTTCGCCCGGATGCAAATTGGCCTGGCGCGGGTCGAGAACCACCCGCACGAGGCCCTCAACCTGACCAGGCGAAACCGGATTGCCGACCACCACCCCCTCGCCCGTATCTTCGTTAACGATGCCCTCGTAGAAAGCTCGCCCGTCGCTGAGCAGCAGGCGCGGAATCTGCCTGCGGCCGCGTTCGCGCTCCAGATTTGCGCGCCGCGCGGCGATTAAGGCGGTCCAATCGCGCTGCTCCCGCCTGGCCAGTGCACCGATCTCATCAAATGTCAGGTACACCAGGTCGTCGGCCTCGCGCAGTTCGCCCGCCTGCACCCACTCGCGCCCACTCTGGATTAACTCACTGCGCACAGAGGCCAACATGCGCACCACAAAAAACTTTGGACTTTCGCGCGCGCCCATCAAATTCCGCGCCCTGCCCGCGAAAAAGCGCAGCAAACGCGCTCGCAGCCATCCCCAGCGCGTACCGCGCGCCGCCTCCACCAACGCATCAATCGCGCGCAGTGCAGCCTGCTCACCCCTGGCGAAAACCACGTCCGGGGCCTGGCCCGCATCTTCGATCCGCAAAAAACTGGCCAGCATTTCAAACACATGCGCCGGATGGTCCGCCCACCTGGCCCGGCCCAGGTCAATCTCTCCCAGGCCGCGCCCGCCATATTTCTCCAGAAAACCGGCCACAGCCACTTGCAAGACCTGCGGCAGGGCTCCCGCCAGGTAGCGCGCCGCCAGCTCTTCAGCCGGGGCCATGGCCGCCTGCCAGGAAGGCGCATCGGCGCGGATCACCCTGGCCATCGCCCACAAAGCCAGGTCCATCTCGGTGGTCGGGGTGTAAGGCATCACCCGCGTCACTTCCATCAGGAGATCCTGGCGGGTTTTGCCCAGATGGAGAAAGCGTTCAACGGGTATCTTGCGCGTCAGCAAGTTGAGCATATTCCAGGAGACCATGCCCGCCGCAACGCAGGAGACAAAACGCAGGAACGTGCGGAGCAAGTGCTGCTCAAAAATCGTATCCAGCAGGAGGGCGCGCTGGGCCAGCTTCTGATAGCGGTCGCCCTGAATTTGGGCGCTCTTCTTACGCAGTTCAGCCAGCACATGCTCTCCGCCCGCCACAATCGAAACACGGCGCGCCACAGGCGCCGTGAGGTTCATCAATACATTGGCCGCCAGCGGCAGCACAAACCGCCCAATCGTCACCCGCCCGGCCAACGTCATGCCGCGCCTGGCAGGTTTTAAGCGAGGATCATCTAAGATCTGTTGGATCGCCTGTCCAATCGTCGGTTCCACCAGCGCCATCGCATAATGAATGAAATCGCGCCCGACCGTATTGCGCAGCAAAGGGGTGAAGTTGGCCCACAGGCGTTCTCCCGCCGTGTACAGTGCGGTTTGGGTATTCGCGCTAACCCGCATGGCATACAGGCGCGCCATCGACGCGACCACCAGCTGCATCGTATGCTGGCCGATGGGTGTGATCGGATCCAGCAGCCCCTGCACCGCACCGAACGAGAACATCACTTTCAACGGCTCGGCCGGCATACCGGCCGGCAGGGGAAACAGTGAAGTAATCGCGCGCGATTGCAGCAGATACAGTTTGCCGCCAGCCTCCGCCCATTCGATATCCTGTGGAAACTCATATTCTTCCTGCACGCGCTGGCCCAGGCGAGCCAGTTCAACAATTTGATCGTCGCTCAACGCCTGCAGCGCGCGGTTATCGCCCGGCTGCGTCCGCGTACCCCCACCGGGACTGTATACCACCGCCAGCGCCTTGGCGCCCAGCGTCTTCTGCGTGATTTCGCCAGTCCGCGCATCAACCACATAGTGGTCTGGTTCGACCTGCCCGGAGACCAGCCCCTCGCCCAGGCCCAGCGCCGCGTCGATCACGGTTTCAGAGCGCAGCCCGCTGAGCGGGTTGGCGGTGAACATCACGCCCGAGGCGCGGCTCTCGACCATTGACTGCACGACCACCGCCAGGGCCAGGTCCGCGCCGTGGATGCGGTTGCGCGCGCGATACCCGATCGCGCGCGCCGTCCACAGGCTGCTCCAGCAGTTCACCACCGCTTCGCGCAGGCCCTCCAGGCTGGTGATATTCAAGAAGGTATCCTGCTGACCGGCAAACGACAGGTCAGGCAAATCTTCGGCCGTGGCCGAGGAACGCACCGCGACGGCTCCCGCCCCCAGATGCGCATAAGCTGCCGCGAGCGCGCCGGCAAGTTCTTCCGGCAGCGCTCCGGCGCTGAACAGGGCGCGGATTCTGCCCGACGCGCCTTCCAGCGCGGCCGCATCCTGCGCGGGCAGCCCTTCCAACTGGGCCTGGATGACAGGCTCAAGCTGGTTGGCACTCACAAACAGGCGGTAGGCCGCGGTGGTGAGCAGAAAGCCGCCCGGCACAGGAAAGCCGGCGCGCGCGAGGCGCGCCAAATTGGACCCTTTGCCGCCCGCATTGCTCAGTTCAGCCAGATCCGAGTCAAGCGGAAGAACATATGCCATTGCTGCGCTCATAAAATATTACACTTTCTATCGTGAAGCCCTATTCAGAAAAACGGCTCATCGCCGCCCGTAACGAGCCATGACCCGCTGCAGTTCATCCAGCGGCAGAGCATGCGCGACATGCCCCTGGAAACCCCGCGTCGTCTCCGCCGCGCACAGCGCGTTGAGAATCGCTTCTTCCACGGCATCCGCGGCGGCATTGAAGAAGGGATCCATGAAGCGCTGAGGCAGGATGGGCGCGAGCGGGATCAGACCTTCTGGCCGGGCGGGCAGATGCTGACCGGTGGCAAAGGCCAGGAACAAGTCGCCGCTGGTGTTGTGCCCCACCCCGCCTGCCCGCGCCAGACCGCTGGTGGCGCGCTGCGCCAGACGTTTGCACTGGTCGGGCAGCAGCGGCGCGTCGGTCGCCAGCACCACCACAATCGAGCTGGAATCCGGCGGGGTTTCCCAAGGAGTCGGGACCAGCTCCGGGCCAATCTCCAGCCCCACCGGCACGCCAGCCACCCGCAGCTGCGCGCGCGCGCCGTAATTGGTCTGGACCAGCGCGCCCAGCGTATAGGTCCCAACAGGCGTCTCGACCAGACGCGACGAGGTGCCGATCCCGCCCTTAAAATCGTGGCAGATCATACCCGTGCCGCCGCCCACGCAGCCCTCCGCCACCGGCCCCGCGCTGGCGGAACGCATGGCCGCATACAGATGCTCTTTGGTCAAAAACTGGGCGTTGCTGTCGCTCAGCCAGCCATCATATGTTTCCGTCACCACGGGCAGAAAGAATGGCCCATAAAATTGGTGCTCAAACGAAAACTCGCTCAACGCATCGCGCACCAGACCGACTTGATGGGTGTTGGTGATGGCCACCGCCGAAGTGAGTAGCCCCGATTCCTCCAGCCATTGGATGCCGGTCATTTCGCCGCAGCCATTGAAACGGTGGAAACCCGCAAAACAGTAATTGTGCCCGATCGCACCTTCTCGCGGCACGACCACCGTGATCCCGGTGCGCGCCACGCGCGGTTCGTCTTGCACAACGCTGACGTGCCCAACCAGCACACCAGTTACATCGGTGATGGCATTATGCAGCCCGGTTGGCAGACCGCCAATTTTGATCCCTAACTCCCGCAAACGCGCACGATTCATACGCAGGCTCCTTTCTGGGGCGTTTTTCTGTAATGCTGGGTCCCGCCCTTCTGAGGCGGAGGAGCAGTTCAATGATCCGTCACGGGGAGCGAACAACTATCATCCATTTTACATGAGAACCAGACAGCCTTTGTTATAATCTTTGATAGCAACATCGCAATGAAAGGGGAAAAGTTGTGCATAAATTTGGCGTGAAGCGCCACATTTGTACACAACACTCCACCTTTTTGGGATGTTGCTTTTCGTGAAATTTCATTGGAGGGTTCTTCATGGCAAACATTCTTTGCATCGGCGCTGGATATGTTGGCGGCCCCACCATGGCGGTGATCGCCAAAAACTGCCCTCACCACCGGGTCGTGGTCGTTGATATCAACGAAGCCAAGATCGCGGCCTGGCAGTCAGACAAACTTCCCATTTTTGAGCCGGGCCTGGATGAGATCGTCCAGCAGGTGCGCGGGCGCAACCTTTTCTTCTCAACTGAAATCAACCGCAACATCAACGAAGCGGATATCATTTTCGTCAGCGTTAACACCCCGACCAAGACCTTTGGACAGGGCGCCGGGCGGGCCGCCGACCTGCAGTATTGGGAAAAGACCGCCCGCCAGATCCTGGAAAATTCCAGCGGCAACAAAATTGTGGTCGAAAAAAGCACCCTGCCCGTGCGCACCGCCGAGGCGATGGAGCGCATCCTCAACTCCAACAGTAAGGGCCTGCAATTTGACGTGCTGTCCAACCCCGAGTTTTTGGCCGAGGGCAGCGCCATCAAGGACATGGAGAATCCTGACCGGGTCTTGATCGGCGGACGCGGCAGCGAATCCGGGCAAAAAGCGGTCCAGGCCCTGGTCGAGATTTTCTCAAACTGGGTCCCGCGCGAGCGCATCCTGACCACCAACCTGTGGTCGAGCGAGCTGTCCAAGCTGGTCGCCAACGCTTTTCTGGCCCAGCGCATCTCCTCGATCAACGCCATCTCGGCCTTATGCGAAAAGACCGAAGCCGATGTCAACGAAGTCGCGCGAGCGATCGGCATGGACAGCCGCATCGGCTCCAAATTCCTGCGCGCCAGCGTCGGCTTTGGCGGCTCGTGCTTCCGCAAAGATATCCTTAACCTGGTCTACCTCTGCCAGCATTACGGCCTGCAGGAGGTCGCGGATTACTGGGAACAGGTCGTGACCATGAACGAGTACCAGGAAATGCGCTTTGTCAACAAGATGGTCTCGGGCATGTTCAACACGGTCGCCGGCAAACGCATCGCCGTGCTGGGAGCGGCTTTCAAGGCCAACACCGGCGACACGCGCGAATCGCCCGCCCTGGCCGTCTGCCGCGGTCTGCTGGAAGAACGCGCCGATATTGTGCTCAGCGACCCGCACGCGCTCGACAACGCCCGCCTCGACCTGGGCCCGCTCGCCGCGCGCATCACCTTCGAGCCCGACCCCTACGCCGCCGCCAGCGGTGCGCACGCCCTGGCCGTGCTGACCGAATGGGAACAGTACACCAGGCTGGATTTTGAGCGCATCCTGGCTTCGATGGTGAAACCGGCCTTTATCTTCGACGGGCGCAACATCCTCGACCACGCCCGCCTATACGAAATGGGCTTCAACGTGTTTGCCATCGGTAAACCCGCCCACACCCACTTCTAAAAACTTAAACAGAGAAAACCGGCGCAAATGCGCCGGTTTTCTCTGTTTAAGAATGAATTACGACCAGGCCGCGCTGATCCCGCGCACCTCGCCGTGTTCGATCTCACCCTGGCGCGGGTCGGCGGCCGGCGCGACGGCGCAGTAGAAATGGTACAGCCGGCCGCCTTTTGCGATGATGGCTGGTTTGTGCGCGTAACGCGAATCACAGCTGCCCTGCGGCCCGACATCGATCAGCACTTCGCCGCACTTTTCCCAGTGCAGCAGGTCGCGCGAAAAAGCCGCGCTGTCGCGGGCATGGCGGTCGCTGGAGTTGCCAAAGTAAAACATGATCCAGGTATCCTCCAGGCGCAGCACGCACGGGTCCGAGGCGAAAAAATCGTCAAAGGCCCCGGCCGGACCAACCCTGACGACCGGATTGCCAGGGTTGCGCATCCAATTCACCAGGTCCGGCGAGCTGACAAACCCGGTCTGCTCGGTCCAGCCGCCCTTGGGTTGATTTTTGGCGTTATAAAACAGGTAAAAGGTGCCTTCGTGCTCCATCAGCCAGGATTTGTACAGGCCGCCCGCTTCCCAGCCGCAGGCAGGTTCAGGGCGCAAGAAGGGCGGCTCGACCTGCCAGTGGAACAGATCCGTGCTGCTGCACAGCCCGATTTGCCCCGGGCCTTCCTCATAGCCCGGCGACGGGTAGGCGTGGTAGGTGCCGATAAAGCGCCCGTTGATCCGCTTCAGCGCCCCAGTCCCGTACAGATCATTCTCGCGCAGGATCGCCGTCATCGCGATGTTGTAGGCGGTCGGCGACCCGGCCGGCCCGCGGTCGAGGATCATGCCCTGCTTCTCCCAGGTCAGCAGGTCGATGGATCGCGCCAGCCCGGTGCGGTAGCCGATCCCATCCCAACCCACGTACGTCATCCAGTAAGCGCCCTCATGACAAAACAAGAAAGGGCAATCCACGGCATGGCTGTCAAACGCGCCTTTTTGCAGTGACGGCCCAAGCAGCAGCCTGCCTGCTTTGTGCGGCGTGCGGATCTTGCTCAATAACGTTTCGCGTTCCATCTTACCTCCTGGGAATATCCCGCGGTTTGGCTTTCACTCCGCCCTCTGCCCACTGTTTTTCAACCCGGCGCAGGACGCCCTGCCATTCCAGCTGGGTCTGGCTCAACCCGGGCGTGCTGCCCGCGCCATAGGTCAGCTGATCTAAAAACTGGATGACCTCATGGTAGCGGCCCTCAATAAAGTTTACTGCGGCCGCGCGCGTCTCGGTTTGGCCCTGCACCCAGAAATGAAAGCTGTGCAGCAGGCGATCGATCAAGAGCATCTTTTGACTCGCTTCGTGCGCGCGCGGAAACTGCTCCACAAACCCCTCGAACACCGCCAGGATTGGGTCGGCGCCGCTGAGCTGTTTGTGCTGGATGGTGCTGAAATACTCTTTCCAGGTCAGGCTCCAGCCGCAGCCCGCGCAAACCAGCACCTCTTCAGGTTTAGACGTGTGGCGGATCACCTGCGCGCATTTTGGACAGGGCGCCCGCCCGCGCGTGGCTTCGACCGCGCCGATAAAACTCACGCACCGGGCGCGCAGCCCCCAGCCGATCTCATCGATCAGTTCCTCGTCCTGGATACCGCGCGCGTCCAGTTCGTACAATCGCCGGATCAATTCCTGCTTGATGCGCGGCGCCCATTGGATGTCTTGAAGCGATCCCATAATTACCTTTGAAGCGAAAAATGCAGCATCTCAACCAAAGGGAGTACGTTGTGTATGGCAATTGGCGTAAACGCCAATTGCCATACACAACACACCTGCTTTTGGGAAGGTACTGAAATGCTGAACTTCTTTGGGAATTATAAATGGAACCTGACTCGGCTGCCAGACATTATCAAAGTAGTTACATGAACGTTCATCCCGCAAGCCAAATCTGTATTAAAATAAGCTATCAATCCAAATCGCGTTTAGAGGAGAACCTATGACCGCACGGCCGAGTGAGAAACACATCGAGTCTGCATACAGCCTGGCCAAAGAACGCTACGCTCAGATGGGCGTGGATGTCGAACAGGCGCTCAAGGCCCTGGCCCAAACATCGATCAGCCTGCACTGCTGGCAGGGCGACGACGTCGGCGGCTTTGAAAACCCCGGCGGCGAGCTGACCGGCGGCATCGCCGCGACCGGCAACTACCCCGGCAAGGCGCGCAGCGCGGTCGAGCTGCGCAGCGACCTGGACAAAGCCTTCAGCCTGATCCCTGGCAAGCACCGCCTCAATCTGCACGCCATCTACGCCGAGACCGGCGGCAAGAAGGTCGAACGCAACGAACTCGGCCCCGAGCACTTCCGCACCTGGGCCGACTGGGCCAAGGCCAATGGCCACGGCATTGACTTCAACCCGACCTGCTTCTCGCATCCGATGGCCGCGGATGGCTTCACCCTCTCCAGCTACAACGAAGCTCAGCGCAAATTCTGGATCGAGCACTGCATCGCCAGCCGCAAGATCGGCGAGTTCTTCGGCAAAACCCTCGGCACCCCCTGCGTGACCAACATCTGGATCCCCGACGGCTACAAGGACACCCCTGCCGACCGCAAGGCCCCGCGCGAGCTGCTGCGCCAATCCCTGGATGAAGTCCTGGCCGAAAAGCTCGACAAGCGCTACAACCTGGACGCCGTCGAGCCCAAGCTGTTCGGCATCGGATCCGAAAGCTATGTGGTCGGCTCGCACGAGTTCTACATGGGCTATGCGATCACCAACCAGATCCTCTTCTGCCTCGACGCCGGCCACTTCCACCCCACCGAAGGCATCGCCGACAAGCTCTCCTCGCTGCTGCTATACGTCCCCGAAGCTCTGCTGCACGTCAGCCGCGGCGTGCGCTGGGACAGCGACCATGTGGTCACCTTCAACGACGACCTGCTCGCCCTGGCCCAGGAAATCGTGCGCGGCGGGTATCTCGGGCGCGTGCACATCGGCCTGGATTACTTCGACGCCAGCATCAACCGCGTGGCGGCCTGGGTGATCGGCACGCGCAACGCTCAGCGTGCCCTGCTGACCGCCATGGTCGAGCCGATCGATCAGCTGCGCCAGTACGAAAAAGATGGCGACTTCACCGCGCGCCTGGCCCTGCTCGAAGAACTCAAGGGTCTGCCCTTCGGCGCGGTCTGGGATTACTTCTGCCTGCAGCAGGAAGTCCCGGTCGGCTTCCAGTACATCGACGAAGTCCGCGATTACGAGAAAAGCGAACTCTCGAAACGCAATTAATCCACATTCACAAAGCGCGCGAAACGGAATGTACCCTGTTTCGCGCGCTTTCATTCCACCCCTTTCCCACGCATGCAGTTAATTCGCAAACACATACAAGCCATCCTGGCCGTTTTCCTGGCAGTTTTTCTAATCCTGGTTCTGCTGGTCAAACTGCGCACCGGCTTCAATTTTTATGATGAAGGTTTCGCGATGTTCGGCCCGCTGCGCATCCTGGCCGGGGACGCCCCTTACAAGGATTTTTGGGCGATCTACCCGCCAGGGCAGTTCTACGCCGTGGCCGCGATCATCAAGCTGTTCGGCCCAGAGCTGATCTACGCGCGCCTGTACGACACGCTAGTGCGCATCCTGCTGGTCGTTGGCTGCTACCTGGTCGCGCGGCGCGTGGCTTCACCGCGCCTGGCGCTGCTCTCGGCAGTCATCGTGACCTTCCTGCTCGCTTCGGCTGGCTTTTATTCCTACGCCGTCTTCCCGGCCATGTGCCTGGGCATCTGGGCCATCTGGGCCTGGCTGCGCTGGGCAGGGGATGGCCAACCGGGCTGGCTGTACCTGGCGGGCAGCTTGCTCGGCCTGGCCGTTTTCATCCGCTGGGACATCGGCGCCTACGGCGGGCTGAGCGTGCTGGTTGGCAGTTATCTCTTCCTGCTGCAGCGCGCCCTCACAGCCCCCCAGGCGCCCCAGGGACCCGCCGCGCGCCCGCGCTGGAGCATCAGGCTGCTCTTTGCCCCTCTCGCCCCGCTGGCGCGCGTCTACGCCCCCCTGCTGGCCATCGCCCTGGGCGCTTATGCCCTGGTCGGGCTGCGCAGCTGTTGGAAAGATATGTACGAGCAGGTGCTCTACTTTCCCCTGCGCGTGCTGCACAGCGTGCGCTGGCTTGCCTACCCCGACCTGAAGCCGCGCGATTGGATCCCCGATCTGGATTGGCTGCGCTTTTATTTCCCGCTGCTCACCTTCCTGGCGGTGCTGGGCTATTTGCTGGTGGTCGTCTTCAGGAAACGCGAGCAGCTCGACCGCGGCTATTTTGGCATGATCTCACTGCTGATTTTTGGCGGGCTGCTCTTCAACCAGGCCCTCAGCCGCTATGACATGATCCACGTCACCCCGGCTTCGGTTGTGACCTTCCTGCTCGCCGCCGGGCTGGGAACACGCATCACCCCCACCCCGGGTTTTCCCTGGCTGCGCCAGCCCTTCTACGCGCTGCTGTTCTGCCTGACCGCACTCTACTTCCCGCCCGCCCTCGAAAGCCAGCTGTCCACCCTCGATTTCAGCCCGCCCTGGCGCTGCTATTCCAGCCTGGAGCGCGCCAGCTGCGTCCAGGTCAACCCCGACCAGGAGCGAGCGGTCCAGTACATCCAGGCGCACACCCAACCGGATGAAGCCATCTTTGTCGGCAACCAGAAGCACTCGCGCATTTTTGTCAGCGACATCGGCTTCTACTACCTGGCCGCCCGCCCCAGCGCCTCGCGCTACCACGAACTCTATCCCGCCGTGGCCACCACCCTGCCCGTCCAGCAGTTCATCGCCGCCGAGCTGGAAAGCAAACAGGTCGGCTGGCTGGTCCTGGCGCGCATCTGGGATTCGACCGAGCCCAACGGCAGTGCCCTCGACAGCGGCGTGACCTATCTGGACGAATACATCCGCCGCAACTACAGCTACGCCGCTGAATTCGGCATGTACCGCATCCTCAAACGGGATTAAAAAAATTGGGGTTTTGCGGGCACAAAGCCGCCCGCAAA
>Ga0172368_10003981_pt1 | contig 17441 bp, 15 predicted proteins | sample Lak11m_FD_114540 | JGI IMG/M metagenome (GOLD analysis project Ga0172368, IMG submission 114540) | Freshwater microbial communities from Kabuno Bay, South-Kivu, Congo - kab_022012_11m | ecosystem: Environmental > Aquatic > Freshwater > Lake | place: Democratic Republic of the Congo: South-Kivu...
AGTGAATACAGGGACAAACAGGAGTGTTTATATGATCCGTTCGACCAACGGTGGAACTACTTGGTCTGCGGCAATAAAGGTAAACCAGAATCCATTTATTGATGGCGATGTGGCCTATTTCCCATGGATAAGCTGTGATCCTGAAACCGGTGTTCTGAGTACTGTATTTTATGATGACAGGAATGTCACCGCCACCGCCCAGTGCGAAATATTTTCTGCTTATTCGCTCGATGCGGGAACCACATGGACCGATTTCAAAGTGGGCGATTTTGCCTTTACACCTACGCCTATTTCTGGACTGGCTAGCAGTTACATGGGTGACTATCTCGGTATTACTTCAAAAGGAGGAAAAGTTTATCCCTGCTGGACTGAATACCGGGGCGGATTATTTATGACTTATGTATCGCCTTATGAACTGGGTTTAAATGCTGTATTTTCAGGAAACCCGACAACGGTATGCACCGGATCATCAGTAACCTTTACGGATAATTCAACAGGAAGCCCTACATCGTGGTCATGGAGTTTCCCCGGAGGAACCCCTTCAAGCTATTCCGGAGAAAATCCTCCGGCAATCATTTATAGTGTTGCCGGATCCTATAATGTTTCGTTAACTGTCGGTGACGGTGCAGCTTTCGATACCGAAACCAAAACTGGATATATTACAGTTCAGAATATTATTGCCGACTTCTCAGGCACTCCAACTACAGTGGTTGTTGGAAATACCGTAACTTTTACCGATCTTTCATCGTGCAGCCCAACCGCATGGTCATGGACCTTCACCGGAGGTACTCCGGCGAGTTATTCTGGTCAAATCCCACCGGCAATTACTTACAATACAGTCGGAACTTATGATGTTTCACTTACCGTAACCAAACCGGGTTCGAATGACACAGAAACAAAAACGGGATACATCACAGTTGTTCCCCCTGAATTTAATATGACTAATGGCACGGTTACTACCTGTACGGGTAATTTCTATGATTCAGGAGGACCTTCAGCTAGTTACTCGGACAATGAAAGTTACACAATGACCTTCTATCCTTCAACATCCGGTTCCATGATCCGCTTTAATTTCGCCTCATTCAGCACGGAACCAAGTTATGACTATTTATATATTTACAATGGAGAAAACACTTCAGCTCCGCTGATCGGTACTTATAACGGATCAGTCGGCCCCGGAACCGTCACAGCTTCCAATGCCGCCGGAGCACTGACATTCCGCTGGACATCCGATGGCAGCGTTGTTTATGCAGGCTGGACAGCAAGCATCACATGTTACAGTACAACTGTTCCTCCGGTTGCAGATTTTACGGCATCCAATGTTACACCTCCGATTTCTTCAACCGTCACCTTTACCGATGCATCGGCAAATTTCCCGACTTCATGGTCCTGGTCAATTAATCCTTCGACAATTACTTATACCAACGGCACAAGCTCAACTTCACAAAATCCGCAGGTTATATTCAATGAAGTAGGATTATATGATATTTCGCTTACCGCCACCAATGCTTATGGCTCGGATAATGAAGCCAAAAATGATTATATCAATGTTGTAAATTGCTCCTATTGTACTGCCGGCGCGACAACCGGCAATGAAGAATGGATCGGTAATTTCACATTTAATACAATTAATAATTCCTCCGCTGCAGGCACCGGATATACCGATTATACTGCGATTTCAACTGATGTGCTACCCGGAAACAGTTACCCGGTTTCAGTCACATGCGGCTCCATTGGTACCTGGACAGAGCACATCTGGGTGTTTGCCGATTTTAATCAGGATTGCGATTTTACTGATGCAGGTGAAAGCGTTGACCTGGGTCAGGTAAGCGGACCGGGAACACTCACCGGCAGTATTTCCGTACCGGCAGGTGCGCTGCCAGGATCAACCCGTTTGCGTGCGATGCTCAAATATAACGGCGATCCGACTTCGTGTGAAGGATACAGCTATGGAGAGACTGAGGATTATACTGTTCATATTCCAGCCTCTAGTTTGAGTGTTGATATCACGGCTTTCCTCGAAGGTCCTTTTGTAGGAACATCAATGGTACAGGGGCTTGTCGGTTATGTTCCCCTGAACCAGCCTTATAATGTTGCACCCTGGAACTACACCGGAACTGAAAGCGTTGTTGCTGTTCCTGCCAATGCCATTGACTGGGTACTGATCGAGCTTCGCGATGCGGCTTCGGCAGGAGTTGCGACCAGCGGAACAAGAATCGGCAGACAGGCTGCCTTTCTTAGAAATGACGGCAGAGTCATCGGACTCACAGGAACTCCGGTTCTGGATTTTGGCGCTATTTCCTTTAGCAATAATTTATTCGCTGTGATTCATCACCGCAATCACCTCAGTGTGATTTCTTCGGTGGGATTGACTCAATCAGGCGGCGTATATACCTATAATTTTTCAACCGGCTCAGGCCAGGCTTTTGGCGGAATTGCAGCACACAAGCAGGTCGGTACCGGTATCTGGGGTATGTGGGCAGGTGATGGTAATAAAAATGGTACGGTAGATAATACCGATGAATCACCGACATGGGAAATCAATGCCGGTACTCGCGGCTATCTCGGCAGTGACTATAACCTCGATTCACAGTCGAACAATCTTGATAAGGATAACATCTGGTTGCCTAATTTAGGCGAAGGCAGCCAGGTTCCGAATTAATAACAATCACGTAAAGTAATCTATGATAAAGCCTTTGGAAAGTTCCGAAGGCTTTTTTTACTTTTGCACAAACATCTGAAATGAGGGCTGTCATTCAGCGGGTATCGAAAGCTTCGGTCGAAATCAACGGGATCATTAAGAATAAAATCGGAACCGGCTTGCTGGTCCTGCTCGGCATTGAAGAAGCCGATACGGAAGAAGACATCGGATGGCTTTGCGGGAAAATAGCCAGGTTAAGGATATTCCCTGATAGTAACAAGGTGATGAACCTTTCGGTGATGGATGTAAATGGTGAAATCCTGGTGATCAGCCAGTTTACCCTTTTTGCAGGCACCAAAAAAGGAAACCGCCCTTCCTATATTAAGTCGGCAAAACCTGAAACTGCAATTCCGTTGTACAATGAATTTATCTGCCATCTTGGAATAGAAACAGGCAAACAGATCAAAACAGGGGAGTTTGGAGCCATGATGGAGATCGGCCTTGTGAATTCAGGTCCGGTCACAATAATTATTGATACGAAAAATAAGGAGTGATCAAAAAAGTTTTTCCAAGAATCTTTTAACATCAACGATGTACCTTGTGTGCGTCCCGATACCGATCATTCCTTTTTCATCCCAGGCATGAACCTCAAAAACCAGTTTGTTGTTTCTGACCTCTTTCAGGAATGACTCTCCTGTTACCTTTTCACCGATTCGGGTAGCTTTAAGGTGTTTGACATTGATTTCGATACCGACTGTAGTTTGTCCTTCAGGTAACAGATGCTGAATACTTTCGACAGCAGTGTTTTCCATCAAAGCGATCATAGCTGGAGTAGAAAACGCATCCACCAGCCCCGATCCGTAGCTCAGCGCCGAATGCGACTCATTTGTCTGAATTTCCTTATGAAATCTGATACCCGGTTCTAGCATATTATTAGTTTAAAGTTTACAGTTCCATTTATTTCATTCTTCCATCCTTCCGATTTTCCATTAAAACCACATTCCATAGTTCCAAATTCTCCAATTGTACAATTCTTCCCTTCAGAAAATAACAATTCAGCAATATAAGCATTTTACAATCTAACAATCTACCCCGTTCCCGGCTCCCGTCACGCCACTCCCCACTCCCTGCTCCATGCTCCCTGCTCCCTGCTCCTTGCTCCATCCTCCATGCCCCATGCCCCATGCTCCATGCTAATAATTAAATTCTATTGTCTTTTTCAAATCCGGGTGCAAACTCAGATAAACCGGACAAGTAAATGCCGAGCGCTCAATGATCTTTTTCTCCTTTTCGGTAAAATTATTTTTCGGAAAAGTAAGCGCTATCTTCACTTCACCGACTCTTCTCGGGTCGGAAGCCATGATCTTCCAGGTTTTAACCTTTGTGCCATCAATGCTGAAACCATGCTCTCTTGCCGCTATTCCCATGATGGTCAGCATGCAGCTTGCAAGTGAAGTTGCCAGCAGGTCGGTAGGTGAAAAAGATTCGCCTTTGCCCTTGTTATCCGGAGGTGCATCAGTTATCAGTTGTTTTCCCGATCTTATATGTGTGGCCTGGGTTCTTAATTCACCGATATAAATGGTGTTTATCGTTTCTTCCATTATTAAAGATTGAAATTCAAAGCAAATGTAAAAAAATCCTTATGATACGTTAGCGTTAGGAAAAGATTTGAGTAAATTCAGATTATAGTCGAAATAATTTATATAACTTGGTAAAGTTTCTAACATAGACTTAATATTTATAATATTGCGCGAAAAATATCTGAATCAAGTAATTCCATTCATTGATAACTACCCGAAAATGGTTCTATCACTGGATAAGTTTCATGGCAACGATCGAAATGGAATTAAATGGTATAATATGATCGATTTCCTTATTAAGGATGAAGTGTAAAACATCGGTTTTTTATTTTAATGCTCTTGCTAAATTTTTTATTCAGATGATTTGTATTTTCCTTCACTGTTTGTACCGAAAATGCTTATTTTCGCCCCTTATTTGTAAATTAATTCATCCCCATGGAATTATTTAAAAAGCTAAACCGTATCATAGGGTGGGTTGTATTCGCCATTGCAACCCTCGTATATTTCCTTACCGTTGAGCCCACTGCAAGCTGGTGGGATTGCGGTGAATATATTTCAACAGCTTATAAGCTCCAGGTCGGGCATCCTCCCGGAGCTCCGTTGTTCCAGTTGTTAGGGCGGTTTTTTTCGCTCTTTGCCTTCGGAGATGTTTCAAGGGTCGCTTTGATGATCAATATTATGTCCGCGCTGAGCAGCAGTTTTACCATTCTCTTTCTGTTCTGGACCATTACTCACCTCGCAAAGAAAATAGCCATTCTTTCGGGTGAAATGAATGCCGGAAAAATGGTTGCTGTCCTCGGAAGCGGCGTGGTCGGATCACTGGCCTACACATTTTCAGATTCTTTCTGGTTCTCGGCAGTGGAAGGTGAGGTTTATGCTATGTCGTCATTGTTTACTGCCGTTGTTTTCTGGGCAATGCTGCAATGGGAAGAAGACACCGATGAAAAACATTCCATCCGGTGGATTTTGCTTATTGCCTATCTGGTCGGGCTGTCCATTGGAGTGCATCTCCTTAATTTGTTAGCCATTCCGGCCATTGCCTTTGTGTATTATTTTAAGAAATACAAACCCTCAGGAAAAGGTATGTTTTTAACTGCCATCATTTCTGTGGTTCTGATAGGTATTATTATGAATGGCATTATTCCATGGATCGTAAAGCTTTCAAGCCTGTTTGAGCTGCTTTTTGTCAATTCGTTCGGGTTGCCGTTCAATTCGGGAACTGCCTTTTACTTCATTGTTTTAATCGGACTGATTGTCTGGGGTCTTAAATATACCATTAAGAAGGGAAAAGTAATGCTGAATTATGTTCTGCTAAGTTTCACTTTTATTTTAATAGGATATTCTTCTTTTTTCATGATCATCATCCGGTCGAATGCCAATCCGCCCATTGATGAAAACAGCCCTGAAGATGCCATCAGCCTGCTTTCCTACCTTGCCCGTGAGCAATATGGCGACTGGCCTATTTTGTATGGCCAGTATTATAATGCACCTACCATTGACCTTAAGGATGGCAATCCTGTGTATGTTAAAGATGTAAAAAAAGGCAGGTATGTGATCACGGATGACAGGAAAGATACCGAACCTGTTTATGATCCGAGGTTTACAACGATTTTCCCGCGGATGTGGAGCAATCAGAAAACAGCTCACATTGAAATGTACAAGCAATATGGAAAAGTAAAAGGCATTCCGATCGAAGTTGACGACGGAGAAAAAGCAGAAACCAGGATAAAGCCTACATTTGGTGAAAACCTGAGGTTTTTCTTTACCTACCAGATCGGCCACATGTATTTACGCTATCTGATGTGGAATTTTTCGGGACGTCAAAATGATATTGAAAGTCAGGGTGAGGTTGAAAACGGTAACTGGCTTACAGGCTTTAAATGGTTTGATGAAAAAATACTGGGACTGGGACCCCAGGATAATTTACCGGATAGCATGAGAAATCCGGCCCGAAATAAATTTTATATGCTTCCTTTTTTACTTGGATTGGCCGGATTGTTCTATCACCTGAAAGTCCATAAGCAGGATACCCTTCTGGTCGCGCTGTTGTTTATTATGACCGGGCTTGCCATTGTGGTCTATCTTAACCAGTACCCCTATCAGCCCCGTGAACGCGATTATGCCTATGCCGGTTCATTTTATGCTTTTGCCATCTGGATTGGCCTGGGGGTAATGGCTCTGGCCGAATGGCTGGGCAAAAAACTGGAACCTAAGATCGCAGCCATTTCGGTTTCGGTGGTTACATTGCTTGCAGTGCCGGTGGTTATGGCCAGCCAGGGCTGGAACGATCATGACCGTTCGGGAAAATATGCCGCGCTCGATTTTGCTGCAAATTATCTTAACTCCTGCGAACCCAATGCTATCCTTTTTACCAACGGTGATAATGATACATTCCCTTTATGGTATGCACAGGAAGTTGAAGGCATAAGGACCGATGTGAGGGTCGTGAATTTTATGCTTGCCTCCGGCCACTGGTATATTCACCAAATGATGAATAAAGCTTATAAGTCCGAACCACTGCCCTTTACTCTCTCTTACGACCAATATCAGAACGGTGTGAATAATGCCGTGGTTTTTTATAATACAAAAATCCAGGGTAATGTTGAGTTGAAGCAGGTAATTGATTTTATTGCAAGTGAAAAAGAAGGGTCTAAGGTTACCTTATCGAGCGGGGAAAAAATTAATTTTTCTCCAACCAAAAAGTTTAAGTTGACCATTGACCCGGCAACCATTATGAAGAATAAGGCAGTGCCGGCCTACATGGCTGACCAAATTGTCCCCTCGATTGAATGGGAGGTAAAACAAAATTATCTGTACAAGAATGACCTGATGCTGCTCGATATTATTGCGACAAATAACTGGGAACGCCCTATATATTTTGCGAATCCCAACAGTATCAATAAAGTTTTGGGTATTGAAAGCTATTGTCACCTCGAAGGCATGGTTTACAGGTTTATGCCCGTAAAAGCTGAAAATTTCATTTCAGGAGTCGGAGGTGTGGATGCCGATGGATCGTACGATATTTTTATGAACAAGTGTAAATGGGGAAACCTTAAGACACCGGGCATTTATGTTGACAGGGAAAGTGCGAGAAATTCGATCATTCCCAAGCAAAATTTTATGCGTGTTGCCGAAAGCCTTGTTACGAATAGTGAAAAGCAAAAAGCCATCAACCTGCTCGATCTATGTTTGAAAGAGTTTCCGGATAATAAAATTACATACGATATGTACATGATTCCCTTTGCTGATGTGTATTATGAGGCCGGGGCAATGGAGAAAGGAAATGCTATTGCTGAAAGGGTGTTCAATATCTATCGCCAGAACCTGGAATATTACAACCGGCTGAATAACCGGCTATTTAAATATTATGAAACCGATTATAACCAGGCGCTTACTGTAATTCAGCGTCTTTCAATGATGGCTAAAATGAATAAGCAGACCGAACTTTATAATAAAATCGATACTATATTTCAGGAACAATTAAAGATTTTGAAATAAAAGCCAATCAAACTGCGGCAGTACCCTTGCTTATATTTGTTTTTTCCTGGTCCACACCAGTAATCCAATCCCCGCAAGGATCAAAGGAATGCTTAACAATTGTCCAAGGTTTAACATCATATTTGTTTCAAAACTAACCTGAGGCTCTTTAATGAATTCGATGATGAACCTTAAACCGAAAAGTAAGATGAGGAATAATCCGAAAATAAAACCGGGTTTCAATTTTTGAGATTTTTTCAGGTAGATCAGATAGAGGACAATAAAAATCAGGAAATAACCCAGGCCTTCATATATTTGTGTGGGGTGTTTGGGAACCGTTTCGCCTGTTCTTTCAAAAATGAATCCCCAGGCTAAAGTCGTTTCCCTGCCATAAATTTCAGAATTCATGAGGTTGCCCGTGCGAATGCAAAGGCCTGCCAGGGCGACAACGATAACCACCCTGTCTAAAATCCACAAATACGGTTTTTGCGCTTTTCCGGATAATATATACAGTGCAATCAATATTCCTATAGCCGCACCATGACTTGCAAGGCCTCCTTCCCAGACTTTTAGGATTTCGATGGGATGGCTCAGGTAATATCCGGGTTCATAAAACAGGCAATGGCCAAGCCTGGCGCCGATCACGGTTCCAACGACCATGTATGTTGTCAGGGTGTCGAGGAATTTGGGAGGTAATTTTTCTCTTGTAAAAATTTTACCCATAATAATATAACCTAAAACAAACCCGAGCGCAAAAAGAATCCCGTAATATCTGATGGCAAAACTACCAACGCGGAATATTTCAGGATTTACATTCCAGACAATTGAATTGAAGATCATGTGAATTGAAAATTTGTGCGCAAATATACAAAACGACAATGTTCTTTGTCATTATCAAAACAAACATTTCAAACCGTTGCCATCAGGCCTGAAATTCTTGAGGCAAGCGTAGATCCATCATAATTGAATTTAATGCCTGAATATAATTCCGATTCCTGAATTGCATGCTGAAGGCTGAAGCTCTTCTGGCTCATGCTAAAGAACCACTTTTTCTTTAAATAATATTGTGCGAGATATTCCTGTTCCGTTTGCCCTGGTGTAGGAATGAAAATCGCCTTTGTTCCTGTAACTGCCAGATCCATCACAGTAGAATAACCGGGACGCGAAATAATTAATTTTGATGTTTGGATTAAATGCTTCAATTTTTTTGTTTCAAGATGAGGAAAAATCGTGATTTGATCATTTGTTTCGATATTGAATTTATATTCAGGTTTGCCACTAATAACGGCAGCCGTGTTAGCAGTTCCTTTCAACTGCTGAATGATCAGGTTTTCCAGGACGGATCGCTGTGGTTCAGGGCCTGAGAGGATTACAAGCACGTCATAAGGCACTTTTTCGTTTTGATCAACAGGTTGTGGATCCGTCCTGTAATATGCAAACCTTGATAATGGCCCGATAAAAAATGAATTTTGCGGCAGAGGATTCACATGAGATAATTCTCCCGACAGATTCGGTTCTGATTTAAAGTCGGGTATCCAGCATTCATCGAAAGCCGCAATATAACTTCGGTTGATTTTATTGAGTAATGACCGGGTGAAAGCAAGGTAAGGCGGAACTCTTATTGACAGTTGGTGGGATATAAAAACAGAAGGTATCGTGGCAGACGATAAACCAAAGCGGTTGTCAGAAATTACAGCGTCTATGTTGTACCGGTGTATAATGCTTTTCAGTAATTTTCTTTCTCTGCTTATTCCGCTAAGGATTACAGGCGCCTGAAAGGCCATTTTTAAAGCCATGTTAGATTTGGCGGGATATGAAAATTTATAGCCGGGAAATTGTATAAACTGAAGTTCGGGAAATTCCTGTTTTAAAAAAGCCAGGGGTCTGTTATCAGCTCCGATACTTACTCTTGCATTTTGGTTAAGCAATTCCCTGATTACCGGTACACAACGTGTTGCGTGCCCGATTCCCCAGTCGAGCGGGCAAACAAGTATATGAGGTGTTTTTTTCATGAAAATAGATTACACAAATTTATCTTATTTTTGAATTGAAAATTCCAACCCATGCTGATCTATCAAATAGGAATAACACTCATACCTGGAATTGGCGACATCAACGGGAAAAAGCTGATCTCGTATTGCGGCAGCGCCGAAGCGGTATTTAAAGAAAAGAAAAAAACCTTGTTAAAAATACCCGGAATTGGTGAATCCACAGTCACTTCGATACTTTCGCAAGAGGTTCTCGAAAGGGCGGAAGAGGAAATCAGCTTCGTTGAAAAATATAACATTACCCCGCTTTTTTTTACATCAAAATCCTACCCGCAGAGGCTGAAGCATTGTGTTGACAGCCCGTTGATGCTTTACTATAAAGGAAGTGCAGATTTAAATTGTGATAAGATCATCAGTGTGGTAGGAACAAGGAGGGCTTCCGATTATGGAAAGGAAACATGCAATAAAATAATAGAAGATTTGGCTGCTTTGAAAGTTCTTGTTGTAAGCGGCCTTGCTTATGGCATTGACAGCAAAGCGCACCAGTCGGCACTTAATTATAATTTGGAAACAATTGGGGTGCTGGCTCATGGACTTGACCGGATATATCCCTATTCGAACAGGGCGCTTGCGGAAAAGATGCTACATTCAGGAGGTTTGATCACTGATTTTCTTAGCAAAACCAATCCCGACAGGGAAAATTTTCCCAAGCGAAACCGGATCATTGCCGGTATGTCGGATGCCCTCGTGGTGATTGAAACAGCAATGAAAGGCGGGGCATTGATAACTGCAAATATCGCCAATTCATATAACAGGGATGTTTTTGCTGTTCCCGGCAAACTCACTGATAAATTTTCCGAAGGCTGCAATTTCCTTATTAAAACCAATAAGGCGGCATTGTTACAATCGGCTCGGGATATTGAATATATTATGCGATGGGAACCCCAGGAGGTAAAATCTTCGCGGCAGCAAAAACTTTTTGAGGAATTAACACCCGAAGAAGAAGCAATCATTAATATTATAAACGAAAATACAGAATCAGGAATTGATCATATTGTGCTGCAATCAAAATTTACTGCAAGTAAAATAGCTGCAATACTTCTAAACCTGGAGTTTAAAGGAATGATAAGAAGCCTTCCGGGTAAGATATATAAATGTGTCTGATGGCTCTTTATTCTTTCTTCAGTCGCTTAAATTCTTCATTAAGTTCAAATGCCTTATAATAAAGCATTATGATTATAATAAATGCGCCGATACTCAGGAAGAGCAATAAACGGAAATCTTTTGTGATAAAACAAAAATTATACAGGGCATGAAAAAATGAAGCTCCAAGTAAGCCAGTCATCGAATCTACAAATTTATTTTCGCGGACTTTTGCCATGCCGGTATAAAATCCAAGGATAATCGCAAAGAAAAGGTTGGCAAATATGACTGAATAGGCATAAGTAAAATCTATTTCAGCATAGTAGGGTAAGGCAAAATAAATTACATTGCTCATGAGTGAAAAACCAAGAGAAATCATAATGCTGTAAACAATGCTGTCGAGCGGGCCGTTAAAACTTGATTTGCTGTAATTATAGTATCTTAGGATCAGGAACTTGCCGAATTCCGAACCAAAGCCCATGACAATAAACGAATAAAAAATTATCCGCCGTAAATTTTTAAAATCTTCCAGCCCGAATTGCCGTGAGATATATTGAAACAGCACAACAAGTACTATGCTGGCCATCCCTAAAATAAAACTGGTAACTAACCCGGGATACCTGTCTTTGCCGCGCTTAACCCAAATAAGGCCTAATGTAAATAATGCAAGAACAGGAGCTAAAGCTAAGGATAAAATGTAATTTATCATCATGGTAGTTAATTTTAAAAATCAAAAGTACAAATAGGTTTTGAACTTAACGATAAGTTCAATAAATAATTTATAATTAATTGTTAAAACCGGGTTTATACCTGTCCGTTCCTTTCCCTGTAAATATCCGCCTGTCGCTGGATTGATTCGGTATGAACTATTTCGAGTAGTTTCTGCAGGAATTCTTTGTTTAAACCCGAATCGAGCCCGGTGTTTAACCTGTTGCGAACAATATTGCTCCACCTTTTTAGCTGTAAGATCGTAATGTTGTGGTCCCTTTTGTACTTTCCAATTTCATCAATCAAATCCATTCGCCTGGCCAGTATATTAATAAGTTCAGCATCAAGTTTATCAATTTCTGTCCGGAGTTCTTCAAGTTTGGATTCAAATTCAATATTTCCCTTTTCTTCCCGGATAATTAATGATACAATGAGTTCTTTTAAATGGGCTGGTGTAATTTGTTGCTGCGGATCAGTAAGGGCATGTTGAGGATTAATATGTGATTCAATCATCAGCCCGTTCATCTCCAGATCAAGTGCTTTTTGAGAAATGTCGCGCAGCGATTCACGGTCTCCGCAAATGTGACTTGGATCGCAAATTACCGGCAAATCTGGAATTTGTCTTTTTAATTCGATAGGGATTTCCCACATGGGCGCGTTTCTGTAAGGTGTTTTGTCAAAAAAATAAAATCCCCTGTGTATGGCTGCAATTTTCTTTATCCCCGATCGGTTAATCCGTTCCAAAGCGCCGATCCATAAATTGAGATCGGGATTGACAGGATTTTTAACCATTACCGGTACATCCACCCCCTTCAGAACATTGGCAAGATCCTGCAGCGAAAATGGATTAACTACCGTTCTTGCTCCAATCCATAAAATATCAATTCCGTATTTCAACGCCGCTTCAACATGCGAGGGATTCGCCACTTCAACGGTTGTAAGCAGGCCTGTTTCTTCCTTAATTTTACCAAGCCACCTCAGGCCTTCAATGCCAACGCCTTCGAAAAGCCCGGGCCGGGTGCGGGGCTTCCAGATACCTGCCCTGAAAATTTTTACATTTGGAATTATTGAAACGGCACGGGCAGTATCCATTACCTGCTTCTCCGATTCAGCGCTGCACGGACCACTGATAATTAATGGTGTGACATCGGTGTTAAGCCAATGGTTCAGAGGTAATATGTCGAGTTTAACACTCATAATTTTGAGACAAAAATACTTATTTTCAATACGGAATTATTGCTTAATTTCATAGCTTAATTACTTTAAATCAACAATGGTAAAATGAAAAAGTAGCTAATTTTGCAATCCTTATAAAACAGGTTGAATTATTTAATATGACAAAGAGGACAAAGATCATCAGCATATTGGAATCGAAAGATTACGGTAAAGCAGTAAATGTAAAAGGCTGGGTCAGAACAAAAAGAGGCAGTAAAAATGTTTCTTTTATAGCTGTGAATGACGGTTCTACCATTAATAATATTCAGATAGTAGTTGATCATACAGTTATGAATGAAGAAATTTTACAGCCTGTCAATACAGGCGCTGCACTGTCAGTTACCGGCGAAATTATTCAGTCTCCCGGCAGCGGGCAAAGTGTTGAGCTAAGGGCTACAAATATCGAAATATTGGGACTCGCCGATCCGGAGGAATATCCGCTGCAACCCAAAAAGCATTCCCTCGAATTTTTACGGGAAATAGCTCATTTACGGTTTCGTACAAATACATTCGGCGCTATAACCCGCATACGACATGCACTGATTTTTGCCATCCATAAATTTTTCAATGATAAAGGATTTTATAATATCCATTCACCTATTATAACTGGTTCCGATGCGGAAGGTGCAGGCCAAATGTTCAGAGTTACCATACTTGATCCTAAAAATCCACCGTTAAATGAAGATGGATCGGTGAATTTTCATGAAGATTTTTTCGGGAAAGCCACCAACCTGACTGTTTCGGGTCAGTTAGAAGCCGAGCTTGCTGCCATGGGGCTTTCAGAGGTTTATACATTCGGACCTACCTTCAGGGCAGAAAACTCAAATACTTCAAGGCACCTTGCCGAGTTCTGGATGATCGAACCTGAAATGGCCTTTTATGATATTAGCGACAATATGGATTTAGCTGAAGAAATGCTGAAGTTCATTATTAAATATGCCCTGGAAAATTGCAGCGATGATCTTGCCTTTTTGAATAAACGACTTATAGAAGAAGAGCGTTCGAAAAAGCCGGAGGAACGCTCATCTTTGGAACTGATTGAAAAACTCCGGTTTGTTCTCGAAAATAAATTTGAGCGGATCACTTATACTCAGGCAATAGATATATTGAAAGATTCAAATCCCAATAAAAAGAAAAAATTTCAGTATCTGATAGATAAATGGGGCATTGACCTGCAATCGGAACATGAGCGTTACCTGGTTGAGAAGCACTTTAGAAAGCCTGTAATAGTAACGGATTACCCTAAAGAAATAAAGGCGTTTTACATGAAAATGAACGATGATGGTAAAACAGTGAGAGCAATGGATGTTTTGTTCCCGCAAATCGGAGAAATCATTGGTGGCTCACAGCGGGAGGAAATATATGGCTCCCTGTTGAAACGAATGCGCGAAATGAACGTACCAGAGAAGGAATTATGGTGGTACCTCGATACAAGAAAGTTTGGAACCGTACCACACAGCGGCTTCGGCCTGGGTTTTGAACGGATGGTGCAGTTTATTACAGGCATGGGAAATATCAGGGATGTGATCCCGTTCCCCAGAACCCCGCAAAATGCTGAATTTTAAAAAACTTAATATTGAAATAAATAAATTCTGTTGCTTGTTAAATTTTTATTACCGACATTTGTTTCATGTCTTCAGGCATTGATAAAATAAAATTTGCATGTTAAATCAACGGTTACAACAAAAGCTCCTTCAGAAACTGTCGCCACAACAGATTCTACTGATGAAATTACTGCAAATTCCATCAATTGCACTTGAGCAAAGGATTAAACAGGAGATAGAAGAAAATCCTGCTCTTGAAGAAACAAATGATTTGGAAGAATTAACCGGACCTGAAATGGAGTTTGATGAGCCTCCCGGTGATGATGAATACGATCAGGATAAAGAAGAGGAGATTGAGGTTAAAAACAGCGATGATGAGTTTGATTTCGAAGACTATATAGCAGATGATGACGATATTCCGGCTTATAAGCTAAGTGCCAATAACTACAGCCCTGATGATGAAAGAAGGGAAATACCTTTTGTTTCAGGCAATTCTTTCCAGGAACTATTGTTTTCGCAGTTAGGTATGCGTGACCTGGATGAAAAACAACAAAAAATTGCTGCCTATATCATCGGGAATATTGATGATTCAGGATATGTGAACCGCGATATCAGTGCGATGATAGACGACCTGGTATTTGCAATGAATATTCATGCATCCAGAGAAGAGCTGTTAGAATTGCTGTTCATCATTCAGGAACTCGATCCTCCCGGTGTTGGAGCGCGAAACCTACAGGAATGTCTTTTGCTTCAACTAAAAAGAAAGGAAAATCCGGACAAGAGTACGGAACTTGCAATTGAAATTCTTGAAAGGCATTTCAATGAATTTACAAAAAAGCATTATGAGAAGATAATTAAAAAAGCCAAAATCACAGAGCATGAACTTAAAGACGCTATTGATGAAATTCTGAAACTCAATCCCAAACCCGGAAATTCACACAGCGACTCAGCAAAAACAAATCATTATATCCTTCCCGATTTTTTTATTTTTAATGATAATGGCGGTCTTGAATTTCAACTGAATTCGAAAAATGCACCGGAATTAAGGCTCAACAGAACCTATATGGATATGCTTGAAACTTATGCCAGCAGTAAAAATAAGAGCCAGCAGAGGGATACTATATCCTTTGTAAAACAAAAAATTGATTCAGCAAGATGGTTTATTGATGCCATCAGGCAACGGCAAAACACACTGCAAATTACCATGCAAGCCATCATGGATTATCAACGGGAGTATTTTTTGACGGGAGATGAAACAAAGTTAAGACCGATGATCCTTAAAGATATCGCCGAAATTGTAAATCTAGATATCTCAACAATTTCGCGTGTTGCAAACAGCAAGTATGTTCAGACACCATTCGGAACTTTCCTTCTGAAAAGCTTTTTCTCTGAGTCAATGCAAACCGACAGCGGCGAAGAAGTTTCAACCCGCGAAATAAAGAAAATACTATCCGATTGCATTGAAGCCGAAGAAAAGGGCAAACCGCTCACTGACGAACAACTTACAAAGATTCTCAAAGAAAAAGGATACAATATTGCACGGCGCACTGTGGCTAAATACCGCGAACAGCTAAATATCCCCGTTGCCCGGCTCAGAAAAGAATTGTAAGCTGATCTTTCATGGAACAAAAATTCGCCGGTTTAATTTCCTATATCATTCACCCCGCGTTAATTCCAACTTACCTGACATTAATTCTGTTTAATATCAATACATACAGCACTCTGCTAATCCCTGCCGAAGCCAGGCTGATGATTTTTGTCCTGATTTTCCTTACCACATTCGCGTTCCCTCTCATTTTTATTCTTTTTATGAAGCGAAGAGGGATAATCAAATCTATTCTTATGGAAACCAAGGAAGAAAGGACTCTTCCCTTTGCCATAGCCGGAGTCTTTAATTTTACAGCCTCATTTATGATCAGGCAAATACAGATTGCTGAGATTTTTTATCTTTTTTTGCTTGGTTCGGCAATATTGATTTTTATTTGCCTCATCATTAATTTATTTTTCAAAATCAGCATTCACATGGCAGGTATCGGCGGACTGACCGGAGCTTTAATAGGTATTTCATTTCGCCTGAATATTGATGTTATTCAACTGGTAACTATTGCAGTATTATTATCCGGGCTGGTTGGTTTTGCAAGGTTGAAACTGAATGCACACAAGGCATTTCAAATCTACACTGGTTATTTGTGTGGACTGATAGTTATGCTGGTAATAATCCAGATTTGAACCTGAATCAGAAAGTTTGAAGATAGCCTGAAATCCTTTTTTGTTAAAAAGGAATTATAGTCAAACCGATTGAAATGGGATACATTTCAGGGCCGTAATCTTTTTGGAATAATGTTGAAAGCTGGTAATATCCCCATAGATTCAGCCATTTATAACCGATGCGTGCGGTGAAACCATACCTGTTTTTTTCCAGGAGGTTGATCTTTGATTTTTTATAAATGATCAAATCCGAATTGCCTGACTGGTAGTCATCTCCTTTATACTTGGTGTGAGCTCTCATTAAAAACCCAAATTTAAATCCGATGGCAAGCCTGAAATCACTTTTTGATTTGTACCGCACCTCAAAAGGTATATCAAGGTAGGTGACTACGAGTTTTGATTTTTTATAATCCTGGCCCGGCAAAGAATCCAGAATGGGTTGAAAGTAAGAGGAATCACCTGTATTTACGAGAAATGATGAATTAAACAGGTTGTGAACCCCAAAACCCAGGCCCGGTGAAAAACTCACATTACTTTTTCCAAAAAGATAATTGTATGTTCCAAACACATTTATTCCGGGATTTAATGTCCCAGGGTCAAAATCGTTGGGAATATCCTGCCACAAATCGGTAAATACATCCATTCCGATCGTAAATTTACGTTTGGCATCTTCAGTCATGACCTGCGCGAATGAATTTATAAACACAAAACTGAATAATAGAATGAGTAGCTTTTTCATTTGTTGATTTTAAAAGTAAAAACAAAGGTAAAAAATATTCGCTTTAATGTCTGTAATTTATTGGCTAAATTTTTGTTTGATGTGCCAGACAGAAAGTAATCCTGAAAACTCATATCCCCAAAATTCGATGAAATACATTCTTATTTTCGTACGAGAATGGAAATTGTATATTGTTTAGCCCGTAGGGCTTCAATATCA
>Ga0172368_10003982_pt1 | contig 17441 bp, 12 predicted proteins | sample Lak11m_FD_114540 | JGI IMG/M metagenome (GOLD analysis project Ga0172368, IMG submission 114540) | Freshwater microbial communities from Kabuno Bay, South-Kivu, Congo - kab_022012_11m | ecosystem: Environmental > Aquatic > Freshwater > Lake | place: Democratic Republic of the Congo: South-Kivu...
AGCACGGATATCAGCATTGTCAACCAGGGCAACCTGATCTTCACCCGCTCGGTGCCCATTGCCGGCGATGCGCTGACCGACGCCATCGCCGACCAGTTAGGCCGTACGCCCGAAGAAGCGGAAGAGATGAAAAAGGAGTACGGGCGTATCTTCCTGGAAACCGAGGAGCCCGGCGGCTTCGCCGCGGCCAACGAGCCGGTCCCCGCGGAAGCGGCGGAGACGGCGCCGTCCGGCGGTCTGTTCGGCGCCTTCGAGAGCACGGCGCCGGGGGGCGCGGGTGCGCCGCTGTTCTCCCTCGAAGCAGATCGTTCCACGCCGGAGGCGCCCGCCGCGCAGCCCGTGCAAAGCGCGCCCTTCGAAATGGATGACGGCGTGGATGACGAGCTGCCCGTGTTCCGTTTCGGCCTCGGCACAGAGGATGAGGAACCGCAGCCTGCCTCGATTTTCTCGCTGGATGGCGATGGCGATAATGTGGACGACGACGTGCCCATCCCCTCCAGCCAGCAGCCGCAGGCCGCGCCGGCGCCCGCAGCGGGAGCGGTCTTCGATCTGAGTTCCGAGCTGGAGCGCCAACTGCCCGCCTATAACCGCCCGACTTCGCCGGCGATGCCCGCCGGTCCGGCGGAGGCGCAAAGTCCCACCACGCTGCCCAACATGCTGGGCGCCGCCGCTGCGCCGGCCGACAATCAGACGGCGCAGATGCAGGTGCCGCTGACCGAAACGACCGGGGAACAGGCGGAAACCTTTTTCAGCGGCGATCTGTTCGGCCCCACCGGTCCGGGCGATGCGCAGCAGACCGATATGTTCCAGCACCGCCTGTTCGATGCCATGATGCCGACCCTGGTCGAGCTGGTGACGGAAATTCGCCGCTCGTTCGAATACTTCACCAGCCGCGAGCCGGATACCCCCATCGATCGCGTGCTTATCTTCGGCGGCAGCAGCCGGTTGCCCTATCTCATCGACTTCATTCAGCAGGAGCTGGGACTCGAAGTTCAGCAGGCGGACCCGCTGGCGGCGTTGGATCTGTCCCAGTTCCGCCAGTCCGCCGAATATCTGAAAGATGTCGCCCCCGCGCTGCCGATTTGCATCGGACTGGCGCTGCGCGACATGCTCGCGTGAGGAGTGCACTGTGATCAAGCTTAACCTGCTGCCGCAGTATGTGATCGAAGTCCGGCGGATCCGGGTGGTCATCGTCCTCTTCCTGGTGTTGCTGGTCCTCGAAGCGGCGATCATCTTTAAGGCGTATACCGACCTCAACCTGCAGGTCGCGTGGTACACGAGCGATATGAAATACTTCACTGATCGTACCGCGATGATTCAGCAGGAAAAATCGGCGCGGGACGCTCTGGTCGAGGAGGCGAAGATATATCGGCCCTACATCGATTTCTTCACCCGCAACGCGATCATCAAGTATAACGACGAGATCGCGGCATCGCTTGCTGAGGCGGCGAATGCCATCGGCGGTGGGAAGACGTGGTTCGATTCGCTGACCGTCGCCAAGACCGGCGAAGTTGCCGCGACCGGGCACATCAAGGGGATGATCAATTTCCTCGACTACTATTTCGTGCTGAAAGCGAAAATGTTTACCCTCATCCCGCAGGCGCAGCCGGCTCGCTCGCCGGCGCAAAAAGACTGGACGATATATAACGAGCTGCCCGTCCAGGTGACCGGCAAAATCACGAAGATTTTCCCGGCGGCGCCGGGTGTGCCGGCAACGCCGGATACGCCGGATAAGCTGTATGTTCCCAACGGCGGTGGGGGAGCCGCTGCCGGTGGCGCGCCGGCTGGTGGCCCGGCGACCGGCGGAGCGCCAGGCGGTGGAGCGCCGGGCGGCGCGGCTGGAGCGGCCGGTGGAGCGCGCGGTGGCGGACCGGGCGGACCGGCTGGTGGCGCGCCGGGCGGTGGGCGCGGTGGCGCGTAAGGGTTAAGTGTCGAGAGCGCCCGTGCGACGGCGGCACAGTGGCCGTGATTCGCGGAAAGAGCGCGCGGTGTTCGGCCCCGGTTGCGGGGCAGGTGATGCACGTGGACATCAGGGTGCGCGTGCCTGGAGGAGGGATTGATGCGTCGTATCAAGGCCATCTATCTGATCCCGGTCTGCTTGGTGCTGCTGATCGGGGCGGCGGTCGGATCGTATTATCTCTGGTTCAAACCCTTGCTGGAAACGGTGAAGAAAGCGCGCGCGGATTGGGATGCGGCGCGCGCCGCCTGCGTCCAGATGGAAGGACCCAATGAAGGGGATTACCAGAAAGCGCTTGATGAACAGCAGGAGTACGCCAAGCGGATCTATTTCGATTACTCCCAGTTCAAGGAAATCCAGGCGACCATGCCGGCGGTTTCGAACATGGCAGCGCGTTATGCCGCGGATACCAAAGCCGGGATTTACGCCTGGTACAACATTATGGGCAAGGGCGAGTTGATCAAGACGCTGAACCAGTGGGTCCGTTCGTTCCATCAGCCCAGCGCGCCGTCATTTTCATATGCCGGCACCATGGGCTATGAGGATACCTTACCAAAGGCAAAGATGGTGAGCGTGGATTTCGGCAGTATGAAGCTCAATGTCCGCGGATTCGATAACCTGCTGAACGCGTTCCGCCGCGTGACCGGCTACAAATACTACCCGATGATCGTCACCCTGCCGGGCGACACCGCGACTATCACGCTCGCGATGGGACGCAACGATCCCCGGCACGATCCGAACAATCCGCTGCTGACGATGTCCTATTCGGCGACGGCGTTTTTCCTCACCCAGGACTGGGATCCGGGGGAGAACACGGCGGAGTCAATAGAAAAGTATAAAGAACAGGCGCTGACCCAAAAACCACATAAGCGGCACCGATCAGACTGGACCGAAACGCCGGGTGAGACGAAACCCTGCCCGCCGGTGCTGTTCTTTATCCAGCCGCAGCCGCAATTGCAGCCGTAACGCGGATGAACGCCGGGAACATTTAACACACTGAACGCGTCTAATGAGAGTGGAAGCAGCTACCGGATGACCGGAGGATGCGCCGAAGCGAAATGACAGCCCGCATCGCTCCGAAGAACGGTGGGTAACGAGGGGAGGCTGAACACCGAATGGGTACCGATACGCCAATCAGTCCCGATTCCGGGACGACCTCGGAGGTTGCGCCGGAGACCGGCGCCGCCATGCCGGCGGTCGATTCCGCCTCGGATACCGCGCCGGCGGCCGTCGCACAGGCCGACGCCGCGGAATCCCCGACAGGTGATGAGACCGCCGTGGAAACACTGGAACCGCCCGCGGAACCGGAGTTGCCGCTGCCCGGCAAGAAGCCAAAGATGAAGCTGATCCTGATGGCGGCCGCGCTCGTGCTCGCGATCGGCGTATTTGCCGTGGTGTATTTCGTCCTCGGCCAGGGCGGATCGACGGACCAGGCGGCAAACAACCCGACCATGCCGGCGCCGACGCAGCAGGCGCCGCAAACGACGCCCGCGCCGCCGCCGACCACGTCGCAACCGGTGACCCCGCCGACCACAACGCCGCCGCCGACCGCGCCGCAGACCATGCCGCCGACCGGTGTTCGACCGGGCATGCCCACGCCGCAGCAGCAGGCCGCCGTGACGCCGGCAGCGCCGACGCTCATTCCGCCCGCCGCGCCGGCCTACGCCACGCCGATCCAATCCAAAGCGGTGATCGTGGACCCCTTTGACGGAGGGCCGATGCCACCGAAGATCGCGGTGGTGAAGTTGAAAAACATCACGCCGATCGATTTGAAAAACGCGATGGATGAAGCGAAGGTGGATGTGAGTGTCAATTACGGCAAGACGGAGGATGAAGTGCTCCTCGTCGGCTACGCGGCGCAGTTGAATCGCGCGAAAGCGCTGGCGAAACAGGTCGACGTGCCGGAACCGCCGATCGTGGTGGTCGCGAGCCTGCCATCGGCGATCACGACGCGCATTCCCCGCCCCGTCGATCCGAAAACCCAGGTGTATAATTATCCGCCGATTCCGATTGCCACGCCGCCGGGCCGTCATGCCGGCTGGATCTACAACAACAATAACGGCCAGGTGGTCGCCATCTTCGAGGACCGGACCGGCATGGCGCATGCGGTGCAGGTCGGCGATGTCGTAGATGGGATGCGGGTCATCTCCATCACGCCAAACGAACTGGTGCTGCAGGATATGCGCCAAGGGATGCAGGGGGCCGAATACCGCCTGAAGATGCAGGGGCTGGATACCTCCCCGTCGCGAACGTCGATCACCGCGACGCCCGCGGGAGCGGGCGCGCCGGCCATGCCGAATTGGCCGGGCGCCTTTTAACCTGTTGTAGCCGCGGGTCTTTAGCCCGCGCGGTTCCTGTCGTAGCTGAGGAACTTCAGCTCGCGGCGACCTGGATGCTTGTTTCGCAAGGTGTGCTTTGCGGAATAAATCGATTGTGAATTTGGCCCGCGTGTGCTATGATAGGCAGGCGGGAAACCGATTCTCGTGAACAAGGAGAACGATTATGCGTCGAGTGATGATGTTGATCAGTGTCTGCGCGCTCCTCTGGGGGTGTCTGCTCACCGGGGTATCTGCGCAGCAAGTGTCCGTCGCCACCAATGAAAAAAATGAAATGGACATCAGCCTGCGCGACGCCGACTTGTACCAGGTGCTGACGGCCTTGTTCAACAGCACGGACGGCCAGTATCAGGTGCGGATCGGCAGCGGTGTCCAGGGGCGCATCTCCCGCTTGCAGCTCTCCCAGACGCCCTTCGATAAAGCGCTCGATGCGATCCTCGGCACCGACTACAGCTATACCAAGTCGCGACAGAGCGATGGCACCTACCTGTATACGATCTCCGGACGCGGGGCGACCGCGGGAGGAGCCGCCGCCCGCATGCCGGTCTTCCAGGCGCCCGGGATCGGCATGCCGTCGTTCGGCGATGCGTCGGCTGAACCCGCGTATACTCCCCCCGGCAGCTATGCTTCTCCGCTGCTGTCATTGGGGAACACGCCTGCGCCCGGCGCCACCTCTGCGGAGACCGCCGCGGGTGAAACCAAGAAAGCCACCAAAGTGCGGCTGATCCGCGTCAACTACCTGGACCTTCAAATGCTGTCCGAATATCTGGGTGGCACCAGTATCGACCTTTTCAGCCTTGTTACAAACTCGAACGGCAATTCTAACGGCGGTGGCAACAACAATAATCGTAATAGCCGGAATAACAACAATAACAACAACAACGGCTACAACAACAATAATAACAACAACAATAACAACAACAATAATAACAGTCGCAACAACCGGAATAATAACAATAACAACAACAATAACAGTAATCGTAATAACCGGAATAACAACAACAATAACAATAACAATCGCGGCAGGGGCACTTTGCCGACACCGCCATCGAACCCGTACTAGGCTGACCGCCGCCCGCTCGCGGCATCGCGCTTATCCGGGGGTCCGGCCATGCCCGGCGCAGGGTCGAATCCCCGGAAAGAGAAACGGTTGCGCCTCGGGAACCGTGTCCATCCGCACCGGATGAGACCGTTGCGTGGAATATTTTGCGATTACCCCCCAAATCATCGAAGTTAATTTCCAAGCCGGCAGGAGATAGCTTGCTGCTCGACGAATAGCCTGATAGGAACCCTTTCACTGAAGAATCACGGGGAGGACTTCACATGCGTACGGCCAATCGCACTGGGAATTGGGGCTTGCTGCTTGCCCTGCTCGTTACCCTTATTTTCCCGCTCGTTGCGTTGCGGGCAGAGGGGACGGCGGACAACGGCGGCCTCACCATGACGATCACCAACAGGCCGTTCACGGAAATCGTGCAGACGCTGGCACGTGAAAACGGGATGAACCTGGTGATCCTGGATACCGTGGACGACATTATCAGCAAGGTAGATTTTACCAATACGCCCGCCAAGGACATCATCGCGAGTCTCGCGAAGCCACTGGGGCTGGTGTTCTGGCAGGACAGCGGTACCTATTACCTGAGCAAACAGCGGCCCACCGTGACGGCGCCCGCCACCCAATCGGCGAGCAGCTCCGCGCAGGCTGGTGCGCAGCCGACCATCATCGCGACGCCTCCCGCCGCCCTGGTTGATGATCCCAATACTTTACCGGCGCTCAAAGTGCCCTCGAGAAGTCCTTCCGCGTTTTCCGCCGTCGCGGACACTACCCCGGCGCCCGCGCCGAGCCAGATGCACATCCGGCGCATCGAGCTGAAATACTTTAGCGTGGTGGAACTGCTCTGGGCGGTCGGCAAACCGGGTACAGCGCTTGGCAGTCAGCAGGCGGAAAAGCGGGTGCGCGATCGCGTTCATTCGCTATACTCCACCAACAAAAGCTTCGATATCAACGCTGCCGATCCCGCCACCGGTTCCGGTACCAGTGCGCCCTGGCTGAATTCGGTGGTATCCGGCTCCGGCAACCGCAGCAGCGCCACCGATAGCCGCCAGACGATTCGCGACCCGCGCACCCCGATGTATCCGGGGGGAGGGTTGGGCGTCCCTGCCGGCGCTGCCGTTCCTGCGGGCGCCGCGGGCGCCGCTGCTGCGGATACGAAAACCCTGACCACGGCGGAATTGACGCCCTTTATTCCCGAGGGGGTGAAAGACATAGTCGGTTTGATCGGGCTGAATGCCGTGCTGGTGCGCGCGGAGACAGAAGACGATATCGATCAACTGGAGATGCTGATCAAATTGCTCGACCAGCCGGTGAAGCAGGTCATCGTCGAATGCATGATCGTCAAGATGGGCGTGCAGGACGCATTAGCTATGGGCGTGAGCTGGACGTATGCCGGCATGCCGCTCTCGGTGATCTCCAACAATGGTGGCAATACGGGCAACTTCGCCGTGTCTTATGTCAAGGGCAGCGTCAAGGTCGCGCTGGCCACCGCGATCAGCAACTCCACCACCAAAGTCGTCCAGAACCCGCGTGTCATCGTCCCGAATGGCGGCAGCGGCGGCATCTCTATTGACGATGAAGTGCCGTTCATCACCGTGGAGTCGTCAACGGATGTTTTCGGGCGAACAATCACCAATCCGACCATTAGTACGCAGGCGTTTTCGCAAGGTCTGGATGTCTATAATGTAATGATTCACCCGGACGACACTATCTCCCTTGATATCAGTCCGATCATCCAGATTCCGACAACTGGTGTACCTGTGCCCGGTGGTGCCGGCGATGTGATGGGACTTACGGAATTCGTTATGGAATCGAATGTCACGGTAAAAAATGGCGAGACCGTGCTGTTGGGTGGTTTCACCAGCAAGACCGAGACAAATTCTGGCTCGCGCGCGCCGTTGCTGGGCAATATGCCGGTCATCGGCCCGCTGCTCTTTCGCAATAAGTCGCACAGCGTGACCAACGATGAGACACTCGTTTTCGTCACCGCGACCATCATGAAGGAAGACACCCCGATCTTCGGTGAAATGGCGCCGTTGCCGCCGCTCTTCTAAACGGCCGGCTGAAACTGTAAAAACCGGGGGCGGAGCAATGCTCCGCCCCCGGTTTTTTTATGAGGGTCAATCACAACCCTAGCTTGTCGAAAAGGCCGTATTTCGACTCATCTGGACTCATTTGGATTTCATGAACGGCATTCGGCGATCACGGAGAGCGTTCCACCACACGGATTTAAAGCGCAAAACGACAATTGCTGGCGTGACGCGGTCAGGCAGTGTATAATACCTGCCGAACGACTATGGATACCCGCACCCTGCGACTACTCGAATACGACAAAATCCGCGAACGGCTGCTGCCGCACGCGGCGACCGTGCTCGGTAAAGAGCATGTCGCGCGTATGAGGCCTTCCAGCGACATCGCGATGGTGACGGTGCGTCTGGGGGAGACTGACGAAGCGCGTCGCATGCTCGAAGAGCACGGCGCGGCGCCGTTTGACGGATTGCGTGACATCCGCGACCCGCTGCAGCGCGCCGAAAAACAGGGCGTACTCACCGCCGCCGAGTTGCTGGACGTGGAGGATACCGCGGCGGGTTGCCGCCGGCTGCGCCGCTACCTGCTGGCCGCCGACGCGCGCTTTGCCGCGCTGAAAGATCAAGGCCGGTTGATCGGCGAGTTTGTGCCGATCGAGCATGCGGTGGATGCGGCCATTGCTCCTAACGGCGAGGTATTCGACGCCGCCAGCTCGGACCTGGAAGCTGCGCGACGCAAAGTGCGGCGGCTGCATGAAGAGATTCAGCGCGAGCTGCAGCGCCTGGTCACCTCGCCCGCCATGCTGGAAAAGCTGCAGGAGCCGCTTATCACCCAGCGCAACGGTCGGTTTTGCGTGCCGGTGCGCGCGGAGGAGCGCAACACCGTCAAAGGCATCGTGCATGACATCTCCGCCAGCGGGCAAACGGCGTTCATGGAGCCGCTGTCGGTGGTCGAGCTCGGTAACGATTTGCGCGACGCTGAGCGGCGCGAGGAAGAAGAAGTTTACCGCGTGCTGGCCGCCCTCTCCGCCCAGGTGGGCAAGTCGGCAGGTGCGCTGCGGAGCAGTCTGGAAGCGAGCGGGCGGCTGGATATGATCTTCACCCGCGCGTATTTCGCTACCGCGTTGAATGCCACCGCGCCGGTGATGAACACCGAGGGCATCATCAAGGTTGTCGGCGCGCGGCACCCGCTGCTGGGCGACACGGCAGTGCCCATCGACGTGGCGTTCGGCGACGAGGGCCGGAATACGCTCATCATCACCGGGCCGAACACCGGCGGTAAAACCGTCACCCTGAAGACGGTGGGCCTGCTGTGTGCCATGGCGCAGAGCGGACTGCATATTCCCGCCGAGGAGGGCAGCCGGCTGCCGCTCTTCACGCAGATTTTCGCCGATATCGGCGACGAGCAATCCATCGAGCAAAGCCTGTCCACCTTCTCCGGGCATATGACCAATATCGTGCGCATTATCGCGGACGCGAAAGATCATGCGCTGGTGCTGCTCGACGAGGTGGGGGCAGGCACCGACCCCACCGAAGGCGCCGCGCTGGCGAAAGCCGTACTGCTCGAACTGAACGAGCGGGGCTGCCGCACCATCGCCACCACGCATTACGGCGAGCTGAAGGTCTTCGCGCAGACGACCGCGGGGTTCTGTAATGCCAGCGTGGAATTCGACCTGAACACGCTGCGGCCCACCTACCGCGTCATCGCCGGGCTGCCGGGCAGCAGCAACGCGCTGGCCATTTCCGGGCGGCTCGGGCTGTCGAAAGCGCTGATCACCCGCGCCCGTGAGCTGATGGGCGAGGCGCCGCAGGCCTTCGAGCAGGTGCTGAAACAGGCGGAAGGCGCGCGCCGCTCGCTGGACCGCGAACGCTCCGCGGCGGCGCGCAGCCGCCAGGAAGCGGAACACGCGACGGAGACGCTGAAACAGCAGCAGCGCGAGCTGGACGAGAAGCGGGAAGCATCGCTCGCCCGCGCGCGGACGCAGGCGCAGGAAGTGCTGCAAAAAGCGCGGCAGGAAGCGAATGAGCTGCTGGAGGAATTGCGCGTCGCCCTCAAGGAGACGCGGACGCACGAGGCAGTGAGCACGGGACCGAATATGAATGCCCTGCGGCAGCGCGCGCGCGAGGTGTTGAGCGCGCTGACCGAGACGGTGGAGGCGCTGCCCGCCGCCCCGCCCGTGAAGGTCAAGGCGCCGGCGCATCCCGGGTTGGCCGAGGTGAGTGCCGGTCAGGAAGTAGTCGTCCGCGGCCTGGGGCATCGCGGCATCGCGCTCGGCGATGGTAAAGGCAACGATCAGGTGGAGGTGCAGGTCGGGATTATGCGCACCCGCGTGCCCGTTAGCGAGCTGGAACCGGCCGTGCCCATCGCGCCGGCCTACACCGCGCCCCGCGCGCCCGCGAGCGAGCCGGTGCGGCAGGTGTTGCCGGAAATCCACCTGCTGGGTTTGCGCGCCGAAGAAGCCGCCGATCGCCTGGAGGAATACCTGTATGATGCGCTGGAGATGGGCCTCTCCTCCGTGCGCATCGTCCACGGCTTCGGCACCGGCGCCCTGCGCGGCGTGGTGCGGGATGTGCTGAACCACCACCCCGCTGTGCGCGCTTCCCGCGCCGGCGGCTCCGGCGAAGGCGGCGGCGGCGTCACCATCGCCGAAATCGCCGCGAAATAATCCTCAGGGATTGTCCCGCGCCCGCAGGACCTGTGCCGGTCGCCTTCCCCAATGCCTGCTGTGAGAACCACGGGACTGTCCCCCCGCGTGTGAAAGGAAAGCCTGGGTAACGAGGGGGGACAGTTCCGTGGTTTTATCAACAGGTGAATGGAAGATGAACGGCTTTCAGTCCTGTGGGTTCGGGACAGTCCCAGAGCTTCAATACAGCGCCCGGCCTTCATGCTTCTGCAGGTAATCCGCGAACTGCCAGGAAGGCGGATAGGCGCGGCGGTAATCGCGGGCCGCGTCCCACAGGCTTTCCTGCTTGAAGGCCTTGATCGCCTGGAGGAACGCGCCGGGCTGGTGCTCGCGCAGGCCCATGTAGAGGGAGAAGAATCCCCAGGCCGCGGCGTAGGTGGCGACATAGGGGAAGGGCAGGTGCTTGAGCGCGACATACAGGCGGTTGCGCAGCCGCGAATAGGCCTGCGGCGTGGCCTCCGGATCGCGCATGGTGGCGCGGTAGTTAACCAGGATATCGGCCACATAGCGGATTTCGCCTCCGGCCCTGATGATGCGAAACGCCAGCTCCAGCCCGGCTTCATCGCCGAACAGATTCTCGTCGAAACCGCCGATCTCCTTGAACACGCTATGGCGGATGGCAAAGGCGCTGGTGCTTAAGCTGCACACTTCACGCGCGTCCGTCCACCGGTCCAGTTTGCGTGCCGGATACTCATCGGGCACCAGCTCGTGCGAGGAGGCGTTGCGCACCTGAAATGCCAGGCCGGCGACTTCGCGCGGACGAAAGGCGTTCATGATCATGTTCGACACGAAATACTTGTCGAAGCGGATGTAATCGTTCATGAACAGCAGGATATCCCCGCGTGCTTGCGCCGCCGCCAGGTTGCGGCCTTCCACGATGCCCAGATCTTCCTTTACGCGATAATAACGGATGGTTGGGTCGCCGATATGCTCCGCCTGCTGCCCAGCCCCCCGCGGATCGTTATCCAGCACCACGATCTCGTCCGGCGGGCGATCCTGGTTCAGCATATTGGCGATAACTCCATCCAGCTCCCCCGGCTTCCCCCGCGTGATGACGATGACAGACAGGACATCTGGTACGGACATGACGGCAACTCCCCTGGTCTGAGCCTTGATTTATGGGATCATTTTGCATTTCTACTCAGGCCATCACCTGCGCGATAATGCACTTCAGGTAGAGCGTTTCCGGCACCCCGGGCAGGAAGGGGTGGTCGCGCGCCGGACCGCGGCGCTCGATGACGCGCACCGGACGCCCCACGTCGGCGATCGCCTCGCCAAGCATCCGCAGGAAGATCGGCTCCGCCATGTGATACGAGCAACTGCAGGTCACCAGGATGCCGCCCGGATTAAGCAGGCGCAGCGCGCGAAGATTGATCTCTTTGTAGCCCCGGTAGGCATTCTCCAGCGCGGCTTTACCTTTCGCAAACGCCGGGGGGTCGAGCACGACGGTATCGAAGCGCTCGCCTGCCCGGTCCAGTTCGTGCAGGTAGTCGAATACGTTCGCCTTCATCACCTCGATATTGCCCGCGCCGTTGCGCTCCGCGTTGCGGCGCGCCAGCGCGCAGGCCTCCTCGGAGATATCCACCGCCAGCACCTCGTCCGCGTGTGGCGCTATGTGCAGCGCAAACCCGCCGGCGAATGTGAAGGCATCGAGCACACGCCCGCGCGCATACTGGCCGGCCGCCGCATAATTCTCCCGCTGATCCAGAAAGGCGCCGGTCTTTTGCCCGGCAAGGATCTCCACCCCGAACGCCACCCCGTTCATCCGGACGACCACCTCGTCGGGCAGCGAGCCGGCCAGCACCCCGCGCTGTTGCGGCAGGTCCTCGTGCCGGCGCACGGCGGCATCGTTGCGCTCGGTGATCGACGCCGGATGGTACAGCTCCTCCAGCAGTTCCACCCACGTCGCCTTCAGCCGATCGGTGCCCTGCGAAAGTGTCTCGATGACGAAATGCTCGCCGTAGCGATCGATGAGCAGGGACGGCAGCAGATCGCTTTCACCGTAGACCAGCCGATAGGCGTCGGTGTCGCGCACCACCTGCCGGCGATAGGCGTCCGCCTGCTCCAGCCGCGCGCGCCAGAAGGTCCGGTCGGGTGGCGCCCCCGGCGGCGCGCACCAGCGCAGCGTGATCTGCGACGCCTGGCTGTAAAAGGCATACCCGAAGGCATTGCCGGCCTGGTCGCGCATCTCCACCACGTCCCCGGCCTCCGCCGTGCCGGTGGCAATGACATCCGAAGTGTAAATCCACAAGTGCCCGTGCTTGAGCCGTTGCACCGCTTTTGCATTGATCGTCACATGCGCCATTTTACATCCCGCATCGTTGATAGACAGAATCCGATCTTATACTATCACAGATTGGAGGTAATGAGCCACGGAAAGTATGTAGTGAGCCTGAAGTACGTAGTAAGCCACGCAGCTGCAGCGGAGTGGCGTTCGTATTTAGGAAGGCTTTCCTATACCCGAACGCCACTCCGCTGCGGCTGCGTGGCTTACTACATACTTTGGGCTTACTACGTACTTTGGGCTTACTACGTACTTTGGGCTTACTACATACTTAGCGGGGCTCATAACCTTAGCGTGTATACTTTTTTCTCCATGCCTGCCTGATTGCGGCGAAGCGCAACGCGCGATTCGGCGCACAATAACAGCATGAATATCCACGTGAAAAGCCAGGCATCGTTGAATGTTGAGCACCGGAATGTCGAGCTGGTCGAGCGAAAAGGACTCGGGCATCCCGATACGCTGTGCGACCGGGCGGCGGAGGAGCTGTCGATCGCCCTCGGGCAATATTATCGCGCGCATTTCGGGGCGATCCTCCATCATAATACCGACAAGGTGATGCTGGTCGGCGGGCAAGCGTGGGCGGTCTTCGGGCACGGCGAACTGCTCGAACCGAGTTACCTGCTGCTGTCCGGCCGTGTGACGACGACGGTAGATGGAGAGCCGGTGCCGGTGGGCGAGATTGCCGTGCAGCACACCGCAACCTGGCTGCGCGAGGCGCTGCCGCACCTGCCGCTCCCGGCCGGCATGCTCATCGATTACCGCCTGAAGGCCAGCAGCCCGGATCTGGTCGCCATCTTCCGCCAGCCCGGCGTACCGCTGGCCAACGACACCTCCTTCGCGGTGGCCTACGCGCCGCTGAGCGAGTTGGAGCGGGTGGTGCGGGATACCGAGGCATACTTGCAAAGTCCGGAGGTAACGCGCGCCTACCCACAGCTCGGCCAGGATATCAAGGTGATGGGACTGCGCATGAACAACCGCATCCATCTGCAAGTGGCGATCGCCTTCATCGCCGCGGCCACGCCGGACCTGGAGACCTATCTGGCGGTCAAGGTGGCTATTTGCGACTTGCTGGTCGAGCGGGCAGCGCGCTTCACCTCGCGCTTCGTGACAGTGGCCGTCAACTCGGCGGACCGGCCCGCGGAAGGCATTGTTTACCTGACCGCCACCGGGATTAGCGCGGAGCAGGGCGACGATGGCCAGGTAGGCCGCGGCAATCGCGCCAATGGACTCATCACCCCCATGCGTCCCATGACGCTGGAGGCGGCGGCAGGGAAGAATCCCGTCTCGCACGCCGGCAAAATTTATCAGATCTACGCCCGGCTCATGGTGGACCGCATCTGCGCGAACCTTCCCGAGGTGCGCGCCGCCGTCTGCGTGCTGCTGTCCTGCATCGGCGCCCCCATCAACGTCCCGCGGGCGGTATCCTTCCGCGTGGAAAGCAAGATGCCGACGGCCGTCCTGCAACCTGAGATTACAAAGATTGTCGCCGGCGTGCTCGACGAATGGGCCGACATCCGCGACGGTTTCGGCGAGCGGCGCTGGCTGTTGTTTTAACGCCGGCGAATTCTTCATCCGAACATCGGCAAGGAGCGAAGGCGCCAGCCTCCATTTGAAAAGGTGAGAGGGTGAAAGGGTGCTCGACCACAGGTCAGCATTAAAGGTCACCCATTCACCCATTCACCCTTTCACCCTTTCACCCTCTCACCCTCTCACCCTCCCCCGGCTTCCCGGGTTTACCAGGTCAACCTGACGGGTAAGAGCAGCTTAGCATGGCGGCCTGCGACTCGCCGCGGCGCCATACGACCCGTGCCGGCAGCACGTGGCGATACGGCGCTGCCTTGACACCGGGGTAGCGGAAATTTATACTAGGGCATTAGCATTTCAGAGGTGCTGTCAATCCTTCTTTTCCTTCGTCCCGCTGACGCACCCCTGCACTAAGGAGCACTGCTTTATGGTAGCAACGGCTAAGGCTCCGGAGGTCGCACCGGTTACCTCCGATGCGGTTGTGGACATTCGCGACCTGACCAAGGTCTATCCCCTGATGTGGGGCAGAGAAATTACCGCCGTCAGCCATCTGTCGCTGACGATCAAGGCGGGCGAAACGTTGGCCATCGTCGGTCCCAATGGCTCGGGCAAAACCACCACGCTGAAGATCCTCCTCGGGATGTTGTTCCCCACCGAGGGCGAGGTGTCGCTCTTTGGCCGCACGCCCGGCGATCCGGAGGTGCAGCGGCGCATCGGCTATTTACCGGAAGCCCCGTATTTCCATGAATTTCTTAACGGGCGGGAGATGCTGCAATTCTTCGGCCGCCTTAGCGCGGTGCCGGAAGATGTGCTGAAGAAGCGCATCGACAGTCTGTTACAGCAAGTGGACCTGCTGGAACGCGGCGCCGATCTTCCCATCCGCGTCTATTCGCGCGGCATGCGCCAGCGCATCGGCCTGGCCCAGGCAATGATCAACGAGCCCGACCTGCTCATCCTCGACGAGCCGACCAACGGTCTCGACCCGCTGGGCACCGTGCAGGTGCGCCAGTTCATCCTCGAGCAAAAGCGGCGCAAACGCACCCTGCTGCTGTGCTCGCACCTGCTGTCCGAGGTGGAGGCGGTCGCCGACCGCGTCGCCATCCTGCACCGCGGCAACTTGATCGCGGTTGGGCCGGTGTCGGAGCTGGTGCCGGAAAGCCACAAGTGGCAGTTAGTGGCGACCGAAGTGCCGAAGGACGGCATCGCCGCGCTGGAGAAGGCCGGCCTGTCGCCGGAGGTGCAGGGCGGCGTGATGACGATCCGCGTGGACAGCATCGACGACGTGTATCAGGCCCTCGGCCTGGTGCGTGACCTGGGCGGCGAGCTCGTGGAAATCACCCGCCCGCAGCCGACGCTGGAGGCGCAATTCCTCAAGGCCGTGGGCGAAGAGGAGTTGCGGCGCACGGTGGACGATCTGCAGAAGGTAACCAAAAAGAAATAGTCGCACGGGCGGTCCGGTCCGTCCGCCGGTCATATTAATCGCCCGTCTCCGGCTCGCGAGCCGGAGGCGGATTGAAGCAAACGAGGGATACCTTATGTCACTGATACGACCGATCTATTTAATCGCCGGGAATACCATCACCGGCATTCTGCGCGGCGTGGTGTTGAACGTGTTGCTCGTGCTGGCCGGCTTGATGATCATCGCCGCGACCGCCAGCGGCACCTTCGAGGCCGCCGAGATGCGCCGCATGCTGGTGGATTCCGGCCTTGCCATTATTACCGTACTCGGCGCGATGATCGCCATCCTGACCGGCTTCACCCTGATCCCGCACGAGGTGGACACCCGTACAGTCTATCCGATCATGTCCAAGCCGATCTATCGCTGGCAATTCGTGCTGGGGAAATTCATCGGCGCCTCCGGCGTCAACGCCATTACCGTGGGTCTGCTCTCGATCATCTTCTTCATGGTCTATTACTTTAAGAAGCACGAGTTCGACCCCCGCCTGCTGGTAGCGGTGCTGATGATCCTGGCCATGCTGACCATGCTGTCGGCCATGATTATCTTCCTCTCCACGTTCATGTCGTGGATTGGCACGATTATCGTGTCCGCCGTGATCTGGTTCCTCGGGAATTATTCGCAGTTTCTCTACGATCTCTCGGCGTCCCATGATCAGAATGTCGTCTCTACGCGGCTCATCGAGGTGATCCATAAGATCATCCCGAACTTCCAGGCAATGGATATGCGGTTCGTCATCGTGCAGCAGGAGCTCGGCTTCGGCGAGCCACGGGTCTTCCTGATACCTTTGTTATACGGCATCGGCTTTATGGCCATTATGCTGGTGCTGGCGGCGCTGGTTTTTAACTACCGTGAGCTCTAAGGAGGCACGCCATGCGCATGCGAGATCGCTCAGCCATCGTGCTGATTATTCTGGCGGTCGTGCTCTTTGCGGTCATCTGGCCGATCAATAACGAAATCAGCAATCCGGACACCTGGCACTCGCACGTGGTCAAAGACCAGTACGGAAAGTTCAAAGGCTGGCGGCCACCGCGGAATGAAGGCGAAACCTTCTTCAACAGCGTCTTCCGGGGCGGCGGCGGCACGCCGGCTATCCTGGCGATGTTCGGCGGGCAGCGCTACATGATCGCGAATATCATGTGGAACTACTCCGACATCCTCTTCCACCAGAGCGGGGATGATAAGCGAAAGCTATTTCAGATGGCGGATGCGCTGGAAGCGACGGTCACGCTGAACCCGGCGTTCACCGAGGCCTGGTCCGTCTACGGCTGGCATCTGGCCTGGAACCTGACGTCCGAGGTCACCGACTTTGTGCTCAAGGCGCAATACTTGCAAGACGGCGAAAACGTCTACCTGCGCGCCATCACCGCCAATCCCAATAAGCCGCGTCCCTATTTCGATCTGGCCTGGCTCTACCTGCAGCGCGAATTCGATTACAACAGGTCGAAGGTCTACCTGGAATATATGGTCAATAACTTCACACCGCAGACGGCGAAGAAGGGCACTGACCCGCTGGAGGAAGACCGCCACTGGGACCCGAAAGTGGTCGGACACCGGCTAGCTTATGTTTACAAGAAACTGGGAATCGCCTATAAGGATTGGGATTACATCCAGAGATCGATGGATATGTATCAGAAATGCATCGACGTCGAGCCGACCGATACGACGGCCCAGGCAAATCTGAACATGCTGAAGAAACATTTCCACGACACGGCCTGGATGACGGAGGAGATCAGGAAGGAAGATCTGCTGCGCAAGAACTTCGGCGTGATGTCTCTCGAAGAATATGCGAAAGACAACGCGCCATCCCCGCTTGCTGCCGAGGAATTCGGAGGCAAGCAGGAAGAGAACGCGCACTAACCCGACAACCTTCTCCGCGAACAACCTTCGGGCCGCGGCACGCCGCGGCCCGTTTTCGTGGCGCCGGCAGGCATTTCCCCGGCAGCCGGCGAACCAACAGGATAATGATGAACCCGTCAAATGTGCTGGTGACAATAGGCCGCAGCGTCGTTGCCTTCATTGCCTCCCTCGGCGGGGGGATTGTCATCCTCGGCAACGCCCTGGCGGGGGTGCTGTCGGGCAATGTGCGCGCGCGCAATCGCATCACCGAGCAGATGGC
>Ga0172368_10003985_pt1 | contig 17428 bp, 15 predicted proteins | sample Lak11m_FD_114540 | JGI IMG/M metagenome (GOLD analysis project Ga0172368, IMG submission 114540) | Freshwater microbial communities from Kabuno Bay, South-Kivu, Congo - kab_022012_11m | ecosystem: Environmental > Aquatic > Freshwater > Lake | place: Democratic Republic of the Congo: South-Kivu...
ACATGTTCCGTAGATTTGCATACAGGGCATTTATATTTTTTCATATGCCCCATATTTACATTATCTGGATTGTTCTATCAAGTTTATGTTATACTTTTATCAACTAGTTTTGATACGCTGTCAAGAGCACAATATAATATTAGCGAGATTTAAAATACCAATAGCCTACCATAAAGCAAATCATTATCGCCAAAATAAGAAAGAACTGAATAAATTTATCGTTGATTATGACTTTTTTAATTTGTTCCACAGTTTGCAGCCGTGCTTGAATTGGTTGTCGTAGTCTCTTCAGTTAGAGAAAAAGACGTTGCCATGTCGGTTTTTGAAAGCGTTTTTCCGCATGCTTCTCCCTTTGTTGAGCTTCCACAACATACAATGTCTTTTAAACTGTTTGCATTCCGTCCACCAAAGTCAAATTCAGATACAATTTGTTTGTCGTTAAGTAGTAAAGTTGGTGATCCTCCAATACTAAATTTGCTCGCAGCATCAAAATCTTTTTGTGCAAAAGCAAGTCCTCGTTTTGGATCTGAAATACAAGAGTCAAGACTTGTTTTGTTAACGCCAGAGGTTGTCGAACATTCTTCAGATTTGCCTTCTTGCATATAACATGAAACATATGACCAATATTTATCCGACTGTTCGTCGCGGATACATATTTGCTTCAAGTTTTCTTGGGCTTCTTTGCCTCCATGCATTGAGGTAATTTTTCCATTACTGATTGCGCCAATATACTTAATGGATAAATTCGATGCAAGGTCAGAAGCTTCTGAAAGAGCCTTTTTAACAACTCTTTGCATTTGTAAACCAAAAGGACAGTTGGAGACAATAAAGGCAGTCAAGTTGGACTTTTCTGTCTTAGTAAGGTCGTTACAACTCATTTTTTTTTCCGTTTTAGGCTGGGTTCCTTGTTGCTTGTTCAAATCATCCAGTTTAATTCCTGAGGTAAAAAGGATCTTTCCGTCTTTAGTAACATAAGAAGTATATTTTTGGGCAGAAGCGCCTTGTAATTCAAGTTCAAATTCGTAAACACCACTGGTTTCCTTTATGGAATTGATCTTAAATTTTTGATTAGAGTTTCCAATAATTTTTTTAATCATATCAGGAAGTGTTTTCTCCTTCAAAGAAGCCATTGATGGTCCGGACTGCATTGTAATAATTTTGACAATCAAAAAAATACCGATAAGTCCCAGTATGATCAAAAGGGGGGTTCGATTAGATTGATGGATTTTTGTTACTTGCTCCTCTGTCTTTTCTTTTGTAACTTCAACATGGGCGATGGGTTTGTGTGAAATAGTTTTTTTTCTCATAATTCTTATGATTAAACATTATTTTTTACTAGATGTCAACACAATTTGCGTAACTTTTTAACAAAGGATTGTTCCATTGGGAATATCTGGAGATAGAAAAATGAGTGAAGGTATGTGATTTGCCAAATCAGCCATGAGAATGAAGCCATTCGATATCTTTCCCGCCATAGATTTTGGTTGCAGATTTGCAAGGACAGGTACTTTTTTTCCAATGAGTTCTTCTGCGCTTATGTATTTTGCAATTCCTGATAAAATTTCAACAATTCCATAATCCTCACCAAGATCAAGAGTAAGGAGAAGCAGTTTTGTTGAGTTGGGGACAGCAACTACCTGTTTGATTTCGCCTGCTCGAAAGTCCAACTTAATAAAGTCGTCAAATGTACAGTTTGATTTTTTCATAGGCATATTAGATTATTTAGCGTAAATTCTATACAAATTGTTTCCAATTTTTTCAAATTTATAAATGGATATTGACCCGATTTCTTTCGTATTCTCAACATGAGGTCCTCCGCAGAATTCTTTGGAATAATTACCAATGAAATATATCTTTACCATATCAGGGTATTTTTCTCGGAAAAAGGATTTTGCTCCAAGAGTGAGAGCTTCTTGTTTTGGAGTTATTTTATTAGTAACAGGGAGTGCCTCTTGAATTTTATTGTTTATTATCATCTGTACTTTTTTTATTTCTTCATCAGTTGGTTTATGAGAAAGATAAAAATCGAAGCGCAATCGTTCGCCAGTGATATTTGATCCTTCTTGGCGGACTTCTTTTCCCAGTATGTCAAACAAAGCTTGATGGAGAAGGTGAGTGGCAGTGTGGAATTTGATCGTTTGTTCGCTATTGTCTGCAAGACCGCCTTTGAATTTTCCCGAGGAAGCAGATCGGGATAAATCTTTGTGTTTTTGGAATTCTTTGAAAAATTGTTTTCTATCGATTGTCCCTCCATTTTCCCGCAGTAATTCTTCGGTAACTTCAAAGGGGAAACCAAATGATTGATAAAGGTTAAATGCATCTTTGCCGCTTACTGATTGCATTTTTTGGATTTCTTTTAATCCTTTTTCAAGGCTCAGGGAAAATCGCTTTATTTCTTCCTCAATCGTTTTTTTGATAAGAGGCAAGTCTTTTTCGGTTTCAAAGTATACCCCTTCATACATTTTCAAAATAATTTTCGATATTTGTGCTATATCGGAAGCTAAGGGAAGATCTCCCAACAATGATCTCAGTTTCACCGTCAATCTTCTCAATAAGCGTCTCAATACATATCCTTGTTCTTTGTTTGATGGAAGTACTCCGTCTTTGATGATAAATACACTTGCTTTTAAGTGATCCGCAATAATTCGCATTGATTTTTTATTGTTGCCGGTTGCATATGAGCAGTTTGTTATTTTTTCAATACTTTCAATGATTGGATTATATAAATGAGTTTTAAACATGTCGGGATTATCCTCAATCGCCATGACAAGACGCTCCATGCCTCCGCCGAAATCAACATTTGAAGAAGGAAGGGGAGAGAACATATCGTTTTCTTCTTTTTTGTATTGCATAAAAACCGAATTTCCAATTTCAAGAAATCGACCGCATTCACAGCTTGGTTGACACATATCTCCATATTTTTTATCATGGACAACTTGAGAAAACTCAAAAAAAACTTCAGAATCTGGTCCGCCAGGTTCTCCTTTTGGCATAGTATTTGGATCACCTGATCGAGACCACCAGTTTTTTTCCGATCCATAAGAGAAAATATGATTTTCTGCAACACCTAATTTTTTCCATATTTCGTATGATTTCTTATCGGGAGGAAGATCGTTTTTTTTGTCTCCTGCAAAAACAGTTACATACAATTTTTCTTTTGGGATAAGAAGTTTTTGAGTTATAAACTGCCAAAACCATTCAAGTTGTTCATTCTTAAAATAATCGCCGAGTGACCAATTCCCAAGCATCTCAAAAAACGTATCGTGTCGATTGTCCCCAACTTCTTCAATATCTTGAACGCGGATACATCGTTGGATATTATATAATCGTTTACCAAGCGGTGACGGTTCACCAAGAAGATAGGGAACGAGTTGTTGCATTCCCGATCCGGTAAAAAGTGTTGTTGGATCATCTTTTGGAACAAGAGGGATGGCGGGAATTTCTCTATGATTTTTTTGTTCCCAGAACTCAGAATATAGTTTTCGCAATTGGATGTGGCTTATTGACATAATGTAAAATTATAGCATATAATTACGCTCTGTTTAACCATATGAATATTATAAATAGCTCAAATATCGCAGAAATTGCCCCTTTTTTTCAGCACCTGCATTTTCCGTCACCTGATTCTCACAAAGGCCAAAATGGGAAATTGATGGTGATTGGTGGTTCTTCGCTATTTCATAGTGCGTCTATTTGGGCGGCTGAAATCGCTTCATATTTTGCAGATATGGTTCATTATTGTTCGACGAGGGAAAATGCAAATGTAATGCTGTCTTTAAAACAAAAGTTCCAAAATGGAATCGTTATACATCAACAAGATTTACCTGTTTATATTAGTGAAGACGACGTTGTATTGATTGGTCCGGGAATGATGCGTGGAGAAGTTGAATCTTTTAAATCGAATTGTGACTTCTCTGATGTATTAAAAATACAAACACGCAGCGAGTCAAGTTTTACTTATTATCTTTCCCAATATGTATTTTCCCATTACCCTGATAAAAAGTTCGTCATTGATGCAGGAGCGTTGCAAATGATGGACAAGAAATGGTTGTTGCATTTAAAAACAAAACCGATTTTGACACCGCATATAAAAGAATATGCCTCGATGTTTGGGCTAAATCCATCTATCAAAAAAAGAGACGAAATTATTCTGCATATCGTCTCAATGGCAAAGCATTATCATTGCATTATGATGGTTAAGTTAATTGACGATATAATAACCGACGGAGATAACGTATATGTAGTAAAAGGAGGAAATCCGGGCTTGACAAAAGGAGGAACAGGGGACATATTAGCCGGATTAACTGCCTCATTTTATACCTATTCGGATCCTTTAATTTCAGCTTTGGTCGCATCGTTTGTCTTAAAAACTTCTGCAGATGAATTATTTAAAATAAAAGGGACTTGGTATAATAATGATGACATTATTGATATGATTCCTCATGTACTCAATCAAATACATAAGTTAAGAGGATAAATTTGATTTAGATAGCCTTAAAAATTGACAGACTTTTTATTTTAGTTTATCATGTAAGTATTCGTTATGAAAAAAGAAACAACCATTGCCATTTTTATGGGTATAGCATTTGGGGTCATTCTATCGCTTATTATGGTTTCGCGGACAAGAAGTAAGTCAACAAGTCTTACCAATAAAAAAAATGTAAATGATGCGAGTCAAATCGTTACCCCCGTTCCGCAGACAGGAAGCGATTTCTCTTTCGAGGTGACTGCTCCTTCGAATAACATTATTGTAAACAAAAACGTTATCACCATTTTAGGCAAAATAAGCGCCAATTCCTTAATCATGTTACAGTCTCCTATTAAAGATGTAATTTTGAATACTACAAAAAATACATTTTCTACGGATTTTCCGCTTGCACTCGGTGAAAATGTTATTCACATAGTTGTGTATCCAAAAGATTCTCAATACAAGTCGCAAGAAAAAGAATTACGAGTTTTTTATATTGAAGAATAACATGAAAAAAGCATTTGTATTCATTTTGTTTGTATTCGTAATGATAGTTGGTTATTTTACGAACGCGTATGCGCAGGATGCGACTTCATCAGCTTCGTCTCGTTCATCAGTTACCCCTGATGAAATCAATAGCCAAAAACTTATTGAAAAGGTTGCAAATAAAGTCGCCGAAGAAAGGAAAAAGAATCAGAGAGCAGTAAGCGGGGTAATAAAAACCATTAAAGATAATTTTATTACCATTTCAGGTTATGAAGGACTTGAAGTTAAAACCTTTCAGATTAATATTGACACATCATTTAACCAAATATTTGGAGTTTCAACCGGAGTTAAAAAAGAAATAAAAATAAGCGACCTTAAGCCTAACAACTACATTATTGTAACTGGGCCGCTACTCGATAAAGCAATTCTTGCAAATAGTGTTTATTTAGACGATCGTTATGTAGTCAAGTCTGGCACGATTACTGAAGTAAACAAAACCAACTATTCAATCGTGGCGTTGACTCCTGATAAATCAGAATATACAATCGATATCGAAGCAACAACAAAACAATATTTAATGAACATTAAGACATTGGAAATAGAAAAAACAGGATTTTCAAAAATAAAAGAAGGAGATGTTATTCATTTTGTAGGAATTTTGCCTGATGGAAAAGAACCAACGGGGAAAGTAAATATAACGGGAAAAAAGTATGTTGTGATTCCGCAGGAATATTTCATCAAATAGTTTTTCGTCTTCTTCTGATTATTTTTCGGGTATAATTATCCTCTATGTTTGATTTTCTCAAAAAACTGTTTGACTATAATGAAAAGCAAATTCGCCAGATGCAACTGCAGGTAGATAAAATCAATCTTTTGGAAGATAAGGTGCGTGTATTGAAAGATTCGGATTTTAAAAAAGAAACTCGGCGTTTACAAGATGTTTTTCAAAATGGCTCTACCAAAGATGGAGATCTTCTTTCATGGTCATTCGCCTTGGTTCGAGAGGCTTCGCGACGCGTTTTGCATGAGCGTCATTACGATGTGCAACTTATAGCAGGGGTTGCTCTCAATGAAGGAAAGATCGCGCAGCAACGTACAGGAGAAGGGAAAACATTGTCAGCAACTACTGCCTTATATTTTAACGCGCTCTTTGGGAAAGGAGCACATTTAGTAACAGTGAACGACTATCTGGTGCGACGTGATGCAGGTTGGATGGGAGCCATTTTTGCATTTTTAGGATTGACTACTTCAGCAATCATTGCTGATCAGTCCTTTGTTTACGATCAGGATTATGTCGACAAAGAGGCAAGGGATTGGAGGTTGTCTCATCTTAAACCTGTATCTCGTAAAGAAGCATACTTGGCCGATATTACTTATGGGATAAATAGCGAATTTGGTTTCGATTATCTTAGAGATAATATGGCCAGTTCACCTGATGATTTGGTCCAACGTGGTTTTTATTATGCCATTATTGACGAAGCTGATTCAGTTTTGATAGATGAAGCAAGAACTCCTCATATCATATCGGCTCCATTTAACGAAGATACGTCGAAATATTTCAAATATGCTCAAATTGTGAAAAGTCTTGTTGCGGACGAAGATTATAAGATTGACGAGAAATCAAGGACGGCAAATCTTACCGAAAAAGGAATTGTGCATATCGAATCCGTATTGAATGTAGATAATATTTATGAAAAAGACTTTGATACGCTATTTCATATTGAAGCATCACTTAAAGCTGAAACTCTGTTCAAGAACAATAAAGATTACATAGTGAAAGATGGCGAGATTGTTATTGTCGATGAATTTACCGGCAGACTACTTGCGGGAAGACGATTTTCAGAGGGTATTCATCAAGCAATCGAAGCAAAAGAAGGCGTAAACATTCAGAGAGAATCAAAAACATTGGCAACTGTTTCTTTACAGAATTATTTCCGTAGTTACAAAAAAATCGCCGGTATGACAGGTACTGCGTCAACTGAATCCGAGGAGTTTCACAAAATATATAAAACAGATGTTGTTGCAATACCAACACACAGACCAATGATTCGCAAAGACCATCCAGATATGATATATAAAACGGAAAAAGGGAAATATGATGCGATTGTTGAAGAAATTGCGCAAAACTATCAAAAAGGACGTCCTGTTTTAATTGGTACGACCTCAATAGAAAAAAATGAACTTCTTTCAAGTCTTCTCCGAAAAAAAGGTATTCCCCACGAATTACTCAATGCAAAAAATCACGAAAGGGAAGCGGATATTATTGCTTCAGCTGGTAAAAAAGGAGCGGTAACTGTCGCGACCAACATGGCGGGACGTGGAGTCGATATTATTTTGGGAGGAATGAATGAATCTCAACAAGACGAAGAAAAAAAAGCAAAGGATAAATGGCAAAAAGAGCATGACGACGTACTAGCGCTTGGCGGATTGTATGTTATTGGAACCGAACGTCATGAGTCGCGTAGGATTGATAACCAACTACGTGGTCGTTCAGGTCGACAAGGAGATCCGGGAGAAACACGTTTCTTTGTTGCGCTTGAGGATGATCTCATGAGGATATTTGGAGGTGAACAGATTTCAAACCTCATGACGTTTTTTAAATTTCCAGAAGATCAACCCCTTTCTCACCCGATGGTTTCGAAAGCAATAGAACAAGCGCAGGTGAAAGTTGAAGGTTTTAATTTTGATATCAGAAAACATTTAGTTGACTATGATGACGTACTCAACAAACAAAGAGAAATAGTATATTCGCTACGAAAAAAAATACTCGTTTTATCAAAGGAAAATCACACAGTATTTAAAGATACAATTCTTTCCATATTTCACGAAGAGCTAAGTGCAATTATAAACCAAAATTCTTTCTCAGAAGCGCATCTTACCGAAGAACAAATGGATGCTACCTTTAAAGAGATGAATTTTATTATTCCAATATCAGAAAAGCAAATCAACGTATTCAAAAAAGATAATAATACGGTTATTATCCAAGAGAGCATCGAAAAAGAAATAGACAATGAATATAAGAAAAGAGAAAAAAAATTTGGACCGATTTTATGGAATGAAATTATAAAAAGCGTATTTTTATCAGCTATTGATAAATATTGGACGGACCATTTAACCGCAATTGAAGATTTGCGAGAAGGGATTAACTTGCGCGGATATGCTCAACTCGATCCATTGGTTGAATATAAAAATGAAGCTTATTCAATGTTCGAAAAATTAATTTCCGATATTAATTATGAAGTGACAAGACGATTATTCAAAATTGAGATTGGAGAGGGTCCAATTACTAATCCTACTCCGGCAGACGAAAAAGAACTATCTTTTAAATCTGCTTCTTCCGTTGATCCATTTAGCAAAAAACAGGTTATCCAAGAAAAAAACGACCAACTCAAGGCAATTAAAACCATGCAAAATCAAGTTCCACAGGAAACTTCTAGCGAACAAGGTGGATTTCGTGTCATTCCACCAGGTCAAAATCAGAATAAGCCTAATCGTAATGATCCATGTTGGTGTGGTTCAGGTAAAAAGTACAAGCGGTGTCATTATCCAAATTAATTATCAGTATTAATAGCCTTAACCATATAGGTACTTATTAACTCGTATCCAAACTTTCGGTAATAATCTCGTGTTCCGATTCCGGCAATAACAACTAATTTTTTTAATCCTTGTTTTTGGGTAATTTCTTCAGCTTTTATTAATAGTTTTTCTCCTAAGCTTTTATGTTGAATATTCTTCTTAATTTTTGATCCGATTTCAGTAGATTGTCCATATACATGAAGCTCTCTTATAATGGTGGTATTTTTTAATACAGGAAATAGAGGTTTAATATTCTTGTTAGTAATATGAGAAGGTATCCGAAGTCGTAAAAATCCAAGAGAACGATTTTTTTCATCAGAATATTCTAGAAAATATTCTGTTCCACCGCTTGCTTGATATTTGATTATTTTTAGTTTCATTTTTCCTGTTATTTTATTATCTTTTATTTCCCTGCATCGAATGCATTTGCATACAATATTTTTTATACTCATTTCTTTTTGGATCAATTCGCGTAGATTAGGGGGAAATTGTCTATTTTCCATCATGTTTGTTGTAATATCGCGCGTTAACCTACCAATTCGCGTCCATTCCGGCACAACGTTCTTTTTAAATGTAATTATAGTTTTTATCATTTTAGACAACTCATACGGATTATATTTTTTTGTTTTATACCATTTGCTTATATCGGTAAACGGAGTGATTGCTGTTGGGTAAAGCTTTAGATGGTCAGGTTTAAATGAATCATTTTCAAAAGCTTTTTTTAACAGGAGAAGGTCTTTCTCAGGATTACTTCCAGGAAGATTGAGCATGAGGTGATATCCTACTTTAAAACCCGCGTCTTTCAGCTGTTGTGTTGCGTCAATAACGGTTTGAATCGTATGACCACGACGGATTAACGTATAAATAGTATTATCTAAAGCTTGTACTCCTATTTCTACATGTGTTACCCCCAGTTTGCGTAAATAACGTAATTCAGATTGGTTTATATAATCTGGTCGTGTTTCAATATTAATTCCAATAATTCGAGACGACGCCTTTTCATTTTGTTCCTGTTCCTTATTGAGGTTAAACCTATTTTTACTTTGTTCATTCCCCGTTACAATATGATTTCGAATATTTGTATTACAAGCCTCAAAAATCTTTTTCACAAAGTGAGTTCGATATTGTTTTGAATAAAATGAAAAAGTGCCGCCTTTAATAATAATTTCAACCTTATCAAGTGGGTGATTGGATAAACAAAACATAATAAGTCTGCTTTGTGTTTGCTTGAACGGATCAAAATTATGACGAAGCGCCCGCATCACAGCTGGTTCGTCGGACAAATAACTTTTTGGCATACCTGGTTCGTTCGGGCAATAAGCACAATTAAAAGGACAACCAACTCCTTTGGTAAAAAGCGATAAAGGAATGATACCGGATAGAGAACGTGTTTTTGTTTTAGTGAGAAGAGGTTTAATGAGAGCGATAAAATCATTTTTGAATTTCTCTTTGTGACGGTATAAAATAAACTGCAGCCACCAATAAGACGGGACTGTTCCTTGAAAAGGCGCACTATTTAATTTAATATATGAATGGATTAGTGAAACAAGATTTTTTGATGTTAGCTTATTCTCAGAATTGTTTTGGATAAAGAGAAGTAGTTCGATAAGCGTTTGTTCAAGCTTACATGGAAAGTTCTTTGGGTAAAACATAAAACAATTTGGTTGATATAATAATCAAATGGATGCTTATATAAGTCAGTTGAACACTATTTTATCAGAATTATTTTCCACTTACTCTCGAACAATAATTAAGCCAGGTGTTTTATTATCGGGAGGAATAGATTCATCCCTAATCACCTATTTTGTATCACATTCTTTTCCTTCTTATTCTGTGCTATCTATGGGCGCAGAAAGTACCAAAGACTTAAAGTACATAAAGATCATGTGTGATTATTTGCAATCTTCTTACGAATGGGTGGAGTTAACAAAAAATAAAATAATCAATATTCTTCCGACAGTAAGATCAATATTAATCAAAGAAGGTATTCCAGATTCGCTAATGCAAATTTCTTTGGCGACTGGATATTTTCTCATTTTCGAAAAAGCACAAGAATTGGATATAACGCATATATTTACCGGACAGGGGCCCGACATCCTATACGCCGGATATCATAAATATAAAACTGTTAATGATATAAACAAAGAAATCAAAAATGATTTAGGATTGCTTGAGGTTGATAAAAAACGAGATAACGCAATAGCTAAGCACTTTGGAATTGCACTCATAAATCCCTATTTAGAAAAGAATTTCGTTGAGCTTGCTCTTTCCGTGCCCTCCCAATATAAGTTATATCAAGGAATTGAAAAGTTCATTCTTCGACAATATGCAGAGAAACTTGGATTGCCAAACGCAATAGTTAATCGTCCTAAAAAGGCATTTCAATATTCAACAGGTATTCAAAACATCATTAAAAATCTTATTTAAACCACGAGTGGATTTTACGGGCGAGGGACGTGAAAAGCGGCTGTTTACTTTTAATGACGATTTGGAGCGAATGGATTCGTTCTTCCATAGCAAGTTCACCGAGACGAATGCCCTCCTTTTTTTCTTCTTCCTTTAGGAGTGATTTCCAATGGATGTGTTCAATATGTGGGTTTACGACAACGTCCGCATTTTTTGCTTCAGCGATTGCAAGATTGTGGCTCATGAGACTGAATGACAGTTGGCCTACACGCAAAAACGAAATCGAATCAGTAAGATCGGGTTCATAATATTTTTTTTGAAGATTTACCGCAATAATGATATCGGCGCCCATCTTTTTCACGGAATTTACCGGTACCGGACTGGTTGCTCCGCCATCAATATATAGTTCATTGTTTATAAGTGCTGGTTTTAAGATCATAGGAAGAGCGCAGCTGGCATATATCGTTGGAATAACCGGTCCGTTTGAAAAAGAGACGGCTTTTCCCGTCTTGAGACTTACTGCAATTGCGCAAAACGGAATTTTCAAATCGTCGTATTGGATATTTTTACCCAAATATCCTTCCAAAAATGAATGTGTTTTGCTTCCTCCCAATATCCCTTGACGAAGTGAAGGATCTGCCAGCATTGAGATCATTTTCCACCAACCTTGACAGTTAATGTACTTTTCTACTTCCTGAATATCTTTGGATTTTGCATAAAATGATCCGACGATTGATCCTGCACTTGTTCCGGATATATAATCAATAGGGATATGATGCTTCTCGAGTACTTTTATGACTCCGATATGTGCAAGACCTCGTGGTCCTCCACCTCCCAGAGCAAGACCAATGGTTGGACGCCCGCCGAAGATGTTCATGTTATTCATTATATAATAAACCAGTTATTACAAATCCGATTGATTTTTGTCATTCTTTTAATGTATATTTATTCTCTATGGATACAAACCAAAATACAGATAAACCAAAACAAATTGAGGGAGTTACCGGATCAATGAGTATGGTGGAGTTGGCTACCTTAATAAATCGTTATGTGGCGGATATAGAAAAATTAAAGGAGTCGATGAAAATGCAATCTTCTACGTTTAAAGATTCATTTGAGAATGATGCAGAATATCACACAAAATCAGAACAGGTTAAACAAATTACTCGTGAACGAAACGCGATTAAACAACGAATACTCAAACAGCCCGCAGTTGAGGCGTTGACCGGAAAAATAAATGAATTGAAGGGAGAAATAAAGGATGCTCAAGAGGGTTTATCTGGTTATTTGGAAGAATATCAAAGGGTCTCGGGTACAAATATTGTAGAGGGTGAAAATGGAGAAATCAGAGAAATAGTTCCCATGTATAAATTAGTTAAAAGAAAAATCTAATTATTGCATTTATCCCAGAGGCCTCGATTATGTTCCCGCGCTTCACGTTGCGCCTCAATAAATTGTTTGCTATAGGCGATATCGGGTGGGAAAGCCGCTGCATAGGCAAATCCTTGTCTTACTAAATAATCGTTGACAAATATTCCACTTTGTGTTGCGTTTTCTGAGTCCGCGATCCAAACATATCTTAAAAGCCGTTTATATTTATCAACTTCAGAAACATCCTTTTTCATTTGTATTGTTTTGCCGGTAACAAGTTGTTTATTAAAATCGCTTGCTTCTTTTCCAAAACACTGCACGCTTTTATTTGGATGTTTTGTTTCGGGAGTATCAATACCAATATATCGAACAATCTTGTTATTCTCAATTTCAATAGTGTCTCCGTCAATCACACGGATAACTTTTGCAGTTTCAGACGAAGAATGGTTTACTATCGGTATAACGATAGTAGGGGATGGGAAAAGAAGGGGAATGTTAAGATCTGATTCTGGCAAAATTCTAAAACTAATGATACCTGCAATTGCAAAAAAACAAATCAAGCCAAAATATAATATTTTTAAAATGTTTTGTTTCATACTGTTTTTATAAGGATATATTAGCCTGGATTCCCTTCACGGTGAACCGGTTCAGGGTGAACCCGGCCTTCGCGGGAATGACAGTAATCATCCTTTTATATTACTCGATTTCAGTGTAATATATACCTTTATTTTACTGTAACGCTTTTTGCTAAGTTACGAGGTTTATCTGGATCAGCTCCTCTTCCTATTCCCAGATAATATCCAAGCATCTGTCCAACAATGATATTATAGAACGGTGAAAAAAAAGAAGGGGAATTCGGTGTTTCTATAAACGTATCAAATTCTTTTGCATCTTGTGGTCCGACTCCGATAATAGTGGCTCCTCGCGCCTTCATTTCGGCGGCGGATGAAAGAATCTCTCTCCGTATTGGATCGTTTGCAGTAAGTACAATACAAGGAGTTCCTTTTTGAATTAGAGCGAGTACGCCATGTTTTAGCTCACCTGAAGCAAAAGCTTCCGCATGGATATAACTTGTTTCTTTTAGTTTGAGGGCAAATTCAAGTCCAGCGGGGTAATTGAGATACTTGCCGATAATATATACGTGTTCATGGTTAACGAGATCTTTAGCCAACTTGAGGATTTTATTCTGTAATTTATCTGTTAACCACAAATCTAGGTTTTTTTTCACAAAATCAAAATCGTTTACTGTATTATTCAATGTTTTTGCAAGAAGTGCTAGCGTTGCCAGTTGCGCGGTAAATGCTTTTGTTGAAACAACGGCAATTTCAGGTCCTGCACCAACCGATAGAACATAATCCGCCATCCTCTCAAGCGTTGATCCTTTTGCGTTTACAATCGCAACAATTGTTGCGCCCTGCTTTTTTGCTTGTTTCGCAATAATGAGTGTATCCGCAGTTTCTCCGCTTTGTGATATTACAAATAGCAGAGTTTTTTTGTTTATGGTTTGTAAAAACGGACCCATTTCATAAGAACCATATACTTCGGATTGAATCGCGGATTCAGAAAATAAGTACTTCGCAGCAAGTCCGCAGTTGTATGCCGATCCACATCCGATCATAACAATATTGTGGTTGCTTCTGATTTTGGCCGAAAGTTCAGACATCATTACTTTATTTGATGCAAGAGCTTTTGGAATACTTATTTTTTGCTCCACAATTTCCTTAAGAAGAAAGTGAGGATATCCGCCTTTTTCTGCATCTTCAATTTTCCAGTTTAGTGTTTGTATTTTACTTTTTATTATTTTCTTGGTTTGGGTATTAAATACTTGGAAGCCGGTTTTATTCAATATTGCTCCTTCACCGTCTGATAGAAAAACTACTTTATTCGTTTTTTCAAGAAATGCAGTGACATCTGATGCAAAAAAGTATTCATTTTTTCCGATTCCCAGAACTAACGGCGATCCATTTCTGCATACGATAATCGCCTCAGATTCATAGTCTAAAACCGCTATTGCATTTGAGCCGATTAGTTCATTGAATGTTTCAGTAACCGCATTAATAAATGATTTTGTTTTGACTTTTTCTTCTATAAGATGTGCGATAACTTCGGTGTCAGTTTCTGAGAGAAATATATGTCCGTTATGTTTTAAGACTTCCTTTAATTCTTGATAATTTTCAACTATTCCGTTATGTAGGACCGCAATTTTTTGCGTACAGTCAAGATGAGGATGAGCATTCATATCAGTAACTCCTCCATGAGTTGCCCATCGGGTATGTCCTATCCCAATGGCACTTTTGGGAAGTTTTGTATGAGCCTCTCCTATTTTTCCGATATGTTTTTCGACAAGGAGTATGTTTTTTTCGTACGATTTTACAGCAATACCCCATGAATCATACCCTCGATACTCCAATTTTTTAAGACCACGTAGGATAGTTTCAGCAGCATTTTGTTTTGAGTCAGGTATAACGCCAAATATTCCACACATAGAAATAAAAGTAAATTATAAATGTCATGCTGAAGTTGGTTCAGCATCTTTATTTAATATCCTGAAATAAATTCAGGATGACCGCTTTGAGAAAACTTAACAAATCAAATAATAATGAAGCTTAAAAATATGAAAGGAACGTTGTATTATTCCTTCTTTGTTCTTGTCGTTGCCGGCAAGATTTGAAAAGAATATTAAGATGTACAACTTGTCATCTGAAGGTTTCCGTTGATCCTTCGGCTCACTTGATAATTTTGTTCGCTCAGGATAAATTCTTCTTCAAGTTAGCCGAGCCCGATTTCAAGTATATTTCTATACTTAAGCCTTCTCCTCGTCACCCCGCGTAGCGGGGTCAAACGCCTGTATTTGTTTATAACTCACCTTACTTTTTCAAGCCAATCTTATAGTAGCAAATTCAATATATTTATTCAACTTAATGTTACAATATATTAATTATCTAATGACTTTATGATGAGCATCGAACCAAATCCGGCTTTGTTATTACAAAAAGAACAATTAAACCAAGTTGTTGGAAGACTGGAACCTGCATTTGGACTACAAAAATTGAAATGGAAAAAAACAGATGTTCCACTAGTTGATTATCTGAAAAATCAAGTTCTACCAATCGATTTTGATCAATTATTTAAAGGGGTAGAAGAAGATGTTTTTTTAAAAATAATAGGAGCTAAAAAAGATGATAGCGGAAAGTTTATTTTCAGCAATTTTTCCGATGCAAATTTTTTTCGTTCTCATGCGACAAATAATACTCGGAAACTAATATCAGATCTAGAAACGCGATTACAAGAAGCTGTTGATGGTGGGCTAATTAGAGGGGATAACGTAGACTACGATTTACTTGATCGGTTAAAACGAGAGGAGAGAGATATTGCGATTTTATATAGTCAAAAACTAATTAATAGTCATAATATTTCTCTGGACAAGGTATACGCTGCAGAAATAGGTCATGTTATTGTAAAATCGTTTGGATTTCCAGTTGCTGTTGAAATTGAAGAAGCGTTTGATAGAGCAGCTCAAATTACCTTAGGTTCTCCTATTCCCCGTCTTACAGAGGAAGAGCGCATAGTTATTTTTGAAGAAAAAGCTGAAGATGATAATTTAATTCGTGAACATGAAATTCATTATGCAAATGCCCATGATTTAAGAGAAGCATCTTTAAGTAAATTAATTGCAATGGCACATAAGATGTATGGATCGGATAAAATGGAAGAGTGGCTTGATAAAGTGGTCCCTTCTTTGCAATATTTGAAAAATGTTCCTGTTCCGACTCTTGACGAGTTCTTTCAAGTAGGAAAACCTTCGGTTGGTTATCTGTTTGATGCTCGTCATGAACATCTAAGAGGCGAATACATTGTTGAAGAGCTATATAGAAGATTAGGAGGAGATCTAAAAGCTACAGAGCAATTGCCAAAAGTCTTAGTGAATGCAATGTTAGCAAGGAAAAATAATATTGTTCCAATCTCTGTTGTTAACTTTGATAGGTTTATTCAAAGTGTTTTGACTCATTTATCTCAGCTAAACAATTAAACAAACTAAGTCTTTTTCTTTCTTACATATAGCAAATAAAGCCCGCTAAGAACCATAATCCAACCCAGTAAAGGAGTAAGAAATGGGATTGCTTTTAGGGTAATAATATTAATGATTCTTCTTACCTTGTTGTGTTCTTGTACGGTGATAAGGGCATTGAGGGTTTGTTCTCGCAATCCATCTAAAATATGTTTATTGTATTCAAACCCAAATAAAAGAAGAATAAATCCAAGAAGAAGGATAACAGAACCTCTTGTTGGCTTAATGATTGATTGAATAATGGCATACAAAATTCCTGCTCCATAAATAAAAACAGGGGCATTGTGGGTCACAGTAAAATAAACCGTATAAAAGATATTTTGTTTGAGGTCGGGAGTAATAATCATATTTTTTAAAATAAACTTAACTGTGGTTTTTCCTCTGCAGGTTTTTTTACCCTTTTGGTTGCCATCGGTTTTCTTTTTTCAAATATTCGTTTTGAAAGGGAATACATTTCCAGTTTCATCAAATAATTGTTGAGTTTTTCGTCAAACCAGGTAAAGTGTGCTTTTTCCGGATTCACTTCTAGGTTTACGTCGGTAAGGATGATTGCCAGTTTTTTCGCCAACAAAACATCCTCCCTGCATGCCATTAGAATTGATTTTATTCTTTTATTGGTAATAGTGTCAATTTGAGAGTACAGATTTTCGACCGTCTCATATTGTTTAATCAATTTTTGAGCGGTAATGGGACCAATTCCTTTTGCTCCAGGATAGTTGTCAGAAGGGTCTCCGGCAAGTGCTTTATAGTCGGGGATTTGGGAGGGAAACACATGGAGTTTGTTCCAAACCTCCCCCTTGTTGTAAAGATGAGATTTGGAAAACCCAATCTGAGGAGACACGACAAAAATATGATCATTGACAAGCTGCATAATGTCTTTATCTCCGGTTAATATCAATACTTGATCAGGAAAAGAATTTGATAAGGTGCCAATAAGATCATCTGCCTCATATCCATCTTTCTCAATGTGGGTTATCAAGGATGCATCAACAGCTTCCTTTATCAAGGGAATTTGCGTAATAAAATCATCATCGACTTTAGGTCGTTGGGCT
>Ga0172368_10003994_pt1 | contig 17395 bp, 12 predicted proteins | sample Lak11m_FD_114540 | JGI IMG/M metagenome (GOLD analysis project Ga0172368, IMG submission 114540) | Freshwater microbial communities from Kabuno Bay, South-Kivu, Congo - kab_022012_11m | ecosystem: Environmental > Aquatic > Freshwater > Lake | place: Democratic Republic of the Congo: South-Kivu...
CGCCACAGCCTTATGATGTATTTGCTCAGGACGGCTCGCACGTAACTTATGTGGTGACTGTAATCATATATGAGATGCCAAAACGGTTCCTGACCTTCAGTATGGCAGGTTCGGTAACCATTGGAGGAGATGCGGTCAGTTATACGGCCAACGGGACCATCAACGAAACCAACCGGACCATCCAGGTCAATGTGCCTAACACGGCAGTCCGGACCAGCATGATTCCGACCTTTACCCTGACTGATGGCGTAACCGCCTTCATTGGTTCAACCCAGCAGGTTTCGGGTACTACCGCCAATGATTTCTCGGTGGTTGTTACCTATATCCTTTTGGCAACGGACGGTTCCACCACAACCTATCAGGTTACGGTATCGAGCAATCCTGTGGATACAAGCAAAAAGCTTACTTCATTTGCTTTCCTTGCCCTGAATCCACAGGTTACCTGCACGATCAACGAAGGTGCCAAAACAGTGACGGCTGTCCTGCCTTTCGGTACTCCGCGCAATGCACTGGTGGCAACCTTTACCACCGAGTCACAGCTCACGAGGGTGAAGGTTGGCTCAGTAAGGCAGGTTTCGGGTACCACTGCCAATGATTTCTCGATTCCTGCTTCCTATACCCTTTATGCCGAAGACGGATCAACGGAAGTTTATACGGTGACTATCACCACGGATCCGGGCAGCCCGGCCAAGGATCTTACTTATTTTGCCTTTGAGGATTTCAATCCGGATGTGGTTTGTGCCATTAACCAGACCACTCAGATCATCAGTGGCACAGTGCCCAACGGAAGCAACAGGGCTGCAATGAGAGCCTTCTTCACTGCCTCGGCCAATACGACAGTGAGAATTCCGGACCAGGGTATTCAGCAGAGTGGCATTACGATCAATGATTTCCGTGCTCCGGTGGTATATCAGGTTACGGCTCAGGATGGATCCACCAAGGAATATACGGTGACCATCTTTGAAGCACCCGATACCACCAAGCCGGTGGTGAGCAATACCGTCCAGTCGGCCACCAACCTCGCCGGACAGTATGTGATGGTACGCAGCAATGAGCCTACTGGAAAGGTATACATCATCAGGAATACCGCAGTTCAGAATACTGTAGCCGATCTCGACGCAGCAGTGGATCAGAATGCCGGCCGATCGGCCTATGTAACGGCTGCCAATACGGATATACCGGTTTCCACCTATAATCTGACCGACGGTACCTATTATGCCTATGCTGTTGACCAGGCAGGAAATAAATCAATCAAGGGGACCAACGCAATAAGCATTGTTGACAGGACCCCGCCGGTGGTTTCAGTAACCGCCCAGACGATCTCCAATGCATTGAATCATACCGTGAATGTAAGCAGCTCGGAAGCCAGCGGTTTTGTATACCTGATCCAGGAGGGTGTGGCCCAGCAGTCAAAGGCACAGCTGGATGCTGCAGTTACCGCATTGCGCGGAGCCAGAGGGGTTATCTTCAATCCCAATGCCCCGGTCGCACTGAGCGTTTATCAGCTTTCTCCCGGCAACTACCACGCTTATGCAGTCGATATGTCAGGCAACCTGTCCAATGCCAGCACAAACATCGTGGTTATCACGCAGGCCAGCCGTCTGAAGTCAATTCTGGCGTTCAGCTTTAATGGTCTGACTCCTCCGGCAATAGGCCAGATCAGCGGAACAGACATTGTTGTGAAAGTTCCGGTGGGTACCAACCTGACCAGTCTGGTGGCATCCTTCACGCTTTCACCTCTGTCAAAAGCTTATGTGGGCTTGATTGAGCAGGTTTCAGGTGTGACGCCTAATGATTTCTCACTGCCGGTGACCTACACGGTGGAGGCTGAAGATGGCACTACCCTGGATTATTCAATCGCAGTAACCTTCAACACAGGGATCAATGATCAGGATTGGCTCGGCATGATCCGGACCTATCCGAATCCTTTCACCGACTATCTGACCATTGAAATGCCTCAGCCGGCCGACCGGATCCAGGTGATCAATACTCTCGGTCAGGAAGTTGCTGATGTCATGAATCCTGCTGCCCAGACGGTTGAATTGAAGACCAGCGGATGGCAGCGCGGTATCTATTTCGTCAGGTTCTACAGGGATGACCGCTTTGTTGGTATTCAGAAACTTATCAGGGAATAAAGAAATTCTCCCAAATGAAAAAGCCCCGGAGTTAGCGGGGCTTTTTCATTTTATAAGGTTAAATTTCAGATCTTTTCGTACAGCATCGAACGATAGGCATTTCGGCTGAAAGGCTTGCACTCCGATGAGGTGCCTGCCGAAACTGAAGTGTAAATCATCTGTTCCAGCATTTCCGGAGCCCTTTGGATCCCTTCGCCGATATTGATCATCACCCTTTCACCGTTCCTGATCACACCTTTTTTAAGGCTCTCAAAGAAACCGCCTACTGCTATGGTTGCAGCCGGACCAATTCTTACCGAGGTTTCAAAGGCAACCAGCCGGGCGATGTCTAGATATTTACTTTCATCGTAAGTGAGGAATTCCCCTTCAGTTTCCTTCACCAGCGGTGCCAGGATGGGATAGGTCTGCGGATTCCCGTTTGCCAGGGTGGGTATCTGTGTGGTCGGATTATCCAGGATAGGGAAGCGTTTGGTCCATCCTTCGGAGAATCCCCCGGCTTTGGCCTGTTCCCATGCTGTAGCCATCGGATTGCATCCGGAAGGTTGCACCAGAACATATCTGGGTTCCTTCCTGAATAATCCCAGATGCTGAATATCACAAAGTCCTTTGTGAATTGCGATCGGACCAGTACCCCCGGCCAGTGACTGAATATATACGTCGGGAATGTATCCGAGCTGCCTCAGCCACTCAAAAACCTGGGTTTTCTTGGCCTCAACCCTTGCCGGGTCGATGTTTCCGCCTGACATGGGTATTTGGTGCCCGGCCGAAAATTCGGCACACAGTTTTTTCGCCAGACTGTAATCCCCACGAACCCTGAAAACCCTTTGCCCATAACAACTTACGCCGGCTTCATTGGCCTTCAGGGCATCCCCCGGAATAAAAACCGACAGGGAGATTCCGGCCTTTGCCATGTAATGTGCAAATGCGTTGGCAATATTGCCGGTGCTTGCCACACAATATTCACTGATGCCATTTTCAGCAAGGGTGCTGGCAACGACAGCGGCTGCAACATCCTTGAAAGTACCGGTTGCCGGATTGAGATCATTTCTGTAAGCCAGGACGGTTATGTCCAGACCATAAACCTCCTTTGCGTAGGATTCAAGAAAGGACCAGCGGTCAACGGGGATAACCCCTTCGCCTTCTGTGACAATATGCTTTGAATCCAGGAGAGGCAGGTAGTCGATATAATGGAAAAGTGAAGCAGGACGGCCGTTTGATGCACTGATCAGTTCAGGGATCCAGGCGTAATTGTCGTTATATTTTACATCCACCCATTTATTTCCGCAGGAGGAACATTTCTGGCCCTGTTTGTACCACTCCGGGAATCCCTCGATCCGGGTTCCGCATTCCCTGCAGATAAAATAGAACTTTCCGTTATTCATAGGCCTGATTTAGATGATCATACCGGCTGCGACCGTTTCATTGGTGCCTTCATCGATGAGAACCAGACTTCCGGTTATCCGGTTACGGAAGTAGGAATCGAAGAACAACGGCTGGGAGGTTTTGATCCTGATTTTGCCGATATCGTTCATTCCGATATTTAAATCCGCCGGATGCTCTTCCAGGGTGTTTATATCCATTTTACTGACAACTTCCCTGATGATGGCTTTGGCCTCACGGGAAGTGTGTCTCACAATATATTTATCTACCGGATTCAGTGGTTTCTCATTGAACCAGCAGAGCATCAGCTCAATTTCCTGTCCCACCTGGGGGAGATTTCCGGATGCGACGATCATGTCGCCGCGCGAGATGTCAATATCATCAGTCAGACATAGCGTCACTGATTCCGAAACCTCAGCCGAAGGAATTTCCTTTTCAAACAGCTGGATAGTCTGGATCTTTGATTTCTGATATCCGGGTAAAATGGTTACCTCGTCGCCGGCTGAGAAGGTTCCGCCGGCTATACGCCCTGCATACCCTCTGAAGTCGTGGTATTTATCTGATATTGGCCTGATTACATATTGAACAGGGAACCTGGGATCGTCGAAGTTACGGTCGGAGGTGATGTCGATGGTCTCCAGCAGATGGAGCAGGGTAGGCCCCTGGTACCATGGCATATGAACCGACGGGTTTACCACGTTATCACCGTGAAGTGCGCTGATGGGAATAAACCGGATGTCGTGGATCAGGAGTTTGTCCGACAGTTTTTTGTAATCCTCCTGTATCTCATTGTATCTCTGCTCACTGTATTCAACCAGATCCATTTTGTTCACACAGATGACCAGGTGTGGTATCTGTAACAGGTGGGCTATGTATGAGTGCCGGATGGTTTGTTCGAGAACGCCGTTACGGGCGTCGATGAGGACAATGGCCAGGTTGGCTGTGGAGGCGCCGGTGACCATATTCCTGGTGTACTGGATATGGCCGGGAGTATCGGCGATAATGAACTTCCTGAGTGGCGTGGCGAAGTAACGATAGGCCACATCAATGGTAATTCCCTGCTCGCGCTCGGCCCTCAATCCGTCGGTTAGAAGGGCGAGGTTGATCTGCTCATTTCCTCTTCTGATGCTGTCGCGTTCCACCGCCTCCAGCTGATCCTCAAAGATCGATTTGCTGTCATATAACAGCCGGCCGATCAGGGTTGATTTGCCATCGTCAACGCTGCCGGCAGTGGTGAACCGCAGCAGCTGCATGTTGAGATAGGCCTCGCTATTGAAATCCGATTCAAACATTTCTTAATGGGTTAGAAGTATCCTTCTTTTTTACGGTCCTCCATGGCTGCCTCGGAGCGCCGGTCGTCAAACCTGCCGCCTCTTTCGGTGACCCGGGTGGCAGCAATTTCCCGGATAATGTCCACCAGGGTATCTGCCTTGGATTTGGTCAGACCGGTGCAGGTGATATCGCCGATGGTCCGGCATCTGAAATCGTCCTCGATCAGTTCCTCGTTGGGTTTGAGTTTCATGAATGGCGCCCAGGCCAGCCAAACGCCGTCGCGGTAAAAGGCCTTCCTTTTGTGAGTGTAATAGAGGCTTGGCATATCAATATTTTCCTGGTAGATATATTGCCAAACATCCATTTCGGTCCAGTTGGAGAGCGGAAAAGCCCTGAAATGCTCACCCATGTGCTTCCGGCCGTTGAACAGATTCCAAAGTTCCGGCCTCTGGTTCTTGGGATCCCACTGTCCGAACTCATCCCGGTGAGAAAAGAAGCGCTCCTTGGCCCTGGCTTTTTCTTCATCACGCCTGCCACCGCCGATGGCAACGTCGAACTTGTACTTTTCGATGGTATCAAGAAGGGTTACAGTCTGCAAAACATTACGGCTGGCGTTGTAACCGGTCTCCTCCCTGGCTCTGCCGTTGTCGATGCTTTCCTGGACCGAACCGACCACAAGGCGGGCTCCCAGACTTTCCACCAGCTTGTCGCGGTATTCGAGCGTTTCCTCAAAGTTGTGTCCCGTGTCGATATGAAGGAGGGTAAATGGTATTTTCTGGGGCCAGAAGGCTTTTCTTGCCAGGTGAACCATCACAATTGAATCCTTGCCGCCGGAGAAAAGGAGGGCAGGGTTTTCAAACTGGGCTGCCACTTCCCGCATGACGTAAATGGATTCATTTTCAAGTTCACCGAGATGGTTGATTCTATGTCCGGTCATATGCTAAGAATGATTCTGATCGTTTGTGTGAAGGCCGCACTCCCGGGAAGTATTGTTTTCCCACCACCAGCGCCCCGACCTGATATCCTCACCCTCGGCGACGGCCCTTGTGCAAGGGGCGCATCCAATACTGGGGAATCCGCGGTCATGGAGAACATTGTGCGGCACATGGTTCTCCTTAAGGTAATCCTGAGTCTGCTCCAAAGTCCAGCTGACAAGTGGATTGTATTTTATTACCTGATTTTCAGCGTCGTAGGTGAATCTTGAAAGTTCTGTTCTGGCAGCTGACTGGCCAGCCCTCAATCCGGTGATCCAGCAGGAAGCGGTTGCGAGGACTTTTCTCAGGGGTTCCACCTTTCTGATATGGCAGCACTCCTTCCGGTTTTCAACGGATTCATAAAAGCTGAAGGGACCTTTCTGGCTGACCATTCTTTCGACCTGATCGGTATCCGGAAAGCATACCTTGATTTTTTTGTCGTATTTGGCCAGAGTTCGGTTCATGGTCTTATAGGTTTCCTCAAAATGGCGTCCGGTGTCAAGCGTAAATACCAGGATGGGCAGCTCAGCCGTGAAGATCATGTCAGTTATCACCTGATCTTCAAGTCCGAAACTAGTTGAAAAAACAATGGAGGATGGAAAGGCTTCAGAGAGGTACCGGAGCGTTTCCTCAATACTCATTCCCTGTGTATCACGGTCGAGGTTGGAGGCTATCCTGCTGTCAAGTAATTCCTTCGTTATCATAGTTTCCTGAGCCCCGAAAAAAAATTTTGCGGCAAAGGTAAAATAAACCCGACGCAATTAAAGGGGTATAAATACCGAAACTTGACGGAGTCAGCTCCTGACGGATTTTCTACCAGAACAATATATACAGCGCGGCGACGATCCCAGTAAGAATTACAGCCCAGAACCTGAAACGGGCAGGAGTGTGGAAAAAGCCTTTTTCCAGAATGATGGCTTTCGGATGATCGGTCCGGGATTCAATTAAGCTGATGATGATCATGATGGCTGCCAGGATAAGGAAAACCACTCCCCAGCGGTTCATGAACGGGATCGATGGAGCCAGGAACATCAGGGCAAAGGATACCGGAATGCTGAGACCGACTCCCCACAAGGCGGCATTTGCCGTAGTGCGTTTCCAGAAGATGCCAAAAAGAAATATAGCGCAAACGCCCGGGGTGATAAACCCCGTAAACTCCTGAATGAACTGGAACGCCTGATCGAGACTTCCCAGCAGGGGCTGGGCTGTGATCACTGCGATGATCAGGGCGGTGAATGAGGCAATCCTGCCCACTTTTACCAGATGACCCTCGGAACTTTCCTTTTTGAAATAGGTCCGGTAGATATCCATGGTAAAGATAGTGGAGGCTGAGTTCAGCATGGAGGCCAGGGATGAGACGATAGCGGCTACCAGAGCAGCGAATGCAAGACCTTTGATCCCTGCAGGAACAAAGTTGTGCAGCAGCCAGGGGTAAGCCTGATCCGACCTGGTAATCGGATCAGCACCGGCCAGTCCGAACTGTGCAGGATCTTTTGCGACCAGGTAGGCTGCGATCCCCGGGATCACCACGATCAGGGGGATGAGAAGCTTTAGGAAACCTGCAAAAACAAGACCGTACTGGGCCTCCCTGATTGACTTGGCAGCCAGGCCACGCTGGATGATGTACTGATTGAAACCCCAGTAAGCAATATTGGCCACCCACATGCCACCAATAATTACGCTGAGGCCTGGCAGGATGGTCCAGGCATCCTTGCTGGCACCATTGATGTCAGGAACCATCAGGTCGCCTTTGTGGATAATCATGTGGAATTTCTCCGGAACCTCATTCATCAGATACCGGAATCCGGCGATGGGGCCCTCACCTCCGCCGATAGCCTTCAGGGCAAGGAAGGTGGTCAGCAGCCCGCCGCCTATGAGAAAAACCACCTGAACCACATCGGTCCAGGCAACGGCTTTCAATCCGCCATAGATGGAGTAAACCGCCGCAAAGAGAGCGAGCCCGATGATACCCCAGAAAACAGGTACCCCCACGATCGTATTTAGCGCCAGGGCTCCCAGCCACATTACAGAAGTAAGATTGACGAACACATACACCAGCAGCCAGAACGTTGCGAGGGCAACTCTTACACGATTGTCAAAGCGCTGTTCCAGAAACTGCGGCATGGTATAAATGCCTTTCCTGAGGAATACGGGCAGGATCCAAACCGCAACAACGATCAGACCCAGGGCAGCAATCCATTCATAGGAGGCGATAGCCAGGCCGATGGCATAGGAGCTGCCCGACATCCCGATATATTGTTCGGCTGAGATATTGGCGGCAATCAGGGAAGATCCGATAGCCCACCAGGGCAATGACTTGTTTGCCAGGAAATAGTCGGCAGCGGTCTTCTTCTGACCCTTGCGGGTGCGTGAAACGAACAGACCCAGAAAAATGATTGTCGCCGCATACAGGGCGAAAACCACATAATCTATAGTGCCAAAACTGTTCCTCACCTGAATCCAGGATTACTTGGCGAAAACTTTTTTAACCTGATCCACGCTTATGCCAAACAGCGACCTCACCAGCTGGTCAAGTTCCTCAGAGGTACCTGAAATATGGAGGGTAAGGTTTACATGGTTCAATGTTTCACCGGGTTTCAGGGATTTGGCCGGGGAGGAGGCTTCAAGCTCATAGAAGGGGCCCATCTGGCTTCCGTCTTCCAGCGGGCCATCGTTGTATGAATTAATTACATCACCTTCAAAGGGTTTTTCCTGGATCTGCCACATGCTGTTCACATACCCTTCGTATGTGTCCGGCTTGTTGTAGATCAGCAGCGTGAGCACATTCTTTTCATAATCCAGGCTACCGAGAATATTTTTGGCACGCATCGGCGACAGGCCGATTTTGCCTCTCTGGAGTCCGTCAGCCCTGAAAAGGATCAGGGAATCGAGCACCTGCAGGCGGTTTGCCGGCACCTTGCCAAAGTAAGTGTCGTTGACTACCGGCCCCAGCACCTTTTCATCACCTGATTTAAAGGGGACAAGAACCACATTGGTAGGGGAGGAGATCAGCTGCCCGAGCATCCAGATGGACAGGAGGCCCTCTTTTTGAGTCCAGGGTACCGCGCTGGTATTGGTAATGGCGTTTTCAGTCTCATAGGCAACCGCTTTGGCAGATCCGGGCAGGCTTATTCCGGCTTTTTGTGCAATCTGACCTTTATCAAGCAGCCTGACTGTTCTGTCAACCCTGAGATTGAATTCGAATTTGCTGTAATTCAGCATGCGCAGCTCTTTCCGGAATTGGGCCAGCGTATCGTTGGCAGAAACCAGATCGAACGGATCGCTGTCGATCGGTGCGGGAACCTGCCAGTTTTCAAAGGTGAACGGAACACCGGGGGCAAAAAAGATACTGAACTGGCCTCCCTCAGGACCGAGCCAGAACCTCTCCTCGCCGCCGTAATTGTTGAAATGGGCAACCTTTTGTCCGGATTCGATCAGCTTGTAATTGATCCAGCCGAAACTCATCCCATCCAAACCGGAGGCCGAGGAGGTCATGATCCTGCCCTGGTAATCGGGAATGAGGGCAACCATCGCATCATCACGTTTTAAAACGATCGTATTGCGATATTTCTTCAGGAAATCGTGGTCGTAGCCGAAAGTGCCGGCAGCATACTGCTTGTTCATCTCAGTTTTGTTTTCGGATTTTGGCGGCTTGCAGGCAGTTATTGCCAGGGTGCAGGCCATTATCATCATTATTTTTTTCATAATCTTTTAGCTCCATCTCCAATTTCAGCAACATAAAAATCAGCTTCCAGCCCGGTTTTTGCTTTATAGGCCGGACCTACCTCACGGATCATGGTTTCCACGGCCTCATCCGTTACCAGGCTTACTGTGCATCCACCGAATCCCGCACCCGTCATCCTTGATCCGATAACGCCGGGTATCTTTCTTGATTCTTCCACCAGGGTGTCGAGTTCAATACCGGTAACCTCATAATCATCCCTGAGAGAATCATGCGAAGCATTCATGAGCTCGCCGAATTTAATCAGGTTTCCATCCTTCAAAGTCTGCACTGCCAGGGAAGTACGTTCATTTTCCAGAACGGCATGCCGGGCACGGCGCATCACCGTTTCATCAGAGATCAGGTGCTGATAACCGGCAAACTCTTCACCGGTCAGTTCGGCGAGGTACTGGATCTTTTTGGCGGACTGAAGAGCTTTGATAGCCGATTGACATTCTGCCACCCTCTCGTTGTATTTTGAATCAGCCAGGCCCCTGGATTTATTGGTATTGGCAATCACCAACTTGTATCCTTTGAGGTCCATGGGAACGAGCTCATAGTCGAGGGTGTCGCAGTTCAGGTAAATGGCATGGTCCTTTTTACCCATCCCAACTGCAAACTGGTCCATGATGCCGCAGTTTACGCCAACAAAATGGTTCTCGGCTGCCCTGCCGATCTTGACCAGTTCAACACGGTTGTATCCAAGACCATAAAGATCATCCAGCGCAACCGCAGTAACCAGTTCTATGGAGGCTGATGAGGAGAGACCGCTTTTGTTGGGAATATTACCACTGTAGAGCATCTCAAGGCCTGATGGCGTGAATCCTCTTTTCATCAGTTCACTGAAAACCCCAAGTGGATAGTTGACCCATTCATCCCCGATCTTTTCACTGATTTTCTCTAAACGAATACCTGCCCTGAAAGAGAAATTGGTGGTCGCCATTCTCACAACCGGCTCCTGAATTCTGCGTACAGCCAGAAAGGTGCCGAAACTAAGTGCGCAGGGAAAAACATATCCGCCGTTATAATCGGTATGCTCACCAATCAGGTTGACCCTGCCCGGCGAAAAGAAATAGTGAATCGGTTCATTGGAAGTGCCAAACGCTGCTATCAGCTCATCACGGAGAAACTCTTTGTTCATTTTTATAGTTCTAAATAATCCTTAAAAATAGAATTATTGTATAAAAAACACTAACATTGTTTCAATCGGATGTTAAATATTAACTATATGAAAATGAGGTTATTAGCAGCTGTTTTGTTGATTTTCTCACTTATGCTTCAGGGACTTTCGGGTTGCAGGAATAATCAGAATAAATCAAGCGATCAGGATATGAAAATCAAGAAAGAAATTGTAGGTCAGGTAGATGGAAAGAGTGTCATGGAATATACGCTTGTCAATGAAAGCGGCATGACGGCAAAGATTATCAGTTACGGAGCGATTGTTACCTGGCTCACCGCACCCGACAAGGAAGGTAAGCTGGAAAATGTTGTGCTGGGGTTTGATACTCCGTCAGCCTACTGGAACGAGCCCTATATCAACAACTGCTGTTATCTCGGGGCGATTGTGGGCAGGTACGGCAACCGGATCGCAAAGGGTAAATTCACACTGAATGGTACCGAATACAATCTGGCCATCAATAATGGGCCCAATCACCTCCACGGCGGTCTCAAGGGATTCGACAAGGTGGTTTGGGAAAGTGAGGAATTTGAAGGTGAGGAGGGCCCCGGCGTTAAACTCTCCTATTCCGCTGCCGATATGGAAGAGGGATATCCAGGAAATTTTACCATCACGGTTAAGTATACCCTTACTAAAGATAACGGACTCAAGTGCGACTATGACGGATTTATCGACAAGCCCTGTCCGGTCAACGTTACGCATCACGGGTATTTCAATCTTACCGGTGGCGCTAAAACCGATATTCTGGGTCATGAAATGCAGATTTTGGCCGACCGCTATACCGTCGTTGATTCCACGCTGATCCCAACCGGAGAGCTGCGTACCGTTGCAGGAACTCCGATGGACTTTACCCAGCCGCATAAGATCGGGGAAAGGATTGACCAGGTTGAGGGAGGGTATGATCACAATTATGTTTTATCTGATGATGTGACTGATTTCAGGAAAGTCGCCAGGGTTAAGGAGCCTGTCAGCGGCAGGATTATGGAAGTGTTCACAACCGAACCGGGGGTTCAGTTTTATTCGGGAAATTTCCTGGATGGCATACTCACAGGTTCCGGAAATGTGAAATATACCCAGCATTGGGGATTCTGTCTTGAAACCCAGCATTTTCCGGATTCACCCAATCAGCCAGGGTTCCCGTCAACGATCCTGGAACCCGGGAAAAGGTACAAACATACCACCCTGTATAAGTTCTCGGCCGAATAGAAAATATTCATTATTCAGGTGAAAGGACTACCTTTGCGCTGAGATGATCAGCCAATTCTTCTTTATTTTCATCGCAGCATTGCTTGTCTTTTTTATCCCTTCCCGCTGGAAGGGAGCCTACACTGCTTTGATCCTCACATCGGGAATTCTGATTACTTCTATACCAGCAATCAGGATTCTGGCTACGGCCGGTGCGTTGGTGCCAGCCGGTGAATGGCTGTTTTCCGGGGCTCTTCCCGCCATTTCAATCGATCGGTTAGCCGGTTTTTTTATTTTGATCATCAACCTCACCTCCCTCACGAGCATCTTTTATGCACTGGGATACCTCAGGCCCTATTCACCGAGGATCAATCCCATGAGGTTCTCGATCCACTATTTCTCCTACTTCTGGCTTTGGGCTTCGATGATCCTTCTTACGGTAATCCGCGACGGGTATGCATTTCTGGTTGTCTGGGAATTTATGACACTCTCCTCATTCCTTCTTGTGGTTTTTGAGGGGGATGAGCGAAAAACCCTCAAAACTGGGATCAATTATCTGATACAGATGCATATCGGGCTTCTGTTCCTGATGGTAGGTTTCCTGATAACCGGTGACCAGGCCGGCCGCACGGGATTCGACTCTCTCAGCGTTTATTTCGGCAATCATGATAATCTGCCCGTTTTCATCCTGTTCTTTATAGGTTTCGGGATCAAGGCGGGCTTCATTCCCATCCATACCTGGCTTCCGCAGGCCCATCCGGCGGCTCCGTCGCATGTATCCGGACTGATGTCGGGAGTGATGATCAAGATGGGGATCTTCGGTATTCTCAGGGTCCTTTCGGCGGTTCAATCGGATCTGTTGACCATCGGGTTGATCATTTTGGGGATTTCCCTGGTATCCGGTGTGATTGGCGTAATGATGGCGATTGTCCAGCACGACCTGAAACGGCTTCTGGCCTATCACAGCATTGAGAATATTGGGATCATCGGAATTGGTATAGGTTTGGGTGTCATTGGATTAGCTGTAGGTAATCCGGTTATGCAGGTTCTGGGCTTTACCGGAGGATTGCTCCATGTTCTGAATCACTCGCTGTTCAAGTCGGTACTCTTCTTCAGTGCCGGGTCGGTTTATACCTCCACCCATACGCGAAACATTGAATCCTTTGGCGGACTGATCAAGCGGATGCCCTATACAGCCATTTTATTCCTGATCGGTTCACTGGCTATCTGCGGCCTTCCCCCGTTCAACGGATTTATATCAGAATATCTGATCTTCAGTGGATTGTTTAAAAGTCTGGCTGGTCTGAACCTCTACATGTCCATAGTGATCCTTTCAGGGATCATCGGTCTGGCCCTCATCGGCGGACTGGCGCTGTTCTGCTTTACCAAGGCTTTCGGGATGGTATTTCTGGGGGAGCCCAGGAGCGAGGCAGCCGCTAAAGCCCACGAGGTAAGACCGGTAATGCTGATTCCCCAATTACTCTCAGTTGCTGCGATCCTGCTGATCGGACTGGCTCCGGTGCTGTTTGTCAGGCCTGTGATGGGGATTGCCGGAGAGGTGTTCAACTTCCAGGTACCTGAAGAAATATCGTCTCCGGTTCTGTCAAATCTCGGCAGCATCAGCATCATTGCAGGAATCTTTATTGCACTGGCCGCAGGTTTGTGGGTGATCCGCAAGGCAGTTACCCGCAACAGACAAATCACAATGGGGCCCACCTGGGGGTGCGGTTTTACGGCAGGGGATGAAAGGCAGCAATACACAGCCTCCTCCTTTGCCGATAATTTTGCCATGCTGGCCAATCCTCTGCTGAGGATCAAAAAGGAGAGCGACGGGATTGAGGAAACCGAGCTGTTTCCGCGACAAAGGAAATTCAAAACCCACAGCGTCGATGTGATCAAAAGGTATCTGTACGATATTCCTTCCGACTGGTTCCTTTCGGTCCTTAAAAAGATCGCCGTGATGCAAACCGGTCAGATCCAGCATTATATCCTGTATGCTTTTGTTTTCATGATTTTGGTTTTTGTACTGACCTTCTTTAACCTGATATAACATGATCCAGATCGGCTTGATCCTTTTGGCGGCACTCTTTTTCCCGGGAATCATCCTGAGGACCAAGAGTATTGTCAGCGGCAGGAGAGGTCCGGGGATCCTGCAGCCTCTGAAGGATATCGGGGTTTTGTTCAGGAAAGGAAGCGTTATCAGCCAAACCACCAGCTGGATTTTCCAGGCGGCGCCGGTCATCGGTCTGGCGGCTATTATGACATCCCTCCTTGTGATTCCTTTTGCCAATTTCAAGGCCCTGCTGCCCTTTGAAGCCGATTTTGTTTTTTTCGCCTATCTGATGGCCATCGGGAAGTTCTTTATGATCATCGGCGCCCTGGATACAGGCAGCAGCTTTGAGGGCATGGGAGCCAACCGTGAAGCCTTGTTTTCCATGCTGGTTGAGCCGGCCTTCTTGATCCTGATGGGTACGTTTGCCATGCTCACAGGATATACCTCCTTTTCCGCGATTTTCAGTGCCTTTCACATGGATGGCAATCCCTATGCCTTTATATATGGTCTGATCAGTTTCTACCTCCTGGTGCAGATTGCCATGATTGAAAACAGCCGGATGCCGGTGGATGATCCCAAAACGCATCTGGAACTGACCATGATCCATGAGGTTATGATATTGGATTACAGTGGCTTTGACAAGGCTCTGATCCATCTGGCCACCTATGTGAAATTTGCCGTTTACGGGTCCCTGATATGCAGTTCCCTGGTTCCCGCCGGATGGAATACAGCCCTGCAGGCAGGACTTTTCTTTATCATCCAGATGGTTTTCGCCATCATCATCGGCCTGGCCGAATCCTTCAGGGGACGGAATAAGATGTTCCGGAATTCGCAGTTCATTCTGACCCTTTCGGCCATCGCACTTCTTGCCTTTGTGGTGGTATTGATCCTGACACAGAAACTAATTAACTGATCGATAGATACATGCTGAATCTTTTCATAACCCTGTTCGCAATCACACTGTTCTACTTCAGTATCTCCGAAAGGTTCCGGACTTACTCAGTATTGATTGCGGTACAGGGGATTCTGTTATTCGGTTTGGCATTTCTGGAGCTGAAGCAGGTGAACATCGCAAACTTTATTTTCATTGCGGCTGAGACCCTGGTCTTCAAGACTTTTATCGTACCCGTGCTCTTATACAGGATTATCAGCCGCACCGGGGTATACAAGGTTCATACCCGGGCCTTCCCAAGTTTTTATATTCTGATTTTTACAATGGTTGGCCTGCTGGTCAGCATCATTCTGTCCAACGTGCTACATGCACCCAATGTGGATTCAGTTTATCTGGCGATAGCTTTGTTTACGCTGTTCACAGGCGTGATCCTGATCGTGACTCACAAAAGGATTTTCTCCCATATGGTGGGATTCCTGGTGATTGAGAATGCGGTATTCATGTTTTCCCTTGCCGTTGGAAGTGAAATGCCGATACTGATTAACGTGGCCATCCTGCTGGATATCTTTGTCAGTGTTCTGATTATCGGTGTGATGATTAACAGGGTGGGTGAGCATTACAGTGATCTGGAATCTGAGAATCTGACCCGACTGAAGCATTAACATGATCCTGATTTACTTCATATCTGCCCTGCTGATCAGCGTTGCGATCGTGGTTCTCCGGAAGAGGGGAATTGTCAGGGTTCTTGCTTCGCTGTTCATCCTGCTTCAGGTTTTACTCACCGTTTATGCCTTTAGCCACAGGGGGGAAACTGATCTTAAATATTTTACCTACGACCATCTGGGGGTCCTGTTTTTATTGTTGCTGACGGCAGTCGGCACCCTTTCGGTTTACCATGGGTTCATTTATTTCCGGTACCGTGAGGCAGGAAGGTTTTGCTATTACCATGCGGCGCTGGTCGGACTGATTGCCTCCATTTCGGGAGCCTATCTGGCGAATGACGTGACGGTGGTTTGGATTCTGGTGGAGGCCACAACCCTCACGGCCTCGGTGCTGATTTACCATGAAAAGACCAGGACTGCCCTTGAAGCCACCTGGAAATATCTGTTTCTGTGCTCCACGGGTATTGCGTTCGCGTATATGGGGATCCTGTTTCTGAGCCTGAGCCTCAAGGGATCTGACCTCCATGGTCTGAGTTTCGGAACGCTTGCCACCCTGGCCTCCTCAGCCAATCCATTGTATCTGAAGATCGCCTTCATTTTTGTATTCATCGGTTATAGCACCAAGATGGAACTTTTTCCGATGCACACAGTCGGCATCGATGCCAATTCCGTAGCCCCTTCACCGATTGGCGCCCTGTTTTCATCAGCCCTGGTAAACCTGGGGTTCCTGTCTATTTTCCGGATGTACAAAGCACTGTCAGGCTCACCGATATACGAATGGATGAATCATATCCTGATATTGTCAGGACTGCTTTCCATCCTGGTGGCAGGCGGCTATATGCTCAAAGCCAAGTATCCCAAAAGGATGCTGGCCTATTCAAGTCTGGAGATGATGGGCCTGGTGGCCATCGGGATTGGGATCGGCGGGGTGGGGCCTTATGCAGCCCTGCTCCTGGTGGTAGTCCATACCCTGGTGAAATCAAGCCTCTTCTTCCAGATGGGCCAGGTTAACCGGGTGCTTAAAACCCTGAAGCTTGATGAGAGCGGCCGGTACATGAATCTGAATCCCGCCGGAGCTCTGGTATTGCTGTTAGGGATGAGTGCCATTCTTGCCGTTCCGCCCTCGGGCCTGTTTGTAGGTGAATATCTGATATTTAAGCAGATGGTTGCATCTCAACAATGGCTGATACTGGCATTGGTGATGATTCTGCTTTGTTGCGTGATTTATGGAATGGCCACCCGTGTGTTGCACCTCCTTTTCTCGGGGCCTTATGTTCAAAGGGATGAGTGGATTCCGGGCCGGGTCCGCTGGACCGAAAATATCGGACAGATGATTTTTCTGGCGCTTGCTTTTCTGATCTGCTTTTATCAGCCTCCGTTCCTGGTGGAGCTTATCAGGGGTGGCATCGCAGGAATCGGCGGTTAATTTGAACGAAATGAATAGTGAAACCTACATATCGATACAGAATGGCGGGAAACCGGTGCCTCTTGCGCGGATACCCGCTTTGACCTATGACGGTTTCAGAGCAGCTATGATGGAGCTGTTGAGGGATCCGGATAATCATTGTTCCCTTTTTTATGCAATACCTGAGGGTCGCAATGTACGGCTGATGGCCTGCATCGCAAGGGATGGAAACCGCGACCTGGCAATCTTTTCACATCTGTTATCAGCACAGGAGGCAGTACTGGAGTCGATGGCGACTGAATTGCCTCAGCTTCATTTGTTTGAAAGGGAGATCCAGGAGCAAACGGGGATCATGTTCGAAAACCATCCCTGGATGAAACCGGTGAGATCACCCAATCCGGAGATCCATATAGATTCCTATCCATTTTACAGGATGGAAGGGGAGGAGCTCCATGAAGTGGGGGTGGGACCGATCCATGCAGGCGTGATTGAGCCGGGCCACTTCCGTTTTATCTGTCATGGCGAAAAGGTGCTCCATC
>Ga0172368_10003997_pt1 | contig 17389 bp, 18 predicted proteins | sample Lak11m_FD_114540 | JGI IMG/M metagenome (GOLD analysis project Ga0172368, IMG submission 114540) | Freshwater microbial communities from Kabuno Bay, South-Kivu, Congo - kab_022012_11m | ecosystem: Environmental > Aquatic > Freshwater > Lake | place: Democratic Republic of the Congo: South-Kivu...
ACAAAAAGACATTCAGCAGGTTATGCATAGACTAAATCTCAGACCCAGAAAAACTCTCCGTTTCAAAACACCCTTCGAGGTGTTCTATCATTCATCTGTTGCACTTACTAGTTGAATCCACATCTGGAAATAGATCTCAATCAACGTATAAGCCGCACCGAACCAGGCAATCCCGACTGCATAACCAGAGAGGATGTCGGTCAGGTAATGACCGCCTGTGAAGATGCGGCTAAAGCCAATAAAACCGATGATAAGCAGTGCCGCGGCAACCACGATGACTTTCCAAAAGGTTGATGGCATTTTGGGAACCAACAAGTAAGCCAGTAGTCCATAACAAACTACGGCGCAAATGGCATGTCCACTTGGAAACCCCGGCAGGTTCACGACGATCCAGATTTGGGTGGGCGGCCGCGGCCGGCCTATCAACCTCGAGAAGAGATTAAAGAGTAACACATACCCGCCCCAGCCAATTGTTACCATGGCGAACTCTTTCCCGAATTTTTTATAGAGGAAATATAAAGCCAGGAGCAGATCGATAACTGTAATCACCTCTTTCCCCACGTAAAACCCCGCGATCATGAGGTATTTGATGAATGCCGGACTCTTTAAGCCTATAGCAGGCAATGTATTTGCGAGCATCTGATCCCAGGTTAGCAGAGGGCCATGAGCGAGCAAGTTATAGGTCAGGCCGCCAAACATCAGGCTGCCGAAAATGAACATCACTATTCCAATGATAGGCCACTTCGCCAACAAGCCCGAAGCGCGCAAACCAGTAAGAGCGTCGTTGCGCGATTGGTCATCCTGAATACGGGTTGCTAGCTTTGTATTGGCAGTCATAAAATATATCTCTGTCATCTCTTGAGACGGAACCAAAGCGCACTCAGCATGGAATAAAACCCAAAAGAAATCAACCCGACTGCGACGATGCCTAGAAGCCAGATGCCGAAAGGTTGAGTTAGTATAGTTGCAAGGGCTGCATCCATGCCTATGGGCTGGCCGGGATTAGCCTGGTACGCTCCCAGGGTGATTAAACCGCCCACCAGAGCCAGGACAACTCCACGCGCTGAGGTGCCGAAGCGGCCCACATCCGTAACCAGTTTCACTTCCTTCGGCGTCAGGGCGTAGGTTTGAAATTGTCGATCGAAATCGGCTTTGAATCCCAGATATATCTGGTACACGCCTCCCGCCAGGATTGCCAACCCTATAATGCCAATCACCCAGCGGCCCCAGGGCATTGCCATGACCGTAGTAATGATTTTTGGCGTTTGGGATCCGCTGGAAGCTTGCGAAGTACCCGAAATGTAGCCGTAAGTGGGCAATATCAGGATTGCATAACCAAAAGCACTGACTAGAAACCCAAAGCGGGCGAGCAGACCTTTCGCGTCTCTCCCTTTATGGAGTGGATCCATTACGGCCCGCACCACACCCCACAATGTATAAGAGACCAGACCAAGCAGGATGATCCACAATAAAATTATGCCTGCCGGCTGCCTGCCAATTTTGGCAATGGCACCCAACGGACTTGCCAGCGCACCGCCTCCTTTTCCAAGTGCAACCTGGACCGCCAACAGGCCCATGGTGATATAAATCAGCCCACGTGCACCATAACCAATGCGCGTGAGGGCTTCCATAATCGGGCTATACTCCGCCCTTTGGCCTGCGTTTTTAACTTGTGCTTTGACCCCCAGCGTGCTATTTGTAGCGCTCATAAAATACTCTCCTTTTTTGCATGATCATTCGTCAAAGCTTCAGTAAGAAGCGAGGTTACCTGTTGTGTGACTCTTTTGGCTTCGAGGTAGAACCAAAGCGTCCAGGTTGAGTAGTGAACGTTCAAAGATCAAATTCAAGAATATACAACCGGTGTGAGCCTTATGACCCATCATTTATCTTACAATCAATACTCCCCAGCTACATCCTGCGTCTGGGGAGTATTGCTCTCCGCCACTTGGGGGAGATGATAAAGCGATTAGGTTGTCTTGCGGTATGCTCAATTTGTTCCAGTTTTGTGAGCCCACTCACATACCCCGTCGTTCTGCGTCAAACATACGGTCAAACAGATTTTCACTAACTGGCCGACTCTGAATGAACGGGATTTTGTTGATACAGATCAGGATTAGCTTTATACTTACTTCCATAAATGATTAAATTATTAAAGGTAGCTCGCCCTCAATTCTTAATCGTAGGGCTGACACTTTTTGTGCTTGGCGCTTTGTGGGCTGTCCTACTTGGCACTGTATTCTACCCATTACGACTTTTGCTCGGTTACCTGGTCATCTTGCCGGCCCAGCTTTCGGTTCACTTTAGCAATGACTACTTCGATATGCCATCAGACAGGCCCGGAGGAAGTACATTGATAAGTGGAGGCGGTGGTGTTCTTTTAGGGCATCCAGAGTTAAGAGAGCCTGCCAAGTGGATCGCGGTAACACTTATCTTTTTATCGATTGGGATGAGTATTATATTTATATGGATATATTCGTATCCATTCTGGATGATAGCATTCGTCATATTGGGCAATCTAATAGGTTGGTACTATTCAACGCCTCCGTTTAGGCTTTCCCACCGAGGTCTTGGGGAATTATGTTATGCCTTTATTGCAGGATTTCTTGTGCCAAGTATGGGATATCTGGTGATGACGGGAACGTTGGATCTAAATGGGGTATTTTTCTTGATTCCTCTCACGCTGTATGGATTGATAAGTATTCTCAATGTTGAGATACCGGACATGGAAGATGACCGTCTAAATAACAAGAGAACCTGGGTGGCACGGATGGGTCGCAACTTTGGTTTCATCTCAGTGGGATGGCTGTTACTTACAGCGACATCGTATTTCTTCATCTTTCCAATATTCTATAAAAAACAGATACCAGTAGACTTCCGCGTGCTAGGTTTGCTCTCGCTACTACCATTGGGAACAGGAATAACAGGTATGGTGATGAGACCTATAGATAGGAAACGCGCTACCAGGATTGCAACCTGGATCGTTATTATGTTGGCTGCCTTCTCGATATTCGTAGACAGCTACCTATTTTATCTGGCAATAAAGTAAAACATATAAATAAACACCCGGACATCAGATATATTATGCAGGTCCTTACAAGTTTTCAGGGGCGACTTTTATGCGCGTTGCTCATCAGCCAATCTTGCACATCAAAGGGTTTTTCCTTCCCAGGTTTCAAGCGCGTATAACTCCCGTTCGATCGCATGATGCGCGCAGAAGAATTGTCCTTTAAATAATTTCCCAACACTTCGTGGCGCAGATAACGCTTATGTGTGGGATTCTCGACCGGGAACATGATTTCAACGCGATGATCCAAATCTCGCGGCATTAAGTCGGCGCTGCTGAGATAGATTTCCTCATTGCCATCATTGAGAAAATAATAAATGCGGCTGTGTTCGAGGTAGCGGCCGACAATACTGATCACGCGGATGCGATCACTCAAGCCTTTGACGCCCGCCAGCAAACAACATATGCCGCGCACCAGCAGGTCCACTTTTACACCGGCTTGCGAGGCTTCATACAACAACTTGATCAAATCAGGATCAACCAGGGAATTAGTCTTAAAGATCAAATACGCTTTTTTCCCTTCTTTTGCATGTGCGATCTCACGCTGGATCAGCGCTTCCAGTTTTTGCCGTAAATTGACCGGCGCGACCAGTAATTTTTGATATTCCTGTTTGGTGGAATACCCGGTCAGATAATTGAACAGGTCAGTGGCGTCTTCGCCAATGGCCTCATCACAGGTGAAAACGCTAATGTCCTCGTACATGCGCGACGTTACCGCGTTGTAATTTCCAGTGGAGAGATGGATATAACGGCGAATGACTTTGCCTTCCTGCCGAACGACCATGATAATCTTGGCATGAGTTTTGAGTCCAACCGGGCTATATACGACATGAACGCCGGCGTGTTCCAGCATACGCGACCAGCCGATGTTGCTCTCTTCATCGAAGCGCGCTTTGAGCTCCATGATCACGGCTACCTCCTTGCCACGCTGACATGCTTCGAGCAGAGCTTCGACCACTGCTGCGTTTTGTCCGACACGATAGACCGTCTGTTTGATGGCGAGAACATGCGGGTCAACCGCCGCGGCGTAAAGGAAGTCCACGACCGGATTAAATGAGTCATATGGCTGATGAAGCATAATGCTCTTCTGGCGAATCGCTTTAAAAATATCGCCGCTTGTCCTCTTTGTTTGAAAAACATTGGGCACAAAAGGTTTGTAAGACGGAAACTTGAGTTTGTAGCGTTCCACGCTGGTGTACAACTGCCAAAAATCACTTAATCCATGAGGGGCTGGCACAACATAGACATCGTCCGATTTGATCCCAAGATTTTTGGTCAGAAGATTGCGAACATCCTGCGGCATCGATTCGTAGACAGACACTCGGACCACCGATCCAAATTTTCTTTTGAGGATGCTTTCTTCCACGACCTGAAGCAAGTCATCGGCTTCGATCTCCAGGATCTCCATCTCCGCATCACGGGTGATACGGAACGGATGCGTCTCAACAACCTCCATGTCTGGAAAGAGCGAAGAAACGTTGGCGGCGATCACCTGCTCCAGCCAGACAAAATATTGGTGATGAGAAATTGTCCCATCTTTGAGCACATTGTTTGGCGCTTTTTTGATCGATAAAAAGCGCGGCAGTGTATCGGGCACTTTTAAGCGTGCGAATTTATATTTCCCTTTTTTATCTTTGATGACGATCGCCAGGTTCAAGCTGAGGTTCGATATGTGTGGGAAGGGATGTCCGGGATCAAAGGCAAGCGGAGTCAGCACCGGCAGGATCACTTCCCTGAAATAATCGTCCACTTTTCTCTTCTGCGCCTTGCTAAGTTTGCGGTATTCCAAAAGATGGACACCCGATTTTTCCAGACTGGGCTTGATCTTTTTGTTGAAATGATGCACAGCTTCTTCAAATAATTCAAGCGATAATTTACGCGTCGCCGCCAGGACCTCAAGCGGGGTACGGCCATCGGGAAAGATTTCCGTAATATGCTGCTCGACCTGCTTACGAATGCCAGCTACGCGCACCATAAAGAACTCATCCATGTTCGAACCGAAAATGGCCAGAAATTTGACGCGCTCCAACAATGGATTGCTTTCATCCTCGGCCTCTTTGAGGACGCGCCGCTGAAACTCGAGCAGACTGAGTTCGCGGTTGATATATTGGAAGGGGACAGATTTAATTTCTGGCATGATAATCAGGCTTTCAATAAAATTTTCGGGGTGAGTAGCCATTCAATGGTGGCGCGCCGTTCGATGCGAAGAGCGTCTGCCGAGAGACAGCATACGCCGCCTTTCTTGATGTGGATGGAAAGGTCCAAGCTGAAAACTGTCAGCGCACTGACCAACAAACTCAGGCAAGGCTCATGGCCGACGATGACGAGTTCCTCCACCTTGTAATTCTCCACGATCTGACTGATGATCGCTTCGGCTTTTCCGGTAGGGACGAGCAGGTCTGAAAACTTCAGGTTTTTCCTTAGGTCAAATTCCTTTGCCAGGATGGTTGCCGTCTGCTCAGCGCGGACATACGGACTTGAGAGGATCAGGTCGGGCTTGATATCCAGTTTCTTCAGTGTGTGTGCGATCTTGCTGATCTTATCGCGACCTTTGGCAGTCAATGGCCGCTGGCTGTCAACTTCAACACCCGGGCCATCCGGCTCGCAGGCAATTCCATGCCGCATGAGGTAGATCTTCATTTGATATTCTCCCAGGGGAAGGGTTGGTCAGGTGCGGCGCGCCAGAAAGTGTTCAACTCGCGCATATCATCAATGTAGGCAGAAATGGCGTCCGCGTGGCGTTGCTCATAGAAACGGAGAACCGCTTTCGGGTCAAAGGTAGATGCGGATGATGCAAAGTCTGTCAGGGTCTGCAAAAGGATATCGATATCCTGTATCCTGCCCATCGTGCCCTGATAGTCATTCATGCGCTTGAAGTTTTCCTGTTGAAAATTTTCCAGAGCTGGATGAATGATCTCAATCAGATAGCGAAATTTTTTGAAAGCGAGACGGACGCTGTGAATAGTGGCCGAATCAGAGGAATTGACCCAGCCGAGTCTTTGGTAGGTGGTAAGGAACGCATCGTCTGCCGCCTGGAACATGCGGACAGAAATGTTTTCAATTGTCCTATCCTCGAATGTTTTGCGCATCTTGAGAATCTGTTTGGCGGTGTCGCTGGGTTTGATCTGTTTGAATTTCTTTTTTACAGAACGCAACAAACGCTCTTCGCTTTTTTGCAGGTATTCCTGAAACGGTTGGAGCGTCGGGATTTCTTGAACCGTTTCTGAAACTTCGGCCAGCATCACCTGTGTATCGCGCAGGTCGTCAAAGCTATCCAGTTGGTGTCTGAAGACGCGGCGTAATTTTTGCAGGCGCGGATGCGGATTGAGCATGCCAAGCAGTTGAACGAGGGCGAGCATACGGCGCGTGGCAATACGCAGGTCGTGAACGGCTTCGTTCGAGAATTCATTTCGACAGCGCTTGAGTTCGGATTTGTATGTGCCCCAGCGCGTATCGAGTGAAGTCAGAAGGAGTTGGTGCACGTCTACGGGAGTGGAAGGGTCTGGGGTGTGATCGTGCTTATCCATGTAATTATTCCGTATCCAGAGTTACACCGAATACTGTCTGAAAGAGCGCCTTGCGTTTCTCAATCGTCCATTTTTCCAGCATCAGATCATTCGACAATTTCAACTGCCAGCTTTTTCTTCCCTCCTTCAATGTAACGTGCGGAATGCGGCTTGCATGGCTTACATCCATACTGTCGGCCAGGCGCAGGAGCGCGGAAAGTTTCAATACCGTCAGGCGATCTTTTTGCGGCAGAGATTTGAAACTCTCTTCGTCCATCGAAGGGGTTTTGCTGCGATGGTGGCGCACGAGGTTGCCAACGATATCCTGTTCGCGCTCACTCAGCCCAATGAGATGATTGGCCTTGAGCAAATAGTGTCCGTGCTTGTCGTGGTCAATGGTGTTGATGAAGTGGCCGATGTCGTGCAGAAGCGCTCCGACTTCCAGGAGCAGAAGATTGCTTTCGTCAAGATTATGCAGGGAGGTGGATTGTAAAAATAATTGCGCGGCCAGATTCGAGGTAAGCAGGGCGTGCACTTCATCAAATTGGTATTTGCGCCCCAAATGCAGGGCGGATTCTATAACCTGTTCTCTTCGTTGCAGGCGCGGCGCGCGCGATAATTCCTGGGCGAGGTCGAGCAGGATACCGTCCATTAATCCAACGTTTGGGATGGCGATTTGTTTGACGCGCGCCTGGTTTGCGACAAGATGCAAAACAATCGCGGCCGGCAGGATCACATCGGCGCGGTCGGGGCGTAGTTTAAATTTGTGGATGCGTTCCTCGATGCTCATGTGGCTGAGGCGTTCGATCAGTTGCTGAAGTTCACCCAACGTGATCAAACACTCGCTTTCGGACCTGAATAATTTTTGGCTCAGGCGTCCGATCTCGACCACGTTCCCGCCGGTTGCTGCGCACACCGATATTTTTTCATCGCCGATCTCGCGCTCGATGCGTCGGCGGGCGGACTCGGCGAATTCGTGTACGAGCTGACTGAAGGTCTGATTTGAGCGGCCCTTCGTCTCCAGTTTTTTCAACAGCCGTACCGCGCCCATGTTATAGCTGTCGGTAAAAATATGCGTCCGGTTGAGAGTACCACTTCCACGCTTCCGACGCCGATATCAACCAACAACGTGCGTTTGTTTTTTATGTCCAAAGCGTGAGTAACTGCCTGATGGATCAGGCGCGCTTCCTCATCGCCATCAATGATTTCTACTTTGATTTTGCTGGCGCGAGAAATACGATCTGCCAGAACATGGCCGTTGCCTGCCTCGCGTATAGCGCTGGTTGCAACGGCTCGCAGGCAAGCAACGCCGAAATCCTCGGCCACGCGCTTAAAGCGGCGAAACGCATCCACCGCCTGTAGCATGGATGTTTCGCCAAGCTTTCCGGTTGTGAACACGTCCTGTCCAAGGCGCACGGGAAGGCGGATGTTTTCGATGGCTCTCACTTTCCATGAATCATCCACTTCTCCCACCGTCATGCGGATTGCGTTCGAGCCGACATCAATGGCCGCGACTTTTAACATCGCTCAGGCCAGACTGCTGACAGCAAGATACAGTTGGCTAGTAAAGAACCATCTAGTGATATGAAAATAAGATCGAACAAAATTACTCCTTTCGATTCTTTGATAGCGGATAGAACCATAATGGATTAAGTATCGATAAGGCACCTTGAAAGTGCAATATAGGTACTGGCATTTAATCTTATAATAAATCCTCCCCGTCCACATCCATCGGCCGGGGAGTCTGTATCTAGGCTACTTGGGGGAGATAAGGCAATTTTGCCGGTTGCACGACGCAGGTCAGAGTCTGATGCGAGCGGCGATGAGTCAATTAAATCTTTCGGAACGTGCCCATCATTGCATCCTCAAACTTTAATGTACAATCTCGGATTTGGCAGGGAGTGAGGAAATATAATCCGTGCACTTGGCGAAGGCGTTGCACCTGCGGCAGACCGAAGTTGATGATGTGATGTAACACCACGGTCAATAATACTCAGCCCATTCCCATAATTCGGGGATGTTTTTTTCTGTCATAGTGTTTACTCACCTCTCATTTTTTTGCAATCCACAGGCAGTGAAGAATTCGGATCGTAAGGTCGCATCTTCGGCGTAATAACCGCGCCAGACTGTAGTGCGCGTCATCGGCGCGGTTTCTCGCACACCGCGCATCTCCATACACAGATGATGAGCTTCAAGAAAAACGGCCACACCGTGTGGATGAAGCATTGTTTCCAGAGTATCTGCGATTTGTTGACCGATCCTTTCCTGCACCGCAAAACGTTTGGAGAAGATTCGAACCAGGCGGGTCAGCTTGGAAATGCCGATGATGTTCTCATGGGCAATGTAACCAACATAAGCCATCCCGAAGAACGGCAAGGCATGGTGTTCGCAAAGAGCGAAGAAGGGGATCGGCCCTTCAATAACCTGGCTCAGTCGGCAATCAGGCTCACCATGGCATTCCGTGTCGAAGACGCGCAGAAGCTTGGGGTCACCGTCATAGCCTTCGGTCGTATCAAAGAGCGCCCTGATAAAACGACGGGGCGTATCTTTCGTTGCTGATGTGTTCAAATCGAGTCCGAATGCGGAGAAGATTTCAGCGGCATAGCCTTCGAATTTATGAAACTGTTCGTCCGAAATCTGGCGTTTCTGTAACTCCATGGTTGCGAGATATTCGAGATCATCGGGATCATCGTGAATGTTCATTCCTGTTTCCTCATAATTTTTTAGAGAGCATCCTGCATAAGCCGAGTTTTGTTATGCAAGAGACTATTCGAATTTTATTTTGCCGACCAAATCTCCCGCTTTGAACGGTCCGGCTTCTTTAATCAAGACGGTTGCATCATCAATCTTTTTCCACACATTCCACAACAACACGCCGCGCACGCGTCCGCTTTCAAGATAATAAACCACACCTTTCTTGAACGGCTCCTGCCAATCAGCGAAGGTCTCCAGCTTGCTGCTTAACTCGCCCACGGCTTCATATCCAAGCTCGAACAAATCGGAATAAAAAAATGGCGTGTGAGTGTAAGCCTCATCTGCACCTGCCATGTTGCGCCCGGCCTGTTTGCCCATCTTCAAAGCATTATCTTCGTGTTCCACGCGGACCAACTTGCCCAATGTTTTATGCGGGAACATCGCCACGTCGCCCGCCGCGAAAACATCCGATGCAGACGTGTGCTGATGATCGTCCACAACGATGCCGTTCTCGACTTTCAGCCCTGCGGACTTTGCCAGCTCGACGTTCGGGCGGACTCTCAGTCCAGCCACGACTCCATCCACTTGAAACTCGCGCCCGCCTCGGGTCCGGACTTTGAAGCTGTTGGTGGTTTTCTCGAGGCTGGCGACCTCTTCTGTGGGTATGAGTTCCACATCTTTCTTGCGATAGAAATCATTCAAGAAATGTGAAAGTTCAGGCGGATAAATATTCTCACCGACCGAATCATCCCGAAAAACCATTGTCACCTGTTTACCAAACGTGCTCAAAGCCGCTGCGATTTCAGAGCCAATGAAACCGGCACCAATCACAAGAAATCGCCGACCCTGTTCGGCGAGGGCGCGCAGGCGTTGATAATCCTGGAGCGTGCGGAAGTAGATAATTTCTTCACCGCCAAACGGCAAACGGATCGGAGAGCCGCCCGTAGCGAGCAAAAGTTTATCGTAGGTATATTCGTCGCCCTGGTCGTCGCGCAGATGTTTCGACGCCGGGTCGAGTCCAGCGGCCTGACGTCCGAGATGAAAGTCAACATTTAATTTCTCAGTGCCGAGCCAGATCTTTTCAAACGGACGGCCTTTCCACATTCCCTTTGAAAGCGGCGGACGGGCATAAGGCATATCGGTCTCATGCGCGATCATGCCGATCGAGCCGTTTGGGTCGAGTTCACGGATACCTCGTACCGCGGCGTCAGCGGTCATGCCACTGCCAACGATCAAATTTTATATTTTTTCATGCTGTGCTCCTTGTAGCGTTAGACGCGGAATCACTCCACTACTTTACTCAAATCAAGTTTGGCATTTTACTTTAAAGGAGTCGATGCCTGACCTTTAAGTTTTTCTTCTCGCATCTGGTTCATCGTTTCAATCATGTTTTGCTGCGTTTGCTCAATGGCAACTCTATCAGTTTCAACCGCTTCGCCAACTACTTTCATCTTCAGATCAAGTAGTAGAAGACGAAGGGCGGAGCGCTCTTCGGGTTTGGCATCGGCTAAATATGCGCGGGTCATACACTCATCCTACGATAAACATTCCCCGGCCACATCCATCGGCCGGGGAGGATTTGTCTCCGCCACTTGGGGGAGGAGACAAACTATATGGGTTTAATAAACTGCTTTGTGTTTTTAATCCACGTATCTATGAGGAATATCCTAAAAAGGTTCCTGATTTATGATATGCTGGATTAAGTTATTAATATCTTTGAAAAATCAGGAGTTTCCATGCCTCTAACTTCACGTGAACGTGTTTTGATGTCGATCAGTCACGAACAACCGGATCGTGTTTCGATCATTTTGGGCACTAGCAACGCGACCGGAATGAAACTGCGACCCTACAAACGATTGAAAGAGTTATTGGGCGTTCAATCAGAAGACCGTTTTATTTATGATTGGCCTGAGTTGGGGACTGTTCTTCCGGACGAAGCAATTTTGGAAAGATTACATTCTGATAGGCGCGGCGTGCTTGACCGTTTTCCGGCGCACGTTTATGAAAGAAATAAAAATCGACCGCCGCACAGCCCGCTCATTGACGATTGGGGAGGCGGGCAAACCGAGATCGAAGAAGGTGTTTGGTTTCCCGGCATCCATCCAATGACGGAAGCGAAGACAATGGGTGAGATTGAGTCTTATCCGTGGCCGGATATGGATGATCCAACACGCGTAGCGCATGTCCATGTCGAAGCGCTCAGGCTGCGCGAGCAGACCGATTATGCGCTGATCGGCACGCCGTGGTTATTGTTTCCGTTCGAGCGCGCACACGAGATGCAACGAATGGACAAGTTCATGATCAACATGGGCAGAAACCCGGAATTTGCACAGGTTTTGCTGAACAAGATCGCCAGCTTGTGCAAAACCTTGATGGGACATTTTTTGGACGAAGCCGGAGAATATCTGGATATTGTTAAGATCGGTGATGATCTGGGAACTCAATCGAGTTTGATGATCTCGCCCAAAATGTATCGAACTTTTCTAAAACCGATCCATGCCGACTTTATTCAATTCATCAAGGAGCGAACCAAAGCAAAGGTTTTCTTCCATACCGATGGCGATGTGTTTAATCTGATCCCTGATTTTATCGAGATTGGCATCTACATTTTAAATCCCATTCAGACCTCTGCTGGGAAAATGTCCAATATTGTTGACTTGAAAAAACTTTATGGAGATAAACTCACGTTTTGTGGGGCGGTGGATACACAACGTATTTTGCCATTTGGAACACCGGCCGAAGTTTCTGCAGAAGTGAAGCGAGTAATGAATATTTTATCGCCGGGAGGCGGGTATATGTTGGCGTCCGTCCACACGATCATGGACGAAGTCCCGCCTGAAAATATCCTTGCAATGGTGGACGCGGTTTTAGAATAATATCGTTTATTTGCCAGTAAATTTTGCATACCCTGCTGCCAGCTATAACGGCAGAGTGCGTTTTTGTTCTAAAAGAAAAATTTTGCCTGGAAATTGGGCGAATTTTGTGGAAATATGAAACCTCCATTGAAATACTATAAACTACTATTGACATTATCAATTTAATTGTTATAATAATTCCATAAATCTAAAATCAATATTGTGAAAATCAATATGTTATGCCAAAATTAACCTGATTATTTTAAAATAGCAAGGAGGCCCAATGTATCCTGTTCTTACGCTTTGTCCGGTCTGCAAAAATGAGATGAACGTAACTCGTTTGCACTGCCCGTCTTGTGAAACAGTTGTGGAAGGCCGTTTCGCGGCGGGACATTTTGCCAACCTATCTCAGGAACAACTTGATTTTATCTTCACGTTCGTGCGCTGTGAAGGTAAATTGACCCGTGTGGAAACCGAGTTGGGAATTTCGTACCCAACCATTCGTAACCGCTTGCATGAAGTAATCCGTGCCTTGGGATATGAGCCGGGTAAGGATGAATCTCCTGAGGTGAATGACGAGAAGCGCCGCGTAGTGCTTGAAGACCTGGACGCGGGCAAGATTTCTCCTGATGATGCCATGCGGATTCTGCGCGGTGAGGAGTAGACCATGACCACTCAGACTTTATCTATTAGCCCCGACTCGAAGATCGTGATTGAGCACGTTGGCGGTGATTTAACGGTAGAAGGCTGGGATCGCTCTGAGGTCGAGACACGCGGCGATGATGTTCAGCATATGGTGCAGGAGGGTGGCGCAGTGAGCATTTCTTCCGCCGGTGATCTGACTCTTTCGATGCCGCGCGGCGCTGCACTAACGCTGACTTTTGTCGGCGGCGATCTAAAGCTGGATATGCTGGATGGCGCGATCGCAATATCGTTTGTTGGCGGCGATGCGTTTTTACGGAATTTAACAGGTAATGTTTCTGTGGAAGGCATGATCGGCGGCGATATCAAAATGGAGAACGTGAGCGCCATTAGTATGGACGCCGGCAGAGGGGATGCAGGTGGCGATCTTTCTGCAAAAATCCGACGTAAAGTTGAAGCAGCCACTCGTCGTGCTGAGAAAAAGATTCGCGATGCTGAACACAAAATGCGTCGGGCCGAATTTATCGCTGTGGAGCATAAAGTGCATCGCGGTATCCCTCCCATTCCTCCAATTCCTCCAATTCCCCCAATCCCTCCAATCCCACATCGAGAGTCAAAGTCGCGGCACTGGAATTTCGGCTTCGATGCCTCTGGTGCTCCTGAAGCCAGCCAACGGATTTCGGATGAAGAGCGGCTGACGATTTTGAAAATGCTTCAAGAGAAAAAGATAACCTCTGAGGAGGCTGATAAATTATTGGCCGCTCTCGAAGGAGGCGCATAATGTCTTCTGAAGAGCAGAAACAAATTCTCAAGATGGTCGAAGACGGCAAGATCAATGCGGAAGAAGCGATGAAGCTGATCAAGGCTCTTGAAGATTCGTCCGTTGAGATGGAAATCATCGAGGCAACGCCCGCCTCTTTCTCCGGATCCTTCGACGCAGCTCAGGACAGGCCTGAAGCGGGCCCCGATACCGAAAAGCCGGACGCGCCGGAGTTTGAAGAGGTCGCACGTAAAGCGCGCAGCCTGTGGCAGATCCCGCTTTGGATTGGCGTGGGCATCACTATCCTTGCATCTTACTGGCTTCACTCGCTTGTGCAAACATCCAATTATGGTTTCTGGTTTTTTTGCGCATGGGTGCCGCTTCTTTTCGGCGTGTTGTTGCTGGCTTTATTCGCTGGCAGTCGGACCTCACGCTGGTTGTATGTGAAAGTGGGACAGGGCAAAGATGAATGGCCGCGCAATATCACATTTGGTCTGCCACTGCCTCTTGGACTGGTGAATTGGTTCCTGCGCAACTCTGGACACAACATCGAGGGTTTGAGAAATACCGACGTGGATGAAATCATCAGACTTGTGTCGGAGGGCGTTTCATCCAAAGAGCCGCTGATCGTGAACGTTGACGAGGGCAAAGGCGGCGAAAAAGTACAGGTTTATATCGGGTAGGAGACAACTATGGCAAACGCAGAAGAACGAATGAAAATCTTGAAGATGATCGAAGAGGGAAAGATCACCGCGGAAGATGGCGCTAAATTGCTGGCCGCCTTGAGCGAGGGACGGCGCGGTCCGGGCGGGCAGAGTCAGTCTCGAGCTGCGGGTGCGGGGCATTGGCTTCGCATCCGTGTTACGGACACCGTGACCGGCCGCTCAAAAGCCTCGGTGCAGATTCCGCTTGGGCTGATCGATGCCGGGATGAAGATCGGCGCACATTTCGCGCCCGAGGTCGAGGGCGTGGATATGTCCTACGTGATGGACGCCCTGCGCTCCGGTATGACCGGCAAGATCATCGATGTGGTCGATGAAGAAGATGGCGAGCACGTTGAGATATATGTAGAATAAATCGCTGGTGATGAAAAAGATTCTCTTTAACTTTCAACGAGTCGTTTGGGATTCACTTTAGAAATAAATTTAAAAGAAAGGAAAGGTTGAAATGAGTTTCTATTACCTTCATGTCTTCCGATGTCTGATGTAACCAAACGCCCCAGCGGCATGTTCGGTTTTACCATCGTCTGGCTGGGGCAGATTATTTCGTTCCTGGCCAGCGGCATGACGGCCTTTGCGATGACGATCTATATTTACCAGCAGACGAAATCTGCGACCGCCATGGCTTTGGTGCAGGTGGCATACATCACGCCTTTCCTGATCATGTCTCCGATTGCGGGTGTGATGGTGGATCGCTACAACCGCAAGATGATGATGATGGTCAGTGACATCGCAAGCGGGTTGGCTACCTTGAGTTTATTTATCCTGTACACGACAGGCCACCTGCAATACTGGCATCTTTACCTGGCTGTGGCTGTATCGGGAATTGGTACGACTTTCCAATGGCCGGCCTATTCGGCTGCGATCAGTGTCATGATTCCCAAGGAACAATATGGGCGGGCCAACGGCATGATGTCGTTGATCGAGGCGGGGCCTGGTGTGGTTGCTCCGCTGCTGGCTGGAATGTTGATCCCGCTCATTCAGATCGGCGGGATTTTACTGATCGATTCGATTACCTTTGGAATAGCCATCCTTGCCTTGGCAGCAGTCTTCATCCCTCAGCCGCCGCCCACGTCAGAAGGGCAACAATCTAAAGGTGGCTTTTGGAAGGAAGCCTGGTTTGGGTTCAAATATATCTTTGAGCGTCCCAGTCTTCTCGGCCTGCAAATGGTGTTCTTCTTTGGTAATCTGTTTAGTGGGATCGCCTTCAATGTTTTGGCCCCGATGATCTTGGCGCGCACAGATCAAAGCACAGTCGCTCTTGGTTCGGTTCAATCTGCCGCGTCGATCGGTATGGTCATTGGCGGAGTCATCATGAGCGCCTGGGGCGGGTTTAAACAACGCGTTCATGGCGTATTACTGGGTTGGATGTTGACGAGCATGGGAGGCATGATCCTCTTTAGTCTGGGTCGCGGACTGCCAATTTGGATTCCCACTGCCTTGGTCGGTAGTTTGTTTTCTCCGTTGGTCAATGCCTCCAACCAAGCCATCTGGCAGGCGAAAGTTGCTCCAGATTTACAAGGACGCGTTTTTTCTGCTCGACGTTTGATCGCCTGGTTTACCAACCCAATTTCTCCCATCATCGGCGGGACTCTATCAGACTTTGTTCTGGAGCCCGCCATGAAAAATCCAGGGAGCGGACTGGCCCATATTTTTGGTTCCGTGTTCGGGTCCGGACTTGGAAGCGGCATGGCCATCCTATTCTTTTTATGCGGCATCGGCGCCTTCCTCGTCGGCCTGACGGGTTACTTCATTCCCGCCATCCGCAACGCGGAAGAAGTTCTCCCCGATCACGACTCACTGCCCGCCGCCACCGAAGCGACCGCTTCATAATAATTTCTGAATCAAAACTCCGCTCGATATATGTCGAGCGGAGTTTGTGTTTTGTTGAACTGTGATCTCTTGACACTGCTGTTTATCGGTAGGCTGCTTGACATTATGTATTCATGAGCCGTTCATCTGTAAAACTAAGAAAGGGCAACAATTCATTTTTATCTATCAGAATTATATTTTTTCCTTTTATCCAATCTCTAGCGCCGGTTGTAAAATAGCCTGTTGTTACAAAATAGCCTTTATTGGCTTTTGAGTGCAAAAGTGTGCCATAGAAATCGCGAATTTTCTCAACGCCAACTTTTCCTTTATAACGCTTACACTGAACTATAACCTTTTCATCAGCAGCATTGGTGCATAGTAAATCAATTTCACCATCACCCGTTCTTCCGGTCAGCTGAACTATGAAACCTCTTTTTGTAAACGCATTTCCAACAATTCTTTCAAATTCGACAGGCGAAATGTTGCCGAGCCGGCAATTTTCGCATATTGAGTAGTATATGTCTAACATTTCAGGGTTTGTCACTGCATAATTATCGATCAAGCTCATCGTATATTTTCCGACAACTTCGTTAGCAAAATCACCGCAAATACAACACGTATTATTATCGCGTTCTAAGACAAGCTCTTTTATGGATGCAGTATGCAATCTCTCATGTTTTTTCTTGCATTTTTCACATATAGGGATTAAATAAGGTAATATGTTTTTTTCAAAATCGTTTATATTAATTCCATATGCAAGACCAACCACCCATTTGCCCCCAATCATGTGCATACCAAAATACTTTGTTACGGGTTCACCTGACGATGTTGAGATTGCACTAGCAGTTTGCCCACAATGAGCGCATTTGCACTGATTTCTGGCTAAAACCCTTCCTGTATAGTATCCCTGCAGACTCGTATCGTGCGACTCGAGAAATTCCAGCGCGGGCTTTGTGCCAATGGCGCGCAGGCCGTCGATTGCATTTTGCCGAACGGCAGGATCTAAATCTAACACTGCATCGATTAATGGCTCCACTGCCGCGTCGCTTTTGGATTTGGCTAATTTGTAGGAAGCCGCTCGACGTTGCCGGTCTGTGCCCTGATGAAGTTCTGAGACTAAACGTTGAAACTGTCCTTGGTCCAAAGCATTCTCCACTCTGTTATAGAAGCAGCCCAACTAGGATTTATGCAGACATCTGTATAATTCCTTATGTTGTAGATTCAACTGGTAAGTGCAACTTTGAAGGTCGATGAAAGAGGCAAGCTGGAGTAGGATAGTGCTTTCTTCAACGACCAAGTCAAAGGAGCACTATGAGGCCCTATCACCAGCTTACCCG
>Ga0172368_10003999_pt1 | contig 17382 bp, 17 predicted proteins | sample Lak11m_FD_114540 | JGI IMG/M metagenome (GOLD analysis project Ga0172368, IMG submission 114540) | Freshwater microbial communities from Kabuno Bay, South-Kivu, Congo - kab_022012_11m | ecosystem: Environmental > Aquatic > Freshwater > Lake | place: Democratic Republic of the Congo: South-Kivu...
CTGACGGAATCGGGCGGATGAGATTGAGGTAAGTCAGGTACGGGCGGATCGCTCTGTGTGTGTCTATCGGTGTGTTTACGGTAAGATTCGGTCAATCACCCGATAGGCCGAATGACCGAAAGGGCAAGCGGCGGCAGAAGCGGGTCGGCCGCCGCGAACTGGAACAACTGCTGGCCAGGGCGAAATCATTGTGCGAGACGCGCCGCGCACCTGCAACAGTCGTGGCGACCCGAAGGGCGCGGCGGCGCCGGGTGTCAGCCTGCGTGGACGCGGTCTGGTCGGCGCAGGCCGACCTGGCAGCCAGCGGCTCCTTAGCTGCGATTTCAATCGCCACAGATGTTGCTTCACGGAACTGGGCGTTATGTGATCTTGGTCATTTTACAGATGACCATCCGCGCATACACTCTGATTGAATTACCATCCATTTCGCGCATTTGGAGGACGATCTCATGTACGTTGTCACTGTTGATTCCGCAAAGTGCCAGGGCTGCGCCGACTGCGTTGACACCTGCCCGAATGAGTTAATCGCGATGGTGGAAGAGAACGGCAAGCAGTTTGCTATGTTCAAGGGCGACCCCGACGACTGCATCGGCTGCTATTCGTGCGAGTCGGGCTGCGAGCAAGGCGCGATCACCATCACCGAGCTGTAAGGCTTGCGCGTCGCGCGCCGTTTATCCAACGAGAGGGCCGTCGCATTAGTTGCGACGGCCCTCTCGTTTTCCCTGCGCTCCGCGCAACAAATACCCAGGCCGTACCTGCGTAGAATGTCGGGCCGGTTGGCGCCCGGCCCTACGCCACGTGCACCCCGTAGGCTTCGGCCAACACCTCGACCGTGTGCACTACATCTATCCCCGTGTGCGCGGCGATGTTCCAGCGGCAGGTCTCATTGTCACAGATCGCCAACCTGGCTCCCGATGCGATGATGCGTTCGAACAGCGGCTCGCCCACGCCCCGTGCGATCTCGTACTTCTCGTGTTTGTAGCCGTAAGTCCCGGTGATGCCGCAGCAATCTGCGCCCATCTCCTCGACGGTCAGGCCGGGAACCAGGCCGAGCAGATCGAGCGCCGGCCGGCCGATCCGGTGGAGCTTCTGGTGGCAGGAGGTATGATACGGGATGTAGCGGTTCAACGGCTTGAAGTCGGTCTTGAGCCGGCCCGCCTCGTGCTGGAGCCACAGGAACTCGTTGATATCGTAGACATGCTCCGCCACCAACTGCGCCTCGGCGGTGTGGATGCCGAGCAGCTCGCGGTAGTCCGATTTAAGCTCCAGCCCGCAGCTCGTTCCGCCCACCACGATGGGGATGCCCTGCCCGGCATAGGGGGCCAGCTTGCGCAGGTTGGCCCGCGCATAGCGCCGCGCCTCGGCGAAATTGCCGTTCGACTGCATCGGCAGGCCGCAGCAATTCTGCTCTGGCAGCAGCACCTCGAAGCCGTTGTGTTCCAGCACGGCGACGATGGCCTTGCCGACCTCGTGCTCGTAATGTTGGGTCGCGCAGCCGTGGAAGTAGGCCACTTTCGGCGCGGCCGGCGGGGTCGGCGCCTTCTCCCGCTGGTGCTGGCCGAAGAACCAGCCCCGAAACTTGCGAAAATGAAACGTCGGGAAGGGCGCGCGGTGATCAATGCCGAGCGTCTGCTCCATGAGCATCCGAACTGGCCGGAAGCCCATCACCGCGTTTGCCAGCGGCGCGACCATCCCGCCCACCTGCCCCAGCACCTCGTTGTAGCCGAACGCAGTGTTGCGCCACCACTTCAGGTTGAACGGATTCTCGCGGAACTGGCGGGCGCGCAGCTCGGCCTTGGCCGCGGTGTTGATCTCCATCACCTTGACGCCGTGCGGACACACCAGCGTGCAGACGCCGCAGCCGGAGCAGTAATCCAGCGAATGATCGGGCGACGGCAGCCCCGGATCGCGGAACCGCTGCGCCTGCGGCCCCACGTACTTCGGGCCGGGGAACAGGTCGGTCAGCGGGACGACCGGGCACGCGCTGGTGCAGATATTGCATTTGACGCACAGATCAGCCGTGCGTTTGATGTCCTCGAGAAGACGCGGCGTATAAGTATCACTCATTTTCGTGGCTACAACACTTCGACATCGTGCGGCCGGCTTTCGGCCATGCCTGCCTGGGTGATCGGCACGAACTCGGCGTTGGCGCGCAACTCTGCAAGGTTGCGTGCGCCGCCGTAGCTCAAACCAGAGCGCAGGCCGCCGACCAACTGATGCAGCAGGTCGTCCACTGAGCCGCGATATGGCACGGCCGCCTCGACCCCCTCGGCCACCACGCGCGCCCACGTCGGGTCATCCCCCTCTGATTCGGTCTGCCGGTCGAGGCGATCTATGGTCGCACCCAACGACGCCATGCCGCGGCTGACCTTGGTGCGCCGGCCATTGCGGAGCACCACGACGCCGGGGCTTTCGTCCGTCCCGGCCAACAAGCTGCCGATCATCACGCTGTCTGCGCCGGCCGCCAGCACCTTGACGACATCGCCGGAGTTACGGATGCCGCCATCGGCGATGATCGGCACGCCGAACGGCGCGGCCGCCTCGGCGCACTCCGCCACCGCGGTGAGCTGCGGCACGCCGAAGCCGGTGACGATGCGGGTGATGCAGATCGAGCCAGGCCCCACGCCGACTTTCACGGCATCTGCGCCGGCCGCGATCAGGTCGCGCGTGCCCTGAGCCGTGGCGACGTTGCCGGCGACGATATCCACCTGGTCGAATGCCTGGCGCAGCGCCTGCACGGCGTGGATCGCATTATCGGAGTGGCCGTGCGCGATGTCCACCACGAGCGTGTCTGCGCCGGCATCCACGAGCAGCTCGGCCCGCTCCATGAAGCCTGGCTGCACTCCCACCGCCGCGCCGACCTGCAAACGCCCTTTCTGATCCTTGGTCGCTTGTGGATGCTGCAGCAGGCCGAGGATGTCTTTGGTGGTGATCAGCCCGGCCAGCCGGCCGGCGCGATCCACCAGCGGCAGTTTCTCCAGGCGATGCGCGTGCAAGATGCGCTGCGCTTCCTCCAGGCTCGTATCGGCCGGCGCTGTGACCATGCGGCCGGCGGGAGTCATCAGGCTGCACACGTCATCGCCGTTCGTCGCGAACTGGATATCGCGCTGGGTGATGATGCCGGCCGGTCGCTGCTCCTCGTCCACGACCACCAGCCCGCCGATCCCGTGGCGCGCCATCACCTCACGCGCTTCCTTCACGGTCGCGCCGCACGGCACGGTCAACGGCGCTTCCACGATGTGGCTCTCGGCGCGTTTGGCCCGGCGCACCTCGTCGGCCTGGCGCTCGGCGGTCATAAAGCGATGGATGATGCCGATGCCGCCCGCGCGCGCCATCGCCACCGCCATCTTCCCCTCGGTCACCGTATCCATGTTGGCGCTGACGATCGGGATTTGCATAGTGATGCGCCGCGAAAGCCGCGTGGCCGTGCTCACGTCGCCGCGCGAGCGGACGGGGGAGCGTTTCGGCACCAACAGGACATCATCGAATGTCAAGCCCAGAAGCGGGCGAATGTTCATAGAGATACCTCCGCCATGGCTGTGGTGCGGGCAAACACAGGAACCGTCTTCGTGTCACCGGCCTTAACCATATCCCGCAATCGTTCAGCCAACCACAGATTGGCCAACGTCTCGGTCTGGAGTCCTCGTATGTGGGCCTGGGTTTCGAGGCGCTCATACACGTCCGGATCTAGCGTCACGCGACGTCTTCGTTTTGCGCCGATTTCGAACTCGACTTCCTGGGTTTGATCCCAATAGTCAGCCAGGCTATGGGTATCCCAAAAATCGGCGATCTCTTCCAGCGTGCTCGCCTGCGAGATGCTCGTTCGGCGTAATGGTTCATTTTCGTTCATAGCGCTTTCGTTCCTTATCATCCATATCACGCGCACTCAAGATCAAGGCGGTACGACTGGGCTTGTGAATGAAAAAAACGACCAGATATCGGCCTGCCTCCGTTTGTCCGCCCACAGCATATACATCCTCGCCGGGCCGATCGCCCAATTCCACAAATCGAAAGCGAGACCGAGAGAAAAATACCTCTTCGACCTCATCTTGTGTGACTTGATGCTTGACCGCCAACTTATCAATGATGTCGGGCAGCCAAACAAAGTCGTCTATGCGCATGGAACTGCCTCGACTTATTCTGATCCTTTGGTATACGGCCGCCCCAGCGCCTCCGGCGCATCCCCGCGGCCGGTGCGATAGAGCAACACCAGGATCGTCAGCGCATACGGCAGCATCAGCAAGAACTCATACGGGATCGTGCCCACCCCGCGCTCGATCTGGCTCAACGCCTGGATGCGATATTGCACCGCGTCGGCCAGGCCGAACATGAGCGCGCCGGCCAGGGCCAGGCCCGGCCGCCAACGCGCAAAGATCACCAGCGCCAGCGCGATCCAACCGCGGCCGCCGATGATCCCCTCCCGGAACATCCGTAATTGTACCACAGTCAGCACCGCGCCGCCTAACCCCGCCAACGCCGTGCCGATCAAGGTGGCCGCGTAACGGGTCAGGGCGACGTTGACGCCGGAGGTGTCGCCCGCGGCCGGGTTCTCGCCCACCGCCCGGATCTTCAGGCCCCAGGTCGTGCGGAAAAGCAGGAACCAGGCCAGGAACACCAGGAGCGCCGTCAGATAGACGGTGGCGTCCTTGTTGAAGAAAATTTCGCCGATGACGGGGATGCGGCTGAGGCCGGGGAGCGGCAGCGGCGGCAGGCCGTTCGTGCGCGCGGTCAGGGTGCCGATGTTCTGGCGATAGAGGTAGTTGCCGACGCCGTGGCCCAACACGACCAGGGTCACGCCCGCCACCACCTGATCGGCGCGCAGGGTGATCGTCAGGGCGGCCAGGATCAGCCCCATAAACATCCCGGCAAGGGCGCCGACCGCCAGCCCGAGCCACTGGCTGACGCCCGCCAGCGGCCCGCTTTGCAGATAGAAGGCGGCCATGAAGCCCGCCACGCCGCCGGCCACCATCACGCCGTCGAGACCCAGGTTCAGCACCCCGGCCCGCTCCGTGACGATCTCGCCGAGCGCGGCCAGCAGCACCGGCACGGCCAGCGAGATCGCCGCCGTCGCCAGTGCGATCAGGAAGCCCCAATTCAGGATCAGGCCCCAATCCATTTGTTCCGGTTTCCTTCCGCGGGCGCTGAGCGTGTCGAAGCGCGATGCCCCCGCCACGGGCGCTGAGCGTGTCGAAGCGCACCCGCCCTTCGACACGCTCAGGGCGCGTGCTACCCCCGCCGCGGGCGCTGAGCTTGTCGAAGCGCGCCCGCCCTTCGACCGGCTCAGGGCGCGTGCCGCCCCTGCCACGGGCGCTGAGCTGGGCGAAGCGCCCGCCCTTCGACAAGCTCAGGGCGCGTGATGCCCCGCCCTTCGACCGGCTCAGGGCGCGTTGTTAGCCACGGTGCGCCAACGCGTCCACCGCCAACACCGACAGCACAACCACCGCCTGGATCGCGTTCGCCAGCGCGTCGGACAGCCCATAAACGACGTGCATCGTCTGCGCGCCGATCGTCAGCGCCGCGAAAAAGAGCGCGGCCACTGCTACGCCGAGGGGATGCATTCGCCCCAACAGCGCCACCAGGATGCCGCTGAAGCCGTAGCCGCCCGAAATCTCACCCTTCAGCCGGGTGTGCAGCGTGCTCACCTCAATGATCCCGGCCAGCCCACCGAGCGCGCCGCTGAACGCCAGCGCAAACACGATCATCTTTTCCACCCGGATGCCCGCGTAGCGCGCCACGCTCGCCCGCTCGCCCACCGCGCGCAGCCGGAACCCCAACGGCGTGGACCAAACAAGCGCGTACACCAACGGGATCAGCAACAACGCGATCACGACGCCGAGGTGGATGCGCGTGCCGAAAAACGCCGGCAGGCGCGCCGCCGCGACGAACTGGGCGCTTTCGGGCAGATAGCCGCCCGGCTCTTGCAGCGGGCCGCGCGCCATGTACTGCACGAACAGGATGGCGATGTAGTTCAGCATCAGCGTGGAGATGATCTCGCTGACCCCGCGGCGCACCTTCATCAGGCCGGCCAAGAGCGCCCACAGCAGACCGCCCGCGACCCCGCCGGCCAGCATCGCGGCGATCAGCAGCGGCCGCGGCCACCCCGGAAAGGTCAGGGCAATCGCGCCGCCGATCAGCGCGCCGATGTAATACTGCCCCTCGCCGCCGATGTTCCACACCCGCGCCCGGAACGCCACCGATAGGCCCAACCCCATGATGAGGAGTGGAGCCGCCTTCAGGATCGTCTCCTGGATCTGGCGCGGGCCGCCGAACGCGCCGCCGAGCAGCACCGCGTACGCCTCGAAAGGGTTGGCGCCGGCCAGGAGGATCAGCAGCGCGCCGATGCCCAGGCCGATCAGCCCGCCCGCGACCGGCGCGGCGATGTGCGCCGCCCAGCCCGGCAGGGGCAGAGTTCGTTTGAATGGTTCAATGATCGCCTGTGTCACCCGATACCTCTAGCCCGCATCGAGAGTAACCGTCCCTGTCATGCTGAGCGGGTCTACAGCTCAACACCAGCCGCGGCGAGCTCCCAGCGAAGCATCTCCTCGGCGGGAGTTGCTAAGCCATGGGTCTACCATACCAGCGTTTGTCGCTTCGATCCGGCCATCATCAGGCCGATCTCGTGGATGTCGGCGCCGGGGCCATCCACCACGCCGACAATCTGCCCCTCGTACATGACCGCGATCCGGTCGCTCAGGGTCAGGATTTCGTCCAATTCGGTCGAGATCAGGAGGATCGCCACCCCGCGGTCGCACTGCTCGATGAGCTTGCGGTGGACGTATTCGATGGCGCTGACATCGAGGCCGCGCGTGGGCTGAGCCGCCAGCAGCACTTTGGGCTGCCGCGCCAGCTCGCGGGCCAGGATCATTTTTTGGGCGTTGCCGCCGGAAAGGGTGCGCGCCGCGTTTTCGACCGACGGCGTGCGCACATCATAAGCCGCCACCAGATCACGGGCTTCCCGGCGGATCACATCTTTTTGCAGCCAGCCGTGACGCGTAAAAGGCGCTTCCCCGACCCGCTGCAAGATCGTATTTTCGGCAATCGTAAAGTTGCGCAGCATCCCCATGGCGTAACGATCCGACGGGACGTGCGCCAGCCCAAGCCGGCCGATTGCAGCCGGGGGCTGATTGGTCGCGCTCTGGCCGCAGATCGTCACCGCGCCGCCGGTCGCCCGACGCAGCCCGGCGATGACCTCCTCCAGCTCGGTCTGGCCGTTGCCCGCGACCCCGGCGATGCCCAGGATTTCGCCCCCGCGCACCGCCAGGCTGACGCCCCGCAGCGCGGGCAGGCCGCGATCATTGGTCGCCGACAGATCGCGCACGGCCAGCCGCACCTCGCCGGGCTGCGCGGGGCCTTTGCTCACCCGCAGAATCACCTCGCGGCCGACCATCATGCGGGCCAGGGCCGGCCGATCACTGCCCTGCGCGGGCACGGTGTCCACGACCCGCCCATCGCGCAGCACGGTGATCCGGTCGCTGACGCCGAGCACCTCGCCGAGCTTATGAGAAATGAAGACGATAGACTTGCCCTCCCCGGCCAGGCGGCGCAAGATCGCCAGCAATTCATCCACTTCCTGGGGCGTCAACACCGCGGTCGGCTCGTCCAGGATCAGCACCTCGGCCCCGCGATAAAGCGCCTTGAGGATCTCGACGCGCTGCTGCTCGCCCACGGAGAGGGTCCACACGGGCGCGGCTGGATCCACCGCCAGGCCGTATTGCTCGGAGAGGCCGCGCAACCGCCGGTGAACCTGGCCCACATCCTGGGCCAGCGGCTCGCGCGGCGACCGTTGGCCCAGGACGATATTTTCCGCCACCGTGAACGGCTTGACCAGCATGAAATGCTGATGCACCATCCCCAGCCCATGACTGATCGCCTCCCGCGCCGAGGCGAAGGCCACCCGCTGGCCGCGCAGCCAGATTTCGCCTGCGTCCGGCGTGTAGAGGCCGTACAGCACGTTCATCAGGGTCGTCTTGCCCGCGCCGTTCTCGCCGAGCAGCGCGTGGACTTCGCCCCCCAACAGGTCGAAGTCCACGCCCGCGTTGGCGATCACGCCGGGAAAGCGCTTGACGATCCCGCGCATGGAGATGATGGGTGTGTTCAAGTTGGCGGCTCTTGCATTTTACTTCGGCACGAACTCCACCTTGACCTTGCCCGCCTTGATGTCGGCCATGGTCTGTTCGACCGTCTTCATCACGTCGGCCGAGACTTTGCCCTTGAGCTTGTCATTGAACTTGAGCTGGAGCGCGTCTTCGGCGATGCCGTAGCGATAGTAGGGCGCGTTGAACTTGCCGGCCTTGGTCTCGTCCAGCATCTTCTGGAACATCGGCTCCAGGTTCCAGACCAGGCTGACGAGCACGTTGTCCGGGCCGACGCTGCTCATGTCGCCGACGTAGCCGGTGACGTAGCCGCCGCGCTCCTTGGCCGCCTCGATGGCGCCCAGGGCCGGGCCTTCGCCGCATTCGATCCAGTAGTCCACGCCCGCGTCGGCCTGGGCCAGCGCGGCCTGCTTCGCCTTCGCCACATCCACCCAGTCGCCGACCGCGGTGGTGATGAGCTTGGCGTTGGGGTTGACCGTCTTGGCGCCGGCCAGCAGCGCCTCGCCCATGCCGTGGCACACCGGGATGTCGAAGCCGTAGAGCGCGCCCAGGGTGCCGGTCTTGCTCAGCTTGCCGGCCAGCACGCCGATGGGATACGCGGCCTCGTAGAACGGCTGGTCGTAGTCGGCCACGTTCTTGGCGGTCTTGTTGATGCCGCCCGCCCACGCGAAGTTGGCCTTTGCGCATTCCGTGCCAACCTGAAACGCCGCGTCGCCGAAGCTGAACGAGTGGGCGACGATCATCTCGTAGCCCTGGTCGCAATACTCGCGCAGGACGCGCGCGGCGTCGGCGTCCTTCACATTCTCGGAGAACGCGATGCGCACGCCCTTCTTGCCGAGGGCCTGCGCGCCCAGGTAGCCGGCCTCATTCCAGGAATGATCCTGCCAGGGGCCGGTCAGGACGATAGCGAAGCCGCCCTTGCCGGCGGCCGGGGCCGACGCCGGCGCTTGCACACACGCAGCAAGCGCCAGGCCGGCGATGAGCAGAACAACGAAGAGGAGAGAGAGACGGGAACGCATGAGAGAGCCTCCTTTTGTGGATGGGAAAAATGGCTGATGACTAGAACACAATAGGATGGGTATGACTTTTCACCTATTAGTCCCGCCCCTAACGCTTTGAGCGGCCGATTCGAACTCGCACTGTTTGTATATCGCTGAGATTGCCAGCCTTATCCATCGCGTAGATTTCTAGCACGTGCTGGCCTTCCTGTTCTAAGGTAGAAGTCTGACCATAATTCCGGAGCCACGATCTGCCATCAACACGCAAGAACAACGCCCCGACACCTGATCCGTTCGCGCCATCATCGGCCATCGGTGTAAATACTGCCGGTGAGATGAATTCATCCCCTTCACCACGGATTCCTTCAACGTGGATGTTGACGCGCGGTGGTGTCTCATCCTCGATAACAGGTGATCGGCCAAGTACAACATTGTCCAGAAACTTTTGCCCATTGAAGGTCAGCCGATTGACTGTTTGCAGTTGTACACCCGACGCCATGCGCGCGAGATCAGCGGCGAGATTGCGGCCGAAATCGTGCCACTGGTTATCGAGATAACCTTCGCCCAAGTTGTATTGCACCACAAATCGCTTGCCTACACACTTGATCGTAGGTTGTCCAAACTGCGGTTTGTAAAGCAAGGTGTAGTCTTGGTCGTCACTTCCGCGAATATCCGCGCTGATCCACCACCCGTCATATCCCACAAATTGAAGAGAAAGAAAGGGAAATGTAGCGCCAAGAGTCAGCCCCGATTCGGGGTCGCCAGGATATGTATACGAAAAATCACGGTCCCCGCCGTGCAGCACCGAACTCATAAGCTTGCGGCTGTCAAATTTGTAGCTGATCGTACTAAGCACGCCCTGGGGATGGAGCACATGCCAACCATGGTTGGTAGGCGAATCATTGTACTCAAAGTCGTCGATCACCAAGCGATTCGGGAATGCGGGAGTAGGTGTTGGCAACGGACTGGTGAACGGACTGGGCGTAGGTAGCGGGCTAACAAAAGTGTCACTAGTAGCGGATCTCTTTATGTGCGAGGCAAACGGCGCGATGAATCTTTCCAACAGGCTTAGGCTTGCTGCACTGTCGGTTGGCGTGTCAGTAGTCAGGATAAGCGGCAGATAAGTGCGTTTGGAGAACACGCCAGGATTGCAGAAGTACATGTACGTGACGCCCAACGCGTTGGGTGTCCAAGCCGGATAAGAGCTTCTGAAGATTTTGTAGGGTGAGTTCTGGCCAAGGTCAGAAACAGAGTTGCTTAAGGTCACAGATTGCTGGTTAGCATCGTAACTACTGACTGTGACAACCTGATTGTTAGCTCGGAATTTTGCCCCGACCCAACTCGTATGACTTGTAGGGGGCGGTACGCCGTAGACGGTGGTCTCGGTTGTGTTTGTGATCGCAATTCCAGAATGGAAGCTAATGGCTTCTTGAAACAACCACCCAGTCAGTTCGAACTCAAAATCATCGTTCCAATCCTCCATGGTAGTAATAAACCAGAACCAACGAGCGATTTGATTGTCCTGCTGCATCCAGGTCGCCCAATCGCGCATCAGGGTCACCATCTGAGGATGTTGAAGATCGTCCGGAGTTGTATTGCCACGATAGCCAGGCAAATTCGGGTCGCGATTAGGGTTCAGCCACCCATTAAGTTTTCCCCATTCGGTCAGCCAAATCGGTTGCGTTGTATAGCCACGCGTCTGACGTACGAAGTTTATGAATGAAGTAATCGGCTCCCTGACCGTCGTGGCATTGTAATCTGCTGTGTTTGTGTTGTACATATGGAAGTTCCATACTTCAATAGGCATCTGTGTGCCATACAAGGTTTGGTAGGCGTTGAGCGCTCCTATTAGCCAGGTGTAACGCGTCCAGTTGGGCGAACCAGCTACATCAATATCTGAAACCGCGCCAATAGCAATTTGGGCCGTTGGATCTTCCCCCTTGATCAAGGAATGGAAATAGCGATACATTCTGGCGTACTCGGTCGCGGTCATGCCATCTTGGGCTGCCAGATCCGGCTCGTTGCCGATGAGCCACGTCAATCCCCGATGGCCTTGCACCCAGGTGCGAAACTGGGGTTCATTGCCGTTACGGATAGCTTCCGTACTTGTGTCATAGCAGTCAAAACGAAAATTAGATGGTGCGATACCGAGTTTTGCATAATACCGGCAGGGACGCACGACCTGTACACCGTTGCCTGCGATCAATGCGTCCCAAACATAACCACCGGGTTCTGGCGCCCCCACACTCAATTTGAGGGCGGCCAGGGGGGCGGTAGTGCCTCCGGCCACCCCGCAGCGGGGATTGGGTGTCGGACTGATCTGCACAGTGGTTGAACCTAAACTGGCGGGTTCCGCCATAACACTTGGACCGGCTCCGAACCACCCCAAAGCGGCTACGGCCAAAGCAATGATGAGTATTATAACGAACCATCGGCGAGGCCGAATCGTATTCATGGCGTCCATCCTCTCACCGTCAGCGGTTCATCATCGGCAGATAACAGCGGTATGCGCCTTCAACCACCCGCTGTGCGTAGATGTCGTACTCATCCGTTTTGTACCAACGGCGATTATCTTCCCAGACAACGATGGCTCCACCACGGCGGTCATTAAGCAAACGTGGGGCGCTTACGCCTTTATAATCAGGATCCGGCTGGACTAAGACCCCCAAACTACCCCAGACCTTTGTGCCTTCAGCGACCACTCGCTGCAACCAGATTCCGCCGAGCCGCGTAGTATTGTTGACTTTCATGCTTCCCCACCAGGTGATTAAGGCGCCCCCCGCGCCATCACCTGTCATGTCATAAAAATAATCATAGTAATACGAGGACGAAGCGGAGCTCTTCGCAGTCTCAGACAGATTTGAACTTGCCCACACAGTTACGGGTACGCCTGATGGGTTCCATATCGCTCGCCCATTCGTATCGAGATGCTGAACATAGATACCGCGTTTCGTTTCTTCTGTGCGCGCGTCGTACCATGATACGATGACCCCATCCTGTCTATCGTCGATCACCAGGGGGTCTCCCTGATCACCGTCGGCGATAATCACCGGCACTCCGCCACCTGGCCAAGCGGCGCTACCCTGTGCTGTAACTCGCTGCGCATAAATATCAGCATTCAAATGGCGGATATCCACCCACACCACCGTTGCCCCGCCTGCGCCATCTGGCCATAACTGGATTTGGGGGTCGCCGGGAAGATTCGAGACACTGAGTAAAAGTCCTGATCTACCCCAAACCAATGCGCCGTCGCCGTGCAGTCGCTGTACACATAGGCCCGACCATATGCCGCAATCGCCAGCCCAGGCGACGATCGCCCCTCCGTTGCCATCACTCGTGATCTGGGGCGCGAATTGGCCGCGCCAGGGGTAAGTTACGGTGCTCCCACCCGTGCCCCAAGCCAGTGCGCCGTCAGCGCGCAGGCGCTGCACGCGGACAATCGGCCAGACTCCCTGGCGATCGCCATAATCCGCCCAAGTGATGATGGCGCCCTCCGCCTGGTCGCTGGTAATCATTGGCGAACCCAGTTCATTAGCGCCGCCCGTGAGTCGTATCCCATCCATGCCCCAGAGCAGTGCGCCCGCGGCGCTTATGCGTTGGGCGTAAATCTGCCACTGTCCGGTTCGATCATCGAGCCAGGTGGCAATTGCGCCGCCAGCGCCGTCGCTGATCAGTTGAGGCATGAATTGATTGCCCGGCACGGCAACCGGCACGCCATCCGGTTGCCAGAGGGGTTGACCGTCGGCTGATACGCGCTGCGCATACAGATCGGCCGGCATGTCCGGGACCCAATAGGGGCGAAAATCCTCCCACAGCACAATCGCGCCGCCGGCGCCATCTGTGACGATCTGCGGGCGCCGTTGGTTGCCAAGAGCGGTGGCCACAGGCACGCCATCCTTCTGCCATTGGATCAGACCCGTGACGGGAGTGCCATCCGGCGTTTGACGGGTGGTTATTGCCTGGGCAAACGCTGTCCTTGATACTGAGCCAAGGATCGCGATCACCAGTAACCCTGTAAGCAGATAACACCAACGTTTTGCGTTCATGGGTTGTTCTTGCCCGCTCCTGGTATATCGCGGTTCAGCGTACTGGACGACGGCGTAACCGCCGACGACTAGATACCGGACGCCGTTGGCGTCCAAAAGCCTCAACAGATCGCTGAAGTCGGAGTTGATGAACATCGAGTCCTCTCACTGCGGCTGCATGCACGATCAATTCCCAGGTCGCCTGGAATCTGGCCGCGGCCGGTTGCGCCTGCCAGAAAGCGATGTCGAACGACCGATCCAGGTCTTCCAGACGGCCGAACCGCTCGGTAACGTCAGTTTTCATAAGCGCAGCCCTAACTTCGCCCTTAGACGCCCGCCATCACCGGCTCGCGACGCATTTCTTCCCGGATGATGCGCCGTAGCTTTTCTTCCAACTCGTCCTGTTCGATTGCTCGCCGCAGAGTCTCGTTGATCAACGCCTGATAGCCGCGTCCGCCAGCTTGGGCTTTGAAATACTCCACCAGACCTGTGTCCAGCAATATCGTCACGCGCCGCTTGCGCGGAGTGGGCTTGAGGTTGACGCGAAATGTCGCACGATCCAGGTCAGCCTGGGTGACTTTGGGATAGTCATCCATTTCGGAAGCGGTTTCGATATGCGACATCATCGCGTAAGTCGCCCTTCCGGTGTGAATTCCATCGGTTTAGTACGGCCGGCCCAATATTCCGCAGCGGCTTCCCGCGCCAGCGCTCGCAACACGTCACGCGATTCAGTGAATTGATGCTCCCATGCTTTTTCATCGGCGCGGATTTCTGCTTCGGTTTCGCCGAACAGATCGCGACTTGGGACAAGTGAGGATTGCGTGACGAAACGTACAAAATCGTGAACGCTCATCACTCCTCCGTCAATAACACGCCGACCTTCTGCAAAATCTCGCTCACCGCCGCGGCCGGCAGCTCGCAGATGAACTCCGCCTCCCGGGCCTGCCAGTCCAGGCTCTTCACCTGATCGGCCAGGATGACGCCATTCACGGGCAGCCCGGCCGGGATCGCCACCTCGAAGGGATAGCCCTTGACGTGACTGGTGATCGGGCACAGGAGCGCTAACCCGACTTTGGCGTTGTAGGCGCGCGGGGAGAGCACGACTGCCGGTCGCCGGCCCGCCTGCTCATGTCCGGCCTGCGGATTGAAGGTGAGTCGCACCACATCCCCGCGCCGCGGGACGTAGGATGGCGACGTTACCACACTTCGCCCCCGACCGCGGCGCCGGTCAGCGTCTCGCCGTGCCGGTTGGCGTCCGTCACCTGCGCCAGCAGCGCATCGAGGCTGAGCGCCGGCTTGACCACGGGCGCGATCACCAACGCCTTCTCGTGGAGCGACAACTGCACAGGCGAGTTGCTCCTCAGCCCGACTTCATCGGCCAAAGATTTCGGGATGCGCAAAGCCAGACTGTTGCCCCATCGCTGCACACGGGTTTCCATCGTTCCTCCATAAATTTGTATCTACATAGAAGATACGTCGGATTCCAGCAATTGTCAAATCGCTCGACGGCAGACCCTACACCCGCAACCCCATCCCCCGCAACTCCCCCTTCACCCTTTCATACACCGCCAGCCATTCCGCGGTCGGCTTGAGGGTCGTCAGGTCGTAGACTTCGGTAAAGCTCTTGCCGGCCGGCCGGGCCGTGAGTTCGGGCTGATACTTCGCCACGAGCTGGCGCACGAGCGCATCGGCCTCTTTCCGGGAGATGCCCGCCGCGGCGCGGCCCACTTCGGCGGTGAAGCGCGCCTCCAACCCCGAGACGTGCCCGGCGTGGATCCCCGCGGCCGAGCGCGGGCCGATCAGCGCGCACGTGCCGGACGCGGCGGCGGTGATCGCCAGCGCGGCGCACTCGTAGAGCAGCGTCGCGGCGCCCGGCCCGCCCACCGGCGTGATCACCAGGTCGGCCAACAGGCGGCTGTTGCGCGCCAACGCCTGATGCCCCACGCTGACCGCCCGGATGATCTCCGGGGTGGTGTCGTTGTCGTAAAACGGGTGCGCGGGCGAGACCGAATGCGTGTTGGTCATGTAGAGCATCTGGAGCAGGATGCAGCCGCCGACGATGGCGATCGCCATCCCCTCCGCGCCGCCCACCGGGCCGCCATAGATCGGGTTGTAGAACGCGTGGATGATGCTGTCGGTGCGGATCAGGTGCGCCAGCTTGGTCAGCGCCATGTAGTCGGTCTTGAATTCCGAGATCATGGCGACGTGGTGCCAGTCATTCGGGGTGAAGCCACCGTAGGACGTGGCAGAAAGCTCGGAGACATCCGAGACCGCGTTCTCGACGCAGCCCAGGCCCAACCCTGGCCGCCCCGCCCGGCGGCACGCGGCCTTGGTTAGCTCGGCTTCGTGCCAGCCGGCCAGCACCTCCCACGGCGAGCGGGAGCGCAGCTCGCGGCCGTAAACCCGCTCCAGCGTGCAGTTGATCATGGCGTCCACCAGCGGCTCCTGCGCGTAGGACTGGTGGACGGCCAGGTAAAGCTCCTCCGGCACGGGCGTGCCGACGCCGCCGCCCTTTAGGGTCATGTACGCGGGGTCTTCGACGCGGCGCTTGCGCTCGGTGTGGCGGTCGTGTCCCTCGCCGAGCGTCACCTCGGTGGGCGCGGCGGCCAGCGCAGAGAGGATTTCGTCACGGGTGAAGCGCACGCGGCGCGAGGTGGTGACGCAGAACGCGCCCAAACGCTCGGCCAGCGCCAACCCGGCCGCGTAGACCCGGTCGGCCAGCGCGTCGTCGGCCGGCACGATCGTCTCGCCCAGGCGCTTGAAGTTCACGTCGAACTCAGCCTGCAGCTCCGCGACCGCCATCGGGACGGTCATCATGTCCCACTGCGACTCTTCTTCGATGGGGCCAGCCTCGACCCGGTCGAGCACGTCGAGCAGACGGGTGGTGTTTTTCATGTTACCTTGTCCTGAAAGTGGGCCGCAGATGAACGCGGATCAACGCAGATAAAGAAAGGAATCCGTGCGTATCTGTGGCGATCCGCGGCCGGTTCTCATGTGTCAGAGCGACGCCGCGCCTTCATCAGATTACGGCACACCGTCACCGCCTCGACCGCGTCCTCGCCGAAGCCGTCCAGCCCGATCTGGGCCGCCCATTCGCGGGTGACGGGCGCGCCGCCCGCGATCAGCAGGAAGCGGCCACGCAGCCCCAGGCCGTCAACAAGCTGGACGGTGTCGCGGATGTACGGCATGGAGGGGGTCAGCAGCGACGACATGGCGATGATGTCGGCGTTCTCGCGGCGGCCGGCCTCGATGAACGCCTTCGGGCTGATGTTCGTGCCCAGGTCAACCACCTTGAACCCGTTCACCTGGAGCATCAACGAGACCATATTCTTGCCGATGTCGTGGATGTCGCCCTGCGCCGCGCCGATGACGACCGTGCCTTCGGAGAAGGCTTGCCCGCCGCTGGCCTTGATCGCTGGTTCGAGCACCTGCGCCTGCATCGCCTTCACCACCGCGCCCGCGCGCATCAGCTCCGGCAGGAAGATCTCCAGCCGCGAGAAGCGATCGCCGATGTCGGCCAGCACCGGCTCGATGACGCCCTTGAAGAAGTCGAGGGGCGCCAGGCCGGTCGCCAGCGCCTCACGCGCCATCTGGACGCCCACAGCCGGCGCGCCGTCCTCGATGGCCTGTTGAAGAGTGGCGCGAAACGCCTCGAATTGGGAGTCTGCTTGAGTCACGCTTGCCTCAGAGATGTTCCTACTTACCGCTCACCAGCTTCTTGCACAGTTCCACTGCGCTCGCGGCGTCGGCCGAATAGCCATCGAAGCCCGATTCGTTCGCCCAGCCTTCGGTCACGCAGCCGCCGCCGACGATCAGCGCGTACTTGTCCTTCACACCGACTTCCCGGAAGAGGTTCAGCGTGCTCAACGCCAGCGGCCGGGTGGTGGTCATCAGGGGGGACATGGCGACGATGTCCGCGTTGTTCGCCTGCGCGGCGTCCAGGAACTTGCTCGGCGCGACATTGCGGCCCAGGTCAACGACCTTGAAGCCGTGCGCCCGCAGCATGGTCGCCACGATGTTTTTGCCGATATCGTGGACATCGCCCTGCACCGTGCCGACCACGACCACGCCGAGCACGTTGGCCGTCCGCCCCTGGCTGACGATCGCCGCCTCGAGATGCTTCGACACCCGCTCGGCCGCTTCGCCCGCCATCATCAACTCGGGCAGGAAGATGTCGCCGCACTGGAACTGCCGGCCGACTTCGGTGAGCGCCGGGATCATCACGCCGGAAATGAGTTCGAGCGGGTCGAGATCGGCCCCCAACGC
>Ga0172368_10004000_pt1 | contig 17380 bp, 18 predicted proteins | sample Lak11m_FD_114540 | JGI IMG/M metagenome (GOLD analysis project Ga0172368, IMG submission 114540) | Freshwater microbial communities from Kabuno Bay, South-Kivu, Congo - kab_022012_11m | ecosystem: Environmental > Aquatic > Freshwater > Lake | place: Democratic Republic of the Congo: South-Kivu...
TTGAAAGTAGGCGAGTGGAAAATAGTATAGCTCTATAAAACAAACCTGGTTCTTTAGATCCAGGAAGTAAGAAGACCCATCTATAAAACAAACCTGGTTCTTTAGATCCAGGAAGTAAGAAGATCCAGGGAGTAAAAATATTTAGTAAGAAAGCTTCTTACAGTATTTTCAAAAATTAAAAAAACTCCCGATATACTGGGAGCGAATAATAATTTTTGTGCTGTAATTAGACCAGTTCGCTGAGTTCAGCGTGCACCTCAGTCAAAATAGTGACGGGCTTTGGTCCATTGGATATCCTTGCTATAGTTTTTACTTTATTGAGAAGGCTTTGGGGTATCAATTTTTTCTTTTTTAATTCCAAGAAGTCATTCTCTAATTTATTTAATTCTCCTTTTTCTACTTGTGATTTATTAAACAATTTGTTTAAATAATCATAAGTATTTTTTAAATGATTAGCTTGTGATTTAGCCGGCTTAGCTTTTTCTATGTCTGACATTTTTTTTATTTTTAAGGTTAATTTTTGTCTTGATATATAAAAGCACAAAAAAGTCAAGTAAAATTACTTGAAACAGGAGCCAAAACTTTGAAAAAATACCATTCGCGGGTATACTTATCTTGTTAGCATGATATTTACTTTGGAATCGAGAAGAGCATATGCCAACGACATTAACCAAAAGTATTTTAGAAATCGACGACTTACAGGGAATAAGTCCAAATTTTGAGCAACTAAAAATTCTTCCCATAGAAACCGCTCAGAAGATTGAGACGCTGATTTTCTGAAAAGATAAAAATACGCTCAAAATCCTTACGACAAATAATATCCCTGATGGACTAACATCATTACTCAAAAGCTTAGAAGATAAGTGATATAAATACGAAGTGTTTTATACTTCTCCGACAGGATTCCATTATGCGCTGAGTCGGTATGCCGATATGGAAGGCATTGCTGAGCAGAAAAGAAAAGCCGAGACCGAGCAAAAACAAGCCGCTGGAAAATGAGCGATCGCGATGATCCAAAAGATTTTTGAAACCAGAGATACTATGGAACCAGGTGATTTTATTATGGAACTCATCAGACTCGCATTCCAGACATGAGCATCAGATCTGCATTTCCAACCGCAAGAAGACTGATTGATTGTAAGGATTAGAATAGATGGAGTATTACAAGAATTACTTAAATTCACTCATGACGATTTCAAAAAATATCTGCAAAAGATGAAATTCATCTCAGGCACAAAAATGAATATTGACTACCTTCCACAGGACGGAAGATTTTCATTTGAGGCGACCGATATCGATGGAAAAAATAGAAAAGTCGATGTCAGAATAAATTTTATGCCGGGAGTGGAATCAGAAAGTACGGTACTTAGGTTCTTAGATCCGACCAAATGAATCTCAACATTTGAAAAGATCGGATTCACCGAAAGGACCTACGAAATATTAAAAAGGAATCTAGAAAAAAATACAGGAATCACGATATTTACTGGACCGACAGGTTCATGAAAGACGACGACGCTCTATACGATCTTGAGTTATCTCAATGATGGAAAAAGAAAAATCATCACGCTCGAAGATCCGATCGAATACGAAGTGAAAGGAATCCAACAATCGCAGATCAATTACAGCAAATGATACACGTACGAAATCTGACTCAAAGCTATTCTCAGACATGATCCGGATATTATCCTCATCTGAGAGACGAGATCACAGGAAACCGCTGAAAATGCTATCAATGCTGCGTTGACAGGTCACTTGGTATTTACGACATTACATACCAATTCAGCTATCGAATCTATTCCGAGATTGACGAGTATGGAAGTCAAAGCGTATATGTTGGCACCGGCCTTGAATCTTATCGTTGCGCAGAGATTGGTCAGAAAAGTATGTCCCAATTGTGTGACACATAGAGATGCCAATTACGGAGAGATGGCGGAAATCAAAGATGCACTCAAAAAGATATCTGACCTTGATCCTAAGTTCGCCGTACCGTTCGACGGAAAGATCCCTGAAATCGTAGGATGCGACCAATGTAACGGAAGCGGATATAAATGAAGAATTGCTATTATCGAGACCTTTGAAATAACCGATGATATCAGAAGGATGATCGTAGATGGAAAGATCGGCGTAGATCTCTATGCTAAAGCTAGAGAAAATGGCTTCCTCACACTCAGAGAAGATGGCATCATAAAAATGCTCCAAAACAATACAACATTGGATGAGCTTAGAAGAGTTTTATAACCTGTATTTTTGTCGTATGGATATTGTAGAAGTCCCTGAAAAATTATGAGACACTAAAGCATATAGTATTACTAATGTGCAGGAACTCATCACGGTCACTAATGAACAACTTGATGATATCTTATATATCGCTGATGATATATTCATTCCCGAAAAGAAAAATATCGGTCGTTGCTATCGATCGGATTTTGAGCTTAAGACAAAAGATGAGGCGCAAAAATTAGTCAAAGACAAAAAAGCGGTATTTTATTATAAAAACAAAGACAGTGATTTCTTCGTGTATAACGAAAGAGCAGGAGAGTTGCTTCCTTTCAAAAAAAATGATTATCTGATTTATGATCGCGGATATTTAACGTTTGATGGAACGAATTATTTTTCTTATGATGACAACGGAACGGAGATCTGAAGATGGTAAGATCCTGGTTCTTATAAAAAAAATTTTATACAAAGAAAAACCCGCCTAGGCGGGTTTTTCCCAAAAAAGTCTCGTGTATTATATTATATATAATGAGTATTATATGTTCTATAATAAAGTAAGATCTTTTTGTAGTAACAGAACTATGCAGCCATTTCAGCTGAACCAGTCTTAGTTACGTCTTTAGCTTCAGGACCTTTTCTTCCTTCGCCTACGGTAAATTCTACTGTGTCTCCATCAGCGATAGATTCACCAAGAACATTAGTTCCGTGAACGAATACATCCTTACTTCCATCTTCTGGAGTGATGAATCCGAAGTTTTTAGTTCTGTTGAAGAACTTTACTACACCAGTTGTCATTGAATAATATTGGTAATGAATAAAATTTTTGGAGTTTTAATAGCTCCACTCAAGAATATATAGTATTCCTAGGGAAATACAAGAGATAGTTTTTGGTTTACTCCAGCAAAAATACATAGTTTTTAATAAAATATAGAAAAAATAGGTTGACAAATTATATTATATGTGTATAATAAAGCAATAAATTTTATATACTATTATGGGAAGATGGTAAAAAAACACAAAAATATCAATGACTTGTGATGAAGAACTCCTGCTATTGCAGTAGAAAAGGTTGAAAAAACAACTAAATGACCAAAGCAAGAATTGGTACAAAATTTAAATATGTTGACGCCGATTGATGTGATAGAACATATCAAGGATAAACTTTTACCTATAGAATCAGGTAAAGTGAGATATTTTAATCCAATCAAACGAGAATGATTTATCAAACCAAATGAATGAGGTAAAGATATTTATATTACAGATGTAAAAAGATCGTTAAAAGATTGAGAAGATGTAAATTATATACAGATAAATCATGAAGCACTTGTAACTAGTAAGGGAACGATAAAAATAAAATCATGAACGGATGGTGATATCGGCTATAAACTATTGATTATACAACAGGATTCTTGAGAAAAAGATGTCGTATTACATCTCAAAGCCCAACATATATCAGGGCAAAGATATTGATATATACTTGATGTAAAAGATTTTCATCAATGAGATGAAGTAGAATATATAGCAAATAAAAAAGGAGATGTAGTTGCGATAAAGAAAGTAGGATAAGGTATTTTATATTTTTCATAGTATATGATGGGGAAACAGATCAAACATGACTTTAATAAACCTGATACTAATCTAGATGCTTCCAAGAACGGGGAAGTGGATAACATCCAGCAAAAGACTTCACAAGAGATAGCTCACAATAATATGCTCAATCCTTTTGCTATCGCGACAAAAAATATACTTACTCAAAAGTTCGGAATGACTTGCAATATCAGAGAGAAACAACTATCAGCGAATTTTACGACCTTCCATCTCACCAAAAAAGGTGTCAAACCGGAAGCGGAAGGGCAAGTAAGGATAACCGTATCCAAAGATCTCAATTTCAATATCCAACTCAATCCCTATGATGCATACGGACAATGGTATTTTCAAGGGACATGATTGAATGATGCGGAATTAGTCGCTGAGTTGGATAATTTCACCACATTCATAAATAAAGGCGAGTTCGCCGAACATGGAAAATTCAAAAAAGAAGTGAATACCCAGCACTATTAAGAGTGAAAAACAAAAAAACCATATAATATGAAAAACATCTACTTTATTTTAGCTATTATTTTTCTTTGTGGAGCAGGCGTAGGTTTCTATCTATCGGAAAATTATTATCCTAGTATAACCTTTGCTATGTGTTCAATAATTGTCCCTTTAACTATTGGTGGTATATTATTATGCATCTACTTAGAAAAACGTAAAAAAAACCCCTCATATTGAGGGACTTTTTTCGTATATAAGCTTTATTATGACCTTAATGTTGCTCCTGCGCTTTCTCCAGCTTTGATTACCTTATTCAAGATATCGTTAATCTGTTCGGTCGTCATATTTCAATCTCAAACTATTTTTATCTTTATAGATACTGATTTCTTTTCTTCTCATAGATTTTTCCCTGCATAGACATCAAAGACTTCGATTTCCTGTACTTCAGGGACTTTTTTCACTGCTGTGATTACGGCATCGAAACTCTTGTTTGCATCCACGACGAAACAGATATCTCTTCGGATTATCTGATCTTGTAATGTCTCATAGGTATAGGTATGTTCGCTTGCTTCTTTGATATTTTCTACGATAGCCGTGATATTCAATGAGAGATATACCACACCACTTGTTTCTGTGATTTTATTATTTTGTAAGATCAACGGATGTAATGCACCTACGAAACCGATGACAAGATCTCCTATTTTGATAGTTGCTTGTTTTTTTGGATGGAATTGTGGAGTACTGGATTTTTCAAAAACAACGTTTCCGAGTTCCAATTCTTTGGCTAGTATTCTGACAATATGTTTAGCTTCCAATATAGGATCTTTGTTCCATTGATCAATATTTTTTTGATAGAGCATAACACCAAACTGAGTTTCTTCGTTTACAAATAATGAAGCAAATTTTTTGTCAGCATCAGCTTGTAATTTTCAATTTTCAATTTTCAATTTTCAATTTTTGCTCCATATTTTTCAGATATCAAATATTTTGAATACATCAAAGAATTTGCTGTTTTTTGTAGTATGTGCGAGGAGTCCATAAATCATATCATCTCTCATATATGGTGCTTCTGGATTGACAGGATTTTGCAGCATATAAAGATTTTTTACATCTTTGCCGAATTCTTGTACAACCTTTTCGCTGATCCGCGGATAGGTTTCTGTTTGATCACAAGCAGCTGTCCTTACAAGGATATCTTCGAGTTTCCTCTGGATCGCTACATAAGGTGTGTATGGTGTGTGGACCATATCACTCAACAAAGGAAGATTTTCTATCTGATCATATCCGTGGATTCTTGCTACTTCTTCATAGATATCTTCTTCGATATTCAAATCATCCGGACCTCTCCATAATGGACAAATAATTTTGAATTTTGAATTTTGAATTTTGAATTTTCAACCATCTTCTCAAGTAAATCCAAGTCATGTAAGTACATCTTCAATTTTATCATTTAATCATTTAACTTTTTTCCCAAAAATAAATTGTTCCATTCTTTTGAGATCCAACTCTATTTTCTTTCCACTTTCTTTTTTTATCTTGTCGTTGATATAATACGATAATCATCCAATCTCGAAGTCTCCAAGGTCTTTTTTATAATAGTTCAAATCATCCAAGAAGAGGATCAGACAAAATAATGTATATCGTGGATTAATATTCTTTTCAAATCTCAATTCTGCATCAGTTCTCAAACCGAGTCTTGTTCAGGTCTTTCTCACCGCTACTGCATCGAAGTTTGCGATCTCCACCAAAATATTTTTCGTGCTTTCCGTAATTCAACTTTCCAAACCACCCACGACTCCTGCGAGTGCGAGGATTTTTTTCTTATCAGAAATAACTACATCAGTCGCTTTGAGTACATGTTCAGTTTCAAACAAATCGGTAAACTTTTCTCCGTCCTTAGCATTTCTTACAATGATATCTCCATCTACTTTTTCTGCATCGAAAAAATGGATCGGTTGTCCGCTGATATTCATAAAGAGATTAGAAAAGTCTACCCGGTTGCTGATAGGGTTAGCTCATAAGTCCAACATCTGCAATCTTGCAAAAAATGATGCCGGATGTACATTTACGTTTTTCAGATGGAGGAGTAAATAAGCATTTAAACCTTCACTTTCTCAGACAACTTTCCTTTCTGGTTTTGTACTATTTTCCAACATCTGCATAATATGCTCAGGTGTGCATTGTTCGTGATACTCTTTCACTTTATTAAAAGAGATGGGGATTCAAGCTTTCTGCTTTTCGCTTCAAGCTGTAGAATATATAGCGTTCAATTCGACAGCAGCACCAAAATGTCAGGTAAGATCAGGTCTGTTGGTTAGTGACTTGTTATCTACTTCCATGACTCGATTTTCTAGTCGAGGAAATTTTTCTTTCACTGCTATTCCCAAATCGTTGTCGGAGATATCTTCCAAATCTTCAGTCAGTGACCAGATTGAATGTTTTTCCATATCTTCATTGATTCATAATTCTTCTTTGCTGCAGATCATTCCATTTGACTCCAAACCTCTCATTTTTCTAGGTTCGATAGTAATTCCTGCTTTCTCAAAAACCGTCCCTGGTAAGGCTACCGGCACATATAATCCAGCTGCAACGTTGGATCATCAGCAAATGATTTGATATTCGCCTTTTTTCCCACAATCGACGATACAAACTTTTAATTTGTCAGCGTCAGGATGCTGTTCGCATGATTTTACGAATCCGATCACGATATGATCAGATATTTTTCTTTCGCTGATCTCTTCGATTTCGCAGGTCTTCAATATCAGATTCTTGGCGATATTTTCAGGCGTATCGTTGATAGAGATGAATTTTTTCAATAACGGTGATGTATACTTCATAATTCAGCTAAACAAATAAATGTGGACTATTCAGTCCTTTCGTAGCTCTATAAATAACAAAATCGTCTAGGAAAAAAAGAGGAAATTTGCTTTATTAGCATTCTTTGATTATAATTACAGTAGTTTATATGTTTATATAAACATGGAAAAACCGCATCATCAAGATCTATTACATTTCCAGCACAACGAATTGTTGGAAATAAAAAAAAAGGAACTTTTGCAAGACCTTAATGGCGATTATGCTGGGTATAAGGAAAATTTTGGTAATGACTTGAAAAAAATAGTAGAATACTTCAAACAATATGGTATCAAAACGGCAAATCTCAAAGCATTAATAGATCTCCGAAGTTGGATGTCAGGGAATAAAATATATGCAGGAATATGATTAGGGCCACTGGTTGGCGTACTTCCATGAGCGGATTTGGAATCATCAGTCAATCATGAAACTATTCACGTGACACAATATAAAGAGAATTCACCACTTCCATTTCTTAAAGGACGATTATGATTCGTTAAATTTTGAGTATGTGAACAACGAGAAAAATTAAAACAAATGAAAAAAGAAAGAGGTATCTACGGAGCACATGCTTGAGCTTTGTATGCGACAAAAAATACGCCCATGGAATTCGAAGCATTTTTGTATGAAGGGGATACGGAGTATCTCAAAACCAGAGAGGCTTTTGCATATAAGAAATATGAGACTAAGGAATGACGTTCTCAGGCTATAAGACAACGAATGGAAAAAGATATCGACGCAAGAATGAAAAAAATAACTACCGTAATAAATACATTAAGTAATAAAGAAAATATCACTCCAGAAGAAGTAATAATGCTTAATCAAATTATTGAGGAATTGAGTAATCAAATAGAAGAAATCCAAGATATCAAAAAAACATATGAAGAGGATGATCGAGAGCTTATTGGTACTATGAAAAGTGCAAAATGAGTATTGCTTTGGGCTGAACCAAAACGTTTGGTGAATGAAAAAAGATTACCATTGCTTGCTGAACTTCTTGATAGAGAAAAACAAACTATTGAAAAAATAAAAACGTACAAAGAAGCAAAAATTATTACTAAATTAGCTCAAATACAAGAAAATGGAATTATAAAGATACAAGCAAAAGACGGAAACAATCAAAAGCTTCTAGAAAAAATTTCCACTGATTCTGATATTCAAGCGGCTCATCCAAACATCCAGGTTGATTATGTGGATTTTGATGGTCTGTGAAATCCTATTGAAAATCTAGGAAAATGTGTAAGAATTTCATTCACTAAGGTAGAAAAACCAATTGTTGAATGAGAAAATAATAACTAAATTTTCTTTCCTGTTAGTCTAAATGTAAGCTCTTTTATCTGATCATCATCCAAATATGATTCCATAAATTTTTTGGTTGTATGAGGATTCTTGCTCGTCAGATGGGTATAAAATCCATGAAGATATGATCACATATCATGCTTGATAGCTATGGTATCGATGCTGCGTTCAAATTTTTGTTTACGTGAAGGGATAAGATAGAAAATAAGTATTTTTAGTATTCCAAAAATATTTCTTTGCTGATAATCTACGACATGTGAAAGTTCATGACCAAGCATTCCAATCTGAAGATTTTTTGGAAGCTTGCTAAAAAGTCCATGATCAAATTCTTCTGGTACTTCTGTGTTGATGATGATAGTATAACTTCTTTTGATTCTAGGACCAAACAAACTTTTCCAGTTGATCAAGGAAGCCATAGTAAAATGGAACCATTTTTTTTCTATGAAACGTATCTTGATGTTTTCCAGCTCAGGAAAATGTTCGAGAGCGATGATAATCACTTCTTTAAATTTAGGTAATATTTCTTTGTTCATAATTTTTTTCATACTCATATATGTACAGATGTGTCAGAGAAAATGAAGTAAAAATTTCCTTCTTGCATTTTTGGACTCATTCACTAAAAAAAACAGACAAAAAAATGGACGAATAATAGACGAAAATTGCCTAAAAAATTACTGTAAGACAGCTACCTTTCGTCAACTATTGGTCAGTATTTGAACTATTTTTAGTTTTATTGTTATAAAATATGATCAACCCATTGAGTGGTCCCAAACGTGTAATCAATAAAATCATCAAAACATATCTTATCCTCAAATCTCATTTTCATCAACCATCATTCAAAAATCAGGAGAAGATACTTTTTGGATTAATCAAGAAATGTAGAAATACGGTGTTTGGAAAGAGATACGGATTTGAAAATATCAAAACGATAGAGGATTTTCAGAATTTAGTCCCTATTTCTCATTACAAAGAATTTGAGCCATGGATCATGTATATGCTCAAATGAGAAAAAAATATAACATATCCTGGGAAGGTTGAACGATTTGCTACTTCATCATGAACGACCTGAGGAAACGCAAAATATATCCCGATCACCAAAGATAATCTACAAGTATCTCATATAAAAGGAGGATTAGAGATATTTGGTATGTATATTAAAAATAATCCGAGGACGCAATTTTTCCAAGGGAAATCAATGGTAATTTGATGATGATTTACCAAAAATCCATATACCGGAGAAGACAATGTCGGATTTATCTCAGCTATCTTACAGAAGACTGCACCATGGATAGGACAATATTTCCGTGAACCAAAGTCAGAAATATCCTATATGGAAAATCGAGATGAAAAAGTGAAGCTCATTATCGAAACCACAGTGGACAAAAATATAACCTTTATGAATGCGCAACCGTCGCGATGATCAAATTTTTTGTATAAGGTTTTGGAATATACGGGGAAGAAAAATATTTTTGAAGTCTGGCCAAATTTTGAAGTATTTTTCCGAGGAGGTATGGCTATAGAATTGTATAAACCACAACTTCAAGCATTATTTCCAGGCAATAAAGTGAAATATTATCAAGTATATAACGCTTCTGAATGATGTTTTGCCTCACAAGATTCTAATTTCACTGATGATATGTTATTGTTCACCAAACATGGAGTGTTCTATGAATTCATTCCTTTTGAAGAATATGGAAAAGAAAATCCAAAAGTATTGACACTCAAAGATGTAGAGATAGGAAAAGATTATGTGATCGTGATCACCAATAATTCCGGACTTCGAAGATATATCCTTGGTGATACCATAAAATTCACTACATTGAAACCATGGAGAATCAAGATTTCTGGAAGAACGAAATATTATATTGATGTCGTAGGCGAATGTGTGACTTCTGACTATACCGACAAAGCATTGCTCGAGGCCTGCAAGAAGACCGACACCATAGCGACCGATTATATGCTAGCGCCGATCACCTATAGTGGCGGAAGTGTTAGAGGTGCATATGAACGGGTCGTGGAATTTACGAAACCGCCGAGAGACGATCATGAGTTTGCCAAGGTGCTTGATCAGGAGCTCTGCAATATTAACTCGTACTATTTCGATGAGAGATATGATACTAAAGTGCTCGGAGAGCCAACCGTCCACTGCGTCAAACAAGGGACTTTCTATGAACGGATGAAATTTAAAAATAAGCTCGGAGGTCAACACAAGGTGCCGAAAGTTTCCAATGAGAGAAAAAATATTGATGAGATATTAAAGATAATGCCATAAATTTATAAGTATTGACTTTATACACAGAAAGTATATAAGTTTTTCCAAAAACAAAAAAAAACGTTAAAAAATGAACAAGACAAAAAAAATGTATTTCATGGGGAAAGGATTGATTATCATGCTGTTTGTATGGTATCTTGTAATTACTCCTGGTGTAGCTATCTTCTGTTCTCCTTTTGTGGCATTTGGTTTTTTTATCATACCTATTCTGATAGGTTTAGTATTGTATGCATGGAATATCCCTAAACATTATAAGGGCAAATTCTATGAACATCCTACGATAATGAAAATACAGAAGTCACGAAGCAGACGATTTGCCTATCGTAAGTCTCTATATTCATTTTCGTGTGCGCATGCCGTTATCGAAATGATTATGAAACGTTATGATATAGAGATCAGTCAGGAACAGATTTTTAAGGAATCAGGTTATAAGAAAGCGGGTATGATACATACAGAACTGGAAGAGACATTGAATGATATTTTTTTTCGTAAAGCATTGGATTTGCACGCAGAAATCAATTACTATGCGACATACTCACAATTATTTGACGCGATACAGCAAGACAAGATGGTGATTGTTATGTATATGAATCACTTCACTGAGGAAGGATATTCTGATAACGCTCAATATCCTCATTATGCTTTGCTCAATCACATAAACATGAGTACCAAAGAAGAAAAGAATAAGGCAGTTTTGACAAGCCCTAGCTTTGGTAGCGGGAACAAAAATTTCACATCTGGAAAGTATGAAGGAGAGATCACTATGCCTTTGGACGAATTTCTCTCACGGATCTATCCCGAAAATTATCTCCTCAATTATGTGGAGCATAAAAAAACACAAACAGAAAGTGCTCAGATCAATATCTGGCATAAATTCTTAAACTTCTTATTTAAGTTTGCCCTATATACAGGCTATTGTACGAGAATTGTTAAACCTGGTTTAGTGATAATCGTAGAACCAAAAAATAAGAAATAATACTTAGGTTAAGCGCTCTGATTTTTTAGGGCGTTTTTTTAAAAAATTAAGACACAATGAAAATTTGAAGTATTATGGATTTTTCGTGATGTCAAAATTATAAAAAAAAGTCTTCCGTTACACAGGAAGACTTGATTAAAAGGGTGGATAGGTACTATAAGTACCTTAGAATTTCTTGTTCGTTCAAAAGGTGCGCTTTTGTTTCAATAAATGCTAGAAGTTCCAATCTACGTTCGGGTACCATCTCAAGATAGCTCTTTTGCTGATCCAATAATATTTTAACATACAGCTTATCTATCGTGAAGAGCTGATACTTGGTCAATGGTTCTTCATTATTAGGATCAATCAAGAACGGTGTCCAATTCTTATCAAAATATGGCGGGTTAGTAGGAAATTGAGCTTTAGTCAGAAGAAGTATTGTCCGTTGTGGCGGACCTTCACCTCTTAATTGTGCTTCTCTAAATTTACCTATTTCAAACCATTCTTCCATTATCTTTACAACAACAAACTGATTTTTAGTAAGTGTTGTAACATCTGTTATAAGTTTACTTTTCATGTTATGATTTTTTTGTTTTGTTTGACATTTTTTATTTTTTGTACTTATAATGTTTTACTGAACATTGTCAACAATAAAAAATATCTTTGCTTGATAGACTATACTAAATATATATAAAACCTACATTAATAAATTACTTAATTGCGGATTGCGAATTGCGGATTATATATCCAATCAAATTCTTAATTCGAAATTCGTAATCTTTTAATTAATTAATCATAAGCGATATGAAGAGTATTCAAATCACAGATAAGCAGGTTTACGAGTCTATTCTCGCCGAACAAAAAAGGCAATCAGAATGAATGGAACTTATTGCAAGTGAGAACTATCAATCTCCTGCAGTGCTTGAAGCACAATCTTCCGTATTTGCAAACAAATATTCTGAATGAACACCAGGACGTAGATATTACTGATGACAAGAAAATACAGACGTCATCGAACAACTCGCTATCGATAGAGCAAAAGAAATTTTCCATGCGGACCATGCAAACGTCCAAGCATTGTCATGAGCAGCCGCTAATTTATGTGTATACTCAGCATTGATGAACCATGGAGATACGATTCTCTGAATGGATCTCACGCATGGATGACATTTGACTCATTGAGCTCCGGTGACATTTTTTTCCAAAGTATTCAACTTCATCCGCTACAAGACGACACCAGACGGCAAGGTAGATTTCGACCAAGTCCGTGAATTAGCGTTACGCCACAAACCGAAAATAATTTTAGCTGGATTCTCTGCCTATCCGAGAGAGCTCGAGTACGAAAAATTCGCAGAAATAGCAAAGGAAATCTGAGCTATAGCGTTTGCTGATGTGTCGCATATTTGATGATTTATCGCAGCATGAGTACTCAAAAATCCATTGGATTACGGATTTCATGTCATGATGACGACGACACATAAGTCGCTGAGATGACCGAGAGGAGCTTTGATTCTCAGCAAGTGAGTCGTTTCCAATCCACTCAAAAAACCTGAAGATACCATCGAAAATATTCCGACAAGAATCGATAGAGCAGTATTCCCTGGTATGCAATGATGACCACATATGAACACCATCGCGGCTATCGCTGTGGCATTACATGAAGCGCAGACACCGGTATTCAAAGCCTACGCGCAGCAAGCGCTCAAGAACGCACAGACTTTGGCTGCTGAATTGACAGCGCGTGGATATAAATTAGTTACGTGATGAACTGACAATCATATGGTTATCGTTGATTTTAGCTGAACTGATTTAGACTGATCAATCGCAGAAAAAACATTAGATAAAATCTGAATCTCAACATCAAAATCTACTATACCCGACGATCCAAATCCTCCATTCCGCCCATCTGGACTCAGAATCGGTCTACCAGCGATGACGACGAGGGGAGCGAAGGAAGTCGAAACTAAATTAATCGTAGAATATATGGATCAAGCATTCAAAAATAGGGATAATGAAGAAATTCTCGCTGATCTAAAAAATAAGGTCAGAAAATTCTCTTTAAAATTTCCGGTCCCGAGCTTATAATTTTTATGAAAATACATAAAAATACATAAAAATATGTAAGGAACGGTTTCAAACCATTCCCTACCACAAAAACATATGATTTCTATAGATATGATTACAAAAAACTTATCACCATCTCGCAAGAAAAATAGACTTGAAATGTTCTTGTACAAAGAATGAATGTTTTTTGTAACGATAAATATTCAACATCATAAATATTTATTTTGAAAGGTCGTGAATGACGAAATGGAATTGAATCAATATGATAAGATGGTAGAAGAATGTCGGTATGATTTACCCAATCATTATAGTAATTGTGAGTTGTTTGATTTTGTTATAATGCCGAATCATGTATATACAATAATAAGCATCGAAAAAAATATCTCAAAATATCGTAAGGAACGGTTTGAAACTGTTTTCTACAACTTCTCATGATCTTTCTGAAATCATCCGTTGATTTAAAACATTTTCTTCCAAAAAACTTCATGAAATCGGATTATAATCTTTCAAACGGCAAAAATCATTTTATGATCATATTTTTGGTAATGAAGCTGATTTACAGAGGATACAAGAATACATAGAATTTAATCCGTACAAATGGAAAAATGACGAATATTATAGGCAAGTAACTGTAAAGATCATCAGTTACTATCGAAACTCTTGAGGTGCAATAAAGAAGGTCCAGCGAATAAGCTGGACCTTTTCCTTTTTCGGAAAAAACTTTTTTCGACTATATTTTTTTAACTAGAAAAACTTGATAGCATGGGTGGAATTACTATAGTCCATAATAAGACATACCACCATTATTAATTCTTAATTTTTAATTCTTAATTTTTTTTGGTATGGATATCGTTCTCATCATTATCGGCGCAATACTTTGTATTCTCGCAATTATCGGTTCATTACTACCGGTTTTGCCAGGACCGTTATTGGCATATATAGCATTTATATTACTTCAACTCACTTCAGGACATCCTTTCTGACGGACATTTTTCCTCGTGCGAGCTGTGATTATTATCTTTCTTACCGTTCTTGATTATATTATCCCTTCACGATGAACCAAAAAATTTTGATGAACCAAGCGGGGAGTTCGCGGCAGCAATATCTGACTTGTCGTAGCGGTAATTATACTTCCTATTTTCTGAATAGTTCTCGGACCATTCGGACTTCTTTGACTTATCGGCGGTCCATTTGTATGAGCGTATCTCGGAGAAAAATATGCCGGAAAATATCACGAACATGCATTGAGGTCTGCACGGTGATCATTCATCGGTTTCATCACCGGAAGTATTCTTAAGCTTGTAATATCCGTCATTATGTGTATCTACTTCATATCTACTGCGTACACTATTTTATTCAGATAATTCCTTCATCATGAAAAAGAATGTTGTTACCAAATTTATTCATGAAGACAATAAAAAAATCAAAAAGCTCAATAAGCTTGTTCTTGATTCCATAAAGAATAACGAATCTTTGACGCAACAACTTTTGGAAGAAAGCGAACAGCATCTGACATTTGTGCAGAAACTTACGGACAGAGTTGCATCGTTTGGCGGAAGTCGACGATTTATCATGAGCTTTTTCCTGTTCTTCACGATCCGGATAATCACAAACACATTTATCCTGGTACAAAGAACTTTTGATCCTTATCCATTCATTCTCTTGAATCTTATCCTTTCTTGTTTTGCAGCAATCCAGGCACCCGTAATTATGATGAGTCAAAATAGAAAAGCTGAGATTGACCGTCAGAGAGCGGAAAACGATTATCTTATTAATCTCAAGGCGGAGACGCAGATTATGAATATCGATGAGAAGATTGATATACTTATCACCGAACAGATGAAAAATATGTTCAAACTCCAAGACGGACAGCTTATGCTATTGAAGGAGATAAAGAAACAGCTGAAAAAATAAATAAATATCTGGAATTTTTCCAGTAAATACATACAAGCTTCCTATCAAATAAAAAAAACGAATATAAAACATACGGACAAGAATTTTATTTGATAGAAAAATATTAGACATATGCGTTTATGAGAAAAAAAAGATATACTATCTCCGAAGAGTGATGAGAGGAGAAACAGCATTTTACCTATAATCCGCGCGTATTTGACTGCGTTGTTATTATTGACGCCGTCTTTGCAGATGCGGAGTGAAGCAAAATCTTCTGTTCCGCAACAACAGCTGATATGATGATACGAAAACGATGTGATCGACAAAACCGATGAAAGTAAAATATCCTATGAGATTATTTTCAGAGACGGGATGAGGAAAGCATTACAATGAATCAACGCGATCAACCAGATCCCCGTAGGAGGAAAAAAAATTACCTACTATTGGAATGACTGACCGCTCAAAGGCAAACAGCTCTCTGTTGAAACCATGAAAAAATTGAATCTTCCGGATAAGTTTGATATCAGTCCAAGATATATCGATCCGGAAAACCCGGTTTCATCGATGGTATTACATCTGGGGAATAGGAAATTCGAAATAACTCCGGATATAGGCAATATCCAAAATGTGACGCTCACAGAAAAGGAATTAATTATTACAACGACTATATTAGGGTTTACCATCACCTACGACAAAGAGAAAAAATTACCAGATCTCTTATCAAGACTACGAAAAACACCCGTAGGAAAATGAGAGAAAAAATGATTCAGACTAAGTACGGTAAAAGAAATTTAAGTGCAGAGTGTAGAGTGTAGAGTTCAGAGTTCAGAATGCAGAGTTCAGAGTTCAGAATGCAGAGTGCAGAGTGCAAAAACTAAAATAGTCCACACAATAGTCCATATAATAACAAAGTCCTACATCCAAAATTCAAAATTCAACATCCAACATTTAAAATTATCATAGATATGAAAATAAAATTCGTGATAGGAATATGTTTCGTTATCGGCATGATGTCTCTGGGTTCGAAATCAGAGGCATATCTTTTTGGTATGAAATCACGGGACAATAGTATCGAAAATATCCAGCGCATAGAAAAAGAATATAAGCTAGATTTGCCTATTATATCGTTCATCTTCGATCCGCGAGGACTAGAAGTGGAAAAATTGATGTCAGGTTTGAATAGCAGATTGTGAGAAGATAAAATCTATCATATTTCTATCTCACCGAATATGTTTAGCGCCAAAGAAGTCACTGCAGGGAAATTCGACACTCAATATACTCAATTTTTCAAAGACGTGAAAAAACATAATTTGAGAGTGATTTTCCGCACCATGCACGAGATGAACGGCGGACGATATCCGCGAAGTTCCAATCCGTATCGATTCAAAAAAGCGTGGATCCATGTGCGAGAACTTTCAAGAAAAGAGTGACTTACAAAAGATAATATCCTCTTCGACATGTCGGTCAATGCACGAGATCTTCCTGCCAAATGAGGTAAACCCGCACAGACAGCGGTATTTATTCAATGTCAGCAGAATCTGAAAGAGAAGCTCAAATGCGCTACCTTCGAAGATTATTATCCTGGTGATAAATATGTAGATCTTATGTGAGTGACTTTTTACAATCGAGGAAAATGAAATAGTAATCGTCGACGAGGTACGCCGGACAGGATCGTGAATGCCGCAGGACGAAAGACATTAGACAGACTCAAAGCTTTTCCTAAGCCGATTTTCGTAGACGAAGTGGGTACGACAGCAGTGGATTATACCGGAGCATATTCACAGCAAAAA
>Ga0172368_10004001_pt1 | contig 17379 bp, 18 predicted proteins | sample Lak11m_FD_114540 | JGI IMG/M metagenome (GOLD analysis project Ga0172368, IMG submission 114540) | Freshwater microbial communities from Kabuno Bay, South-Kivu, Congo - kab_022012_11m | ecosystem: Environmental > Aquatic > Freshwater > Lake | place: Democratic Republic of the Congo: South-Kivu...
TTGCCAGACCTGGCTTTATTTTGCACGTTCAAGACCAGGCGCACCTCATCCCGGCTGACGCCAAACTGTTTGGCGATCTCGACATCTGACATGTTGGCTGCCGACATGGCTGACATCAGCCGGTTGCGCTCCAGGACAGATGCCACCGCGCTGACCGACGAAGCCTGTGCCGCGCCGCCAGCCGCTGCCGCCGCTTCCACTTTGGCCGGCTGGACCGTCTTGGTCGCTTCCAGCAGACGTTTGAAATCGGACTGTCCCAGGATGCCCGCTGCGGGCGCCGGCATCGGCGCGGCAGGAGCCACCTGGGCAGGTTTGACCGCCGGCGCCGCCTGTGCCATCTTAGCCAGACCGCGCATTTCGTCCACCACAGGCCCTAACCGGTTAGCCTGGGCGCTGCGCCCCTTGGCCAATGCTGTTTCGCGAACGAGCTGGATTAGCTGCAGGGTGTCGTCAAGAGAAACTCTCGAAATACTACTCATGTTTGACCACCGCTTTCAAATTCAACACCGCCCGGGCGTGCAGCTGGCACACCCGCGACTCGGTAATCTCCAGAACTTTGCCGATTTCCTTGAAGGTCAGCTCATCGTAGTAGTACAGCGATAGGATCAGTTGTTCCCGCTCCGACAAACGCCGGATGCCTGCCACGATTTGCTTTTTCAAGTCGTCATCTTCAAAGACTTCTGAGGGATTTACCTGCTTATCATCGACCAGGCGTTCATGGAGCGATCCTTCGCCATCCTGATCGACCTCGACCGTTGCATCCAGCGAAACGATCACGAGATTTGAATCTACCAACCCCTTCTCAACCTGTTCAACATCCAATCCTAGATTTGCAGCCAGTTCTTCCTCGGTTGGCTCGCGCCCCAAATCCACCCACAGCTTGCTGATCGCCTTTTGGATCGCGCGCACGCGCTGGCGCGCCGAGCGCGGCATCCAATCGGAGACCCGCATATAATCCAGCACCTTGCCGCGAATGCGCAGACTGGCATACGTGCTGAATTTTGTGCCGTGCTTTGGATCATAGCGGTCAACCGCGTCGATCAGTCCCAGCAGCCCCTGATGCACCAGATCCTCATAATCGCTGCCCATCTCCTGGGTGATCCCCAGGCGTCCCAGCAGATAGTGCACCAGTGGAACGGACTGAAGAACCAGCTTCTCGCGCAGCTCTGCCGACCGGTTGGCCAGGAACTGCTCGAGCAGGGACGGTTCACCTGTGCGCAAAACCATGATTTACCTAACCCTCCTTCACCAGGGGTTCAGGCTGCATTTCTTCCATTTCAGCACGAATTTGTTCCTCTCGTTCAGCCTCCTTTTTTGCGTCTTCCTCTTGCAGGGCCAGCAAAGCCCCTTGCAAAACACCGGTCGAAAATTGCCATGAAAACAGCCACAAAATTCCACCCATCGCGATTGTTGCCACCAGCGTACGGAAAAAGATATCCAGCGGCGCCGCCCCGGAAACAAAGGAAACCCCGGCGACGGTCAGTGCTACCAGCACCAGCATAATGCCTGAAAACGTAAATGCAATTTCGACCAAAATTGGCAGATCAATCGGATCGGGCTTTTTAACTTTGATCTTTGGCTTCTTGGGTTTTGGCTGATCATCCTGATCGAACCCATCCTGATCGGACGGAATGACCGCCAGAGCCATCTGTTTGTCGTCCGCGGAAGCTCTCATTTATTCCATCCTTTCCCAAACAAGGAACTCACCAGGCGGGTAGTCGTGCCGGCCTGCAGTGCGCCTTCTGCGCCTTTGCCCGACGCGAAATACCCCAGCGGCAGCTGGCTCTTGCGCGCGAAGTTATACGCCGAGCCATAAGAATAGGTTTCATCCAGTTTTGTCAGGATCACGCCGTCGAGACCCAAAATGCCCAGCGCGGCAGCAGCCCGGTTGAGGTCGCTGTCTTTCAGGTTGGCCGGGGCGACAAAATACGTGGTGCGGTTGGCCAGCTCGGTCAGCATCTGGCCCAACTCCACCATCTGCTCCTCGACAAACGGGTTGTAGCCGGGCATATCCACCAGGACCATATCTGCCTGCTCAGAGGCGGCCGCCGCAGACTCGCGCAGGTCGGCGGGCGTATACGCCACGCTGAAGGCAATCCCCAACGCGTCGCAATAAGCGCGCGCTTCGGCGATCGCGCCGGGGCGCAGCGTGTCGGCGCAGACCCAGGCTACCTTGCGGCCCAACTTCTGGCTAAACAGCAGGGCCAGCTTGGCCGTTGCGCTGGTTTTACCGCTGCCGCTCATCCCAACCAGGCAGACCAGGCGTTTCGCCGTGGTCAGAGAATTTGCGCCCTGTTCGCGCAGTTCCGCCTCGAGCAGTTTTTGCACGTACTTGCGGCACACATCCTCATTTTGCAGCGAGGCTGTCGAAAACATCTCCAGCGCCACCTTAAAGACCCGCTCCAAAACCGCCTCTTCAACGCCCTGCTCGAGCAGGTGCTGGCGCAGCTTGCGCAGCGGGGCCGGGATTTCGACCGCTTTGCCCTTCGGCTGCGGCGCTTCCATCGCGACTCCATCGGCTGGCGGCGTGCCATGGGCGGACTTGACCGCCTCCAGCACCGATGCCAGCGCTTTGATCGTCTCATCGGAAGGTTTGCGCGCCGCCGGCTGCTCCGTTTTCACGGCTGCGGGCTGGGCGGCCTGCAGCGCCTCTTCACGGCTCACGCGCCGGGGCTGCCAGGCCGTGGTTTTACCAGGCGCGTTCATCCCCGTCCAGCCTGCCTGGCCAGCGCCCTCCTGCAGGGAAACGCCCGCCGCGACGGCTGGAGCAGCCGCAGCCGTCTGGTTTTTGTTGAGCACAGCGTTAAGCGGCCCGGAAGGTGCAGCCACCACTTCCACCCCCGGGCGCTTGAACAGGCCCCAGGCGGCAGATTCGCTCGATTCGCGCGCGGATAAAACAATTGCGTCCGGCCCCATTTCGGCCTGCACCATCTGGAGCGCCTCAAGCATCGTCTCTGCTTTGTAGGTTTTCGTGAGCATTGTTTATCCCTCGTTTCGCTTATTGAACGTTGACAATTCCATGCGCTTTGACTTTGGTGCCGGTGCTGACCTCGGAGAAAGCCAGGACGACCAGGTTTTGCAGCGATTGCTCGACCAGGCGGCGCAGCGCCAGTCGCAGCTCGCGCGGGCACAGCAAGATCGGGAAGTAGCCCATCCGCGCCAGGTTTTCCATCTGCTCGCCGACCTTGGCGATCACTCGCTGCGCCAGCCCCGCGTCGATCTGCAGCGCCGGACCGCCGTCGGCTGAAACCAGCGCGCTGCGCAGGGTCTGCTCCAGCTGCGGCGCCAGGGTAAAGACATGCAGTGTATTCGCTTCGTCGCGGTACAGGCTGGAGATCGTGTTGGCCATCGTCTGGCGCACCGCCTCGGCCAAAATGTTCGGGTCGCGTGTGACCTGGGCATGGCTGGCCAGCACCTCCAGGATGCCGCTCAGGTCGCGGATCGGGATGCGCTCGCGCAGCAGGTTGCGCAAGATCGACTGCACCTCGCTCAAGCCGAGCATCTCCGGCACCACACCTTCGACCGAGGCCGGGCTCTTCTGGCGCAGCTGGTTGAGCATCTCCTGCACCATTTGACGGGTCAGCAGGTCGGGGGCGTATCCGCGCACCACTTCGGTCAGGTGCGTGCTCAAGACCGAGAGCGGATTGACCACCGTATAGCCCTTCAGCTCAGCCTGCGACTGCTCATATTCGGCGATCCACAGCGCAGGCAGACCAAAGGCTGGTTCGGTGGTGGGAATGCCCGGGATTTGTTCATCCACATCGGAGCCGGGGATGGCCAGCATACGGTCCAGCAGAATCTCACTGGTGGCGACTTCCTGCCCGCGCACCTTGATGCGGTAGGCTGAGGGCGCCAGGCGCAGGTTATCGCGGATGCGCACCACCGGCAAGATCAGGCCCAACTCCGACATCAGCTGGCGCCGGATGCCCGTGATACGCCGCAGCAGGTTATCCTGCGAGTCGTCGTCGATCAGCGGGATCAAGCTGTAGCCGATTTCCAGTTCGATCGGGTCCACCACCACCATCTGCAGCATTTGCTCAGGGGTTTCCAGCTCGCCAGCCGGGGCGACCGGCGGGGCCAGGGCAGTCACCGCTTCGGCGGCGGCTTCCTCCGCCTTGGTGCGCCCGGCGAAATACGCGCCAGCGCCCAGGATGATCGCGATCATGGCGAAGGGCAGGGTTGGCAGACCGGGGATGAACACCATCAGTCCCATCAAAATCGCCGCCACCGCCAGCACATTGAAATTCGAGATCTGCCCGAATAATTCATTGCCCAGTGAGGTTTCCGAGGTAGAGCGTGTCACGATCAAGCCAGCCCCTGCCGAAACCAGCAGGGCCGGGATTTGGATCGCCAGGCCAGCGCCGATGGTCAGCAGCACGTAGGTCGAGATGGCCGCCTGCACATCCATGCCGCGCTGCAGCACCCCGATCACGAACCCGCCCAACACGTTGACCAGCATGATGATCACCGCCGCGATCGCATCACCGCGCACGAACTTGCTCGCGCCGTCCATCGCCCCATAAAAATCCGCTTCGGTCTCGGTGGCCTTGCGGCGCGCTTTGGCTTGCTGCTCGTCGATCAAGCCGGCGTTCAAGTCGGCGTCGATCGCCATCTGCTTGCCCGGCATCGCGTCCAGGGTGAAGCGCGCCGAAACTTCTGCCACGCGGCTCGCGCCGCTGTTGATCACCACAAACTGGATGATCATCAGGATCAGGAAGATCACCACGCCGACCACATAGTTGCCGCCGATGATCATATTGCCAAATGCTTCGATGACCTTGCCAGCCGTGCCGTTCAGCAGGATCGAGCGGCTGACCGAAATGCTGATGCCCATGCGCAGCAAAGTGACCAGCAGCAGCACGGTCGGGAAGGCCGAGAATTCCATCGGCTGGCTGATATACATCGTCAGCAGCAGGATTCCGATCGAAATGGCCACGCTGAAAGCAATCAACACATCCAGCAGGGCCGGCGGCAGGTTGACCAGCATCAAAGCCACGATCAAAACCAGGGTGAACGCCATCACCATATCCCGCGAGCGCAGCAGGCGCTGCAGCGGAACCAGGATCGCGTTCGGGCCGGTAGTGGGGGTTGTGGTGGTAGTTGTCATAAGCTCAGCTCATTCCCTTAGTATTGATGGGCAGGGGCCGGAACCCTGCCGCGCAGCCGGTAAACATAGGCCAGGACTTCTGCCATCGCCAGATACAGGTCGGCGGTGATCTCCTGGTCGATCTCAATTCGCTTGAACATCGCCCGCGCCAGCGGGATGTTCTGCACTACCGGGATGCTGTGCTGGCGTGCCAGCTCAATAATCCGTTCCGCGGTTTTGTGCGCGCCTTTGGCCAGCACCTTGGGCGCTTGCATGCCTTCTTGATACTCGATCGCGATTGCCAGGTGGGTCGGGTTGGTGACGATGACCGTCGCCTTGGGCACATTGGCCATCATGCGCCCGCGCGCCATCCGGCGCATTTGCGCGCGGATGCGGCTTTTCAGCAGCGGGTCGCCTTCCGAGCGTTTGTACTCTTCCTTGATCTCCTCTTTGGTCATCTTTAAGCTGCGCATCAAATCCCAGCGCTGGTAAGCATAGTCTGCCGCGGCGATCACCAGGTAGGTGCCGCCGACATTCATCGCCAGGTCCATGCCCAGCTTGAAAGCGAGTTCTATCGCGCCAGTCAGGCCCATCCGCTCCATTTCGACGATGCGCTGGTAATTGCCTCTGAGAAAGTTGTAGACCACCCAGCCCACAATCACCAGCTTCAGCAGCGCCTTGAGCAGTTCAACCAGGCCGCGGATTGAAAACATGCGTTTGAAACCGTTGATTGGATCAATCCGTTTGAAGTCAAAACCGATGCGCTTGCTCGACCACAAAAACTGGGTCTGGATCATGGTCGCCAGCGCACTGACCACCAGCACGCCGATGACAATCATCCCCAACGGGGGCAGGATCGTGATCACCAGGCTGATCAGCTTGCCTTGCAGCCAGGCGGCGCTCAAATCCACGCGCGGCAAGTCGTAAAAAGCCTGGGCAAACAGATTGCCGATCGCGCCCGCCAGCTCGCGCCCTGGCCCGCCCAGCAGGCTTGCGCCGATCAACAGCACGATCGCCGAGTTGATCTCATGGCTGTTGACGACCTGCCCTTCCGTGCGGGCGTCGCTCAGGCGTTGTGAGGTAGGGGCTTCGGTTTTATCGGCCATGGCTCACCTTGCCGCCAGCAGCGACAGCATCCGGTTGGGCAGGCCGCGGAACAGCTCGCCCAACACGGGAAAAACCACCACGAAAAGGATCGACAGGCTGACCATCGCCACGCCCACTTTAACCGGCACGCCCAGGAAGAAAATCTGCATTTGCGGCGCAATCCGCGACAGCAGCCCCAGGGCCAGGTCGGTGATGATCAAAGCAGTCATCACCGGCAGCGCGATGCGGATCCCTGTCATAATCATCTGCGCGGTCATCTGCAGCAGCACCTCCAGCGAATTGAGCAGCAAAGGCCCGTTGGGCGGGATCAAGTCGAAGGTCTTCTGGACCGTGATCAAGAAGATGTGGTGGCCATCCACCAGCACAAACACAATCAAGGCTACGATCACGAAGATCTGGCTGAACTCCGACCCCGTATCGCCCAGCGAAGGATTGAAAATGCGCCCGGCGCCAAAACCGCTCTCCAGACCCATCGCTTCGCCAGCGATTTGCACCGCGCCAAAAGTCAGCGATGCGCCAAAACCTGCCAGGGTTCCCAGGAACAGTTCCTTGGCCACGCCCAGCGCAAAAGCAGCCAGCTCCAACTCCTGCGCACCCGCGGGAAGCGGCTGCCAGGGCAGCAGCACCGCCGCCAGGATCAAGCCAAACCCCAGCCGCACCTGGGTCGGAATTGCCTGGCCCCCCAAAACCGGCACCTGGATAATCATCGCCAGGATGCGGGTCAAGACCAGGAAATAGATTTGGGCTTGAGCGATCGATACAGACATACAGAATCCTTTGCTGCATTTGGACTGCCTAGAGGATACCGCATGAGTCCCAAAGAGTCCGTAAAGGCCGTATGAAGCCGGAATAAATATGGCATAAAAATTTCACCAGACCCTAAAGTCTGGTGAAATGCGGTCGAGAATATATAGTGAATACTGTATTTTTTTATTTAATCGATGATCAACGATCCGGGCGGGCGGCCAAAGCAGCGCGCACCCGCTCCAGCAGCAGTTCGCTGTCGAGCGGCTTGATCAGAAAATCGGCTGCGCCGAGCCGCCGGACGCGGTTGACAATCTCCGGAAAGCCCATCGAGGACACCACGATCACCCGCGTCAGCACCAGCAGTCCCGCCTGGCGCAAGTCTTCCAGTAAATCCAAACCATTTTGGTCGGCCTGGTAAATATCCACGATCATCAGGGCCGGCTTGCGTTCCAACAGGCGGCCGGCCACTTCGGCGCTGCGCTGGCAGATCAGCGGCTCATATCCGCCGCGTTTGAGCGCCAGCACGATCAGATCGCGCTGCAAGGCATCCGGCTCCAGAACCAGGACTTCGCCGCCCATCGCCGTGGCTATTCGTACATCCGGTTCAGCAACTTGGCTTGAATCGATTCCAGATTCTCCGGAAGCACGTGCAGGATTTCCAACGTGTTGGGGTGAATTTCAGAACTGAATAAGCCCGTGTTGTTTTGCGCTCTGAGCGCAATCGAGGCGTTGGCCAGATTGACCACGGCGGGCAGCTGCGGGTTTAATTTGGCGTTGGGTGGGTAGTGGTGAAAGCGGATCGCCTCCACCAGCACCGTCGGGAACTGCCAGCGCTCGCAAATCAACCCGCCCACCTGGGCATGGTCAATCCCGATCAGTTTGTCCTCCACCGCCCACAGCGGCAATTTATAGCGCTGGATATAAGACACAATGTTGGCGTAATCGGTCAGAACGTATTGGTCGAGGATCAGCTTACCCATATCGTGCAGCAGCCCAGACACGTACGCCTCTTCCGGATCGCGGTAGTTGAGCATGCGCGCCAGCAGCTCCGAGGCGATCGCCACCGAAAGCGCGTGGTTCCACAAATCGCCGCCGCCCAGGCGGTAACCCGAAAGGCTCTTGTTCAGCGGCCCTACCGCAGAAGACGCCAGCAGCAGCGACTTTAAACGCTTCAACCCGATTCGCGTGACCGCTTCGCGCAGGTTGGTGCAGGTCCGCCCGTATCCCAGCGCGACCGAATTTGACATCTGAATGATCAGCGCCGCCAGAGCCTGGTCCAGGCCAACATATTCCGCCACCATACCGGCGGTGATATTCGGATCATCGATCTCTTTGAGGATGCGCGTCACATTCGACGGCATCGGGCGCAATTTTTCAACAGAAGCGAGGATCGCTTGAACCTTATTGGTGAGCATTCATTCAACCTCAATCGGACTGGCGCTCAGCGCACCATATTGGGGAGACTGGAAAATAAATTGGTGGTAAAGATCACCAGCTGCTGCAGCATCCACGAACCCAAGATCAACAAAATCGCCACAATCCCGATAATTTTTGGCACGAAGCTCATGGTCGCTTCGTTAATTTGGGTAGCCGCCTGAACCATGCTGATTAAAGACCCGATCAGCAAACTGGTCAAGAGGATCGGCCCAGCTAATATCAGCGTCAGCATAATCGTATTTTGCGCGAGGGAAAGCACATAAGATTCAGTCATCGCTGCCTCACGACCCGCCCATGAAACTGAGCGCCAGGCTGCGCGTGAGCAGATACCAGCCATCCACCATCACAAACAGCAGCAGCTTGAAAGGCAGTGACACCAGCGATGGCGGCAGCATCATCATGCCCATCGAAAGCAGGATGCTCGACACCACCAGGTCAATCACCAGGAAGGGAATATAGATGATAAACCCCATCGTAAACGCGGTGCGCAGCTCGCTGATCACAAAGGCCGGGAACAGCGCAACCGTCGGGATATCGTCGATCGTGTTGGGGCGCGCGATCTTGCCCAACTCGAGGAACAGCTGGATATCCTTTTCGCGGGTCTGCTTGAACATAAACTCGCGGATGGGCTTGACCGCTGTATCCAGCGCTGTTTTCTGGTCGATTTGCGCGTCAAGATAGGGTTGAATCGCGGTTTCGTCGATCTGCTGGTAGACAGGGGTCATGATGAAGAAGCTCAGCAGCAGCGAAAGGCCGATCAAAACCTGGTTCGGCGGAATCGCCGGGGTACCGAGTGCGCTGCGCAGCATGGAAAGCACAATCACGATGCGAGTAAACGAGGTCGCCATGACCAGTACGGCCGGGGCCAGCGATAACGCAGTCATCAACACCAGCAGCTGCACCCCCGAAGTGACTTCCTGCGGCCCGGCGGCCGGGTCCACCGTCAGGGTCACGCCTGGGGCGCTCAGGTTGGGGTCGCCGGCGCAGCCTGCCAGCAGCAGCGCTGCCAGCCCAACCGCCAGCGCCGCCAGGACGCGCCGCGAACTCCACACAGAAGATGGGGAAGCGCGCCGATTCATAAGCGGCCCCCCATCTCGCCCTCGTGTGCGCCCTGCTGGACCGTTTGCAGCAAATCGCCAAACTGACCGCCGGAAGGCCGCGCCAGCGCACTGCTCTCGGTCTCGCCTTCCAGGTCAGCCAGAAGCGAGATCGATTGGTCCGTCGCGCCGATCAACAGGCGCCGGTCGCCGATCTGCACCAGGTGCAGCGCCTGCCGCGGCGCGATCCGCACGGTCTCGACCAGTTTTAACTGGCGCCCAAACACCTTGCCCGAGCTGACCTGAAAACGGCGCAGCAGCACCGCACCGCCCACAATCAACAGCAGCACGCCCAGCGTTTTGACCATCACGCCCGCATAATAGAGGGAGGACCCGATCGAGTCACCCTGGCCGCCCGGTTCGCCGCTTACCATCAGCAACATCCCTGTCGCCAGTATACCGATCAAGAAAAGAACAGCCAGCGTCCGTTGCTGTTTGCTGCTCTTCTCCCACCACGCACGGATCGTGACGATCAACGTTTGCATTAGATGCCCTTTTCGTGTCCTGGGGAAATTAACTCAGTGATGCGCACGCCAAACTTGTCGTCCACCACGATCACCTCGCCGTGCGCCAGCAGGCGGTCATTGACAAAAACGTCCACGGCGTCCCCCGCCAGGCGGTCCAGTTCCACCACCGAACCCTGCTGCAGTTCCAGCACCTGGCGCAGCTGCATGCGCGTCCGCCCAAGTTCAACCGTCACCTTCAAATAGACGTCCATCAACAAGTCAATATTATTGGCTTCGCCGCTGCTCAGCTTGCTCTTGGCGGCCCCCATCGGATCGCCCATTTTTGCGGCTCCGCCGAACGACTGCATCCGGTCTCCAAACAAATCATTAGGCATAATAACAACCTCCTCTAGTGGGTCTTCGGCCGGATATCGGCTTCGTGGATCACACCGGTAACTTGAACGCCCAGGTGCTTGCCCGAGCGTCCAACTTTCCCTGTAAACTGGTTCTTCTTTGACACCTGGATCACCAAAGGATCGTTGACGCCGGTATCCAGGCTAATCACATCGCCAACGCGCAGCGTCAGAAGCTCGCTGAAACGGATCTCCGCCGTGCCCAGGATGACATTGATCGGCAGCATCACGCGGTGCAGCTGGTCGATCGCCGTCTGGCGCGCCACCGGATCCTCCTGACGCTCCTTGCGCCCCGCGATCCAGATGTGCGGGTTGAGCACATTCGCGATCGGCTTGAGCGTGTTGAAAGGGATGAAGATGTTCATGGTGCCGGTGGTGCTTTGCACGTTCAGCTCAAAGGTCAGCAGCATCACGCGCTCGTTGCCCATCATCATCTGCACCCAGTGCTGGTTGGTCGTGCTGTCTTCCAGAGTCGGCTCGATCGCCACCACTTTGCTCCAGGCCGCCTTGATGTCACCCAGCATGTGCTCGACCAGCCCGCGCAGCAGCGACTGGTCAATTTCCGTCAGCGGCCGCTCCTGGATGCGACCCTCTATTTTCCCGCCCAGGCGCTGCTCCAGGATCATATAGCTCACGTTCGGGCTGAGCGTAAACACCATCTGGCCCGGCAGCGGCGCCAGGGTGATCATGTGAAACAGCGTATTGGAGGCAAAATCCTTCAGAAAATCATGGAAGCGGCCTTGCTCGGTGTGCACCATCCTCGGGCGCACGTTGGTGCGCAAGAAGGTGGGCAGGGCGGTCGTCAGGCGCTCGGTCAGGTCCTCGTGGACCAACTCGACGGCGCGCATCTGCTCTTTCGAGAAGCGGTCGGGCGACCAGAAGTTGTATGCGGTGATGCGGCGCTCTTTATTGCTCTCTTTCGCCACTTCAGGGGGCGCTTCAACCGGCTGGTTGCCCATCATCTCGGCCAGATTGACGCGGTCCATCCCGTCTTTCTGGTCGAGCTCGATCGCTCCGTTTAGCAGGGCATCAATCTCAGCTTGCGATAACATGGCTACTGCACCACAAATTCCGTGAAGTAAATGCCCATTAGATGAAGCTCGGGAACACGCGCCGCGATGGCCTCCTTCACCTCGGACCGCAACTTTTCTTTGCCCTCGGCCGTATACAGGTCATCATAGGTTTTGGTGGAAAGCAGGGTGATCACCACGTCGTCCATCAGCGGCATACGGCTGGTTACCTTGGCCGTGAATTGTTCTTCGTAGGCCAGTTTTTCTTCTTCGCCCAGCTTCTCGAACTCCGGGTTATCAGGCTCAATTTCCAGCGCCACGGTCACCCGGATATATTTGCGTCCGGCCGGGTCGGCCAGATTGATGATCTTGGTCGACATGTTGAACATCATGCCGGCGGTGACTTCGCTGTGCGTCTCCTCCGGCGCCGCGGTCGGGATTTGTTCGGCCGGGACCATCTCGCTCCCGCCCATCGGCCCATTCACGATCGCGCCATCGTAGTTGTACACCAGGCGGAAAGGCTTGGGAAGCTCATCCGGCGCGAACATGATATAAGCCGTGGTCAGCGAGATCGCCGCGATGACCGTGGACACGATGAACATCATAATTTTGGATGCAATGCCGAGAATGTTCAGTACTTTGTTCATAGTTTCAGCCTCTTACTAAGGTACGATGTTGATCTCGTTGTCGCCGATCACGCTGCTGTCGACCTTGTAGATGACGATGATCTCTACCCGCCCGTTGAGCGAGCGGTGTTCCGGCGTATCGTTTTCAAAGACCGGGTCGTATTCGCCGCGGCCCGAAACGATGATGCGCTCGGGGGCGATGCCGCGCTGGACCAGGTAATCGCCAATCATCTTAGCGCGCGCCAGGGACAGCGCCATATTGGAATCATACGGCGCGGAAGGCGGGGTGTTGTCTGTGTGCCCCACCAGGCGGATCTGGTTGTCAACTTTCACAATCATGCCGGCGATCGTGTCCAGCACGGGAAACGCATCATCGGGCATATTGGTCGTGCCGGTTTCAAACACCAGTTTTTCGCTCAGCGAGATCAACACCCCTTCGATGTTGGTTTGGACGCTGACCTGGTTTCCCAGCCCAGAGCCGGTCAGCATCTGGGTCAGCTCGCCGGCCACCTCTTCCGACTTGGGTGGCTCTTCGGGAATACCAGGCACCACAATCGGCTTGGGCTGGCCGTCTTCCACCGTCCCGGCGTTGGTATTGATCGAGACATCGATCACTTTCATCGCCCCGCCCAGCGTAAACGCCGCGCGCATGCTTTCCGCCAGCGCCTTATACTTTTCCACATCAGTCTGGCCCATCGAGTAGAGCACCACGAACAGCACCATCAACAGGGTGATAAAGTCAGCATAACTGACCAGCCAGCGTTCGCTGTTTTCGCCGCCTTCGCCGCCGCCGCCGTGTGCCATCGCTTATGCCCTCGTCCCCTGCGCCTGGCCGCCCTGGGGCTGCCTCGCCGCACCCGCCGCAACTTCTTCCTCGCTCTTGACTTCCTTGGGCGGCAGGTAAGCGGTCAGCTTGTCGCGCACGATGCGCGGGTTTTCCCCGGCCTGGATCGATGCAATGCCTTCCACCATCATATACTTGGTGTGAGCTTCCTCTTCGCTCTTCAGTTTGAGCTTGGCGCTGAAGGGCAGGAAGATCAGGTTCGAGCTGAGCAGCCCCCACAGCGTGGCCAGGAAGGCCGATGCGATCGAACCGGCCAGCTTGCTGGGATTGTCCAGTTCCTTCAGCACCGAGATCAGCCCCATCACGGTGCCGATGATGCCGAAGGTCGGGGCAAAACCGCCTGCCGCCGCAAAGAACTGGATCCCCGCGCGGTGCCTGGACTGCATCTGCTGCACATTGGTCTCCAGGATCGCCCGCACCTGGGCCGGGTCGACGCCGTCCACCACCATCATAATCCCGCGCTGCAGGAACTTATCCGTGATCTTCTTGCTGTCCTCTTCCAGGGCCAGCAGGCCTTCGCGGCGAGCGCGATCCGCCATCGCCACCAGCTGCTCGATGATTTCATGATGGTGATGGGTTTGCGACTTGAAGATGATCGCCAACAATTTCGGCAAATTCGTCAGCGTTCCCATGCTGGACGTAATCGCAGTGGCCGCTGTCGCGCCGCCGAAGATCAGCAAGATCGCGGCGGGGGCCGCGAACAGCTCCGCCGGCGAGCCGCCGTCAAGGATCAAAACCACCACCACGATGACCAGACCACCCACCAGGCCAATAATTGATGTCAAATCCATATTGCGCTCCTTGTTTTACTGCACCAATCAGGACTGCCCGCTGATCTCGCTCGCAGGACCTGTCCAGGGGGTGTTGACCCGCCGCCGGTACTCGATCACGCGTTCGATCACCTGCTCCAACGCATCGCGCACCACCACCTTCTGATCGTTGACCAGCGTGATGATCACGTCAGGCGTCTCTTCAACCGTCCTGATCAATTCAGCATTGAGGTAATATTTCATTCCATTCAGGCGCGTTACAGCGATCACAGAATCGTTCCTTCCATTCATGGCTTCCAAATACAAATTTTACCGATCAAAAAATGCTTGGATGTAAATATGACGTGAAGACGGAATAAAGAACGGATTAAAAGATTGCGAAATCGGCCAGTTTTTGGCCTGCAGCTCGCTCAGCCTGTGGCACATGGCTTAGACGAACAGCCCGGCCAACTTGTTCCTATCAAAAAAATACCGGGAATATAGCCAAAAGGCTTTTGGCAATATTCTTGCACAACAATGAATGGTATACTTAGGGCAGTTTGATGCATAATTGCTCAAACTGAGTCAGGACCGGATATTGTTGGAAGCGTCATACCAGGTTCTCATATTCGATGATGACGTGGCATTAGCTGAAATGCTGCGTGAATTTTTGATTCTCACCTGTGACGCCAACGTCACCCTGGTTCATCAAGAAGATGAATTCTGGCCGCAAATCCGCGGCTGCGACTACGATATCTTGTTCCTGGACTACCAACTTCCCACGATCACCGGGCTGGAAGTGCTCGAAAAACTTGCCAATCAAGCATGTACGGTTCCAACCGTGATGATGACCGGCCAGGGCAGCGAAAAAATCGCCGCGAGCGCCATCCAGAAGGGCGCGATCGATTACCTGATCAAAGGCGATTTCAATTTCTCACTGACCGCCCTGCCCGCCCTGATCCAAAAAGCTGTCCAGATGCGCCGCCTGCAGCAAGCTGTGCGCGCTTCCGAGGCCAAAATCCATTACCAGGCCATGCTGCTGGAAAACGTCCGCGACGCGCTGGTCGTCTGGGATTTGGCCGGGAAAATCACATTCTGGAATGGCCCGGCTGAAAGCATGTACGGGCGGACCAGCGCGGAGATGGTCGGCAAGGCAGCGCCGCAAGCCTATTTTCCGTTTTTTAAACCCGCCATCGAACTGCCAGCCAATTGGATCAGCCAGGCTGGCAAAATTGTCGCTGAGCGCTCTTGCGCCCCCGGCGTCGGCCAAATTTTGTGGATCTCCTCACAAATCAGCCCCATCTATGACGCCAGCGGCCAGGTCAGCGGTTATATGGACGTCAGCCGCGATATCACCACTGCCAAACTGGAGCAGCAAGAGCTGGCGCGCAGCCGCCACCTGATCCAACAGATCCTGGAAGCCAGCCCCAATATTGTCTATACCTTCAACCTGCGCACCAACCAGATCAATTACATCACGCCCAAAATCGAACCCATCCTCGGCATCCATGTCTCCGACGTGCTGCACGCGCGCAACCCCTTTTTCTTTTCGCTGGTCGACCCCAAAGATTTGCCGCTGCTGATCCGCCGCTATAACGGTCTGGTTAACCTGCGCGAAGGTGAAATCTCTGAAATCGAGTACCGCATCAAGCTCAACCAAAAAGAATGGCGCTGGTTAAAAAACCGCGAGACCGCCTTCTCACGCGATGAAAAGGGCCGCCTGCTGGAAGTGATCGGCGTCTGTGAAGATATCACCCTGCGCAAGCAAGCTGAAGAAAATCTATTCCTGCGTCTCAACAGCGAAAAGCTGCTTTCGGCCCTCTCAGCCGATTTCATTAATCTCTCCAGCGAGGCCCCAGACGCGACCCTGTGCGAAACACTTAAAGCGGTGTGCGACTTCATCGGCGCGGATCATGCCGCCCTCTTTCTCGCAAACGAGGGGGGGTTGCAGGCGCGGATTAACTGCAGCGCGGCGGCAAAATCGGAAGGCGTTTTTTATCCTGAACGGGTGGAACTGTCCGCGCGGCTCGAGGACGAATTGCGCCAGCAGCCCATCTTCGTCATCCATGCGTTGGAAAATCTGACGCCTGAAGGGCGCGCTGTCTACGAGCAAGCGCTTGGCCAGGCCGCCAAACCGGCGGTGGCTGTCCCCATTTTGCATGGCGGCTTAATCTACGGCTTATTGATCTTCAGCAGCAACGGCGCGCCGCTCAACTGGAACCCCGAGCTGGAATATTTGCTGCTCACCTTTGCCCAAACGCTGCTCAAGGCTCTCATTCAAAACCAGAGTGAACGCCAGCTCCAACAAAGCGAAGCTCGCTACCGCGCGATCGTCGAAGAGCACCAGACCGAAATGATCTGCCGTTTTGCGCGCGGCGGGCAAATGAGCTTTGTCAACGAAACTTTCTGCAATTACCATGCTTGCGATCGCGCTTCCTTGCTCGATACCAACTTCATGGATTTTGTGATCGGCGAAGACCTGCCCGGCTTGCAGGAAGCGATGGCGGGCCTATCGCTGGAAAACCCCGCGGTGACCGTCAATTTCCGCGCCCAGCTCAAAAGCGGCCAGGTTCGCTGGCAAGAGTGGGTCTTGCGCGGGATCAGCGGCCCGGACGGCCTGATGGAAGAGTTTCAGGCGGTCGGGCGCGATATCAGCGAACGCAAGGAAATGGAAAAACAGATCCAGACCGCGCATGCCCGCCTGGTTCAGGCGACCCGCCTGGCCTCGGTCGGCCAGCTGGCGGCCAGCGTTGCCCACCAGATCAGCAACCCGCTCACCACAATCATCGCCGACGCCCAAATGCTGCTGCGCGTGATGAAACCCAACAACCCCGGCTACGAATCCACCGAAGCGATCGTGGAAGCCGGCTGGCGCGCGCAGCAGGTTATCAGTGAATTATTGAAATTCTCCCAGCCTGCTGACAACCGCCGCGAACTGGTCTACATCAATGAGACGATTGAAAAAGCTCTGCTCCTGTCTACAGCCCACCTGCACGCCGGCGGAGCCGTGCTCGATTTAAAACTGCCCGAAATGTCGCCGGAAATCCACGGCAACGAGCGCCAGCTGGTCGACTTATGGGTCAACCTGCTGCTGGCGCCGCTCAACCTGGACGCGGGCATCCCGACCGTGATTCACATCCTGGCCAGCCAGTCCGCCGCGGGCAGCGTGACCGTCAAGTTCATCAATGACGGCGTCCGGTTGCCCCCTGAGAGCATTCAAACCCTCTTCGAGCCTCAGCTGGTCCCCGCGGGCGGCAGAGGCACCGGAATTGAAATGAGCATCTGCCGCGAAATATTGCGCCAGCACAGCGGCGAAATTTCTGTCAACAGCGATGGAACATCGATAACTTTTGAAATCATCTTACCAAAGAGAGAAGCAGCATGACCCCCGCGAATATCCTGATTATTGAAGACGATGAGATCGTCGCAAAGACGATTGAACGCTGCTTACGCGGTAACGAATACCGCGCCCGTGTGGCCAATACTGGCGTTGAGGGCTTGCAGGCCGCCCACCGCGAGGTGCCAGACCTGGTTGTGCTGGATGTGATCATGCCCGGCATGGACGGTTATACCGTCTGCCGCGAAATGCGCCAGGATTCGCTGCTTGCCGATGTGCCCGTGCTGTTCCTCACCGCCAAGATGAAAGACGAGGACAAAATCACCGGTCTCTCGGCTGGCGCAGATGACTATCTGGGGAAACCCTTCAACGTCGATGAACTGCTCCTGCGCATCCGCGCCATCCTGCGCCGCACGCGCAAGAACAAAGAAGCCGTGGAATCGACCAGCGCCCAGGGTGAAGACGCCGAACCCGGCAAAA
>Ga0172368_10004003_pt1 | contig 17375 bp, 6 predicted proteins | sample Lak11m_FD_114540 | JGI IMG/M metagenome (GOLD analysis project Ga0172368, IMG submission 114540) | Freshwater microbial communities from Kabuno Bay, South-Kivu, Congo - kab_022012_11m | ecosystem: Environmental > Aquatic > Freshwater > Lake | place: Democratic Republic of the Congo: South-Kivu...
GACATTCCCATAATCTGTTGAGTTCTAGTAACTTCATAAGCTTTAGCAAATAGCTGTTGAATCACTTCAAACTTATAGTTGCCAAAGATGGAGATGAAACGCCGTGAGAGCTTATGGATGTCATCCTCAAGAGTCAAGAACACTATCGCATCTTTCTTATCTAGATCTTGTGCATTCTGCTCAATCATTCGCTTGCACATATTGATACACATAATACTTTTCATTTACATTCAATAAGGATCGCTACTCCTTATTCGTCTTTCGACTACTACATATTACTATGTAGATTAGACTATATCTTCGGCTTTTTCAACAAAAGTCGCTCCCCGTTTCGCTGATGCTTATCAGCTACGTCTTTCGACTAGTCGTTACACCTTCAACAACTAAAGTTAGCAGCTTTAGCTGAAGCTTGGCTCGGTATTGTCCCGGAGGGAGTTCCACCGAATTAGAGGAGATTCATATTAATGATTACTCATCAACATGGGCAAAATCTACCATGGTTTGAAGGAGCTGCAAGCAAGTGAACACTTGAACTTTCAACTCCATTTAATACACTATCAAATAATTCAAATCCTGTTTTAAAAACAGAAAAACCTTTAGAAATATAGGTGACAAGAGTATTTGCTAGATTTTCACAAGACATATCATCTGAAATGATAAAATAATCAGCAACAGATTCTGCTTTAGACAACGATTGAAGTTTAGACAAATCATTATAAGCAGCTATAACAAGATCCTTATAATTCTTTAAAGCTTCAAAGGGTGTTAAATTATTATCTGAAATTGATTCCTGCAAATTGTCCAACAATGTAATTGTTGAGCTAACAGATATGACTTCATAATAAGCATGAATAATATCAATCACGTTATCTGTAAGTTTCCTAAATTGATCATCCTCTGTTAGCTTAGTTTCAATCGATTTCTGAATTAATTTAGTTGTTATTAGATCTCTTGACGCCAGATGTTGAAAAACATTTTCATAGGTTAAAAGACTTGAACTAGATTCACGAATAGTTAACAATGTATTAACAACTTGAATCTGGCTCTGAATGTTTTTCGCCGTTGGTAATTGTAATCTTCTAGCTGTTTCTCCAAGCCCTCTCAAAAAATCCTTAATATAGTCGATTGCTGAATTTGATTTCTCAGAAGTGAAAGCACCAAATTCAGAAGGATGTAAAATGATCCTAACTAAATCAACCATAAATTCCTCAGAGGTGAACGTAGAAACGAATGCTTTTAATAATGTTCGTTGATCTCTAATTTGCCCATGACCTGGTATGTTCATTTGCCTCCTTTTTTGTTCTAAAACATTTTAAAATTGTGTCACTCCCATTCCTTTATTATTTTTGTTCTTTTGCAATTCTGCAATCTGTTGTTGATACGCAGCTTGAGATATTCTACCAGCAGAAAATGCCTTTTTAATAGTAAGCAATCTACCGGATACGTAATCTCTAACCCCAGCCATAGGAGATTGCGCCGGTGGCATATTTAATACAGCTTCAAATAATCTTCCAATAAATAACATTAAATTACCTCCTTGATCTAATCTTTAAAAATAATATTTCTATATATATTTTGAATTTTTACACGAAATTAGATAAGACACTATAAATTATTTCTCGTGTTACTGTTGAAAGTACCATATTTTCACTGAACTGATGCATACTCCGAATAAACGATTGAGATGTTGAAAACGAATTAAAATAGTTTACAAGATCTGTGTCTGTTGGAATTATGACATTAATATCATAAGTTGGATCGGCAGTTGCATTTATTACTAATTTTGGATATAATTTATTCGCAAAATTAGCTGTCACATTATTAAACAATGGAACATCTGTTGAAGTGAAAACGTATGCAGTAGAGTATAACCCATCGGCAGGAGATTGTCCAGAATACGGTGAAGCTAAATTCAAAATATAATCTGATCCAATCATACCATGCGATATAACTTGATTTGAATTTTCCAGTGTATCATATTCTGCAAAAATATAATTTCCATCAGAAATAAAATTACTTGCCTCAAGATCAGCACAGTAAACAATAGAACTATTATTAGAAAACAAATATCTTGCATTACTAAAATTTGGAAGAGAACATCGTTTTGATTGATCCAATAGTTTCCATCGTAAATATACTTTAAAATAAACATCTATAACATCGTGATATTCATACCAATCAAATGTATAATCAACATGTCCACCATTTCTCAAATATGTAAAAATGTTCTCTGTTAATTCTTCAATAAAAGTATTATAGGTTGTTGATTTGAAATATTCTTCAAGAACATAGATGTAATAATTTGTGCAAGCAAACTCGGCAACTTGACAAGTTAAAGAAACATCATAAATATAGTTTGGAGGAGTGAAATTATATCTATAAGCATCAACACCAGTAGCAGAATTTGTCCCAAGATACTCAGTATCTGTTATGAGTTTAAGTGTTCCTAAATTCTTAGACATAATATGAACTGAAACTGATCGATCATCCCCATCAGCATAAATATAATCATGAATATTAACAGCATTATAAGAATCGAGATCAGAACACATAACTTCAGCCACACCGGGTGTGAATGTAAATTTAGCGTGTGTTCCAGCTCCATATGTAACAATACTAGCAGTTGGGGTAAGATATGTACATAAGAAACTATTTAAAGATGTATAATGAATATAGTTTGTGGTAAAATATTTAAACAAATCACCATAATCAATTTGAGTTAACATTTTATCATTTGAGTTTTTAATTATCATCTCAGTATACTCTTTAATTGACAATTGGAGAACATTTAAGAATTTTATCGGCCAGAACTTATATAAGAAACATAAAAACAAATAATTCTTGAGCTGGGATTCTGTAATTCGTTCCATATATAATGAATATTCATCATCTTCGTATTGAGTTTCAACAGACATTGCATTTTGATCAATTATGGTATCATCACTATAAATTTTGGTAACAATATCTGCAGCGGCAAGAGCATTTAAATGCTGGTTAACATTATTGGATAAAAAATTAACAGGTGATAATGATTTAAGAGGAGTATAAAAATTATCAAATGATTTATATAATCCAGCTGTAGCATGGTTTATCTTAGTAGAAATAACTGTTACTAAATCTTGCATCATTGTTCCGGAAATATTCTGAAAATCATACATTGATTTTCCAATAATACCGGCAAGATCTTCAGACATATATGGGGAATACGCAGTTACAAATGCTTTAAACCCACCATCTGGAATCACATTACCAAGCGAATCTAATTCACCACCGTATCCATCTAACATTGTCCGTTGATCAACACGATCGGATTTACTTCCAGATATATTTATATATGTCAAATACATTAATAATTTAGGATAAATATCATGTGAAATAGATACAATATTATATAAAGAACTATATAACATATATTGATATAGAAAACTTTTATCTTCTAACCCAGCAGTTTCTCCATCGATTTGATCTACAGAATGAAATAATGGGGTATATAAATCGCTAAAAAAGTTTCTATATTGATATTCCGTTATAAACGATCTTACAACTAATTCACAATTGTAAAGATCTGTTGGTCCACCAGTATATGCAAATTGAAAATTGAGTTCTGCTAAAAAATTGTCTAACGAAGAAGGAATTGAATCATATAATTCCTTCTTCGCTAATTCAGAAGCACCAATCATAGATTCTAATAAATTTGATGTGTTGTCCATTGAGGAATTATAGATCTTAATCAAATTAATTGAATCTGTGCGAACAAAAGCATTCATGAAATATGGATATTTCGGAAAATCAGCCATATTATCAATTAGAGTTTTTGACATAAAGTTTGGATCTGTTAATGAAATAATAGAGTTTCTAAAATATTTTCGAAACGTTCGTGATTTATTTATATAATTAAAATAATTTGTTAAGTATCTCGAGTACCCATCTGCAAATGTGCTCATTAAACTTTCTCCTATTAGAAGAGATTTCCTATTATTTTATTACGAATAGAACTTGCTGCGGCTGCACCACCATTAATGTATCCTGATGATGAACTAGCAATCGATCCAACTGTTCCTTTTGCGGTATTATAAACCGCGTTTGAAAGACCTTGTTGAATTAACTTTGGGGCATTTGTTACCATACTTGCAAAATTACCAATACTTGAAACAGCACCAGAAATAGAACTTCCCAAATTTCCTGTTAGAGGCGTAAAAGAAGGAGCATCCGGAATATCTGATCTGTTTGGTGGTTCAAACATACCATAAACTTGAGGATCAATATGCATATCCATTCCAACAACACGAACTGGTCGAAGAGAAGCAAGAACAGTTCCAAGAGATACCATTAAATTATTTTTATTTTCAGGAGTATACATATTTAATGAAGATGCATCCGATAACATTGGGCTGTTAAATATATCTCTATCTGTTTTTAAATTTTCCCCCAAAACACTTGGATCAAAAACAGCAAAAGCATCAAAAAGTGTTTGAAATTCAATAGATATATCAATTGTCAATGGTTGACGGTATAAATTGAAACTTGAATCACCCCCTCCTCTTCTAAAAGTCATAGAAGATATAGATCCTAATACTGTGTAATTCAACCCATAAGCTTTAATTGTTATAGGAATACTTCCACCAAATGTAACACCATTAATTGTTTGTGGAGCTGATAAAAGAATTAAATAAGATAATGGTTTTAGAATGAATTCTTTAACTGCTTTTGGGTGACCGTATGGAGAAACTAATCTAACATTAACGCTAAGATTTCCATTATAAGTACTTGACTGCCAAATCTTAGGAAATGTCATCTTATTACCCTTCATAACCATATCACCAGCAACAGAAGCCACTCCCTTCATCAATTCTTGTAATCCTCGATTACCACCCAATATAGTAGTCCCTTCTGTAGCTAATTCTGTTCCAGCTGATATAACTTTATCAGAAAATTCTTTTGAATGAGATCCTAGAAGAGAATTTGCTACATCACGATATGATTGCCCAGCATTAGAAAGACTATCGGATAGACCTTGAAATGTATTATCTTTATATTGAACTTGAATTGTATCACTCGCAGTTGTATCATCTGTAGTAAATAATCTTACCCCAACATACTCTTTTAAACCATGATATGTACATAATTTTTTATATAATGCAATTTTTTCTTGATAACCAATTGAATATATGCTTACCTTATTATTTGTTTCACTATCAGTTGCACCAGCAACCATTTCTGTCATACGTTTTAAATCAACCCCATAATCTACTGGAAGAAGATCAATAACACTCATCTTGGATCTTAAATAATTACTAAATCTATTATATGGGTCAATAATTTTATTAAACTTACATGGTCTGCCAATCATAAAAAGATCTTGTAAGTTTTTATCGGTATCAGAAATTGTCCATGGTTTTGATATTTTTAAGGGTTTTTTATCAGTGTTTATTTGATCTGTAACTAATCCTTTCGCATCTGAAAAAGCTTTTCCAAGATTTTTAGCCGTATTAGTTACAGATGTAGCAACAGCCGATTTAGCTGCAGTTACAGTATCTAATGCATTTTGTCCCCAACTTTTGGGTTTCTCAACATTAACTTCGTCAGCCATTACATTCCTCCAATTGTTTCACCGGCAAGATCTTTAATTAGCTCTTGCCGGTGAAACTCATTTTTAAACATGTTGCATTTTTGATGCGAAAGGATAGTTTGTTGTACTATTTATCAAAGCACTATCCAATGAACCAAATATGTCTCTTTCTAATATACTAAAACTACTTGTTATTTCTGTACCAAATGAACCTCTTTGAACTTGAATCTGAGGTGTAGGTGGTGTCGAATTTATCACACCTTTTAATGCACCTTTTTCAAACAAAGAAGCACCTTTCTCTTGAACTGATTTTAACATCGCATCAGCTTTAGCTTTTATTATCTTTGTATCAACAATTGATGTAGAATCTTCTTTCGAAGCTGCTGCAACTTGGGCAATATCTCCTTGTTTCTGATCTGCTTTCATAATCTCAACATCAGATTTTGTCGCAATAGGATTTAAATTTTGCCCCATTAGAGCTTCTTTTCCAGCAGAAACAACACTTCCACCAAATTTTTGAACAGAGTTCCACAAGCTACTAATTTTACCACCACCAGTTTCTGGAGTATGAGTTAATAATCCTTTCTCTTTTGCATAATTTCGAAGAACAGGATCCATAATTGGTTGACCCTTGGCTAAAAGATCTTTTATTAGTTTCTCTTTTTCAGTATCAGGAATAGAAGATATACTTGGGCTAACAGCATTAATAATATTAGCTCCCGAAGCAACTTGAGCAGACTTCATTTCACCTTTTACTTCTGCAGCTGGATTTTTTCCCAGAACAGCAGTGATATCTGGTCTCTTCTTCGGAGGAGTTGGAACTCCGTCCTTCATAAGTCCAGCATCATTAAACTGCCGGTTGAATGCTTCTATAAAAGCATCTTTAACTTTACCAAAAGCTCCTCCAATAGCATCCATTATATCTAATGTTTTTTTCTTAGCACCTTCACCACCAATTGCTCCAGCAAGACCACCAATACCACCTCTAATAATTTGTCCAGTTTTATATGCAGCAGATCCAACCTGTTCACCCATTGTTAATCCTGTATCAGCTTTAGCAAGTGCAGGTCCAGGATCAACTCTCATTTTAGCTGCAAATACTTCATAAAGTTCTTTAACTGTTCTTGGTTTTGATTTGTCTTTATCTTTATAAAACATTTCCAAATTAGAAGAAGCTTGTTCAGAAAATACCTTATCAGCAATTGTATTTGGATTTTTCTTTATTTCTCTAAATAACTGTTTCGCTCCTGCTGCTCCAAGAAAATGAGCAGCATAAACATCTGCTGCAGTAGGTGGTGATGTTAGTGTTTTACCTTGAATAGCTTTAATATTTTCATTTATAAATTCACCACCCATTAAAGCATTTGCATTAGGATCAAAAGGACTTGTCTGTGAGGTAATTCCATATTTTTTACCCTTTGAACCAGTTATTTCAACCCATTTATCTTTTATAAACTGAAATAATCCAGATGCACTACTTCCAGGAGCTTTAGCATTTGGCTTAAATGTGGATTCTGCATACGCTATTTTTGTCATAATATCTAATGGCGCACGAGTCGCGGCAGAAGCGTTTTGAAGTATTTGACTAATTGGTTGATTTCCAGCTTCTGAACTCTGTTGCTCAATATAACCGGGTTGAATTGTTGGAACTGTGATGGTTTTAGGTGTAACAGGAACTTTTCCACCGGCAACTTGTGTTGTTGATTTTCCAACAGCAGTTTTAGCTTGTTCTAATGTTAAAACTGGAGCACGTGTACCCTGCTTAATATCTCTAGCAGTACGTTCAGCATCATTTTTTGCAATCATATCTTTCTTAGCTTGACCATCACCACCAAAAATAAAATCATAAGCAGCACCCATTTTATCTTTTAAATACTTAGTAATATTAGCTCCAATATTCATTAATGGTCCAGCAAAATACATCAGAGCATCAACAACTGCTCCTAATATTCCACCAACTATTGGGCCAACTCCGGGTACTGGACTTAATCCAGAAAATAATTTAGCACCAGCTTTAGCATTTTCTCCAGGCCAAAGATTTGATAAAGAATTATCAATCCAAGTTTTTGCACCACTTAACCAAGATGCAATTCCACTAATACCACTAAAAAGTAAAATTCCAGCATCAACAACAGATCCTAAAATTCCACCGATAAGTGGACCTACAACAGGAACTGTAAATGCTCCATATTGAGCAAATTGTGAACCATATTGCATTCCACTAAACATACTAATTACGCCATTATTTGCCCAAGTTGAAAATTCAGTAATTTTATCTAAACTCCAACTTGCAAAATTAAAAACTCCAATTATACCATCAAGAGCTGATCCAACTATTCCACCAACTAAAGGACCAATTATAGGAACTGTAGATAAACTCTTAGCAAACATTGGAGCATAGGTCATACCTTGATTATCAAACATATTAATAATAGTTGGATTTGGTCCCCACTCAGACATAGCATTTGTTAGATCTTGAACGAAATTACCAATTGCAAATTGACCAAACCAACCAACTAAACCACCAAGTGCGGCACCCGCAATACCACCAATTAAGGTTCCAACAACAGGAAATATAGAACCTGCTATTGCACCGGCAAGAGCATATGGTCCAGCAGTTTTAATAGCAGAAAGTAAACCACCTTGTTCATCTCCCATAAAAAGTTGACTAATAAATCCACTAAGACCTTCTGTCTTATAAGATTCAAAAGCACTTTTTACAGCTTGAATGGTAGCACCAACTGCTGCACCTAATAAACCACCAGTAAGCATACCAATGGGACCACCTGGCATTCCAAACATCATACCAAGTCCGAAATATTTACCTACTTGACCAAGTGTGGTTTCCATATCAGTCTTCATAGGTCCTAAAAAGAAACCTTGAATAGCTCCTTGTATACCACCCTCTTTATAACCTTGCATTGCATCACTAACAAAATCAAATGCAGTGAGAGCTATCTGAAGAGGTAAAGCTAATCGACCAACAAGTTTACCTATGGGTTGAAGTACTTTAATTAATGGACTAAATGCTTCACCAACATAAGAAATAGCTTTTGTAATTGGTTTCAGAACTGTTCCAGCGGCACCTTCTATCGCTTGAATAGCTTTCGATACTGTTGGACCAACCCCAGTAAATTCACGAACTTTAGCAAGTCCACCACCAACAAATTCTCCAGCAGTTTTCAATCCAGCTCTTGCCGTTGCCCCAAACTGTTTAACTTTACCAAAAGCTTCTCCACCAAATTCTCCAACTTTTCCTGCACCAGTTTCTACAGCTTGGCCCATCTTAGCTAAAATACCTTGTTTAGAACCAACTTCTGCAGTTTTTGAAGTTAAACTAAACTTCTCTTTTGCAAAATTTTTAAGTTTCTCAAATCTAGTAGTTTTAAGCTCATTAGCAGTTTGACCAGTTTTATCAACAAACATGGTGGATCCAGTTCCTTCACCTTTAGCAGCAGCATTCATCTTTAATTTCGCATTTGTCTTTCTAGTATTAAGAGCTTCATTCTGCATTGATAAATTTTTAAGTTTATCAGCCATTTGTGCTTCTTTAGCTAAATTTGCTTCTTTAGCTAATTTGGCAACTTCTGCAGCTTTAGACGCTTCGGATTGTGCTGCAGCAGCTTGTTTCATTTTAGCAAGTTCTGTAATTTTAGCTTCTGTACTGGCTACCTTTGCAGCAGCTTTAGCAGCAGCTGCATCTTTCAAAGCTTTTCCAGCGGCAAATCCACCAGTAGCAGCAGACCCAGCAACTAATCCAGCTCCAAGAATTCCTCTGCCAAGTAATTTTAGTTGATCAATAACATTCATTCCATTTTGTTTAAGCCAATCTGAAATGTCCTTCATCTTATTTAATATTGGGCCAATTTTATCAACTAATGCCCAAATAGCAGCACCAAGTCCAGCTATTCCAAAACCCAATAAAAGTTTCTTAGCTATTCCACCCCAATCAAGACCTTTTAAAAAATCCCATAAACTAAATCCAGCAGCTTTTACTTTTTCTTTTGTTTCTGAAATAGGTTTCTTAAGAATTCCAGATAAAAGATCAACAACATCTCTTTTCCAGATTGATTCAGTTTTAGCATCTTGCCTTACTTTTAATCCGGCAAGTTTCTCTTGCATAGTTTGTTCTTGAGCATCTTTTTCAGCTTTCTTTTCCTGATAAATATCAACGGCAAGAGCTTCTTGATTAACTACAAAAATATCCTGTAACTTTTGATATATCTGATTAAATACACTAAATTTATCACCACTAACCATTCCACCTTCAGCAAATTTATCAATCTTATCATTTGGAATAATCACTCCAGGTGAAGCAGGCATCAATATCTCCGGACCTTGTTCTCCAACTAAAACTGGTCTATCTTTTTCAACAGAACCTCCTCCAGCAGCAGCATTTTTCACCATAACTTCTGCCACTCTTGGTTGTTTAGGATCAAGAAGTGTAAAAATACTATCTTTTATATTATTTCCAAGATAACTAGCAATAGTAGAAAGTTGATTATTTATTAAATCAAATTTATCCATGATAGTGATCTTATAATTATCAGCCGCGCCACTAACAATAGAAACAGGTATAGGTTTTATACCTGAAATCCCAGGAAGTTGTAATCTAGCAGGAGACGGCAATTGTGGTGTTCCTGGAGGAATAATTGGGTGAGTATTAGCAGGAATTGATTTACCGACGCCACGTTCAGAAATTCGTTCTTCTTGCGGTATATTAAAATACTCTTCCATCGTTTTAATCTGTCGTTCAATTTCACTTGTCGTCTGAATTTCTTCTTCTCGAGCTGTTATAATTCTTTTCTCTCTCATCGCTCGTAAAGCAGCATACACAGCACCAATCGTAACAGTACCAGTACCACCTGTTGTTAACCCAAGTAAAATTGGCAATATTCCCATAACAGCACCAGTAGCCGTAGCACCAGCTTGCCATTTAGCAGAAGTTGGCACACGTTCAAGTTGTCGCTCAGATTCGATTTCTTTCATTGAAATGGGTGTTATTGCTTCTCGAGTTTTAACACTCGATAAATCCGCAAGAGCGTCCATTAATGCTCTTTTAGAAACAAATGTTTCTTGTCGGCCACCTAAAAACCTTTCAGCTTTTCCTGTAAAATCTTCAGCAATACCCAATCTCCTAATAGATCTAGCAACAGTTTCTTTTTGTTCTAATCTTTTTCCAAAACCTGCACCAACTTTAGTATTTAGTATATCAATAAAATACATTAATTTACCAAGTGGTCCAGATCTAAAAGCTTTTTCTGAGGCTGCTTCTAAAGCAACCTTTTGACTTTCCTCCATCTTTTTAGCAGCTTCACCCGTCAAATATCTTTTTTCAGTAGAGCTCCAAACACCAAGTTCATCCATTCTACGTACTTGACCACCAAAAACATTTAACATTTCTTCTTGAATATAATATGTATTATACAGAACTGATCTAATTCTTTCAATTTGTTCTGGCAAGCCATCAGCAATATAAACTTGAGCTCTTTCAGCAACTGGACTAAATAACCCCGCTTCTTTTAACCACTCATCCTTATCTTTAATTTTAGCATACTCTTCACCAAACATCTTGTCTCGTCCAGCAGTAAGCGCTTTTTTACCTATATCAAACATCTGATTTGGAATACCGGGAAGAGTTTTAAAAGCAAATTTACCAAGACCTTTAGCAACATTATAAATAGCGTTAATGCCAGGAAGATTGAGCGGATTAAGTCTATCAAACATATCTGACATAAATTGCTTAAAAGCTCCTGGCTCTTTCCGATTTAAAATATTTTGTTCAATACCAAAACCAGAAATTCTAATTGTCATAAGCTCAGCTAACATAAAACGATTAACATCTAATGTTGCTGAAGCTAAAGCCATTTGTTTAGTTTCAAAAGTTGATGCCATTTCAACAATAGTCTTAGATGGTGTATGAATCAATCGTGTCTGATCCATCGCAACTCCAAAAGACTCTGATTTCTCTTTCATCATCTTCTTCTCATCATCATATCCATAAATCTGAGCAATTCGACTCACTTCATGTTTTGGTAAGATCATTTTACCACGTAACAATCCAAAAGCAAAATTTGTGAGTTGAGTAAAAGGATCAAACTTAGTTTTAACAGTCGAGAGGGTACGTTCAAGAGCATCTAAACCTTTTAAAACGTCGCCTCTATCATCCTCACCTAAAACATCCCTACTATAATTACTTGTAAATCCTTTTTCACCTTTGTCTTGGTTTTGTTGATTAAAATCTGATTCAGCGGCAAGTTCTCCTCTTACTCCTGCAATCATCATATTTGTTTTTCGGATATCACCTTCAATAACCTGAAGAACCATAAACGATAACGTCTGAGGATCAATCCTACCAGTACTAGCTAATGTTAATATTTTTTGCATAGCAGGGCTAGCAACATCTCGACCAAAATATTTTCTTCCTAATGTATCTGGTGATTGACGAGTTGGTGTTAATCTTGCTAATTTAATTGATTTATAAATGGCCAAACCGACCTGCGCACCAGTTATACCTAATGCAACTCCCATCGGAGAACTCAATAAACCAAAAATTCCCTTATCAAGCATTCCAACACCACTAGATGCCGCCCCAGCAAGTCCACCTTTTTTAGCACCAGAAGCTATCGCACTAGAAACATGTCCACCAGTAATAAAATCTCCAGCTCCTTTAAGAGCTTCATAACCATGTGCTAAAAACCCTCCGCCCTCTACGGCGGATGATCCTTTTCCTTTAATAATATTTCCAGCAGTTCCAGTTAAGAAATGTTCAGGTCTGGGTGTATGTTTAAGAAGTCCTTGTCCACCACCAAGTAATTGTTGAGTATATCCTGGAAGAGTCATCAAATATCTAATAGTACTTAAACTATCAAGAGCTCTAGAAGCTTTTCCAACAGCTCCAAGTTGAGGAGTAAATTGTTTTTCATATCCAAGTCTTCTAGATTTCAACCCTTCCGACAATACTTTTGGACCAAGATATCCAGCTGCACCAATCATTCCAAGAGAGGATCTCATTACATTTTCAGGTATATTCATTCCTATACCTTTTAGTATCGGACTAGCATACATTGGATCAGTTAATGTAGTAGCAGCAATAGATGGCCACATCATTTTCTGCATAGCTGGAGAAGCAGTTTTTCTAAATCGTTTATACTCATCTTCTGCTATCCCAACTTCTGGACGTTGTTGTGTTTGTGAAGGTCTCATTTCAGCCTTCATTACACCACGCATAACATTTTCATTCAATCCTGGTATATTAGGACCAGCCATAATTAATTAACCTCTTTTAAAGATTATTTATCAAATGGAGAAAAAATCGGCATAAAAATTCTCCAATCTTCTCCTTGAATTATATCTTGTTTTACTGTATCTTGTTGATATTGTTGCGTTAAAGCTTCATCTTCTTGTATTGTTTTTGGTCTAGTGATAAATTCACTAACTTGATTTTTATTATCACTTTGAATAATCAATTTTGTATTCATCATATCAGCAGCAGATTTAATACTTTGAAAAAAATTCTGAGAAATTTGTGCGTTTGAAAAATCCAGAAGCGGCAAGATCTGAAGTTGTGTCATTTTTCTGACATAAGCACAAAAGCAACAAGCCATGAACATATCCGAATAACCGCTGCTCTTTATAATTCCACGATTACTTCTTTGAATTGAACTCATTTGAGCAATCAAATCCTGTGACTTTAATCTGCTCGGATACTCTTTTAAAGAATCATAAAGTAAAGAAACCATAAGTTCTTTTGATCTTGTATTTGTGTTAATTCCATATTCATGATCTTGCATATCAATCGATTGACCAGGAATTTCACTCTTCTTTAGATCTTTATAAACATGTGGAAGATAATTAAAATCTTTGACATGATAAAGTAAATGCTCAACAATAGCTTTTCCAATTGAATTATTTTCAATACATAATATAATTCTGGCCCCAACTATCTTGTATAGCCATTTAAATAAACTATCAACTACTTCACCATATTTTGTTAAAGATCCAAGACGAACATTCATTTCAGCAATTTGATTGAAATTTTTATAGGAGAAAATTTCAATAGCATTAAAAGCACCTCTAATAGAACTTGCCGTATCAACTCCTACTAAATAATAATCTTTTATATCAAATTCATTTATATAAAGATCTAATTTAGATTGATTCTGCAAATCTATGACAGATGATCTTGGAGCATAAATAAATTTTTGAAGCGTTTCATCATCAAAAATGCAGTTCGTTCCACCAACAAATAACAGATCAAGTTCCTGGTTAATCTGACGAGTATTAAAATTAAGTTCCTTCTTCTGTCTTTCATACCAAGCAATATCTTTTGTTGGATCTTCTGACCAATGATAACGAACTCTAATAAAACTATTTTTCGATGAATCTGCAATTGTCGTATCTACGTTCTCGTCCCAATCTTCAATCCCAGATTCTGAATCTACTATAAATAAATTATCGGATTCAACTGCTTTATCATACATCTCATAAAAGAATTTTCCAGTATCATCAACACCATTTGGCGTTGAAGTCATTAAGATAAAATATGGATAATCATTTTTAATAGCCTGTTCTCTGGCTTTAGAAATTGTAGGTTGTGCTGCTCCATATATATCCTGCATATGAGGAATAAACGCAACTTCATCTGCATAAATAATAGGAACTGATAAAGATCGTGATAATGTATCTGGGGATGTTGTTGTTGATGGATAAAAGGTGTCTAATCTTGATCCGTTTTTCAGTTCTAAATATGTCTTAATCTCACTTCTAGATGCATTTGGTACAGTCATACGCAACCAAGCTGGAAGATTTTTAATCACAAATTTAACTTTATTTAAATTCTCTTGAGCGGCAGCTTTCTGAAAGTTAAAGATAACAGCTCTGTTGTCAGGATAAAAAATAATCGCCCATGAAAGAATAGCAGCTGCAATACTCGAATTGTGTGTTGGTATCATACTTTCTCCACAAAGAAACATACCATCTAAATTCGCGACCTGGATACATCTGACCGGAACGGATTTAACTTTAGAAATGTTTTTTAAATAAACATTCCTATTTTCTCTCATAAATCCAGAACCATCTTGTCTCTCATGTTTTCTTTGTAAGTTAAAAACATAATATTTGTCTGTGGTGAATGTCAATTGGTTATATTTCTCTCCATCTATTATCCTACTAGAATACCTATTTTTCAAACCAAGAGAATTCAATAAATATCGAACTTGAGATAAGAGATTCATATCTTTTTGATAAAATTGACAGGTTCCACATTTATCCATACAATATCCATCAGAATCCATCAAACCTCGAAGTAATTCAAGACGAGTTTCGATAGAAGCGTATAAATATATATTCGGAATATGTTTATTATTAAGAAGATCATTATCTTTTAAAGTAGTAATCAATCCATAAATTGTAAATGTTCCACTACAATTACTTCCTTGTTGATACCTTAAATCACTATAAGCGTATCCAAGATTCTCAAGTATAACTACATATTCTTCATAATCTTCTTCATGACAAGAAATACATCCCTGAGATGATGTTCCATCACCAAGCCATAAACCCAAAACATATGGGTGTATTGGTAATTCATCATTTTGTGGTGATAAATTGATATTTTCTGGTAATGTAATTCTACACATTGTTGGATTTTTCCATTTTTTAATTTTTTCTTGAATATCATAAAGTTCTTTTGTAGTTTTGATTTTATCATCAAATCTACATGCAGAATTGGATACTTTCCACAGATGGTCTTCATCAGCAATTATACTAACATCACCATTATCAAATTCAAACTGATAACAATCATGATCAAACATAACATCTGTTGTTGCGATAACTTGAGTCGGATTTCCATTCCCATCTAATATAAAATCACCAACTTTTATTTCTCCCATTGTTGTATATCCACCACCCGCAAGAGGAATTGGTGTATCGAGAGAAAGAGCTTTGCCTAATTGTCTCGAGGCCATGAGCATAGCCATATGATGTCTGAAAATTATCCTAACGACACGTCTCAATTTTGGATGTAAAAACTCTTTAATGTATAATTGCTTTCCTCCATACTCTTTAAAATAAACATAATTGAGTATGAAATACAATGGATTTTGTCGACACTTTATCCATTCATTTACATTGTAGTCTGTAATGTCAACACAATTCGTTTCTTGAAGCATATTTAAAGATTGATAATCCTGAGTTAATAATAGATTATTAATCATTAGATCTTGTGGTGCTTGAATAATTCCTTGTTGCCCTAACATTTTTTGGTTGCCTCCAATTTTTGAGGCGGCAAGAACTTAAATTAATAAGTTCTTGCCGCCTCTACTACTATTCAATCGTAATTACAATTACAACATTATCAACATCCCAATAAATTATTGGTGGTACATATTTGACAATATCAAGTTTACTTTTTATTCCTCTAAAAATGTCATTATCACTTTTTACTTCAATTCCGTTATTCATTTCATTTGGAACAGTTGATGAATCTGTAACATAAACTTTTACAGATTTAATAAAAGGTCTGTTCGTGTGAACAAATTCCGTTATTAAACTATTATAAAATACAATAGAAGCACCTGTAAAACCTTTTTGCAAATATTCTGCAACAGCTAACTGCAAATTTTCTCTCTCTGTAGCTATGTCAATATTATTCTTCTGAATATAGTTCTTATCCGCTTTAACTTCAATTCTTATATTCATCGGAAGTGTTATATCAGGAATATTTATCCAGGCAGATCCACTCCACATATAATAAATGTTGGTAGTGAGATCCAAAACAAAATCATTTGCAATTGGTGAATAAAATGCCCACGTTGTCGTTCCAGAATCATATGTTCCAATTTCATTTGCATGTCCATCAAAAGCAGATCCACCTGTTGGTGTAGTACTTACTCGATATCGTGAAGCATCTAAAGTTACAGAAGGTGGAGCATTTCGGGTTTCAATTACTGGATCTAAAAAAATATAATCTGCATTTGAAAATATTGTTCCAGATTGCATGAACATAGATTCTATAAATGGAGATTCAACTACATATGAATTTAAGAATCTACATTGAATATTATCTGTAACCATTCGATTCACATTAAAATTCGACGCAACTATAAAATTCTTAATTTTATCAAGATAATAATCTGGATCGGATGTAAAAACAGTATTATCAACAACCGGTACATTAATTACATACGCATCTGTTCCAACATTATATCTCATTATTTTAAGTTGATCAGATACGTCTATTAATTGATAAAATTTGTCTGTTTTACAAACAAATTTAAGAGTTGTTAATGGTCCATTTAAAACTGCAGGAATACTAATAATATTCCCAGTTAAACCAAGAGCAGTCAAACAAGTGGACCCAGCAGCAGCATCTCCAATAAATACATTAGTAACAGTTCCTCCAGATGGTGGAGTAATTTTAAGTCTATTATTCCCATCATCATCAACATAAGTTGTCGCAACAGAAGTTCCTATAACTGTATTAATATCCGTGGTAATTTGAGCAACTGTTCGTGATCCAGCAGTTAATGTAATTGTAGTGAAATCATCAGTATATCCTACACTTGAATCGTTAAACTTAATCTTTAAAACATCTGTTGTTCCAGAACCAATTGTAAAATTTTCGTAATTATTTGAGACAACAGAAGTTGATATACCACCTTTTATTTCTACTTGAATTTCTCCCTCGAATATACCAAATGTATCAGGATGAACATATTCATATTCAAAATAATCATTTATTACAGGATGATCATATTCAAAATAATGATAACAAACCATTCGTTTATCAACAATATCTGAA
>Ga0172368_10004006_pt1 | contig 17372 bp, 32 predicted proteins | sample Lak11m_FD_114540 | JGI IMG/M metagenome (GOLD analysis project Ga0172368, IMG submission 114540) | Freshwater microbial communities from Kabuno Bay, South-Kivu, Congo - kab_022012_11m | ecosystem: Environmental > Aquatic > Freshwater > Lake | place: Democratic Republic of the Congo: South-Kivu...
ACAACATAACCATAACAGTAGAGCTTATAACGCCGATAGCGATGGAGAAAGAGCTCAGGTTTGCAATAAGGGAAGGCGGAAGAACAGTAGGAGCAGGTGTTGTAACCGAGGTGATAGCATAAAATGAAACTGAGAAGTGAGAACTGAGAACGAAATGAACCAGAAGATAAGAATAAAATTAAAAGCATACGACCACAGAGTTCTTGACAGTTCGGTCAAGGAAATAGTTGATACTGCCCAGAGAACCGGCGCAAGGATATCAGGCCCGATACCGCTTCCTACAAGGGTAAGCAAGTTTACCGTATTAAGGTCGCCTCATGTTGATAAAAAGTCAAGGGAGCAGTTTGAAATAAGGACTCATAAAAGACTTATAGATATATATGATCCAACTCCGCAGACAGTGGATGCATTAATGAAACTGGAGCTTGCTGCCGGAGTTGACGTGGAGATAAAGCTGTAATTCGGTGAATAGGTGAATTGGATAATCGGTGAATGGAGATAAAGCAATGGTAGGAATTTTAGGCAAAAAATTAGGAATGACGCAGATATTCGCCGAGGGCGGGAAGATAGTTCCTGTTACGGTTGTTGAAGCAGGGCCGTGCTGTGTTGTTCAGGTAAAGACCCTTGAAAAAGACGGATATGAGACTGTAAAAATCGGATTTGATGAAATAAAAAAAGATAAAAAAGTAAATAAGGCTTTAACAGGAGCATTCAAAAAAGCAGGGGTTAAGCCCTATAGGCTGCTTAAGGAATTTGCTATGGGAGGCCTTAAGGTCGGAGATTTTATTACAGTTGAGAAATTTAACAAAGGGGACAATGTTTCCGTCACAGGCGTTTCCAAGGGCAAGGGTTTTCAAGGAGTTGTCAGGAGGCATAAATTCGCCGGAGGGCCTGCTTCTCACGGCTCTATGTTTTACCGCGCACCGGGCTCTATAGGAGCAAGCTCTTTCCCGTCGCGGGTATGGAAGAACCAGGGAATGCCGGGACACCTGGGGTCTGCGCGCGTTACGGCAAAAAATCTTACTATAGTTGATATGAAGCCGGATCAGAATATCCTGATGATAAAGGGCGCAATTCCTGGCGCAGCCGGCGCTTATGTGATAATAAGGAAGGAAAACTGATATGCCTGAAATTGAGATAAAAGATAAAAACGGTAAAAAGGCGGGCCAGATTACCCTGCCGGAAGAAATCTTCGGACTGAAGGCAAACAGCGCGGTTATGCACGGCTCTGTGATAAACTTCCTTGCCAATCAGAGGCAGGGCACGCATGCTACAAAGACTAAAGGGTTGGTGAGCGGCGGAGGCAAGAAGCCGTGGAAGCAAAAACATACAGGTAGGGCGCGTGCAGGAAGCAGCAGATCTCCTCTATGGAGAAAAGGCGGGACCATATTTGGTCCGCAGCCAAGGGATTATTCTTACAGCATTCCGCGTCAGGCTAAGAATCTGGCATTGAAGAACGCTCTTTCCGCAAAGCTTGCGGACGGAGAGATTACATTTATAGATGAGTTCGGAATTAATAAGCCTTCCACAAAAGCCATAGCGGCTATGATAAAGACCCTTGGATTAGAAGGGCAGAGCCTTCTTATTGTAATACCTGAAAACAATAGCGATATAAAACTTTCGGCAAGAAATATAGCGGGCGTTCATGTTGCGTGCGCTTCGGATCTGAATGCTTATACGGTAATTGCTCATGACAGGTTGCTTGTTACAAAAGGAGCTATTGCCGGCCTCAAGGGGGCTGCGGCAGCATGAAGCTTTACTCTATTATTAAAAAACCGCTTTTCACTGAAAAGGGAAGCAATCTTAAGGAATCGCAGAACAAGATACTTGTTGAAGTCGCAAAGGACGCAAACAAGCTTGATGTTAAAAAGGCGATAGAAGAGATTTTTAAGGTTAAGGTGGATAAGGTTGCTACCATAAATACGATTGGAAAATGGAAGCGGCACGGCAAATCAATAGGCAGAAGGCCTGACAGGAAAAAGGCTGTAATCACCCTGAAGAAGGGCGAAAAACTTGACTTTATTGAGGGTTCATAATGGGTATAAAAAAGTATAATCCGACTTCAGCCGGCAGAAGATTTCAGACGGTTTCTGATTTCAGCGAGATAACAGCAAACAGACCGTATGAACCTTTGGTTAGGTCGCTTAGAAAGACCGGCGGCAGGAATAGCTATGGCCGGGTGACTGCATGGCAGAGGGGCGGCGGGAATAAAAAGGCATATAGATTAATTGATTTTAAGAGGGACAAAGCAGGTGTTCCTGCAATTGTAGAAACAATAGAGTACGATCCGAATAGGTCCTCAAGGATTGCGCTCCTTAAATATAAAGACGGAGAAAGGCGCTACATTATTGCGCCTGTTTCGCTTCAGGTGGGAGACGAAGTTGTCTCAGGCAAAGGTGCGGAAATTAAAGTCGGCAATGCACTGCCTTTGAGTGACATACCGCTTGGTTCGTTCATACATAATGTTGAACTCAGGGCCGGCCAGGGCGCACGGCTTGCACGCAGCGCCGGAGCATCTGTTCAGCTTGTGGCAAAGGATGAAAGATATGCGCAGGTAAGGTTGTCTTCAGGCGAGGTAAGGCTTGTGCCTTCAGAGTGTATAGCAACGATAGGGCAGGTCAGCAACGTTGAACATGAAAATATTTCTTACGGCAAGGCAGGAAGAATAAGATGGCTTGGCAAAAGGCCTCATGTAAGAGGCGTTGCAATGAACCCGGTAGACCATCCGTTAGGCGGTGGAGAAGGAAGAAGTTCAGGAGGCCGTCCTGCATGCTCGCCGTGGGGCAAGCCAGAGGGCATCAAGACCAGGTATAACAAAAGGACAGATAAGTTTATAGTGAAGAGGAGGAAATAACTTGCCGCGTTCATTAAAGAAGGGGCCGTTTGTTGATGAAAAGCTGATGAAAAAAGTCAGGGCTATGATTGACATCGGAGACAAAAAGATTATAAAAACATGGTCCAGGCGTTCTACAATAGTGCCTGACTTTATAGGATATACATTTGCCGTTCATAACGGCAAAAAATTTATACCTGTTTATGTAACTGAGAATATGGTGGGGCATAAGCTTGGTGAGTTTTCGCCGACACGTATTTTTAAAGGACATTCAAGGGCTGAAAAAGCGGCTGCGCCTGCTAAGGCATAGGGAGAAAGAAAGACAATATGGAGGCAAAGGCTATATTAAAGTTTGCACGGATAACCCCGAGAAAGGCTCGCAGGGTGGTGAACCTTATCAGGGGCAAAAAGGCAGGAGACGCACTTCTTGCCCTGCGGTTTATGCCTTACAGAGGAGCGGATATAGTTGAGAAGGCATTAAAGTCTGCCATAGCGAATGCAGAGCAGAAAAAGGCGGTTAATCCTGAGGATATGGATGTTAAGGCCTTCGTAAATCAGGGGCCTTCTATGAAGAGAGTTGAGCAAAGAGCCATGGGAAGGGCAAATATCATCAGGAAAAAAATGAGTCATATAACGGTAATCTTAAGTGAGAAATGAGAAGTAGGAAATTAGAAATGAAAAATACAAATAAAAATAAAGTTATTACTTCTTACTTCTTAGTTCTAACTTTTAATTTAAAGCGGAGGTAATTTTGGGGCAGAAGACGCATCCGGTAGGAGTCAGGCTTGGGATAACAAGGACATGGGATTCTCGTTGGTACACTAAACGGGGATATTCGGACCAGTTGAATGAAGATGTCGCCGTAAGAAAGGTAATAAAAGAGAAGTTATTCCATGCAGGCATTTCACGCGTTGAGATTGAAAGGGCAGGACAGAAGGTAAGGATAATTATTCACACTGCCAGACCCGGAATTATCATAGGCAAAAAAGGCGCTGAGGTTGAAAAACTCAGGAAGGATATTGAAGTAATGACAGGGAAGCAGGTCGCAATAGATATAAAGGAAGTAAGAAAACCCGAGGTTGATGCGCAGCTTGTTGCAGAAAACATAGCTCTTCAGCTTGAAAAAAGAATTGCGTTCAGAAGGGCGATGAAGAAGGCTGTCATCTCTGCACGGAGGTTCGGCGCTCTTGGAGTTAAGGTCGCCTGTTCAGGCAGGCTTGCCGGAGCTGAAATCGCGCGAAGCGAATGGTACAGGGAAGGCAGGGTTCCTCTTCATACCTTCAGGGCGGACATAGATTATGGATTCTCAGAGGCAAAGACGACTTACGGCAAGATCGGAGTTAAGGTCTGGATATATAACGGCGAGGTACTTCCTGAAGCGCATAAGGGGGTTGAGTAAGTTATGTTGATGCCGAAGAAAGTCAAGTTCAGAAAGATGCAGAAGGGGCGTATGCGCGGCAAGGCCTACATAGGCTCCGAGGTTTCATTTGGAGAATTCGGACTTAAGGCTATGGAGCCGGGATGGGTGTCAAGCAGGCAGATTGAAGCTGCCAGAGTAGCAATAACAAGACATGCCAAGAGGGGATGTAAGCTATGGATAAGAGTATTCCCTGATAAACCTATAACCAAAAAGCCTGCTGAAACGAGAATGGGAAAAGGAAAGGGTAATCCGGAATACTGGGTTGCCGTAGTGAAACCCGGAAGGATGCTTTACGAAGTTGCAGGCGTTACAGAGGAAGTGGCAAAGGAAGCGCTTAATCTCGCCTCTTATAAGCTTCCGATTTCTACAAGGTTTGTAAAGCGGGAGGATTCCGTAGCATGAAACCCTCAGAACTAAGGGCCTTAACGGCAGAAGAGTTAAAACAGAAGGAGCAGGACATCAGAAAAGAGCTTTTTAATCTGAAGTTCAGGATGGCCACAGGCGAGGTTGAAAATCCTAAGCGTATAAATGCGCTCAGGAAAGATGTAGCCAGAATATTAACGATAACAAATGAGAAACTGAAAGTTAAAAGTTAAAAGAGGGCAGGATGGCAGGGAAAACATATACAGGCAAGGTTGTCAGCGATAAGATGGATAAGACGGTTGTTGTTGCTGTTACAAGAAAGGTGCAGCATCCTGTCTATAAAAGGGTGGTTAAAAAGGTAACTAGATTTAAGGCGCATGACGAGGGAAACAAGTGCAAAGTCGGGGATAGCGTTTCTTTAACTGAAACGAGACCGCGCAGCAAAGATAAAAGATGGACTGTTTTAAGCATACTGGAGAAGGCGTAAGTCCAGGATTCGTAAGGAGCAATAGGTAATGATTCAGGACAGAAGCATACTGGAAGTAGCGGATAATTCGGGCGCAAAAAGAGTTCGGTGCGTTAAAGTGCTTGGCGGCATGCGCAGGAGATATGCGCGGCTTGGAGACATAATAGTTGTCAGCGTTCAAGAGGCTATTCCTCAATCCAATGTCAAGAAAGGCGCAAAGGCAAGAGCGGTTGTGGTAAGGACAAAGAAGGAGTACAGAAGGGCTGACGGTTCTTATATAAGGTTTGACCAGAATGCTGTGGTTTTGATAGATCAGCAGAGAGAGCCTGTAGGCACAAGAATATTCGGGCCTGTTGCAAGAGAGCTCAGATGGAAAGAATTTATGAAAATAATATCACTGGCGCCGGAGGTTCTGTAAATAATGGGGTTGAGCATTAGAAAAAACGATACTGTTATGGTTATATCCGGCAAGGAAAAGGGCAAGAAAGGCCGTGTGCTTTCGGTTATGCCTTCAGAAGATAAGCTGATAATAGAAAAAGTGAATGTTATTAAAAAACATATGAAGCCGAGCAAAAAATATGCTCAGGGCGGGATTATTGAGAAAGAAGCTCCTATTCATAGGTCCAATATCATGCTTGTTTGCCCGAGATGCGGCAAGCCTGCAAGGATTACAAATATTGTTTTTGAAGACGGAAAAAAATCACGGGTGTGTAAAAAATGCAAAGAAGCGATAGACCAGTAAAGACTCCCAGGTTAAAGACGAAATATTTAAAAGAGATTGTTCCTGCTCTTATGAAGGAGTTTGCGTATAAGAATGTCATGCAGGTTCCAAAGGTTGAGAAGGTGGTTCTTAATGTGGGGCTCGGCGAGGCGATTCAGAATATTAAATTGCTTGAAGCAGCGCAGAAAGAACTCGGCATTATCACAGGACAGAAGGCGATTATCACCAAGGCTAAGAAGTCAATTGCAACCTTTAAGCTCAGGCAGGGAATGCCCATCGGATGCAAGGTTACATTAAGGGGCAATGCGATGTATGAATTCCTTGACAGGTTTATAAATCTTGCCTTGCCGAGAGTAAGGGATTTCAAAGGCGTCCCGTCAAAATCTTTTGACGGGAAGGGCAACTACTCGGTTGGAATAAAGGAGCAGTTTATATTTCCTGAAATACAATACGACAAGGTTGAATCTGTCCACGGACTTGATATTACGGTATGTACAACCGCAAAGACGAATAAAGAAAGCAGGGCATTGCTGGATTACCTGGGCATGCCGTTCAGGAAAGAAAAAGTAAAAAGCGAGGCTGGGGAAAAGGAGTAATTGATGGCTAAGACTTGTATGATGGAAAAGGTTAAAAGGCCGCCTAAGTTTAAGGTGAGGGCGTACAACAGATGCAGAATCTGCGGCAGGCCGAGGGCGTTCATGAGAGATTTCGGCATATGCAGAATATGTTTTAGAGCCCTTGCGCTTAAAGGGCAATTACCCGGTGTAACAAAATCAAGCTGGTAGAGAGGTGATAGATGATAACTGATCCAATAGCGGACATGCTTACGCGCATTAGAAATGCGATAACTATACGTTCGGAAAAAGTTGATATCCCCGCTTCTAAATTTAAGCTTGAAATAGTGAAGATAATGAAGGAAGAGGGATTCATAAAAGCATATAAAATCTTAAAAGACGATAAACAGGGCATCTTGAGGATTACGCTTAAATATATTGACGGCAACAATGTTATATCCGGCTTAAGGAGGATAAGCAAGCCCGGACGCAGGGTTTATGTCGGCAGCAAAGATATCCCGAGAGTAATGGGAGGCGTAGGCCTGGCTGTGCTGACAACGCCTAAAGGAGTTGCCAGTGACAACACCTGCCGCAGGGAAGGCGTCGGCGGCGAGATTCTTTGTTATGTATGGTAATCCAAGTAAGGTGATTAGTGACAGTGCACAGTGTCAGAGACTGACACAGACACTGATAACTGACACTTATTTTTAAAGGGAGAATAGATGTCCAGGATAGGGAGAAAACCGATAGATATACCAAAAGGCGTGGATGTAAAAATTGAAGACGCCAATGTTAAGGTCAAAGGACCTAAGGGCGAACTTTCATATGGATTCCCGGCCGGAGTGAGGATTGCGGTTAATGAAGGGAAGGTTGTTGTTGAAAGGGCTGAAGACGCTAAAGATGTCCGCGCATTGCATGGACTTGCAAGAAACCTTATAGCGAATATGATATCAGGAGTTTCAACCGGCTATCAGAGGGCGCTTGAGATTGCAGGCACCGGCTATAGAGCGCAGGTTCAGGGCAATAAACTTTTGCTTGCCCTTGGATATTCGCATCCGGTGGAGTTTGATCTCCCGCAGGGGATTAAGGCTGCTGTGGACCAGAAGCAGACGCAGATAATTTTAACAGGCGCTGACAAGCAGCAGATCGGACAGGTTGCCGCGAACTTAAGAGCGCTGAGGCCTCCTGATATCTATAAAGGCAAGGGCGTAAAATACGCAGGCCAGAGGTTAAAGCTTAAGGTAGGCAAGGCGGGAAAGAAATAAATAAATATTAAGTGTCAGTGATTAGTGTCTGTGTCAGTAAAATCTGACACTGCAAACTGACACTGAATACTGAGTGGAGGGTTGATTTGGCAGCTGAAAAAAAAGACGCCAGGACAAGAAGGCACGAAAGGATAAGAAAAAAAGTTGTGGGCACAACTGAAAGGCCGAGGCTGTCTGTTTATAGGAGTCTGTCGCACATGTATGCCCAGATTATAGATGATTCAATGGGCGGAACTATAGTTGCCGCATCAAGCCTTGATAAAGAGTTTAAAGCCAAGGACAAGAAGGCAAGCAGAGGGAATGTTGCCGCAGCAAAGCAGGTCGGCGAGCTTATAGCCCAGAAGGCGTTTAAAAAAGGAATAAAAAAAGTTGTCTTTGACAGGGGCGGCTATCTCTATCACGGCAGGGTTAAGGCGCTGGCAGATGCCGCCAGAGAAGCAGGGCTGGAGTTTTGATAAGAATTTCAAATCGCAAATTTCAAATTTCAAAGGTTGAATTAAAAATATTTTTAATTTTAAACTTTGAAATTTTAACTTTGAACTTTTCGTAACAGGGGGTATGGTGAAAAGAATTGATCCAGAAGGGCTGACTCTAAAAGATAAGGTGGTATTTATAAACAGAGTCGCAAAGGTTGTGAAAGGCGGAAGGAGATTTTCGTTTGCTGCGCTGGTTGCTGTCGGAAACGGAGACGGCATAGTGGGCATAGGCAAAGGCAAGGCAAAAGAAGTTCCAGAGGCGATAAGAAAGGCTGTTGAGCAGGCCAAGAAATCACTGGTTCAATTCCCGCTGAAAGATGGAACAATCCCCCACAGAATAACAGGCAGATTCGGTTCAGGTTATATTGTTATGAACCCTGCAGTCAAAGGCACAGGACTTATCGCAGGCGGCGCTGTACGAGCAGTGCTTGATGTTGCCGGTATTCAAGATATTGTTGCCAAGGCGATCGGCAGCCATAATCCTTATAATACTGCAGAGGCTACTATTGACGGGCTGTTAAAGCTTAAAGACCCTGATTCGGTTCGTAAATTAAGGGGAAGGACAGAAGAAGAGGCGCAGGAAACAAACTCGTCTCAGGCGAATAAATAGCGGAGGACTTAGATGAGGATAGAGGATTTAAAGCCTGCAGACGGCAGCAGGAAAAAAAGCAAGAGGGTAGGCCGCGGAATAGGTTCAGGCCACGGTAAGACATCGTGCAAGGGACATAAAGGGCAGAAGGCGCGCTCCGGCGGCGGAAAAGGAGCAGGTTTTGAAGGCGGACAGATGCCGCTGCAGAGAAGACTTCCCAAAAGAGGATTTAAGAATTATTTTACTAAGGAATATACCGTAGTAAACCTGAAGGAACTTGCAAAGATTGAAGACAGTGACGTTATAACTCCGGAACTTCTTGCTGAAAGAGGAATAATCAAGCAGGTTAAGGACGGGCTTAAGATCCTCGGCGACGGCGAGATAAAGAGGCCGGTTACAATAAAGGCGAATGTATTCAGCGCCTCGGCTACAGCCAAGATTTCTGCTGCAGGCGGCAAAGCCGAAGTTATATAAATGCAAAATATAGTGCCAGTATCAGTTAACAGTGTCAGTTTTTTGCTGACACAGACACTAATCGCTGACACTTCTTTAATTTTTTAAAATCGATATGGGTGCGCTTTCAAATTTCCAGAATATATTCAAAGTTCCTGAGTTAAAAAAGAGGGTTCTTTTCACGCTTGCGCTCCTTATCGTTTACAGGATAGGAAGCCATATACCGACCCCGGGAATAAACGGCGAGGAGCTAAGCAAGTTCCTTGCTGAAAGCGGAGCAGGCGCGCTTATGGGGTTCTTTGACATGTTTTCAGGAGGCGCACTTTCAAGGGTTACCATATTTGCCCTCGGGATTATGCCTTATATAAGCGCATCTATTATATTTCAGCTTCTTACGGTTGTTATTCCTGCAATCGGCAAGCTTGCAAAAGAAGGAGAGGCAGGCAGGAAAAAGATTACAAGATATACAAGATACGCAACGGTTGTTATAAGCGCGATCCAGTCTCTCGGTATTGCTGTCGGACTTGAGAGCATGGCAGGAGGGGCGTTTATACAGAATCCGGGCTGGTCCTTCAGATTGTTTACGATGATTACTCTTACATCAGGCACGGCCTTTATTATGTGGCTTGGAGAACAGATTACGGAAAGGGGGATAGGAAACGGTATATCCCTCATTATCTTTGCCGGTATTGTTGCCAGATTTCCGAACGCAGTAATAAGCACCTTCCAGCTCTTAAAAGCGGGCGAGCTTTCAATCTTCTTTGTTATCTTTTTGGTGGCTATGATGGTTGCGGTTGTAGGCGTGATTATATTTATTGAAAGAGGCCAGAGGAAGATTCCTGTTCAGTATGCAAAGAGGCTTGTAGGCCGCAAGATATACGGAGGCCAAAGCACTCACCTGCCTTTGAAGATAAACACATCAGGCGTTATTCCGCCGATATTCGCATCCTCCATAATAATGTTTCCTGCAACCATTGCAGGGTTTATAGCAATCCCCTGGGTTCAAAGCGTGGCAAAGCAGTTTTCGCCGGGCAGTATTCTCTATACAACGCTGTATGTCGGCATGATATTTTTCTTTGCTTATTTTTACACTGCAATTGTTTTCAATCCGGTTGATATCGCGGATAATCTTAAAAAATACGGGGGATATATTCCGGGCATAAGACCGGGGCAGAAGACATCGGAATATATTTACAGGGTTATGTCACGGCTGACATTTGTCGGGGCGGTATATCTTGCTGTTGTGTGCATTATTCCGGAGATTCTCATAAAGAGATTTAACGTCCCTTTTTATTTCGGCGGGACTTCGCTTCTTATTGTTGTCGGAGTTGCGCTTGATACCGTGTCGCAGATAGAGTCGCATCTTGTCACCCGCTCATATGAAGGCTTTTTGAAGAAGGGCAGGCTAAAGGGCAGAAGGGGATAATTTGAAAATTTGAAATTCAGGATTTCAAATTTTTAAATTTCAAAATGATTGTCATAAAAACTCCAGAGGAGATTGAGAAGATGGCCCGGGCCTGCAGGATAGTTGCAGAGATACTGGAAGAACTGAAGGCCTTTGTGAAGCCGGGCATTACAACGAAAGAGATAGAAATGTTTGCCGAAGAAAAGATAATGGCAAGCGGCGGAACTGCTGCTTTTAAAGGATACAGGGGATACCCTGCCAGTGTTTGCACTTCCGTGAATAATCAGGTTGTTCACGGTATACCTTCCCGCCTAAGGCTTAACGAGGGAGATGTAATAAGCATAGACCTTGGAGTCTATAAGAACGGGTTTTATGGAGATGGAGCGGTTACACTGCCGGTTGGCAAGGTGAGCCCGCTTGCAAAAAAACTTTTAAAGGTAACAGAGGAGGCCCTTTACATGGGGATAGACAAGGCAACCCCGCGCAACAGGGTCTCTGACATATCCTCATCGGTTCAAAGTTATGTTGAGGCAAACGGCTTTTCAGTTGTGAGGGCGTTTGTTGGGCATGGGATCGGGATGTCGCTCCATGAAGAGCCGCAGGTGCCTAATTTCGGAATTTCGGGCCAGGGTCCGAGATTAAAGGAGGGGATGACCCTTGCTATTGAGCCGATGGTTAACTCAGGCGGATATGAAGTCAGCCTTCTTGACGATGGATGGACGGCAATTACTCTTGACGGCGGCTTATCCGCTCATTTTGAGCATACGATTGCCATTACTGATGGAGACGCAAGAATCTTGACGAAAATATGATATAGATGCTATACTTTTCAGCTAATGCCTAAAGAGGAAAATATAGAGGTAGAAGGAACAATCGTTGAAACGCTGCCCAATGCGATGTTCAGGGTAAAGCTTGAGAACGGGCAAATAATTCTCGCATATATTTCCGGCAAGATGAGGATGCATTTTATAAAGATACTGCCGGGTGATAAGGTGACGGTGGAGCTTTCGCCTTATGACCTTACAAAGGGCAGAATAACGTATAGGTTTAAATAAAGAAGTAGTAAGTAGTTAGCAGTTGGTAGTTAGGAAGGAAAGATTCTCTCTTAACTACTGACTACTTGCTGCTAGCTACTTTTAAAGGAGTTAAAATGAAGGTTCGTTCGTCTGTAAAACCGATGTGTGCTAAATGCAAGGTTGTAAGGAGAAAAGGCGTTAGAAGGATAATATGCGAAAATCCCCGCCATAAGCAGAGGCAGGGATGATGATAATTTCAAATTTCAAATTTGAGATTTCAAACTAAGGAGATTTCATGGCGAGAATCGCTGGCGTAGATTTACCAAAAAATGAACGGGTTGAGATAGGCCTGACAAGAATATTCGGGATAGGCAGATCTCTGTCAAAGAAGATACTTGACGATACCAAGGTTAACCCTAATGTGCGGGTAAAAGACCTGACTGATGAAGACATTGTAAAAATAAGGTCTGCTATTGACAGGGAGTATAAAGTTGAGGGTGACCTCAGGCGTGAGACCACAATGGGGATTAAAAGGCTTATGGAAATAGGCTGTTACAGGGGCATAAGGCATAAGACAGGCCTTCCTGTCAGGGGGCAGAGAACTAAGACAAACGCACGCACACGCAGGGGCCCGAGAAAAACTATCATGGGCAAGAAGAAGGAGGCATAGCGTATGGCTCAGCGGAAAAAAGGCGCGAAAAAAGAGAAGAAGCATGTGAATGTAGGAGCCGCGCATATTCAGGCAACATTTAATAACACCATCGTATCAATTACAGACCCTAACGGGAATGTTGTCGCCTGGGCCAGCGCCGGGAGCCTTGGCTTTAAGGGTTCCAGAAAGGGAACGCCTTATGCCGCGCAGATGGCCGGAGAATCGGCTGCTAAAAAGGCGATTGATTCAGGGATGAAACAACTTGATGTTTTTGTCAAAGGGCCTGGAGCTGGAAGGGAATCGGCTATCAGGTCATTGCAAATAGCCGGACTTGAGGTTAATCTTATAAAAGATGTTACTCCGGTCCCCCATAACGGGTGTAAGCCTCCAAAGAGAAGGAGAGTTTAAAAGTGGCAAGATATACAGGAGCTTTATGCAGAGTGTGCCGTAGAGAAGGCGAGAAACTGTTTCTCAAGGGAGACAGGTGTTTTACTGAAAAATGTTCGGTAGAGAGGAGAAAATATCCGCCGGGCCAGCACGGGCAAAGGCGCGGGAAAATATCGGATTATGGTATCCAGCTCAGGGAGAAGCAGAAGACAAGAAAAAGCTACGGACTTTTTGAAAGACAATTCAGGAGATGTTTTCACGAGGCAGAAAGAAGGAAGGGCTCTACAGGAGAATTGCTCTTGCAGCTTCTTGAACGCCGTCTTGATAATGCAGTATTCAGAATGGGATTTGCGCTTAACAGAAGAGAGGCAAGACAGCTTATAACTCACGGGCATTTTACAGTGAACGGCAGGGCAGTAAGCGTCCCTTCGTATCTTGTTAAACAGGGCGATGTTGTTGAGGTTAAGGAAAAAAGCAGAAAGATTCCTGGACTGGTTGATAATATATCAAGGATTGAAAACAGGGGAATTCCTGCATGGGTTGAGGTTGACAGCGCAAGCTTTAAGGGGAAAGTGCTGCATGTCCCTTCAAGAGAAGAGATGCAGCTGCCTATTCAGGAACAGTTAATAGTTGAACTTTATTCAAAGTAGATTTTTAAAAATAAAATAGGCGTGGGAGGCCTTATATGGATTTAAAGAAAAAAGGCTTTCAGTTACCTGAAAACGTTGAGTTTGACGAAGAGACGTTAACGAGCACCTACGGGAAGCTCGTTGCTGAGCCGTTAGAGCGCGGTTTTGGGACAACACTCGGAAACTCCATACGGAGGGTTTTGCTTTCGTCCCTTGAGGGCGCGGCAGTTACGGCGGTAAAGATAACAGGAGCTGTTCATGAGCTTTCGTCCATTACCGGAATTAAAGAAGACGTGGTGGACATTATACTGAACATAAAGAAGCTCAGAGTCAAGATGTATGCGGATGGGAAGCGTATTGCCACGATCAAGGTTAAGGGCCCTGGTGAAGTCAAGGGCAATGACATTCAGGTTGATTCCAGCGTTGAGATTCTTAACCCGGAGCAGCTTATAGCCACCCTTGACAAGGGAGCTTCATTTGAGGCCGAGATGTATATCAAAAAAGGCAGGGGATATGTATCGGCAGAATTGAACAAAGAAGAAGACCTGCCTGTAGGCATGATTGCGGTGGATTCTGTTTTCAGCCCTGTAAGAAAGGTGAATTTCTGGGTTGAGAAGGCAAGGGTTGGAAGGGCCACAGACTACGACAGGCTTGTGATGGAGATATGGACCGACGGAAGCGTAACGCCTAAAAAGGCAGTCTCTCAGGCCGCAGCCATAGTTGCAGACCACATGGATATTTTTATGCTTGAGCAGGATGAGGAAAATGCTGAATTTGAGATGAGCGGTGCAGCTGCTTCCGCAGGAGATGCGCCTGCTTTTAACCCCAACCTTCTTAAGAGCGTTAACGAACTGGAGCTTTCCGTGAGGGCATATAACTGCATGAGGAACGCAGACATCAAGATTATTGCAGACCTGGTTGAAAGAACAGAGGCAGAAATGCTTAAGACAAAAAATTTCGGGCGTAAATCCCTGAATGAAATAAAAGAGATGCTGCAAAGCATGGGGCTTAATTTCGGCATGAAGATTGACAGGGAAATGGTGAATAAAATGGCAGCACAGCATGTAAGGAGCGTGGGACAAGATGCGTCATAGATCCAGCGGAAGATTATTCGGAAGAACAGCAAACCAGAGGAAGGCTCTTCTGAAGGGAATCGTTTCTTCGTTGTTGGAGTATCAGAGGATAGAGACAACCCTTGCGAAGGCAAAAGCTGCAAAAGGGATTGCCGAAAAGATGGTTACCCTCGGGATAAGAGGCGACCTCCACTCAAAGCGCCTTGCGCTTTCATGTGTTCCGAACAGAACAGTAGTGTCAAAGATGTTCAGCGAGATAGCGCCGAGATTCAACGGCAGAAACGGAGGTTATCTTAGAATAGTGCAGACAAGGAACAGAGTTAAAGACGGCGCGCCGATGGCGGTTCTTGAGTTCATTGACTACGAAAGCATAAAAAAGCCTAAAGAGGGGAAAAAAGCAAAGCCGGAGAAGAAGGAAGAAGAAAAAGAAGAGAAAAAATAGTTTTAAGTAAGATTTGTTAAGAGCCCTGCTTCAAAAAGCAGGGCTCTTTTTATTTTGCCTTGGCCTTTAATGCCGCAGGTTTTACCTTGAGCGATTCTTCCAGCATCAGGAGATATTTGAGATATTTAAATCCGAATTTCATTAAGGCAACTTCGTCCGTGCGCATCTTCTCAATCTCTTCCTCATCTATATCAAATACATCAAGAAATTTGCTTTCAAAGACAAACCTCCTGAATTTATCAAGGTCGTAACTTGCCATGTAAAACTGCATCTGCTTCTTTGGGTCTAATTCCACTTTCCCGGGAAGGTTCCTTCTCATCAGGATGCTTTTCCACTCCCTGTTCATCTCATCGTAAAGGCTTGACTCCTGATCAAGCCGCCAGGACTCAATGGTCCATTCCGTGTCTTCTTCATAGCCGAGACAGTGCTGTTCTTTTACAAAGAAGTAAAATTCTTCATGAATGCCCTGTCCGCTTGAACCGATGCCTTTTTTGAGCGTGGCCTGGCCGATAGGGTAATATCTGCAGCTTACGGGACGGTCGGTGTATATGGCGCAGCCGTCAGGGAAACTCACAAACGGACAGCTTCTTTTCTCGTCTTGGGCCATTTTAAGATATACATAGGGATGCGATGACTTTTCGTCAATCTTTGGAAAAGTATATTTTTCAAGAAACTCTTCTGACGACATCTTAAGCCTGTTTTTCAGACGGAGAATATCATAGGGTGTGAGCATTAGGTCAATATTGCTGCAGCATTTTGTAAAGCACTTTATGCCTTTGTGGCAGCGGAATTTGAATTTTGTATCAGGGTCCAGCCTTGAAGGCTGTACAACCTTCATGTTAAACATATGTGAAACCTTCCTTGCTTTGTAAGATTTGATATTTTAACATAATTCTGTCTCTAACAGGTGATATAATAGCCCTTAGAATAAACGGGGAAAGGGGATAGGCTTTATGAAGTATCAGGTGGGCAGGACAGGGAGAGTTGTCATTGCAAGGTTTGAAGATAAAGAGGATGTGCTCGGGAACCTCTGCGGCATCGCAAAAAAGGAAAATATAAAGGCTGCTGTTGTTTATCTTGTAGGCGGAATGCGCGAAGGAAAGATTGTTGTGGGCCCTGAAAAAGATGTCATGCCTCCGGTTCCTGTATGGAAAGAACTCGGAGAAAGCCACGAGATTGTAGGCATAGGCACAATATTTTATCAGGGCGATGAGCCCAAGGTGCATCTCCACGGCGCATTCGGGAAAAGGGATAATGTCAAGGTCGGATGCCTGAGGGAAAAATCCGGGACATTTCTTGTGCTTGAGGCTGTTATTGTGGAGATAGAAGGGGTAAATGCGGTTAGGGAGTTTGATCCTGTTTCAGGGCTTACGCTTCTTAAGCTTTAGGAGGTGGCAATGAATATCCTGGAGGCAGTTAAAAAAAGGAGGAGCATACGCAACTTTCAGAAAAAAGAAATACCCGAAGACTTAATTGATAAACTGGCTGAATCATTAATATGGGCGCCAAGCGCAGGGAATCTCCAGTCAAGGAAGTTTTATTTTATCAGGGACGGAGCTGTGAAAAAACGGGTAGCTGAGGCTGCTTTGAATCAGGGGTTTATTGCCGGGGCTCCGCTGGTTGTAATCGGCTGCGCCGACAGCCGCATATCAGGCAGATACGGAGAAAGAGGTGTTTCCCTTTATTCCATTCAGGATGTTGCGTGCAGTATTATGTCTATGATGCTTGTTGCTTTTGAAAACGGGTTCGGCACATGCTGGGTTGGGGCTTTCCGTGAAGAAGAAGTGGCCAGGATTCTGAATCTGCCTATAAGTTTAAAGCCTGTTGTTATAGTCCCTGTCGGTTATCCCTCAAAAATTCCTTCGCCTCCGCAAAGATTGCCTAAGGAAGAAGCAGTTGAGTTTAGATAGGTAAAATTGCTAAAATAGCGTTCAATTGCAGGTTTTAGGTCTTAGGTTTCAGGTTTTAGGCTGATATCGGCTCCTGACAACCAACACCTGACGCCTGAAGGGAGGTTCTGTGAAAGTTTTAGTAATCCATGGGCCCAATCTGAACATGCTCGGCAAAAGAGAGCCTGAGATTTATGGGACATTTTCCCTTAATGATGTAAATAAGAAATTAACAACCCTTGCTAAGGAACTTGGCCTAAAGCTGACAATAATGCAGTCAAACAGCGAGGCTGAAATGCTAGACGCCATACAAAATAAAGGTTATGATGCGCTCATAATAAACCCTGCTGCATATACGCATACGAGCATTGCCCTAAGGGATGCCATATCAGCAGTGGGCAAGCCTGCTGTTGAAGTGCATATCTCTAACATTCATAAACGGGAAGAGTTCAGAAGAAAATCCTATATTGCCGGCGTTGCGACAGGGCAGATAAGCGGATTTGGCGAAGACAGCTACCTCCTTGCCCTCAGGGCGGCAAAAAACATTCTTTCCAGATAACCCAAGGTGAACTCAAAGCTTGCCGCTATAAGGAAGTCTTTTAAGGGAATTGACGCCCTCCTTGTAACCGATATAAATAATGTCAGGTACCTTACCGGATTCGGAGGCTCTTCGGGATTTTTGTTAATCACGCGCAAAGAAAATCTTTTCCTTACGGACTTCAGATATAAAGAGCAGGCG
>Ga0172368_10004007_pt1 | contig 17372 bp, 15 predicted proteins | sample Lak11m_FD_114540 | JGI IMG/M metagenome (GOLD analysis project Ga0172368, IMG submission 114540) | Freshwater microbial communities from Kabuno Bay, South-Kivu, Congo - kab_022012_11m | ecosystem: Environmental > Aquatic > Freshwater > Lake | place: Democratic Republic of the Congo: South-Kivu...
GGGACGACAGGGGAGAGTGGACCCAGATAGAGGTTTATGCAATGGACAGAACTTATGGTGATTTCAGCCATAGTATATGTCCTGCGTGCCCCAAGAAGTTGTATCCCGACTCTTTCAAGGAAGAACAAAGCATGTGATAGAACTTCCTCGCCTCCGTTCATGTAGAGCAGAGCAGCTTCTGCCATGGCCTAGCGATCTGATCTTTAGATCAGTGTTGTGGGCAAGAATAGAGCCTGCTAGGAGGGTATTATGCAAACCCGATTGAGGGTACTGATTCTAATTTTTGTGGGCCTTTTCTTGATCTATGTCATGGGATGCGAAAAAGTTCCCAAGAAGCAGATTCGTATTTCCGAAGTGTCAGTATGTAATCCCATTGAAAAGGAAATTACGCAGTATTTGGAATACACAGGGAACACAACGGCTCTTGAGTATGTGGACATAAGGGCCAGAGTGGCTGGTTTTTTGGAAAAAATCTATTTTGAACCACATGCTCGAGTGAAGGCCGGCGAAATTTTATTTCTCATCGATCCTCGACAGTACAAGGCCAAGGCAGACGAGGCTAAAGCGAAATTAGAGGCGGCTAAGGCTCAGTACGAGCTTGCCAAAATAGAGGAAGAACTCTCGAGATCGCTAGAAGCAAAGGAGGCTGTGAGTTGGCTGAAGACGCAGCAGGCCATCGCGAAGAGCGGGGCATCCAAGGCTGATGTGGACTTGGCGCAAGCCGCCCTGGACACTGCGAATCTCAACGTTGAATACACAATAGTAACATCACCTATTAACGGTCGGGTAAGCAGAAACCTAGTGGATGTTGGAAATTTAGTGGGCGCCATGGAAAAGACGCTACTCACCACAGTGGTAAACGACGAGTCTGTGTATTGCTATTTCAATGTGAGTGAGATGGATCTTCTTGCCGCCAGAAGAGCTCATGCCGCGGTCGTTGGTTCCTCACCAAAGTCACATCACATTCCCGTGTATTTGGGATTGGCGGACGAGGAAGGGTACCCTCATGAGGGTTTTGTGGATTTCGTCGATACCAAATTGAACGAAGCAACGGGAACCATTCAAGTGCGCGCCTTGTGCCCCAATCCTGATGGATTTCTTCTTGCAGGCATGTTTGCGCGCGTGAGAGTGCCGCTGGATACCAAGAAGTCTTTGATCATCCCCGATGCAGCGGTGCAATTTGATCAAGGCGGCAGATATGTGTTCGTGGTCAACGCTGAGAATGTTGTTGAGTACAGGCGCATAAAAATTGCCCAGGATGTGGAAGGGATGAGGGTAGTACCACAGGGTCTCAAATCAACGGACCGTGTTGTGGTGGAGGGGAGCCAGCGCGTCCGTCACGGACTCAAAGTAAACCCCGAACCATGGTCAGATCCACAACAGGGTAACGGCAAGAATTCTGCGCCGACACAAGGATTGATGTGAGCGGAGGCGATGTATTATGGTCAGCCGTTTTTTTGTAGATAGGCCCGTTTTTGCCTCGGTGCTTTCGCTCATCATCATGTTAGCGGGCGGTGTGGCCATATTTTCCCTTCCTATTTCACAGTATCCTGAGATCACACCGCCGATGGTCCAGGTAACGGCGTCGTACCCGGGGGCCTCGCCGCAGGTGGTAGCCGACACCGTTGCAGCGACCATCGAACAGCAGGTCAACGGCGTTGAAAACATGATTTACATGTACAGCACGAGTGCGCGCGACGGCTCTTATACCCTCAAGATCACATTCGAACTAGGTACTGACAATGACACGGCAACAGTGCTGGTCCAGAACCGAGTGCAATGGGCAATGGCTCAGCTACCGCCCGAGGTTCAGCGGCAGGGAGTCAACACGAAAAAAGCATCTACTTCATTTGTGACTGTGCTGTGCCTTTACTCCCCGGACCAGTCTTACGATAATCTTTTCTTGACCAATTATGTGACGACGACCATAAAAGATCCTCTTAGCCGGCTACACGGAGTGGGTGACATAAGCCTTTTTCCGGCTAAAGATTACAGTATGCGGGTTTGGCTGGACCCCAACAGGCTTCAGCACAATAGTCTCACTACCAACGACGTTGTAAATGCTCTGAAGAATCAGAATGTTCAAGTAGCGGCGGGCCGGATCGGACAGGAACCCGCGCCTAGGGGCCAGGTCACGGACTTGCCTATAGATACCCTAGGTCGGCTGAGTGAAGTGAAACAATTTGAGGACGTCATCCTAAAGACCGGGGACAAGGGGAGCGTCGTCCAGGTGAAAGATGTTGCGCGAGTGGACCTTGGAGGAAAGAGTTACGACACAAGCTCGTACTTCAACGGCAATCCTTCGGCAACCATGGTTATCTACCAGACTCCAGGCTCAAATGCTCTTCAGGTAGCCGATGAAGTCCGAAGGAAGATGGAGGAACTTAAGAGAGATTTTCCAGCAGGAGTGGATTACAAGATTGTTTACGAGACCTCTGAATTTGTCAGGGCCTCCATTCGCGAAGTCGTTATCACCCTTATTGAAGCCTTCATATTGGTTTTCATCGTGGTGTGGATCTTCCTTGGGGATTGGCGGGCAACACTAGTACCCGCCACCACCATTCCGGTCACCATTATAGGGGCGTTTGCCCTGATGTATGGCATGGGCTTTTCAATCAACATGATCACGCTCTTCGGGCTCATCTTAGCGATAGGCATAGTGGTGGACGACGCCATTGTAGTCGTAGAAAACGTTGACCGCAATATGGCGCAGTACGGCCTCTCCGGAAGGGATGCGGCAATCAGGGCTATGCACGAAATAACCGGCGCGATAATTGGCATCACTCTTGTGCTCATGGCGGTATTCGTACCCGCCTCTTTTCTAGGAGGAATATCGGGTCAAATGTACCGACAATTCTCCTTAACCATAGCGGCGACCACACTGCTGAGCGCCATAAACGCCCTGACGCTCAAGCCTGTCCAATGCTCCCTTTGGCTTCGACCGCATAGAGGGCCGAAGAACATCTTTTTTAGAGGATTTGATGCGGCATTCGCGAGGGTAACTGATTACTATACACAGATAATTTCCTTTCTGGTCCGCCATGTCCCTGTGATGCTGGCAGTGTGGGCCCTGACTATCTCTCTCACTTACGTGGCTTTTACTAGAGTACCGAGCGGATTCTTGCCCCAAGAAGACGATGGTTTGATAATGTTGAATGCTCAGCTCCCGGATGGCGCTTCTCTTCAGAGGACAGACGCAGTAATGAAAAAAGTCATGGGCATAGTCATGAATACAGGAGGAGTAAGCAACTGCTCTGTCACTGCCGGAAGTTCCATATTCGATGGTATTGGCCCAACGCTGGCGCTGGGCTTCATGTCCTTAGAACCTTGGGATGAGAGGCTGAAGAAGGGACTGACCAAAGAATTGATCATGACGCATCTCATAGACAAATTCTCGCACGTCAAGGAAGCAGTGGTTTTCCCATTCTCGCGGCCGCCTATAAATGGCATCGGCCAAAGTGGTGGATTTGAGCTATGGTTGGAAGACCGTTCCGGTGTGGGGCTTTGGCGGCTCAATGAAGCTGCGCAGATAATGGTTCAGGAGGCCTATTCGGACCCTCATGTAAAAAATGTGCACATGACTTTCAGGGCCGGCTCTCCTTCCATATACGCTGATATAGACCGTGTGAAGGCCATGTCGCTGAAGGTTCCCCTTCAATCCGTTTTTGACACGCTCCAGGCCTATCTTGGATCCACCTATGTTAACGATTTCAACAGGTTCGGTCGTACATGGCATGTAACGGTTCAGGCAGAGGGCGAATTCCGAAGAAAACGCGATGACATCAAGAATCTGCAGGTAAGGAATATCAAGGATGAGATGATACCATTGGGTACGCTTGCGAAGCTCGACTACTCCCTTTCCCCAGTCAGGGTGGATCGATATAACATGTTTCCGGCAATCCGTTTACTTGGAGACAGCGTGCCTGGCGCTAGCTCTGGCCAGGCCCTATCTGCAATGGAACATATTGCGGAGGAAACGCTCCCAACTGGAACGAACTACGAGTGGACGGGCATGGCGTATCAGGAAAAGACTGTCAGCGGCCAGATATTTATGGTCTTTGCTTTGGCTGTTCTGGTGGTGATGATGATACTTGCGGCGCAATATGAAAGTTGGACTGACCCCATTGCGGTGGTTGCGGTCGTGCCGTTAGCAGTGCTGGGAGCCATCATAGGGCTCACGATCCGGGGGATGGACAACAATCTATATACCCAAGTAGGTCTGGTTCTCTTGGTGGGGCTGTCGGCCAAGAATGCCATTCTTGTGGTTGAATTTGCCAGGCAAAGGCAGGCAGAAGGCATGCCAGTCCTACAGGCGGCAGTGGAGGGCGCCAAGCTGAGATTCAGGGCGATTATCATGACATCCTTGGCGTTTATCGTTGGCGTGCTACCATTGGTGTTTGCCGACGGCGCTGGCGCAGCCAGCCGAAAAGCTGTGGGTACGGCCGTGTGCGCTGGGATGCTGGGAGTGACCATGCTCGGAGTGTTTTTTACTCCGGTCATGTACGTATTCATGCAAAGATTCAAGAAAGACGCCACAGCGGGACCTGGTGTTAACGCCGTTGACTCCCCGGCGTCCATTGATGTCCGATCAAACTAGAGCCTGGAGAAGTTCTATTATAGTGTTTCAATAAATTTCTGTCGGAATCAAAGACTGTCATAGTGTTGTCTTCCATGACCTGTCGGGGCACTTTGAATATGATGACGCTTTATGGAATTAGCGCTTAAGGCCATACCTTGTCATGCCCGAGGTGATCGGTCATCCAGGATTCCTGTATTCCCGTTTTCATAGGAATAATAGGAGGACTAATTAATGGAATTCGCGTTTACTTTCTAGAATCCCTATAGTGGTTTAGTTGATTGTGTTTAGCAGTGCAAGGCGGAATTGTGGGGGTATTTTTTTATTGCATTGGGGAGTGAGGATGGGCTATTGTCTCATCTATAACTCCATTGGATTCATATATGACACCAAGAAACAAGGCCGCCGTACCAGCACTCGAGAGGGGCATCGATGTCGTAGAACTCCTCGCATCCTCCGATCGGCCCATGTCTTTCTCAGAAATCCTGACCAGCCTCGGCATTCCCAGGGCATCTTTGGTCAGGATACTCGAGACGCTACTCTACCGCGGCCTCATCGACAAGATGGAAGCTAATGGCCATTACCGTGTGGGGATGAAGCTGCTCTACATAGGCCACAGACTCAAAGACAAGATAAACCTGAGATCAGTTGCGTGGTCGCTCATGCAGCGGCTTTCAGATCAGACATGTGAGACCGTGGAACTGGCGGTGCTGGACAACGGACAGTTGCTGCTTATCGAGCAGATCGAGGGCTCTGGCGATGTCAGGATCTCGTCGCGGATTGGAGGAGCTTACCCTTATCTGCATGCGGTATCAGTAGGAAAACTTTATCTCGCCCACATGGAGCCGGACAAGCGGAAACGAGTGCTGGATAAGATCGGCCTACCGGCCGCCACGTCTTGGACTATCACAGATCGCGAGGTCTTGGAGAGAGAGCTTGGTGAAATTCTGACTAGGGGCTATGCCACAGAAGATCAGGAGCTCAGGACTGGGGTCCGACGAGTGGCGGCGCCGGTTTACGATCCTTTTGGTCATGTTGCCGGCGGTTTGAGTGTCGCCGCGCCCGTATTTCGAATGTCAGCGACAGATTTTCCGAAGTATGGCGACATGGTAAAATTTATTGCGGCGGAGATCTCGAAAGGCATAGGCGGACGCACGCCTGATAGCATCTCAGTTACTGCTCTAAAACCATCTGACAGGAGTTTATGAGAGGAGAACGACATGAAGGTAATCCAGGAAGCGCTAGGACAAGGCAGGAATGCATTGTCCGAATACGAATCGAAAAAGCTTCTGTACGCATACGACATACCAGTTACGAGGGAAATTCTAGTTTCCGATGAAAGCGAGCTTATCGAGGCATGCAACGAGATCGGGTACCCTCTGGTTCTCAAGGCGTGCTCTCCCCAGATAGCTCACAAGAGTGAGCGCGGATTGATCCACACCGATGTCCGAACACACGAAGAGGCTTTGTCAGCGTTTAGGGATATATCCATGAAGATAGGGGGGGTCCCCGGCGGAATCCTCGTCCAAGAGATGGTGGAGGGCAAGCGTGAATTGGTAGCTGGCATGACTAGAGACCCCCAGTTCGGTCCCTGTGTGATGTTTGGACTCGGAGGCATTTTCACTGAGATTCTGAATGACGTGACGTTTAGGATAGCACCTTTAACGCGATCCGATGCGCGCCTCATGATCCGAGATATCCGCGGGGCCAAGATACTCGATGCGGTACGGGGCATGGAGCCGGCGGATGAAGAGCTGCTTGCGGACATACTGATCAATCTTGGACGCATCGGCATGGAAAACGACGCCGTCAAAGAGGTGGACATAAATCCTTTGATTCTCGTCGGCGGCCGTCCAGTTGCCGTGGACAGCCTAGTTGTACTTGACGTCGCTGACTGAGACGATCATGGTGCCAGTGATTAACGGCGCCAGCCAACAAAGCCTTTCTCGTGGTAGAGGGAAAAATGACAGTGGTAGATCATTTCCTCGACGGGTTTTTTCGACCCACGTCGGTGGCAATAGTTGGAGCTACAGACAACCTGTTCAAGATTAACTATCGACTCCTCCAGAATCTCATTGACATGGGATACAAGGGAAAAATTTTTCCTGTAAATCCAAGTAGTCAGGAAATAAGCGGTATCAAGACATACGCTCGGCTGAAGGACATAGGGGAGTCCATTGATCTCGTTGTCTCCGCCGTGCCCTCAGGGAAGACCCTTGGCGTGGTAAGAGAATGTGTAGAGGTCGGGATAAAGCGCTTGGTGATTGTAACTGGCGGCTTTTCCGAGGGTGGTGAGGCGGGGCACAGGCTCCACGAGGAGATAGCATCACTGGTTAAGGACGCAGGCATAAGGACGCTAGGACCGAACACGTTGAGTCCCGTGAATACCGCCAACAAACTGATAATTAGTTTTCATCATGTCAGAGCCATGAATCCAGGTGGGCGCCTGTCCCTTGTCTTTCAATCCGGCTTCTATGAGCCCCGGTTAAATTGGCTTTTTTCAGATCTCGGGATCAACAAAATCCTCGACACCGGCAACAAGATGGACATCAATGAGGTCGATGCCCTCGAATATTTTCGCATTGACCCGGATACCGAAGTCATTGCGATGCATTTAGAGAGCATACGGGGGGATGCCAGGGAGTTTTATAATCTGGTTCGGCAGGTCTCCCAGGAGAAACCGTTGATCATCCTCAAATCTGGCCGCACCCGTGCAGGTTCGCTGGCCGCGATGTCCCATACAGGGGCTATGGCGAGGGAGAACGACAAACTGTTTGAGGGCATACTTAGACAGACGGCCGCGATTAGGGTTTACAACTGGCAGGAGTTTTTTGACTTAGCCAAAGCCTTTTCGTACCTCGACCCACCCAAGGGAGACGGGATGGCTGTAATTACCATGTCCGGCGGCGAAGGGGTAATGGCCACCGATGCCTGCGAATTGAATGCTTTAAGGTTATCGAGATTCTCTGATGCAACATATACAAGGCTGCGCGAGATTTTTCCACCTTGGGAGATGCCGGTGAATCCCTTAGACGGCGGAGTGTGCATGCAGTTCCACGTGACCAACCCGTTTCACCTCCTCGAAACTCTGCGGGCCATCCCTCAAGACGACGACGTTGGCGGCGTAGTCATGCAGATGCCCCCTAAATTTTTCAGTATAGGACGCGAATCAGCCGTGGTGAAAACCATTGTAGAGGCTATGACACACGGAATTGTCGCCCTGAAAAATAGCGGCAAGCCCTTTGCTTTGTGGCGCGCCTCTTTGGACACTGAGCAAGAGGAATGGATTCATCAGATACAGGCGGAAGGGGTGCCGGTCTTTGATTCCGCCGAGAGGGCGATAAGGGCTTTCGCTGCTATGAAGACTCGAGCAGATCGGCGCCAAGGCTTGAATGGTATCGAGGTTTGAGAACCCATCCGACAGACCGCAAACCTTGTAGGGACAGACCGGAAAGCGTCTTGTCGGAGGAACGTCACTCCTCGGAGTCCTCTAGTGGCTGCCAAAAGAATCGCTCAATGCGAAGATCTAACTTCGTTTCCAAAAGGAGTTTTGCATCTCACGCCCGCCGCGAAAAGCTCTTTTTGAGAATCATCTGCTCAAACACATAATAATTTTCTCCAAGGAAAAGGACGTCATTCCGTTTTTACACACGCCTTGAGTATGGCATTTTTGCGGACAAACAATGGGAACATGGCTGCATCGAGGGGATCGGTGGAGAGTCGAGACAAGTCTGCAAGCCAGGAGTTAAGAGATTCGGCCGCGTCCGCAGGGGCACTCTTTGTTAACTCCCGGAATTGTGCTCGCAGGGTTCTGAGCTTCTGCCTCTGTTCGTCTCCTTTGTAATTTCGCACTACAGCCTCGCACCGTTGGACCAACTGCACTATGGCGTCACAAGGGGTGGAGGATTTCTCTTCCACTGCTGGTTGCATTTTTTGTGAGGAAACGGGCGGTCCTTTTCGTGGTCCCACTGCGGAGGCTACCGTTGTCGGCTTACCCCGCTCTGCAAGCTCCTTTTTTAGCTCGATATTTTCGATTACCAATTTTTCATGTTCGGCCTTCAATTTTTCAAGAGTGCTTCTCAGGGCTTGAGTATCATTTAGCATGGCCGAATTGAGTTGCCGCACCTTGTCGGTATGCACGCTTAGATCAGCCAATTCTTTTTTTGTAAGGGCCAGCTCTTGTTTCAATCTAGCGTTTTCTGTTTGCAGCTTTTTGACTTCATCAGAGAGGTATTGCTTTGTAGCGTCAAGTTCTGCGATTCGAACTTGGGGAGACGTCTGTTTGTCTCCGCTATAACATCCTGCGACAGTCGCTACTATGATCAGCGCCGCGGTGCAGAGACATCTCCTGCTCCGCCCTGGCTCCAGAATCCTTACCATAAACTCAGTAACACAGCTTATCACTCGGAAGGCGTTGTTCATCCAAGACAGGAGGGCGCCGATTCGTAGAACCCTTGCTCGCCGCGGCCTGATTGTCTTTAACATAGACATCACCGGTAAACACACCTGAAACGTCGGGTTTGGACGAGAAACACGAACTGAGCGAGTTGCTTTATCAAGGCTTCTCCTAAGATCCATGATCCACATGGGAGTGACTGCCGTGGGCCTCTTTTTCTCGATGGACCTGTTTCAGTTTATCTGTCAAAATGGGCAAAAAATCAACTAAATCTGCCACAATAGCTACGTCCGCATGGTTAAATATGGCTGCATGCGGGTCGTTGTTTATAGCCACCACAAGATCTGATTCCCGCATTCCCACAACGTGTTGAAATGCGCCGGAAATGCCGCAGGCGATGTAGAGGTTGGGTCTAACAGTATTTCCTGTAAGGCCGATTTGCCTCGTGTAGTCCAGCCAGCCTGCATCGCACAGAGGTCTTGAGCCCCCTACGACGCTTCCGGGAATAGCGCCAGCCAGTTCCCCAAGGAGTTTTAGATTCTCTTTCCTGCCAAGGCCTCTCCCCCCTGCAACTACGGCTTTTGCCTGCTGCAAGGCCGTGTCGCCGCCTGCAACACTATGGAGTCCCATAAAACGCATTTTCGAGGGCCGTAATTGAACTTCGGTCAACTGAATTGCTGCGTTCGTGGCTCCTTCTCTCTGGGACGAAGGAAACGCCCCGGGTTGTACGCTGATGACCCAGCGGTGCGCCTCCGGTTTTACACGCGCAGAGATTTTCCCGCCAAACAGAGGTCTGTGGAACGCGATTTGTTCAGATTCATAGTCAATAAAGCTCACACCGGCGACACAGCTAGCGCCGAGTCTAACAGCCAACGCAGGGCCAAGCTCCATTCCGTTGGGCGTGTGTCCCAGTATGATCCCAGTAACTGGCATTCGTCGTAGGACGGTCTCAAGGGCATCGAGCCATACGTCGCACTGATAATATTGCACCCCGCGTACAAGGACACCGGTTGTTTGGATTCCCCATGTGGAAGCAAGGAGTTCTGCAGGGCCTTGGATGTCGTTTCCTATGATGATGCCATGTAGCGTAGCGTTTATAAATCCTGCCGCTTGTCGCGCACATTCCATTTGATCCCTGGTGATGTCTGCAATGCGACCGGCAATATGTTCGACGACAATTGCTATCACTTCCATCTTGCAGCCATGCTTTCTGAGAGGAGAAGTCTCATTATGTTATAGTAGTTCTCTAGATTGCTGTTGGAATCAAAGACAGTATTTTCTAGATCTACCGTGGCCGTTCAGGACGCCTTGAAGATGTTGCTGCTTTATGGAATTAGCGCTTCAGGCCACGCCTTGTCGTGCCCGAGGTGATCGGGCAGACGGCATTCCTGTCGTTCCCATTTTCACGGGAATGACAGACGGCATCATCCAGACAGTTCGCGATTGCCTTCGAGAACAGGTATATGCACTAGGACTGCTGATTCAGATTAGTCCTTTGCTTCTGAGAATGTCAATTAGTTGGTCTGCCTGGTTGCCGATATCGCCACGCAAAACTAATGCATTTCGACCTTTGGGGGGGGTATGGTACGATACCTTGTACTTGAAGCTCTCTGGCGAAAGGTCAGGGTCAAACGTGTAGCATTCGGGCAGCTTTTTCTTGGCCCTAAGCATGTTAGAGAGAGACGGATAACGCGGGGTTTGCCGCGAGCTCAGGATAGTGACCACTGCAGGCAGATCCATTTCTAGGCGGCATCTAATGCCGCTTTGGAGTTCTCGCTCGACAACTATGGTCTCATCTCCGGTTGCGTCTATGGCAACAACACATGATGCACAAGGCAGACCCATTAATTCGGCTAACATTGGACCGACCTGCCCTTGCATGAGGTCATCTGAAGACGCTCCCAATATGTATAGTGAGTAGGTATGGGTTCTGGCCCAAGATGCGATGGCCGATGCAGCAACGAGAGGATGATCAATAAGAGACGGAGTTCGCGTGTTTCCGAGTATCGCCTTTTCAGCTCCCATACCCAGGGCTCGACGAAGCACGTGGAGCGACCTTTCTTGGAGACCTATGGTGAGGGCGTGAACAGCGGCGTCGAGATAACGATCCTTTATGGTTAAGGCCTCCTCTAATGCTTGTTCATCCAAGGTGCTCATCACATAAGGGGCTGATGAGAGGATTCGGAGAGACGAATGATCGTCGGAGATTTCGATTGCCGCCGACGGATCGGGGACCGCTTTTAAGCATACCAGGATGTTCATGTCATGGTGCAGCCATTCTTATCGATCTACGAAAGAGGTATTCCGTCGAAAACAGCCTTTCCTTGAGAGTTATAATTTTTCTACAAAGTTCTGTCTAAGTGAAGCATGTTTTTATGTTTTCGTCTATCTTGTCAATGACCCGCCGGAGGGACAGAATGAAGGGGTCCATAGCCGTACTCGAAACTTATCACGAGATTGCTTCGCTTGGCTCGCAATGACCCCACGGTGGCGTTCCAGTTATTGCCGGCAAACTCGTCAATCTCATCAGGATCGTTTTGCAACGGATGTGGCAGCGTGTTCCTGGTAGTTGTTGCCGTGCACTGGCTCCAATAGTCAAAGAGCCTAGATCGTGCTATCTTGTTGACCTCAGGTTGCCGCGCTGCGTTAACTCGTCTAGGATAATATGACGCTATTATCAGCGCTGTCATGTGAAAAAAATGGGAGACCTTCGGTTAGGATTCTGTAAATTAACTGTTCATCAATGAGACACGGCATTTTCCAGTCAGCGAAATCGGATGTTGTTATATGAGCGTCTTGTACGTTATTCGGCATGGTCAAGCGTCCTTCGGAAACGAAAAGTACGACCAATTATCAGAACTCGGGAAGATCCAGTCCCGTTTTTTGGGATGCTTTCTCCGGCAATGCAAAATTGAATTTGACCTATTCTTTTCTGGTCCTAAGGAACGACAGATTCAGACCGCCCTAGCGGTCATGGGACAAATATTCACAGATGGAGCTCCCGAGCCAATAGTGCTGAACGAACTAAGCGAGTACGATGCTGCCGGGATCATCAAGAGCTATTTCGAGGTGGGGGGACACTCCGGAGACCAAGCAGTAGAAAAGATAAAGGAAACGCTTAAGGATCCTAATTACTTTTTTGAAATTTTCAAAAGGGCTGTTCGTATGTGGTTTTCCGGGGACCTTTGCGGGAAAGGTTTGGAGTCTCGATCTGAATTCCGAGCGCGGGTTGTACAAGGGCTTTCTCGCATAGGGGACGAAGGTGGCAAGAATACAAGGATTGCTGTATTCACCTCGGGAGGCGCCATAGCCGCAATCATGCAGGAATCGACGGGCATCCTGGATGAAATGGCCTTTGACCTTGCGTGGGACATACGAAACGCCTCTATTTCTGTATTTGAGCATCGGCATGGTAGGTTCAAGCTCATGTCTTTCAATTCTGTTGCGCATTTTGAAGTTGAGGGCGATCCTCGGCTTGTCACATACCGTTAACCCCGGGACAACGAAGGGAGTGTATTTTGGATTTTTCAATTTCAGAGAAGATGGAGACCATCCTGGAGATGGTACGAGAATTTGTGGTCAAGGAAGTGATTCCTCTTGAAAGGATCTTTCTTAGATCATCCTTCCGAAGTCTTTTGCCGCAATTGGAAGAAAAGAGACAAATGGTGCGCCAGATGGAGCTTTGGGCGCCGCCGCACCCGAGGGAATATGGGGGTATGGGGCTGGATCTGGTCGAGTTTGCCCTGGTTTCAGAAGAGCTAGGGCGTTCACCTCTGGGTCATTACATTTTTGGCTGTCAGGCGCCTGACGCTGGCAACATCGAAATTCTGCACTTATATGGTACAGATGGGCAGAAGAAAAAGTATCTTGAGCCGCTTGTGCGCGGGGATATCAGAAGCTGCTTTTCGATGACGGAAGTCGAGATGCCAGGTTCGAATCCGGTGATGTTAGAGGCTACGGCGGTCAGAGACGGAGACTCCTATATTATCAATGGGCAGAAGTGGTACACCACGGCTGCTGATGGAGCGGCCTTTGCCATCGTTATGGCGGTAACAAACCCCGATGCCCCTCCCCATTTGAGGGCAAGCATGCTGATTGTGCCCACGGATACTCCGGGCTTCAACCTTGTAAGAAATATATCAATTATGGGGCATGAGGGAGACGATTGGCACAGCCATGCCGAGATCCTTTATCAATCGTGTAGAGTTCCGGCAGAGAACCTGTTAGGCCCGGAAGGCCACGGTTTCGTGATAGCACAAGAGCGTCTGGGGCCAGGACGAATACATCATTGTATGAGATGGATAGGCGAATGCAATCGGGCATTTGAGTTAATGTGCCGACGAGCAAACAATCGCTCCATCGCGCCTGGCAAGAACCTTGCGTCGAGGCAAATAGTTCAAACATGGGTGGCGGAATGCAGCGCTGAGATTCAAGCAGCAAGGCTGATGGTGCTTCATGCAGCATGGAAGATGAACACACATGGTACCAAAGCGGCTCGGGAGGAGATTTCCCTCATAAAGTTTTACGTGGCGAAGGTGCTGCAAAAAGTCGTGGATTTGGCCTTGCAGGTCCATGGAGGACTGGGTATGAGCGACGACACCATTCTTTCTTTCCTCTATAGATTCGAGCGAGCAGCTCGGATCTACGACGGAGTAGATGAAGTTCACAAGGTGTCAGTGGCCAAGAGAATATTGCGGCGATACGCCTAGGGCTGTGCAGACGCATCGCGTAGCACGTGCGTAGTTGCACAACATGACATTAGGTGGAGAAGCAGGCCATGAATATACTGGACAAAGCTACGGCGCCACGAAGCGGCGAATCTCTTGACGCCGAGAAGATAGCTGACTTTCTGAGGCAGACCTTGGGGAGGTTAGACGCCCCTATATCAATAAAACAGTTTCCAAGCGGTTTTTCAAATTTGACGTACCTTATCAGTGGCGGAGACCAGGAACTTGTTCTTCGGCGCCCTCCTTTTGGCCGGAAGGCCAAAACTGCTCATGACATGCAGCGGGAATACAGGATTCTCACCGCGATCCGGCCGGAGTTTCCATACTGCCCAAAACCCCTACTTTATTGCGACGACGAGTCTGTAATAGGAGCGCCCTTCTACGTTATGGAACGCATTCGAGGCATTATTTTGCGTAAAGATTTGCCGCAGGGACTTTATTACAGCCCTGAACAAATGAGAGGGCTCTGCGAGAATGTTATCGGCGTGCACGTAGAGTTGCACTCGCTAGATTATAGGAGGATGGGATTAGACGGTTTTGGCAAACCCGAGGGGTATGTCAACCGACAGGTCGAAAGCTGGATAGAGCGATATGAAGGCGCTCGCACGCCCGATGCTCCGGAATTCGATCAGACAATCCTCTGGTTAAGAGACAACATACCCAAAACGAACGGACAGCCCGCGCTCATCCACAATGATTTCAAATTGGACAATATCGTTTTGGACGAGAAAGACCCTTTGGAGATCATTGGAGTGCTAGATTGGGAAATGGCCACCATAGGGGAACCCCTTATGGACCTGGGCAACTCTCTGGCCTACTGGGTAGAAGCCGACGATCCTCCTGAGATGGAGCTTGTCCGCCTCATGCCCACAAATCTGCCTGGAGCCCTCACTCGGCGTGACCTGATCGAACGCTATGCCTCTCTTACCGGCCGATCGGTAGAACATCTTGATTTTTATCTATGCTTCGGATATTTCCGCCTCGCAGTCATAGCCCAGCAGATTTATTATCGTTACTTTCATGGCCAAACGACGGATGAGCGCTTTAAGATGCTGGTTCATGGGGTAAGGGTCTTGGAAAAGGCTGCTAATCGTGTGATTCGCGGCGGCCTTAGCCGATGTTAATCGGTCGGGGGAACCTACTGCCCAATATTGACGACAGGATTGCGCTGTCTTCGCGGCCAAGGCGTGAAGTAACACTTGTCTCGACAGGCCACGTACTCTACTATGAATGCTGAGCGAATCCATAGCTATTCCCAAGGATAGATAATTGCTTGCCCGAGTTAATACAGCGGCGCTTATAGGGATCGATGCCTACCCCATAGAAGTGGAGGTAGATGTTTACACAGGCTTGCCCTCCATTGCCGTGGTAGGCCTTCCGGACAACGCGGTAAGAGAGAGCATTGCAAGGGTGAAGTCAGCTATAGTCAACACCGGCTACCCCTTTCCGCCGAGGAGAATCACCGTAAATCTCGCGCCCGCAGCTCTGAAAAAGGAGGGTTCGGGGTTTGATCTCCCCATAGCAATAGGAATTCTCGCTGCGCTGGAAATGCTGCCGGCTGAGGTTTTGAAGGATTACTTGCTGGTCGGCGAGTTATCGCTAGACGGTCGAATAAAGGCAGTCAGAGGCGCCTTGTCGGTAGGCCTCCGCGCTAGGGACGACGGATTCAAAGGGGTTATAATGCCGGAGGCCAACGCCCATGAAGCTGCAATTGTCGAAAACGTCAAAGTACTTGGCGTTCCAAACTTGTTGACCGCAGCAAGTTTTCTTATGGGGCGCACAGAACTAGAGCCTGCTCAGCCGATTCATTCGAGCGATGGCCGCTTTGGGAAATACAATGTTGATTTCCGTGAGATAAAAGGCCAAGAATACGCCAAACGAGCTGTCCAGGTGGCAGCAGCCGGAGGTCATAACATCCTAATGATTGGGCCTCCCGGTTCTGGAAAGACGATGATCTCCCAAAGGATTCCTTCCATTCTCCCTGAACCGGTTTTCGAAGAGGCATTGGAGACCACTAGGATTTATTCCGCTGCTGGCCTAATGAGGAGACACGGTTCTGTGATGGGTGTGAGGCCTTTTCGCTCGCCACATCACACGGTATCTGACGCGGGGTTGATCGGCGGCGGAGCGATTCCAAAGCCGGGAGAGGTTTCCCTCGCTCACAACGGCGTACTTTTTCTGGATGAGCTGCCGGAATTTCACAAGAACGTGCTCGAGGTATTGCGGCAGCCATTAGAAGACGGGGAGGTAACCATATCCAGGGCCCAAATTGCCATCACATTCCCAGCCCGCTTCATGCTCGTTGCAGCCATGAACCCCTGCCCGTGCGGATATCGCGGAGATCCTACTCATGAGTGTACATGCACTCGGCAGACGGTGGAAAGATACTGGAGCAAGATCTCGGGGCCGCTTTTGGACCGGATTGACATACATATCGAAGTGCCGGCGGTGAAGTGGCGCGATCTCACAGCTATACCTGACGGCCCCTCATCTACTGAAATACGGGAGAGGGTCAACGAGGCCCGTAAGATTCAGCTCGCTCGCTTCAAAGGTACGGGCATCTATTCCAACTCGCAGATGGGCGCCAGCTTCATCAAGAAACACTGCCGTTTGGGGACTGAATCTCTAGGTTTTTTGGAAAAGGCAGTGGCAAAACTCGGCCTATCGGCCCGCGCCTACCACAGGGTCCTAAAGATAGCTCGGACTGTTGCAGACTTGGAAGGCGTTGATGATATCCATCCTGGCCATGTAGCCGAAGCCGTCCAGTACCGTTCCTTGGACAGAAAATACGCAAGGTGCGAATAAGGGGCGCTGTGACGCCCAGTAACTTCCCAAAGAATCGTTAGGCGCGAGAACGTCGAGCACGGGGCATTTCATGAACCGAGACTGCCGCGTCGGCTTGCGCCGCCTGGCAATGACAAAACAGCCTCGTATCATTACGAGCCCTCCTCCTGTCATTGCGAGCGAAGCCAAGCAATCTCGTTGGGGATGCTCCCAACCTAGGGGCTCGATTGGATTCTGGGCATGTGCCGTAGAATGAGGGACCTTTGGGGCCGCTACCCCCCCCTCGTGGAAAGGAAAGGCACGCGTTAACCGCGCTCTCAGCTACAACTCAATCCGCAATCCATGACCATCCACTCCCCTTCCCGTGAAAACGACACCACGGCTCAGGCATGCAATCAATAACCCAAAACAAAAACGCCTCTGCCCACCCTCCCCCCCCTATTAAAACAACAACCACGCGTCAGATTCATTATACATTCACGATTATTACCAAACACCCCTCCTCCCCTCCTCATCCAACCACTCAAAAAAAACAACCCCAAATACAATTAAAAAAACCGCACCCTCAATATTATAAACTAAAATCATTGCCCTTAACCCAATTACCTAACACTATTCCATTGATAATACTAAACCACAAATGCTATCCTCCCACTATCCGTCCACCAACAACCTTTACTTGCCCACCTAAACATCATCAAGGAGGACTACCTCATGAAACCCCCTCTCCCATTATTAGCCCTCTCTCTCGCCTGCATACTCCTAACCCACTCCTACTCTTGCGCACAATCTAATAAAGACGCCTGGGGCCTATACAATGAAGCTCATCAACTCTACAACAAAGCCACCTCTATAAACGACTCTCAATCAGCCCTTAATAAATTCCAAC
>Ga0172368_10004012_pt1 | contig 17361 bp, 20 predicted proteins | sample Lak11m_FD_114540 | JGI IMG/M metagenome (GOLD analysis project Ga0172368, IMG submission 114540) | Freshwater microbial communities from Kabuno Bay, South-Kivu, Congo - kab_022012_11m | ecosystem: Environmental > Aquatic > Freshwater > Lake | place: Democratic Republic of the Congo: South-Kivu...
AGGCTGCGATTGATCCCTTGCTAAAGTAATCGACTTGAAAAACGAAAAGGTCGCCTCACTCCGTGGCGGCCTTTTTTGTTGTTCTCTGAGTGTGTTGCTCAAACGATGTATTAATTCAGCCGGATCATTGAACCAGGTTCTTATTTAATGATCCTGCTCAGTCCATAAACAATGATTGGGGCGATAGCCAGGGCAGGTAGAAAATTACCAACCCTGATCTTTTTAATTTCCAACAAACTGCTGATCCCAATGCCCATCAGCAACACTCCGCCCGTGGCGGTCATTTCATTCATCATGCTGGTAGTGACGATCGCGTTTAACTGTGCTGCCAGCAGGCTGATTGTTCCCTGGTAAATGAACACCGGCAGCGCCGAGAAGGCTACACCAATCCCCAGGGTGGAAGCAAATGCCACCGACAAAAATCCATCCAGGACCGACTTGATCGAAAGGGTCAGATAATCGCCTCTCAATCCATCACTGATCGAGCCGAGAACTGCCATGGGGCCGGTGCAATACAATACGGATGATGTTAGAAAACCGCGCACGAAACGGCTCGAGCTTCCTTCAGAATTACCGGAAAATCGTTTTTCAAGCCACATCCCCAGTGTCTGCAAACCGTCTTCCACCCCCCACCATTCTCCCAGGATTGCGCCGGTGATAAGCGCCCCCAGCACGACCAACGCATTTTCTGTTTTCAGGAACATTTGCATGCCAACGGCGGTTGTAAACAAACCCATCCCGGCGACAACAGTGTTTTTAAGATTTTGAGAAAGCCGTGAGCCGAACAGGATCCCTACCCCACTTCCGAGCAGGATCGCGAAGAAATTGATAAAATTCCCGGTCATTTACTCTTTGCCATTCTGGTGGATTGCCCGGCTTGAAGATTTTCCAATAATTCAAGCGCAAAACATAGCGAAGACAGGCGGTTAAGATATGCTAGTAAGGCTAGGTTTTCCAATCCGCCGGAATGATACAGCTCCACCACTCGTCGTTCGGCGCGGCGGACAATGGTACGTGCCAGTCCCATCGCAGCGCTGGAAGGTACCTCGCCTGGAAGAATGAACTCCCGCGGGATTTGCACTTCGGCTGTTATGGCATCTGTTTGTTTTTCCACCCATAAAACACGATCTTCGTTGATGGATCGAAATTTTGCGGCGTTTTCTGGTGTGGCCCCCACCTCGGCCATTAATTTATACAGGTCGCGCTGGATTTCGACGATCAAGGGCGCAATTCGAGGGGTGTTTGCACTTGCGCGCGCCAGACCCAGGGCAGCGGTGGCTTCATCCAGGGCGCCCAATGCTTCGATGCGCAGGTCAAATTTGGGGACGCGGCCTTCACCAAGCAGGCCGGTATTGCCTTCATCGCCGGTTTGTGTATAAAAAGGGGACATGCGCATTATTATACCCGAGGCGCCCGGTACCCCGATCGTAATTCTCATTGCCAAGTAGCGTATAATAAAATTGGAATTGAAGAATATTTTATCGAACCAGATTACGATGGCATCTCCCATATTATTCCCCATCCCGGAATTTTCCCAACCAGGCTTATCCATCTAGGGTACATCGTGAAAACCAAATATCATCGTGAAATTATGGAAAAAGCATTGGGCTCCCATTTTGATTCCACTGCCCTCCAAAATATTATTGCTGCCAACCTGGCACAGGATGCTGTTCGTTACCAGTTTGGGCATGACCATTATCATTATGATAACAATTCATTTGCTGCCGGGGATGCTTATGTCAATGAATTGCGCGGCGTGGTTTTCGCTTCATTGGATCATGGCGACGGGTGCCAAGCCCAGGATAATTTTGGTCGTTTGACCCATACTGTTCAGGATTTGTATGCCCACAGCAATTATGTTTCATTGTGGCGGCAATTGAACCCCGGCGCTCCTGCCAGTGAAATTGATCCGCTGGTTGCCGGAATATTGAGTGATCCACGCCTCAGATCAGGGCGGCTTTATTATCCTCTCGAGATATTATCGTTCTTTTCATTCTCAAAACCATTCGTACTCCCGCTTTTGCCACGGGATTCTCATGCCTGGATGAACCTTGACGATCCTTCTCGACAAAACTTTGATTTTGCCTTTGAGGTCGCTGTCAAACGCTCAATTCTGGAATATTCATACATCATTGATAAACTTTCCCCACAGCAGGCAGGCATATTTACAGGAAATAACATAAATTAATACTCACCTGGATCATCGGGAACATGTTGGATTAATTCGCAGTTCATCCCGTTACAGGCAGCCTCGAACCAAAATTCAAATTCTAAAAAGGTTATAATCATCGTATGGATAAGAAAACAGAATTAAACAATGCTGTAATAGAATCAATGAAATCCGGGAATGAAGTCCGTAAGCGTACCGTGCGCATGGTTCTCGCTGCCATCAAACAGGTTGAAGTGGATCGCAGGATCAGCCTGGATGATGCTGGGGTAATCTCCATCCTACAAAAGGAGATCAAGCTGCGAAAAGAAGCCCTGGAAGAGGCCAGAAGTGCCAACCGGGATGATCTTGCTGTGGAAGCCCAGGCTGAGATTGAAGTGTTGAATGTTTTCCTTCCCGAAGGGCTTGGCTTGGATGAGCTTCGCGCCCTTGTTAAGACCGCCATGATTGAAACTGGTGCTGCGGCTCCAGCGGATATGGGTAAAGTAATGAAAGTATTACTGCCCAGGATTGCCGGTCGCGCCCCCGGAGACCAGGTCAGCGCCATGGTGCGTGAGCTCTTGCAGAAATAACCTGTGAATACAGAATCCACTCATTGGTGGCAACAAATTCACCGCCATGATCTGCTTGCCTTGATCTTGCTCGGTCTGACAAGCGTGGCGGCATATATTGCGCTTGTTGTTCCGCTTTCTTTGCGTTCTTCCAGCCTGCCATTATCTGCCGGTCAGGTGGCGCCTCAGGATTTACAGGCTCCCAATAACGTGGAATATATCAGCGAAGTGCGCACCATTCAGGCACGCGATGCCGCTGAACGTGCTGTTTCCCCGGTGTATACAGCGCCTGACCAGAGTATTGCGCGCCGGCAAATTTCACGACTGCGAACAGTGCTGGAGACGATTGCTGCCGTACGGGCTGATAACAGCACAACTTTTGCGCAAAGACATTCCGAGTTGACTACCTTACCGGATATCAACCTTGATTCGAAATTAATAGATCAAATCCTCTCTCTTTCAGATTCGCGCTGGTCGGCTGTTCAACAGGATGCGTTACGAGTGCTGGAGCAGATCGTGCGCTCATCTGTGCGTGAAGATAATATTGCCGCCATCCAATCTGGTGTTCCAGCCGTTGTCAGTTTTGTTTTGAATGACGACCAATCATCCATCGTGGTCGGCTTGGTTTCGCCATTTATTGTTCCCAATAGTTTCTTTAGTCCTGAATTGACTGCCACCGCCCGGCTGCAAGCGCGCCAATCCGTGGAACCGGTCACTCAAACTTATCTCGCCGGCGAAACTGTTGTCCAACGCGGCAAGGTCCTTACAATCGCGAATATAGAAGCTCTCGAAACACTCGGCCTTGTCCGTCCAAGCAATCCTATTCTTGAATACCTTGGAACCGCGGCAATTGTCTGTGTGATGATGGCTTTTATCGGCATTTATTTTCACCGGCGAAGGCCAAGTTATTATAATAATGGCCGCAGCCTGGTGTTGATTGCTGTTCTATTTATTGTGTTTTTGATAGCTGCTCGGCTTATTATCCCGAACCGTGCGCTTTTACCATATGTTTTTCCATTGCCGGCTTTTGGCTTGCTGATCGCCACCCTGTTCGGTCCTGGCGGGGCATTGATCCTATCTTTTGTGATCAGCGTGCTCGCGCCTTTTGGTCTCTCAAACCCCGTTGACCTGACAATTTTCTACGTTATGATGTCCTTTACCGGGGTACTTTCGCTCGGGAAAGCCCACCGCATCAGCTCATTTGCATGGGCAGCCATCGTTTCAGCCGTGGCTGGTATGACGGCAATCACTGCTTATCGCGTGCCTGTCGGAACGCTTGACTGGGTCGGATATCTTTCTCTTACAGGCGCATCCCTGCTCAATGGGGTCGCCTCGGCCAGTATAGCTCTTATGCTGCAGTACCTGCTGGCCGAATTCCTTGGGCTGACCACAGGTTTGAGGCTGCTTGAAATTTCCCGCCCGGACGCCCCTTTGTTGCAGTTTTTTTTGCGCAGCGCCCCAGGTACTTACCAGCACAGCTTGATGGTTTCGAACCTGGTGGAGCAGGCCGCAGAAAAATTAGGCATGGACAGCCTGCTGGTTCGTGTTGGGGCTCTTTACCATGATGTTGGTAAAGCCATGAACCCTTCCTTTTTTATCGAGAACCAGCTGCCGACCAACTTGAACCCGCATGATGATGTCGATGCAGAAACTGCTGCCGCCAGCGTTATCCGCCATGTGACTGATGGAGTTGTATTGGCGCGAAAATATCGCCTCCCGAGCCGGTTGGTTGATTTTATGCTCGAGCATCACGGCACATTACTGGCGCGATATCATTACAATCGTGCTGTAAAAGAAGCCGGCGGTGAAATTACGAAGGTTGATACGGAGAAATTTCGTTATCCCGGTCCGCGGCCCCGCACCCGGGAGACCGCGCTCTTAATGTTGGCTGATAATGTCGAAGCCCGCACGCGTTCAGAGCGACCTCGAAGTGAGGATGAGATACGGGCGGTGGTGCAGAAAGCAATTGATTTTTGCCAGAAAGAGGGACAGCTTGCTGATACGCGCTTTACACTAAGGGATCTTTCAGTTATTTCCGATGTGTTTGTTACCACGCTGACTGGGCTGTATCATCCACGCATCGCGTATCCCTCCAGCGAGGCACCTTCACCCATCATGGCGCCTCCCACTGTGCCAGTTCACAGGGAAACGGATACAAAATGATTTTTCTCGAAAAGATCGATGAAATCGTTCCTGACGCCACTGCGAGTCTGGTGGAAACAGCTGCCAGCGCGGCGCTGGAACACCAATCGGCCGCGGAAGATGCAGATTTGACCGTTGTGCTAGGTGACGATGCCCAGCTGCGCGAACTGAATATGCAGTGGATGGGTGTGGATGCTCCCACTGATGTGCTCTCCTTTCCGTCCGATGAAATAGACCCGGAAAGCGGCAATCGCTACCTTGGGGATATTATTATTTCAGTTCAACGCGCCGGTGAACAGGCCAGGGCAGCCGGGCATGCAGTCGAATCGGAGTTGCAATTACTCGTTATCCACGGGGTTCTGCATTTGATGGGCCATGATCACGCGGAAGTTTCCGACAAAGCCAGGATGTGGAAAGCCCAGTCTGAAATTCTCGTTAGCCTCGGTCTTGGAAGTATTGAAATCCGGGAGTGAGTCCGGCAGGTGATCATGATCCAATTTATCAAGAGCCGTATAACCTCCTTCGGTCACGCATTTCATGGTTGGGCGTATGTTATCCGCAACGAGAAGAATGCGTGGATCCATGCTGTTGCTACCATCTGTGTTGTAATTGTGGCCACCTGGCTTGTCATCCCGCTCCACGATTGGGCCATCCTTGTTCTTACCATCGCCATGGTTTGGGCTGCTGAATTTCTAAACACTTCAATCGAGGCCGTTGTGGATCTGGCCAGCCCGGCCCACCATCCATTGGCAAAGGTTGGGAAAGATGTTGGCGCAGCTGCTGTGCTCATCGCTGCCGGCGCAGCCGTTTTGGTTGGGATGTTAATTCTTGGCCCTCCGCTCTGGTTTCGGACAGCCCCATTTATTTTACAGTTGACACGTTGATTTCCGGCAATCCCCCTATCTACAGAAAGGCAAACCCATGACACTGTCATTTCGCTTTGGCACGGTTGGATCTCCAACCGGTACGCCCAAAAAACCTGGTGGTTCGGTTGGTTCCATCCAATTCAGCCGGTCAATCGGATTGGATGCAATGGAACTCGGCTGGGTGCAATCGGTCCGCGTTTCTGTGGAGACATGTGAGCTTATTCGCAAGGCCGCCAGCGAAGATGACGTTGCCGTCAGCGTTCATGCGCCATATTTTATTAACTTGAATGCAAATGATGAAGAATGGCCCAAATCCCGCCAGCGTTTGATGGATGCTGCACATTACGGTAACCTGGCCGGGGCCACGGATATTATTTTTCACCCCGGTTCTTATTTTGAAAGGCCGGCCGTTGAAGTGCTGCAGCTTGCCGTTCCACGTCTGCAAGGTTGTGTTGATGAACTGCGCGCCGCGGGTAATCCTGTCATCATCCGGCCTGAAACCATGGGGAAAAGTGCCATGCTCGGCTCATTGGAAGACACCCTCGAGATGGCCAAATCCATCCAGGGGGTTCTGCCGTGTCTTGATTTTGCGCATTTGCATGCCCGCCCTGGCGATGGCAGCATAAATTCATATGATGAATGGTATGCCCGCTTGGAAAGTTATGCCCGCATGCTGGGTGAACCTTTTCTTAAACAATTACATATCCACCTTTCCGGCATCGAGTATGGACCCAAGGGTGAGAAAAACCACCTGCCAGTGGCTGAATCCGATCTTAAACTTCAGGATTTATTCCGGGCGTTATTCGACTTCAAAGCAGGCGGTCGCATTCTGTGTGAAAGCCCCGTTATGGAACAGGATGCCTTGTATATGAAAAAAGTCTGGCAGGAAGTGAGCGGAGAAGAATTGTGAACCTGTTTTCAGGGTTTCGGCTTAATGTCCAGCGGCGTGAGTAAATACAAAACAGCATTATGTTCTTCCGTACGCACTACCATTGGCTTCGGCAGGCTTCCCTGGTAGTGTGCGCCCGCTTTTTGAGCGACTCGTTGGCTGGCCTCGTTTTTTACCGCCGCCACTATTTCCACCAGTATCAATCCAACTGTTTCGAAGGCAAACCTGGTTGCCAACCGCACTGCCCGGGTGGCAATTCCCTGGCCTGCGCGGCTGCTGCGCACCCAGTAACCCAAATTGCAGCGCTGGTTCTGTTCATCAACCCCGTCTAATTTACAACCACCAACAAAGAGCCCGCTTTTGCTGTCGGTGATAATAAATTGGTAGCTGGTTGAATGTTGCCACCCCTGTTCGGCGTGCTCCAACCAGGCTCTTATGGCCGCTTCATCGTAAGTATCAGTTGCCCAATCCAGCCACGGGTGGAGTTCCGGCAGGGACTCAGTAACTGCTGCGTGAATGGCCGGCACATCCAGGATGTTGGGTGGTCGAAGCAGGATGATCCCATCTGTCAGTTGAATATTTTCAGCCATCAATGAAAAGTGCGGACCCGAGGTCCGCACCGTTTGTTAGTTTTGAATGTATTCCTTGAGGTTGTGTTCCACCGCATATGCGGCAGCTTCGGCGCGATTATTCACTCCCAACTTGGAAAGAATACTGCTGACATAATTGCGTACCGTGCCTTCTCCCAGGAACAGGGCCTTCGCGATTTCACGGTTTGTTTTACCCTCTGAAACCAGCAGCAGCACATGTTTCTCCTGTTGGCTGAGGTGTGCAAATGCAGAAGCTTCCTCTTCCTTGACTGCTTTGCGTACTTCCTGAAAAACCCTTTGAGTTACGGCGGGATCCAACAGGGCTTCGCCTCTCCCAACTGCTTCCAGCGCTCGGACCAGTTCTTCCCCGCCAATCTGCTTCAGGATATAACCTGAAGCACCCGCGCGGATAGCTGAGAAGAGCATTTCATCCTCAGCGTAAGAGGTTAGCATTAATACTTTCGTTTCCGGGAAACGCTGGATGATCTCTTCACAGGCTTCAATCCCCGAAGTGCCCGGCAGGCGGATATCCATGACAACCACGGCAGGTTGCAAGGTGGCTACCTGTTCTATGGCTTCTCGCGCAGACCCGGCCTCACCAACAACTTCGAAATTGGGATTGCGTTCCAGTAAAGCTTTCAGCCCCAGCCTTACCACTTCGTGATCATCTACCAGTAAAATGCGCTGTTTTGACATTTCTATTCTCCTTTAGAGCTTTAAGAGTATAGCCGACAGGGGAATGGTTTGCAAGGGCAAAAAAGAGAGGCTGCGATTTGCTATCCTCTCTCTTTTTAAAGATCTGCTTACCCGTACCAACACGAATTCATGCTGGTGCCTTGTTCCCTCTATTCGTTCTCAGCCAATTCTTCCTTGTCTTTGCCCGCTCGTCTGAAGTCGACAAAGCGATAGCCCACTCCGCGCTCCGTCAAAATATACTTGGGGTTGGCTGCATCTTTTTCCAATTTTTGGCGCAGGTAATTGATGTACAGGCGCACGTAATGAGGCTCATCGCGGTATTCATAACCCCATACCTTTGCCAGTAATTGATCGTGTGAAACCACCCACCCGGCGTTTTGCACAAGGTGGAATAAAAGGCGATATTCAGTCGGACGTAATTTGACGATCTTGCCTTCGAGCCAGACTTCACGGCGGTCAAAATCGATTTTGAGGCGTTCATCCACATCGATCAGACCATGCATTGAACCGGTTGCTCCTTCGGTGCGTCGCAGGACCGCACGGACCCGGCTGACGAGTTCGCGCGGGCTGAATGGTTTGGTCACATAATCATCCGCGCCTTTCTCCAGGCCGCGAACCCTATCATCCTCTTCACCTTTTGCGGTTAGCATGATGACAGGAACATTACTGATCTCGCGTACCATTTCGAGTACTTCGAAACCATCAAGATCCGGCATCATGATATCCAGCAGTATCAAATCTGGGTTTACATCGCGAAGCCGTTGAACAGCTTGCTTCCCATTAAATGCCTCACTTACCTGGAACCCGTCGTGCTCCAGGTTTAAGCGGATGAAACGTACCATTCGCTCTTCATCGTCGACAACCAGAATGCGACGCCGGTCAAGTTCTTCTGGCATACTTTACTCCCTTACAAAGCCTATGATCTGGTCTTCTTGTTCACTGGGGATGATCTCTATGAAGGCAACTCGGGCGAGCGGCCAGATAACCTCGTTCACGTTGGCTTGTAAATAATGTAAATCCTTGCCGTCTCTACGGCGCGGGTTTTTAACTTTTATGATCTGGTCAGAAGGTTCTGGCAAATTTTGTACTTCACCCAGGATAGGATCTTCATTGGCTATATGTACCAATACTGTGGGCATGACTCACCTGTCAGGATAAAACGATTTGCATTTTTAATTTTCCCAACGCCACGATATCGCCGTGACGCAACGGGTGTTCGATATTTGGCAAAATTCTGACCCCATTGATATATGTGCCGTTGGACGATCCTACGTCAACCAGGACCACGCCGTCTTCTTTGTGTCGAATAACAGCATGCAGGCGTGAAACACCGTTATCAAAAGCTTTGTATGGTGAGAGGTCCAGATCAGGTTCGATCGGTTGGTTGTCACTCAATCGCCCCAACGTGAACTCTTTTCGATCAGAGAAGGGAAGTATTTTGCCGCTGTCCAGTAAATGCAAAGAAATCCACGAATTTCCTTGAGAAGGGACATCGCCGGTATAGGCAATTGCTTCGCGCAATTCTTCCGAATCGTTTGCAAATTTTTGTGTTTGCGCGCCATTTGCCTCTGTTAATTGCGAGCCGCACTCGCTGCAAAAGATGGTTCCATCGGGTTCTTGTGATTTGCAGTTTTGACAGACGATCATATTGTTTTCTCCTCAGGCCATAACAAAGCCCGCGTTCCATATTTGATCGATTTTTCGCCGCTTTCAGAGTACGTATTTTTTTTCTCGATGCTCTCAATTTCCAGCATAATGGTTTTTGCCAGGCTGCGTTCACCCTGCCCCAATAAATTGGTGGCCAGTCTTTGCAGGTGTTCGGTAGCCTTTCCATAATTACCAGCAGCTACCTCGTTGCGCGCTTTTTCCTGGATCCGGTACAGGGTCAATTTTGAAAGCGCCTGGATAATGGGCGGCGGTGGTGCGGTGGGATTGGAATTTTGTTTTACGTTCAGGGTTATTTTTATTGGAATCGGCATCAGTGCAGTCTCGATCGCATTTGCTGAAATATTCAAATTCCCATGGATCAATGTCACATAATCATCCTGGAGGGCCTGTGGTCGGATTATAAACTCAATCAAGACCGACAGCGGCCACGATTGCAGGATCGATCCCAATCGCAGAGGATTTTCGCACATGATTGGATCTGTTTCTGGTTGCAATCGAAAAGCATAACTGATTTCTATGCCATCGCCCAATTCATATTCGAGAGTCACATTTTCTGCGAAGGTATTTGACAGCGTTGAAAATTTTTCTTTCAATAATCGCTCTATATCTTTGGGCTGTGAAACAAGCATGGTGTGCCCACCGGTGATGCTGGCCAGTTGGTCCAGAAATATATCATTCCATCCACTGCCTATCCCAAGGCTGCTGATCCCAATCCCTTGCCCGGCAGCTTCCTTGGCCAGTTCATAACAGGCCTGTTCATCCCCATAAGTGTGCCCATCGGTCAGTAAAATGACGTGATTGATATTCTTGGGGTTCCGATAACGACGTACTTCATCGAGGCCTGCGCGCAATCCATGCAAGATTTCCGTTCCGCCAGCGGTATACATTTGCTGGATACGGTTTTCCATTTTTAAAGCATTTCCCTGGCGTGTGGCGGGGATAATTACTTCGGCCCGATCATTAAACGTAACCACTGAGAATATATCTTGTGGGTTTAGTTTATGGATGATCTGGCTGGCAGTTCCTTTCACCGTTTCGAGTTTCTCACCCTTCATCGACGTGGAGCAATCCAATACCAGGCAGATATTCAGGGGAGATGAATTGGCAATATTTTTGAATTCTTCGGCCGGAGAAAGGTCAATCAGCACATAAACCAGTTGGGTTTCTTTCAACGGAGAGAGTTCTTTGCGACTGACCAGCAAGCGTTGGCTGACTACGGATGCTATTTCTTCATCCGGCGGCAGCGTTGCATCATAAGCTGCGCGTCGGGATGGGTCTGATAAAACCTGGTAGGCCTGCTGGATATCCAGGAATAATTCGGTCTCACCCGGTCTGGTATTCGTATCAGGGTGCAGGCGTTTGGCTGCTCGAAGGTATGCATGCCGAATCTCATCCTGCGCCGCGCTGCGTAGGAGACCAAGTTTGGAGTAAAAATTTTCGATCCGGTTTGGCATCAAACCCTGCTGCAAAAATTAACCAAGAAATTTGACCAGAACTACGCTGATATTATCCGGTCCGCCAGCAGCGTTGGCAGCATTAACCATGTCCTGGCAGGCTTTCTGGATATTGGGAGCTGAATACACAATGCGTCGTAACTCGTCATCTGAAACTAATCCCCAAAGTCCGTCGCTGCATAACATAAGATAGCCACCAACAGGGAAAGGTGTTGTAACGATATCTGGTTCAAGCGCTTCTCCCTGTCCGATTGCGCGATATAACACGTTGCGTTGCGGGTGAACTGCTGCTTCAGCTGCCGTGATTTGCCCAAGTTCTTCCAATCTGCGTACCAGCGAGTGATCGCGGGTTATGGATTCTATACGTTGATCGTTATAAAGCAAATATCCGCGACTATCTCCTACATGTGCGATGGTCAACTGTTGTCCAAGCGCAAGAGCAGCGGTGACGGTTGTGCCGGAACCAGGCGCTTCGCGTAATACTGCGCGTTGAGCCTCCATTACTGCGGCTTGAACAATCTCCTGCAGGGATTCTTCCATGGGTTGGGGCGGCATGCTGAATAATGAGCCATGGAATTTCTTCATAATATAACTGGAAATGACACGAATAGCTGTGTTACTGGCAACTTCACCGTACTGGTGACCGCCCATGCCATCGGCAACGATGAAAAGGCCAAAAGGTGGATTACCGGTATTTCCAGCGAAAGTGGAAACGCATGTAAATAAGCAATCTTCGTTCAGTTCCCGTTGGCGCCCCACCGATTGCCCGCTTGCCACCAGGAATTGAACAGGTTCGTAATGGTTTTCAGCCATTGCTTTGATCGATTGCAGTTGCACATCGGAAAGCGGGGCTGTAACGGCATTATCAACAGCAGGTTTTTTTTCTGTTTTCCCAAAGAATTTTTTTAAAAAATCCAACACAGGCCATCTCCTTCTTGAACGATCTCAGCTAATTCGTGAGCCTTCTTGAAATAACTGCAGAAAAATTTGTGTAAATTTTACAATTTCGGCATTGCCATGTTTTGATGCGATACTGGGTCGGATTTTTGAAGATCGTGTCCTGGTTCTATAATTGCGCTGCGTGCCGGAGTCAGAAAATCTGGAAAGTCCGGATGTTAGGCCATCAAGGCATATAAAAAGTGATCTGTGGAACCGAAATAGAGAATGTCATCGTAAATGCAAGGTGTCCCGGTGATGGGTCCCTTGGTTTCAAATTTCCAACGTAAACGACCAGTTTTTAATTCCAGGCAATACAGGTTGTTATCCACGGAACCGATGTAAACGGAATCTTTAAAAACAATGGGCGATCCATTTACCTGGTGGTTGGTTTTAAACCGCCATACTTCCTTTGTGCTCCGTATATCCACTGCATAAATATGTCCATCAGATGAACCCGTAAATACCATGGCGTCTGATACATATGGTGAAACTATTGAAGCCTTTTCCATTCGGAAGCGCCAAACCAACCAGCCGGATTTGGCATCCAGGGCATACATATAATTATCCATCGAATTGAAGAAAACAATATTATCCTGCACCCACGGAGATGATGTTATCCCGCGCTTCGCTTTAAAACGCCATTTCGCCTGTCCACGAAAATCAACGCACAAAAGCTCTCCACCTTCGGTGCCGAAATAAATCAGGTCGCCAACGATAAATGGTGTGGATCGTATTTCATCAGCCACTTCATAACGCCATGCCATTCGACCGTTTGTCAGGTTGACAGCGTGCAGGTATTTGTCATCGGACCCGATAAAAATATGGCCATCAGCTATACGCCCCGAAGATCGGATTCGACCATCTGTATTATATATCCAAACCATTTTGCCTGTTTGCGCGTTGATGGCATGCAGTCGTTTATCCTCGGACCCAAAGAAAATTGAGCCTTCGGCTGCAATCGGGCGACTTACAATACCACCTTCCGTCGGGTATTTCCACATAAATCGACCATCGGCAGCGTTGATCGCATACATGTTATTGTCGTAACACCCGGTATACAACACACCACCCTGGTAAAGTGGAGTCCCCCGAATTTCATCCTCACATTGGAACGCCCATATCGGCTTGATGCCACCTGAGCTTGCCACTACACTCGCAGTTTGGCCTGAGCTGATGCGGTTAAGTAAACCGGTTTTACGACCGGCAGCGATCAGCGCTTGTTTGAAATCTTCGACGGTCTTGAAGCGGTTTTCAACATTGTATTGCAAGGATGTATTGATGACAGTTTCAAGTTCAATCGAAACTGCCGCGTTGATTTTGCGGACTGGCCGTTCGGCAAATGAAAAGGGGGGCTCCAGTCGCGGATCGCGACGGGTGATCAAGTGATGAATGGTTGCTCCCAAGGCATAAATATCGGCCGAGGTATTTGCCTCGCCGCGATATTGTTCCGGCGGAGAATAACCTTCGGTCCCTATCATTGTCCCCTTTTGACCTGTTTGGAAGGGCTTGGCAATCCCAAAATCAACCAGGATGATGTGGTTATGCTGGTTGACCATCACGTTGGATGGCTTCATATCCCGGAAGACTATCGGATCAGGTTTATGGCTGTGCAGGAAACTGAGCACATCGCACAATTGGATGGCCCAATCCAACACCTGTTCTTCCGGAAAAAAACCGTCCGTCTGGGTGAGCAATACTTCAAGATCGTGACCGTTGATAAATTCCAACACCAGGTAGGAGCGGTTATCCAGCGTGAAATAATCGTATATGCGTGGGATCGCTGGATGGCTGAGGGTAGCCAGGATATTGGCCTCGCGCTCGAAATTCTGCACCACGGTTTGTCGAACCAGTGGATCGGGAGCCTGGTTGATCATTTCTTTCACAGCTACTAATTTAACAACATTGGGAAAATGCAGGTCCCGAGCGCGGTAAACGGAACCCATTCCACCAACACCAATCACATCCTGGATCAAATAGCGATTGACCAGATTTGTTCCGGGCCGCAGTTGTCCGGAATTTGTCCGGCGGCTTCCAGATTCGGGTGTTTGATTGATCCGTTGAGTTTCCATACCCTGCCATGAAATGATCGATGCCGATTGCTGTGAAAATTGATAATAAATTATAGCCCATAATTGTGTTGATATACAAATTTCGCGGTTTGTCATGCCATTCATGTAATTGCCCCTTGCGCGCACCCTGGTTTTGGGGCAAAATTCAAATCATGAGACCGGTTTGTTGATGAAAGTTCTGGCTGTCAGTGATGAAACCATCGATCGTCTTTACACTACATCTGTGCGTGAAACGTATCCGGATGTGTGTTTGATTTTTGGTTGTGGGGATTTGTCCTACACTTACCTTGAATTTCTTGTTACTGTCTATAACGTGCCGATGTTTTATGTCCCAGGAAACCACGACCCGGAATTTGGTCCGCATGCCCGGTCCCGCGCCGAAGGTGGCAGCAATGTGGATGGCGAGGTTTTGCACGCCCGGGGGTTGAGTATTGCCGGCTTGGGCGGCAGTATTATGTATCGCCCGGGTGGAGTAAACCAGTACACCCAGAACCAGATGTATCTGCGTGCTTTCCATTTGCTTATTAAATTATTTCTGGATCAAATAAAGACTGGACGGCGACTTGATGTTTTACTCACGCACTCACCGCCATACGGCATTCACGACGATGATGATCCTGCCCATCATGGTTTGCATGCCCTCAACCTTGTTTTGAAAGTCGCAAAGCCGCGTCTCATGCTGCACGGACATACCATTTTCAATCGCCAGAACCTCAAGAGTCACATTACTGATTTTGGTCCAACGCAAATAATAAATGTTTACCCTTTTCGAGTGATGGATATCAATGAACGAACCTCTAGATAAGGAATTTCTCTCGCGTGCCAGGGCGGATTTTAGCCGGGCGCGTTTCAAAGCCTTCCTGAACAGGGTCTGGTCGGTGATGGCCGGGCAACCAAACGGTTTGCTTTCTTTTGATGAAATGAAGGAAAAGCTGCGTGTGGGTGGGCCAATCTATAGTGGCGTGAAGACCATCCGCATTGATCAGATTGTTGGTTCCCTCAATCGTTACCAGGATTTTGACCGCGCTTTTTTACCGATCCAGGATAAAACCGCCGATCGCTGGGAGCGGGTTGACCTGGCCTTTTATAAGGACATCAGCCTGCCTCCGATCGTGCTTTACAAGGTTGGCCAGGTTTACTTCGTGGTTGATGGTCATCACCGTGTATCCGTAGCCCGCGAACAAGGCCAGGAGTTTATCGAGGCCGAGGTTCGCGAATGTGCATCCAAGGTAAATGTCACCGTAGACCATTTGCGGCCTGAAGATATTGAAATCCTTAGCGAAAAAGTCGACTTTCTTGAGCGAACAGGGTTGGATCGCCTCCGCCCGGATGCGCATTTCAAGGTTACAATCCCCGGTGGATTTGACCGCATGCTTGAGCACATAGCCGTCCATCATTATTTTATGGGTGTTGATGAGAAACGCCAGGTTTCCGAGGAAGAGGCCGTAACCCATTGGTACGATTGCGTCTTTGTTCCGATCACTAAAGTAATTCATGAGAGCGGCATCCTCAATGAATTTCCTGAGAAGACGGAAGCTGACTTATACTTGTGGGTGCTTGACCACCAGCATTACCTGGCTGAAGAGGAAGGCCAATTATTAAAGCCGCCCGAGCAGGCTGCCCGGGAGTTCATCAGTCGCAAGGATACTTTGGAGTAGAAACCAATTATGCCCACACGTCATTTCCTTTCTGGCATTTACGCAGCGGCCTTGACGCCGTTAAAACAGGATCTTTCTGTCGACGCTGGCGCAGTGACGCCTTTTCTGCGCTTTTTGGCTGCTCGAGGCTGTCATGGAGCTCTGTTGTTTGGGACTACCGGCGAAGGCCCATCCTTCAGCGCCAGGGAGCGTGAAATCATCCTGGGCGCGGCCCGCGAAGTGCGCTTGACTTTCCCTGATTTCCACCTGCTGGCTGGCACCGGTACGCCCAGCCTGGACGACACCATCAACCTGACCCGCAAGGCCTTTGAACTCGACTGTGATGGCGTCGTCGTCCTGCCTCCTTACTACTACCGCAAGGTCACGGATGATGGACTGTTTGCCTGGTTCGACACCGTCATCCGCCGGGCTGTGCCGGAAGACGGATACCTGCTTGGTTACCACATCCCTGGTCAATCCGGCGTGTCCCTTTCCAGTGACCTGCTGGCACGCTTGAAGGATGCCCACCCACAAAAGTTTGCCGGCATTAAGGATTCTTCCAGTGATCCTGATTTTGCTGTTGAACTTGGGAAGCGTTTTGGTGGCGACCTGCTTGTGCTGAATGGCAATGACGGCCTTTTGCAGCATGCCCTCGAACACCATGCTGGCGGTGCCATCACAGCCATGTCCAATCTCTATTCACCCTTGCTCAGCCAGGTCTGGAATATTTTTAACCAGGGTGGTGATCCGATTGAAGCCCAGCAGCAATTGACTATTCGTCGCCGTGTGTTTGATCGCTACCAGCCCGCCTCACCCATCCTGAAAGCACTGCTTTCCCGCCAGCACGGATTCGATCGCTGGCCTGTCAGGCTGCCGCTCCTGCCAGCCCCCGAGCAGTTGGAAGAAAATTGCCTGCGCGAACTACGCGAGTGTGACCAGCCCGCTCTTAATTAAAGGGGATTTGTGATCTCATTTCTTGTTACCAATCCCATCATAGCCGCCCTGGTCTGGGCGGCCATGTACATTTTTGATTATTCCGCCACCTTGTGGTTCGCCCGGCTTTACAGGAATTCCCCCAACCGCCATATTACTTTTGAAGGTGGTGTGGAAATGAACCCTGTTTTTGAAAAGGATATCGCCAGCCTGCGCTGGGTCAGCCCGCGCTTCCTGGTCTTGTTGTGCGTCATGACGGCATTATTGGTGTTTCTTGGCAGGCTTTCACCCGCCGGCATGGGTTTTGAGTTTGTTTTGGGAGCGGTTTTACTCTTGTGGACTTTTATGGATCTGCGCCATATCCGTAATATGTTCTTTTACCTGCATCTGCACTTACGCCCTGCCTCAATGGATGGGCAAATAAAACAATCCTATTGGCTCAGCCAGCGCTTGATATCCTATGATGCTTTTGCATATGGGCTTATATATGCAGTTGCATGGCTTGCCAGCCCCAGACTTTTTTTTATCGGTGGCGCACTGGTCTGTTTTATGCTTGCCTTGCGTCATTTCCTGCTTGCCAACCGCGTGCCCCGCGTAAAAGCCTGAATCGCCGTTGGTATTTACGTTTCAACCATCATGTCGTTTCCAACGTAACTCAAGAAAATAATGCGGGTATTAAGGCCAAATCCGCTCAAAAACGGGGCGAAAATGGCCTTTTATCTGGTTTTGGCCGTTTCGCGTCCACCATATTTCAAGAAAA
>Ga0172368_10004018_pt1 | contig 17345 bp, 12 predicted proteins | sample Lak11m_FD_114540 | JGI IMG/M metagenome (GOLD analysis project Ga0172368, IMG submission 114540) | Freshwater microbial communities from Kabuno Bay, South-Kivu, Congo - kab_022012_11m | ecosystem: Environmental > Aquatic > Freshwater > Lake | place: Democratic Republic of the Congo: South-Kivu...
CTGAGCGCGCCCGCCCTGCCCAAGAGCGGCGACCCCGGCCGCGCCCCCGGCATCGGCCAGATCGAGATCGAGCCGATCACGCTCTCGGCCAAGAGCGCCGCCCCCGGCCAGCCGGTCACCCTGACCGCGCGCATCAGCGGCAAGAACATCGGCTACATCTATTTCTTTGCCGGCTACCTGGACAAGCAGTCCAACGCCATTTTCAAGGCCGACAGCGACTACCTGCAGAGCGGCAGCGACCAGGAGCAGGACGGGCGAACCTATCCGCAGTGGAACGGCGACCGGCCCTTCAACCTGCAGCTGAATTGGGAGCCGACCCTCTTTGAAATCAGCGACGGCAGCAGCAGCGCGGTCGCGCTCTTCACCCCCCAGACCTACGGCGCCTCGGCCGCCGATGCGGTCTACACCGTCGACGGCATCTACCACTACGCCGACGGCTCCTCGCTGCCCGCCCGCCTCTACTTCCGCGACGGGGTCATGCGCCAGGTCTTTGGCTACAGCGGCGGCGAGCAGACCAGCGGCATGCGCGAAATCCTGCCCCAAGCAGGCGATACCTTCACCGTCCTCAACCAGTGGCTCGACCTGGATGCCTCCGGCCAGGTCACTTCCGCCAGCACCCAGGAAGGCCAGGTCCTCACCTTCGGCAGCCAGCCCTTCACCTGGAAAGAAACCTTCGCCGGGGCAGGCAGCTACATCGTCGGCTTCATCGTCGAAGACATGGACGGCAACACCCAGGAAGTCTACACCACCGTTACCGTGAAATAAAATGTCAATGGCATCCTGCCAATAAAAGGAGGCATTGTGTGTGAATTTGGCGCGAAGCGCCAAATTCACACACAATGCGAGTGCTTTCTGCGACGATAAAATGAGATTTTATTAATTTGTCTGACAACCTCTTGTAATTCTGCACCGTACGTGCTATCATATAGTTGCGATGCCCAGGGTGCCCCCCTCACCCTGGGGTCGCACTTTTTTAACCCCAAAACCGTTTACAATTACAAAATCCGCCCCCTCTCACCCTGCCCTCCCCTCGGAGGTTTGGAGGTAGTGAGTGTGGCACTTTGTGCCACACTCACTACCTCCAAAATTCTTCTCCCCTCCCGCTTCGGGAGGGGGGCAGGGGGGTGGGTCTTATACCATGCATCCTCGCAAAAGTCGCATTCCACTTTTCCGGAGCCCCCCATGAGCATTCCCGCTTCCTGCCTGGAAAGCGCCTACGGGCAAATCGAAACCGACCGTCCGGCCTACCGCCCGCTGGACAGCGTCACCGTCCGCATCACCGGCCGCGACCCGGCCGACGCGCTGGCCTATGTGCGCGTCTGCGACCCAGACCAGGCCGTCTACGGCGAATGGCAGGTGCCGCTGGTCGACAACCGCGCCGAGCTGACCTTCACGGCCGGCGGCAAGCTGGGCGCGCACTACCTCTACCTGCTCTGGCCCGGCGAGACGCGCAACCGCGGCAAATGGAGCCGCTACACCAACTTTGAGGTCGACGCGCAGACCGGCCTGGACGTGCCCGGCGCGGACCTGGACTGGATCTATGACTTCTGCCGCGCGCGCATGCGCCTGGGGCGGCGCGACTACCACACCCCCACCGGGCGCTTCGTCGGCTACATCTCCGGCGATACCTGGCACTTCGACGGCGTCTGGCTGCGCGACTGGATCTACCAGCTGCCGGCCTACCGCTTCTGGGAGCGCGAGATGACCTGCGGCCTGGAGCGCTTCCTCGAGCGACAGCGCGAAGACGGCATGATCCTCGACGGGATCGAGCGCAGCGGGCACACCTGGCGCGTCGGCCTGGAATCGGACGTCGAGTACATCCTGGTCCTGGGCATCTACGCCACCTGGCAGGCCACCGGCGACGACGCCTGGCTGCGCGCCGCGCTGGACAAGGCCGAAAAAGCCCTGGCCTACGTCCAATCCGCCCCGATCCACTGGGACGCCGCGCGCCAGCTGGTCAAACGCCAGCACTCCTGCGACACCTGGGACTACGACATCGACGGCGCGACCGATAAGGGCGAGGGCCGGCATGTTATCGCGACCTGCGACCAAAGCGGCTACTACCGCGCCTTTGTCCTGATGGGCCAGATGCACGCCGCGCTGGGCAGCCCCGAGGCCGCCCAGGCCTGGCAGGAACGCGCCGCTGGCTACCAGGCCCGCGCCAACGCCCTGCTCTGGGACGGCGTCAAGTACCAACACCACGTCCACATCGACCCGATCGAGCACGCCGGGTTCGACGAGCGCGCCCAGCTGGCCATGGGCAACACATGGGCCATGACGCGCGGCCTGGCCGACGGCGCACAGGCGCGTTCGATCATCGACGAATACCAGCGCCGCTGGGCCGCCACCGGCGACGCCTACCCCTGGTGGTCGCTCCAGCCCGGCTACCCCGACCAGCTCAACTACTGGAAAGACGCGTACCGCCTGCAGGGCGCGTACGCCAACGGCGGGCTGATGCCCTGGGTGGGCGGCGAGCTGTGCCGCGCGGCCTTCCAAAACGGGCGCGAGGCCTTTGGCGCGGCCTTGCTGCGCGGGTTTGGCGAGCACCTGCGCAGCACCGGCGGGGCGCACGTCTGGTACTATCCCGATGGCCAGCCCGGCTTCCGCACCACCAACGAAGTCAACTACACCGGCTGGGGCATGGCTGAGTGGGTCAACGCCCTGTTCGAAGGACTGGCCGGCGTGGAAGACGCCGCCAGCCTTTACCGCAGCGTGCGCGTCTCCCCGCGCTGGGCCGCCCTGGGCGTCCAGCAGGCCGCCGTCTGCGTGCGTTACGCCGTCTCCGAGGGCTACTTCGCCTACCGCTGCGCCGGACAGCCCGGCGGCCTGTCGATCCAGTTCACCAGCTCCGGCCAGCAGGCCGCCTTCCACGTCCTGCTCCCCGCGGGCTGCCGGCCCCAATCCGTCCGCCTGGATGGGCAGGCGATCGAGTGGCGCGAGGTGGCAGTCGATGGCAGCGCGTATGCCGATTTCAACTGCCCGCTGCGCGGAGTTCAGCAAGTCGTGATTGAATAGGCAGTACTGACAATGTGTCGAAACATCAAACCTCTCTATAACTTCGAGCCGCCAGTCAGCGACGACGAGATCCGCGCGGCCGCGCTGCAATACGTTCGCAAGATCAGCGGCTTCAGCAAACCGTCCAAAGCCAACGAAGCCGCCTTTCAGGCAGCCGTCGACGCGGTGGCAACTGCTTCCAGCGCGCTGCTGCGCTCACTCGAAACCAGCGCCGCGCCGCGCGACCGCGCAGTTGAGATCGCCCGGGCCCGCGCGCGCAGCGCGCAGCGATTCCCGCCAGCCCAACAAGACGAGGATTAATCGACCCACATGGCCAGGATCATTTACAAAACCCACCTCTCATTGAACGCCTGTATTGAGATGGCGGGCTTCAGGCCCGATTGGGTCATCGTGGATGAGGAAGTGTACGTTCCCCGCCTTGTGTACGTTCAACGGCCCACTCATGTCCTTCGTAAAGCGTGTCAGGCCCAGCCAGGGCTTTCTCAAAGTCGATTGGCTTTTGTGAAATCCATGATCTTTGATGGGGGTATGGGGTCTCGCGGCCCAAAATAGGCTGCGAGACCCCATAAAATTCCTGTGGAGGTATCATCTCAAAAAGTTGGGGCGTGGTGTGTAAATTTGGCGCTTTGCGCCAAATTTACACACCACAAACCCCCTTTTATTGAGATGATACCTGTGGAGATATTTTAGTTTTCTGGCAGCGTTCAGTTGGGTAAAAAAACAAAAAGGATTTGAATATGACGATCCATGTTGGCTGGGCAAATCCAGAGCTGACGATTGGGCAGCCGCGCATTCAAAAAGTAGCTGGGTTTACCTACCTGTATGCCGAACAGCAGAACGTAAAGGGCACGGAAGTTGGCCTGTTCCGCGCTGGGCTGGTTGCCAGGGTTTGTGCAGCGTATGAGCAGTTATTCGGCAGCGCGATCAAGCCTCCTTTACTGGTGATGTATCTCAATGTTCCGGAGCAAGAGGGGATGTACCATGCGCAGGTCGGCTACGTTGTGGCAGAAGGCACGTTCGCCACGGGTGAGGCGCGGGTGCGCTGCCTGTCCCCGGCGCTCGTGGCCAGCATGGTCGTTTGCAGTGACTCTCATTCGATTTGGAAATGTTATGGCCCGTTGATGGATTTCATGAATCAAAATGGGTACACGCCCCTGGAAGAAGGCTGGCGAGAGTATTTCCTTTATGATGAAGGGGCTGATTCGCTGAATAACATCACATGGGTGCAGCACCTGGCAGAGGAAGTTGGCGATTTTACAGGCAAGGCTGCCAATATTTGAAAGCGTCCAGTTGAGAATGTACCCCCAGCAAGCGATATAGTTTCAGCATCTCCTCGGCCCGCTCCGGCCTAACGCGCACAGCTCGCGCTCCAATGCCTCCCACCCGTGCGCGTAGAAGTCCTCCGGTTCGTTCACCGCCGGGCTGACCTCAATGTCGATCTCGCTCCCGCGAATGTTCCCGCTGCCCGTGATGCGCTCATACAGCGCCACCATCCAGGCTTTGATCCGCTCGAATATCCCGGCCAGTTCAGGCACATTGTGTTTGCCCGTCGCCAGGAAGTTCTCAAACCCCCGGCTCGTCCACTCGTACACGTCCGCGTGCACCGGCGTCAGGTGTTCCCCGTCCGCCGCGTACTGCATCTCCTTGTGCCAGCCTTCGGGAATGTCCGCCTCCGGGTGCGCCTGCATATACGCCATCCGCAGTGTTTCCGCGTCCCCCGCCCGCATATACGGCGTAATCGCGTGGATCGTCTCATGCGCAAACGTGTGCACGTCCCCCGCCTGGTACACGTTCACCAGCCCGTTCATATCCTCCGTAAAGCGCGTCAGGCCCAGCACACCGGAATTTGCTATAATGGATGTGTCGTCGGCCCGCAGTTGGGTAGCTGTGTCATCCAACTGCTTCAATGCACCGGGAATGTCCATCCTACTTCCGGTGGGGTCCGGCGACAAATCTGTATAAGCGGTCAGCAACCAGCGTTTTGGTTCACCGTACCAATCCAGTGAAACAATCGCCTTTTTGTCTGCGCTCATCAGATAAATCTTACGGTTATCCTGCTTGTAGATCGTCCCTTGCGCGATGATCTCCCCCAGGTCGTCAATGACCTCCGGGTGTTTTCTCAAAATCTTTGACAGTCCGTATCCTTGCGCGTCTGTCCTTCCGGGTTCGCCCCAAATCAAATCAATATCGCCGATTTCGGGATGCTGCAAAGCACCAATCGCGTCTCCGCTTTGCAACTCGCTCAATCTCGCAATCGCGCCTTTGGGATTGTGTCTGAATTCTTTCAGGCGCGGACCCAAATTCGGCGGGGCCTTGCGCTGCCCAAGCCCATCCCCGCCCTCAAACTCCCCGCCAAACCTCCACCCAATCCGGTCAAAGAATTCAGCCCCGCCCAAATCCGGGTTGTAATTCTCGACCAGCAGGTCGTACAGCTTCAGCATCGCCTCAGCCCGCTCCGGCATGTGCGCGCGCAGTTCGCGCTCCAATGCCTCGCGCCCGTGCGCGTAGAAGTCCTCCGGTTCGCTCACCGCCGGGCGCGCGTCGGTGTTGTCCGCGATCGGCAGCGCCATCTCATCCAGCGCCGCCCCATCCGCTTCGGGCAGCTCGGCCAGTTCGGGCGCTTCCGCGCTCTCTGGCTGCTCCGCTTGCTGGCGCAGCAGGTAATCATCAATCACGTCGCTCGCGTAATCCCCCAGCCGTGCCCGCGCTCCCTCAATCGTCATCTCCGGCTCGGCATACCGCCCCGCCTCAGGCAGTCAGTGATCCGCCAGATCCGGACGCCGGACAGCGCTCTTCTCTGGCCGATCGCTCGGCGCTTCGCCGCCCTGAGCGCTTTGGCAAGAGGGGACCGCTGAAAGCTGACCGCCTCTTCCCAAATTTCCTCCTTGACAGATTTCACCTCGCCCATTAAACTGAAATTAATTAATCTTACAGGAGCCGTAAATGGTCGTTCGCATGCACTTTTTGGTTCGTTTGGAGGGGGTTTTTCGCCTTTCCTTGTCGAAGTGCGCCTGCTGACCGTTTAGATACACGCAATCCACGTGGCCGCGGCGCGCTTCAGCCCGCGGCCTTTTTATTACCCAGGCCTGGGCTGTCCCCGCGGTGATTTGTTTTTTTGAGCGAGTTCGTCTTTGTTGGGAGTTTTGTATGTCTCTTCTTAGCGCCGAAAACCTGGGAGTTTCCTTTGGAGCGTTTGACCTGTTCAAGGGCATCAGCGTCAGTGTCGCCAACGACGCCAAAATCGGCCTGATCGGGCCCAACGGGGTCGGCAAAACCACCCTGCTGCTGATCCTGGCCGGGATCAACCAGCCCACCAGCGGCAAAGTTTACCTGGCCAAAGGCCGCCGCATGGGCTACCTGCGCCAGGAGGCCATGGAAGCCTTCGCCGCGCGCGACAACACCGTCTACGCCGAGATGCTGACCGTCTTCAGCGACCTGCTCGCCCGCCAGGAAAAACTGAACGCGCTGGAGGCCGAGATGGCCGCCGGCGATCACTCCGAGGAGATGCTCGAAACCTACGGCCATTTCCAGGAAGCCTTCGAGCGCGACGGCGGTTACGAGTACGACGTGCGCATCCAGCAGACCCTCGAGGGCCTGGGGCTGGGCAAAAAGCACTGGAACATGCCCCTCAACCAGCTCAGCGGCGGGCAAAAGACGCGCGCCCTGCTGGCCCGCCTGCTGCTCGAAAAACCCGACCTGCTCATGCTCGACGAGCCGACCAACCACCTCGATATCGAGGCGGTCGAATGGCTCGAGCACACCCTCAAAGAGTGGGGCGGGGCGGTGCTGATCGTCAGCCACGACCGCTACTTCCTCGACAACACCGTCGACACGGTCTGGGAGATGAGCAAGAGCGGCATGGAAGTCTATTCGGGCAACTACAGCGCCTACCTCTTGCAGCGCCAGGAGCGCTGGGAGTATTACGAAAAGGTCTTCAGCGAAGAAAAGGCGCGCATGGCCAACGACGCCGATTTCATCTACCGCAACTGGGTCCGCGCCAGCTCCCACCCGCGCGCTCTCGGCCTGCTTAAACGCCTGACGCGCGACCTGGCCGTGGTCGAGACCTACGGCATCCTGGCCCTGCGCAGCGGCAAGAAATGGCACGAGTTTGACCTGCACGCCGACCGGCCCCTCGATGTGCTCGAGGCGGTGCGCAAGGTCAACGCGATCAGCATGCCCAGCGGGCGCCCGCCGCAGATCCGGCCGCGCATCAAGACCACCGACCTGTCCGGCACGATCGTCGTGCGCGCTCAAAACGCGGTCATCGGCTACCCCGGCCACGTGCTCTTCACCGCCAAAGACGTCGAACTGCGCCGCGGCGAGTGCGCCGCTCTGATCGGCCCCAACGGCGCGGGCAAGACGACTTTTCTCAAAGTCCTGCTCGGCAAGCTCGAGCCGCTGGCGGGCACGGTTAAGCTCGGCGCCAGCCTGCAAATCGGCTACTTTGCCCAGGCCCACGACTCGCTCAACCCGGCCCACAGCGTCATCGAAGAACTCAACAGCCACAAAGAGCTGGATACCCAGGACGCGCGCAACCACCTCGCCGCCTATTTGTTCCGCGGCGAAGACGTCTTCAAGCCGGTCAGCGCGCTGAGCGGCGGCGAACGCGCCCGCCTGGCCCTGGCCATCCTCTCGCTGGAGGGATCCAACTTCCTCGTCCTCGACGAGCCGACCAACCACCTCGACATCCCTGCCCAGGAATCGCTCCAGCAAGTCCTCGAAGAGTTCGGCGGCACAATCTTGCTCGTCTCGCACGACCGCTTTCTGATCGACCGCCTCTCGAGCCAGGTCTGGGAGCTGCGCGCCGGCAAGCTGGACGTCTTCCGCGGCACCTACCGCGAGTTTATCCTGCGCAAGGCCGCCCTCAACGCCCCCAGCGCCGGGCGCCAGATCCTGCTCGCCCCCAAACCGATGATGCGCGACAACAGCCGCGAGACGCGCCGCAAGGCCCTCCAGCTGGAGACGCTCGAAGGGCGCATCCGCGAGCAGGAGACAACCCTGCAGCGCCTGTCCAGCGACCTGCAAAAAGCCGGCGAAAAACAGTCCTACGACCGCATGAACCAGATCAGCTGGAAAGTCGCCCAGGCCCAGGCCGCCCTCGACGAATTGATGACTGAGTGGGAGAAGCTGGCGGGGTAGGGGACGGGGGCCGCTCTCCGGGGGACGGGATCCGCTATCCGCTGTCCGACGTCCGCCAGAACCGGACCCCGCTCTTCTCTCTCTGATCGCTATCCGTTGTCCGCTACCCGACGTCCGCTATCCGCTAGAACCGGACGTCGGATAGCGGACAGCGAGCCCGATCCTCCCATCGCTATTGAACGCCGTTCGCTGTCCGCCAGAACCGGACCCCGGACAGCGGATAGCGAATCCGGTCCTATCATCGCTTATTGAACGCCGTCCGCTGTCCGCCAAAACCGGACGTCGGACCCCGGATCCCGTTTCTTGGAGCCCCCATGCCTCCTCCCTCCGCAAAACCCGAATCTCTGCCCCTGCGCGCCTACTGGGATCTGCTCCAGACCCACGTCCGCCCGCAGTGGCTGCGCTTTAGCGGCGTGATCCTGCTGCTGTTCACCTCGATCGGCCTGCAGCTGCTCAACCCGCAGATCATGAGCCGCTTTATCGATGACGCTTTGGCCGCCAAACCGCTCAACCTGCTCATGTATTCGGCCGCGCTGTACATCCTGATTGCCCTGGTCCAACAGGGCGTTTCGGTCGGCGTGACCTACCTGGGCGAGAGCGTGGCCTGGACGGCCACCAACGCCCTGCGCGGCGAGCTGGCCCGCCACTGTCTCGCCCTCGACATGGACTTCCACAACCAGCACACCCCCGGCGAGCTGATCGAGCGCATCAACGGCGACATCACCCAGATGGCCGCCTTCTTCTCCGAATTCGTCGTCACCCTGCTCGGCAACCTGCTCCTGCTGTTTGGCATCGTGATCGTGCTCTATTTCCAGGATTGGCGCGTCGGCCTGGTTTTCACCATCTTCGCCTTCGCCGCCCTGCTCGCCCTCAACACCGTGCGCGACATCGCCATGCCCGACTGGAAAAACCGCCGCCAGGCCGACGCCGACCTGGTCGGGTTCCTCGAAGAACAGCTCTCCGGCACCGAGGACGTGCGCTCAAGCGGCGCGGCCGGGTTTGTCATCCGCAAGCTCTACCACTTTGCCGCCCAGATATTCCGCCACGACCGCGCCGCCAACGGCAAGGGCATGCTGATCACGATCGTGGTCGACACGGCCTTCACAATCGGCCTGCTGCTCGCCGCGGGCATGGGCTACTGGCTCTACACCGCCGGGGCGATCACGGTTGGGGTGGCCTACCTGCTGATCCGCTACATTAAGCTGCTCGAAGGCCCCTTCTGGCAGATGGCCCACCACATGGAGAGCTTCCAGACCATCGGCGCCTGCGTCCAGCGCCTGAGCGAGCTGCGCGCGCTGCGCCCGCGCGTGCGCGACGGCGCGGGCCTCGAGCTGCCCGCCCGCGCGCACAGCCTGTCCTTCGACGGCGTCAGCTTTGCCTACAGCGCCGAAGAGCCCGTCCTGCGCGAGCTGTCCTTCGAGCTGCGCCCCGGCAAAGCCCTCGGGCTCTTGGGCCGCACCGGCAGCGGCAAGTCGACGGTCGCGCGCCTGGTCTTCCGCCTCTACGACCCCGACCGCGGGACCATCCGCCTGGACGGCGGCGACCTGGCCCAGACCCGCCTGCAAGACCTGCGCGGGCGCATCGCCATGGTCACCCAGGACGTGCAGATTTTTCGCGCCAGCGTGCGCGACAACCTGACCTTCTTCGACCGCTCGATCCCCGACGCGCGCATCCTGGAGGTCATCGAAGGCCTGGGCCTGTCTGAATGGTTCGCCGCCCTGCCCAAGGGCCTCGACAGCCAGATGGAATCGGGCGGACGCGGCCTCTCGGCCGGCGAAGCCCAGCTGCTGGCCATGGCGCGCGTCTTTCTGCGCGACCCCGGCCTGGTGATCCTCGACGAAGCCTCCTCGCGCCTCGACCCGGCCACCGAGCAGCGCATCGAACGCGCCATTGACCGCCTGCTGCGCGGGCGCACCGCCATCATCATCGCCCACCGCCTGGGCACCGTGCAGCGCGCCGACGATATTCTGATCCTCGAAGAGGGCCGCGCCGGCGAATACGGCCCGCGCGCCGCGCTGGCCGCCGACCCCTCTTCGCGTTTTTACAGCCTGCTGCAAACAGGCCTCGAGGAGGTGCTGGCATGAGCGCCGCGCCCACCGCTGAAATCCCCATCCCCGCCGTCTCCAAACCCGCCATGCCCGCCTGGCGGGCCGTCCTGGCCATGGTCCGCTTCCGCCCCGGCCTGTTCTGGCTCGACCTGGGCGCCGCGGCCATCTTCCGCTTCTGCTACCAAATTCTGCCCGGCCTGATCCTCAAACTGTTTTTCGACCTGCTCACCGGCTCCGCCGCCCCCGGCATGACCATCTGGACGGTGGTAGCCCTCTTCGCCGCCGCCTACGGCGGGCGCACGCTCGGGCACGCCGGCTTTTTCGTGGCCGATATCCCGCTCTTCAACGACGCCACCACCCTGCTGCGCAAGAACATGCTGCTGCACATCCTGCGCCGTCCGGGCGCCAAGCCGCTGGCCGAATCGCCCGGCCAGGCCGTGGTGCGTTTTACCGAGGATGCCTTTGAGCTGGTCCTGTTCATCATCTTCTTCAACGACTCGCTGATCGGCGTGCTGGTCGTGCTGGCCTGCGTTGCCATCCTCTCCAGCATCAACCTGGGCGTGACCCTGGCCGGGCTGGTGCCGGTGATCCTGGTCGGGCTGCTGGCCAACGCTGCCGCCAAGCGCATCGAAACCTACCGCATCGCCAGCCGTGAAGCCTCGGGCGTGGTGACCGGCTTCATCGGCGAGCTGTTCGGCGCGGTCCAGGCGGTCAAAGTCGCCGGGGCCGAACCGAATATCATCGCCCATTTTGACCGGCTCAACGACGAGCGCAAGCGCGTCACCCTGCGCGAGCGCCTGTTCGACCGCACCCTCAACTCGCTCTACCACAACACCTCCAGCCTGGGCACCGGCGTGCTGCTGATCCTGGCCGGGCAGGTCATGCGCACCGGCGCGTTCACGGTCGGCGATTTTTCACTGTTCGTCTTCCTGCTGACCAGCCTGGGCGACCTGTCGACCTTTGGCGGGGAAGTCCTGGCGCGCTACAAGCAGCTCTCGGTTTCGATGGCGCGCATGCTGCGCCTGATGGAAGACGCCCCGGCCCGCGACCTGGTCCAACACAGCCCGGTCAACCTGCGCGGCCCGCTGCCCGCCGTCGAACAGCCCGCGCGCCTCAGCGGCGAGCGGCTGGAGACGCTGCAGGTCAGCGGCCTGAGCTACCAGTACCCCCATTCGCAAAACGGCATCCAGGACGTCAGCTTTGAACTGCGCCCAGCCAGCCTGAGCGTGATCACCGGGCGGGTTGGCTCGGGCAAGACCACCCTGCTGCGCGTGCTGCTCGGTCTGCTCAGCAAGGATGGCGGCGAGGTGCGCTGGAACGGCCGTCTGGTGGAGACGCCCGATGCCTTTTTCGTTCCGCCGCGCTGCGCCTACACCGCTCAGGTGCCGCGCCTGTTCAGCATGAGCCTGCGCGAAAACATCCTGCTCGGCCTGGAGCGCGACGACGCAGCGGTGGCCGAAGCCCTGCGCCTGGCCGTGATGGACCGCGACTTGGGCGAGCTGGAAAAGGGCCTGGATACCGCCGTCGGGCCGCGCGGGCTGCGCCTTTCCGGCGGGCAGATCCAGCGCACCGCCGCCGCGCGCATGCTGGCCCGCCAGCCCGACCTGCTGGTCTTCGATGACCTGTCCAGCGCGCTGGACGTGGAGACCGAGCGCGAGCTGTGGGAGCGCCTGTTCGAACCGCGCCCCGGCGCCGGGCAGGCCGCCTTCCTGGTCGTCTCGCACCGCCGCCCCGTCCTGCGCCGCGCCGATCAGATCATCGTGATGAAGGACGGCCGCGTCGAAGACACCGGCCGCCTCGACGAGCTGCTCGCCCGCTGCGAAGAAATGCGCCTTCTCTGGAACAAAGAAGAATAAAAAACCCCTCCCCCCAACCCCCCGCCCCTTGGGCGGGGGGTTGAGGTTTTGCAGGTGAAATGCGGCACAAAGTGCCGCATTTCACCTCCAAGCCTCTTTTACTCCCCCTTCCCGGAGGGAAGGGGGCCGGGGGGATGGGTTTTTACAAGTTATCGGGCGGGATGCGCCTCTTTACATTCCCGCCAGGAACTCAAAAACCACATCGTTGACGCCGGGCAGGCCCTCATGCCCGAAGTCAGGATACACCACCATCGACTTCGGCGCGCTGATCTTGTTGTACGCCGCAAACTGGGTCGAGGGCGGGCAAATCGTGTCCATCAGGCCGATCGGCCAGAGCACCTCACCGCGGATGCGCTGGGCCAGGTGCTGGATATCGACATAGCCCAGCGCCTCAAACACAGCCTGCTCCTGGCTGTGGAGCGGGTCAACATGCCGGAAGAACTCGCGCAGCTCGGCGTAGGCATCCTTGGCCTGGTCCATCTCCCATACGCGCTGATAATCGCTCAGGAAGGGGAAAATCGGCGCGGCGCGCTTGATGCGCGGCTCGAGCGCGGCGCAGGCCACCGTCAGCGCCCCGCCCTGGCTGCCGCCGGTCGCGCCCACCCGCTGCGGGTCCACCCCGGGCAGCCCCATCACGATCCGCGCCAGCTGGGCCGTATCCAGGAAGATCTGGCGGTAGAGCAGCTTCTCCGGCCGGCCGGCCAGCGCATCTTCCAGCCCACGGATAATATGCCCGCGCTGCGTGTTGCCAATCACTCCGCCCGCGTCCTCCGAAAGCCCACCCTGCCCACGGCAGTCCAGCGCCGCCACCGTGCAGCCCATGCTGACGTAGCTCAGCTTGTCGGCCCAATCGCCCGCGCTGCCGGTATAGCCATGGAACATCACCACCGCCGGCTGCGGGGCGGGCGCGTTCTTGGGGCGCAGCAGCTTGGCGTGCACGCGCGCCCCGCCTACGCCGGTGAAGTAGAGGTGGAAGCAGTCCGCCGAAGGCGGTTTAAATTCGGCCGGGACCAGCTCAAGCTGCGGGTCCAGCGCGTGCATCTCGGCCAGCGCCTGGTCCCAATACGCGTCAAAGTTGGCCGGGCGCGGGTTGATGCCCTGGTAGGTTTGCAGTTTGTCGAGCGGAAAATCGAAAGTAAGCGGCATAGAAGTCTCCTCAGTCGAAAAGGGATATCGATGATTCTACCAGAATCAGGTATGATGGGCTTGTAAGCCTATGGACCACCAAGACGAACTTGCCTTTCACGCCCTTGATCTTTTCCCGCTGCGCGTGGCGCGCATCCAGCCGCTGCGCAAGAGCGACAACCTGACCTGGAAAATCGAAGATGCGGACGGGCTGGCCGGCGTCCTGGGTTACTGCGCCTTCCAGATCGACAACCCCGCCCAAGTGGAGTGGCTGGCCAGGCGCATCCCGCGCCTGGCCGCCGGGGAGTGCCGCAGTTATCTGAGCGGGCAAACCATTTATCTGGATCCGGAGGGAATATGAAAGATAAACAGCAAGAAGAACGCATTACCCCCAACCTCTACCTGGTGGACGGGCACAATCTAATTCCCAAGCTGCCCGGCTTGAGCCTGAGCGAGCTGAATGATGAGATCCGCCTGATCGAAATGCTGCAGGTCTTCAGCCGCCTGCGCCGCAAAAAGATCGAAGTCTTCTTTGACGGCGCGCCCGCCGGCAACGCCGGTTCGCGCGCCTATGGCGCGATCCGCGCCCATTTTGTGCGCGCCGGCGGGACCGCCGACGAGGCCATCCGCCTGCGCCTGGAGCAGCTTGGCGCGCAAGCTCGCGAAACCCTGGTGATCACCTCTGACCACCGCGTGCAGTCCGAAGCGCGCGCCCATCACGCCAAATTCCTCGACTCCGAACTGTTTGCCCGCGAGCTGCTGCAGGTCCCGCACAGCCCCATCCCACCCAAAGAACCCCAACCCGCCGTCAAAAAACCGGCCGGCCCGCCCCAGCCACCCAAAAGCACCAAAGAAGACCCCTCGCTGTCTTCCGATCAGCTGGCCGAGTGGATGGAAATCTTCAAGAAGAAAAATTGAGGAATACGATAAAAACTCTCATGTTTGTTTAATGCAAAACGGTCCGAATTTCGCTATATTATCTTCAGACACCATAAAATTTTTATTGGTATGCGGTGTCACCCACCAAAAAAGCCGATGTCAGCCTGTCCCCCCCATGCTGGCACACTGGCAGGTGGCATTCCCTCCCTGAAGATCGCCTGGCATCCCCCATGCCAGGCGATCGACGTTTAAAGACAAAAGGGGAGCAAAAAAGGCGGCGTTTCGCCGCCTTTTTTGCTCCCCTTTTGTCTTTGTATTTTTTACTTGACCGTGTAGCGGTACGTGGCGGGCTGGGTTGTAAAGCGCGCCGTGCCGCTGATCACCACGATCACGCGCTCGCCCTTGCCAATCGTCAGGCTGGCCGAGCCGTGCTGGGTGGCGTCCAGGGGCAGGTATTCAACCCGCGCTGCGCCATCCAGGTGGATCAGCGAAACCCGGAATGTCTGCGGGATGGCGTTGGAGACGCGCACAAAGCCCTCCGCCTTCCAGCCGCCGTCATCCTTCTCAAAGTCAGACTGGTATTTAACTGCCTCAACCGCCACATCGTCGATCAGCATCCCGTTTTGATTGACGGCCGGGTCGGTCAGATACTCAAAGCGCAGCTGGATCTTCTTGCCGGCAAAGGCCGAAAGATCGACCTCTTCCTCCTGCCAGCCGCCCGAATCGCCGGTGAAACCCCAGCTAAGGTTGGCCCCGCCGGGGTTTTCCTTGGTGCTCGAGGTGGACTGCAAAGTCTTCCATGTCTTGCCATCTTCCGAAACCGAGACAAACAGGTAGTCGTAGTTTTCCTCGATGTCATACCAGGCGTTGAACTTGAGCGAAATCAGCCCGCTCACGCTGCTGAAGTCGAACTCGCGCGTCAGGGTCATGTCCGATTCGTCGCCGCGGTTTGACCAGAAGGCAAACTGGCCCGATTTCGCACCCTCCGGCAGCAGCTGCGCCTCAGCGGCGCCCTGGAACTCAAAGGTGTAAGTACCCTCGCACGAAAATTCGATGTAGTCGGTGCCGTATTGGCGCACGGTCTCATCCTGCGACTCGACCGGGCACAAATCAAAGCCCTGGCCCGCTTCAGCGTTGGGAGCCTGCGGGTAAAGCGTGTAATCGTACAGCCTGCCCGCGACGCTCTTTTCTTCCACAAAGTTGGCGATCGCCCAATCGGCAAACACATCGTCCGCGCTCAGCTGCGCGCCGGTCTTCGGATCTTTCAGGTTGAGGTCTTTGAGCACGATATCGATGCTCTCCCATCCGTTCTCCGGATGCGCCACCACCGCCTTGGTGGCCTCCTCGCCAAACCTGCCCAGGAAATAGGTGAAGAACATGTAAGACGCGCCGTAATGCGGGCGGTTTAGTTCGATATCCGGCTCCCAGGTGTTGAGCTGCAGGTCAGGGTTGCTCAAAAAGACCTGGTCGCCATTGCCGGTATCATACTTATTCAGCAGCTGCGCCAGTTCAGAGAAACCTTCATTGACCCAGCTTTCCTCATTGCGGTCGGTGTTGAAATGGATCATGTGCTGGAACTCGTGCGCAAAGGTGCCGTAATCGTACGAGCGGTTCAACGGCGAAGCCTCGGCGCTGATCACAAACATCTCATGCGCGTTTGAGTATTCGTTGGCCTCGGGCGGAATCTCGTCGATCGAAGAGAAGAATCCCGCCACGCCCTTGCCGATGTTGGTAGCATACAGCACGTACAGCTGTGTTTCGCCGTCGATCCCCGGCGACCACTCGCTGCCAAAGAATTTGCGGTTGGTCGGGTAGATGCTCTTCTCGAAGGTGTCGCTCAGTTTCTTGATGTTGGTGAGATTGTATTTGGCATCGTCGTCCACCCAGAAATACAGGTGCTCAGTCTGGTAGCGCAGGGTCGCGGTCACCCGCCGGTATTTCTGCGTGTCGGTGTTGGACAGCCAGAACTCTTTCTTGTCGCCAACCTTCCAGGGCGTGGCCGGCGGGGGGACGGTCGGGGCGATCTCGCCTTTCCCCTTGTACGCCTGAGCCACGTGAACCGGGTTACTTTCCGGCACGATGCTGTTGAGCAAAGTGTTGAGCGTCTGCTGCGCGGCCTCGCCCGGCTGCTTCCCGCTCAGCGGGGTGGGGGTTGGCCCGTTCGGCGCGACCGTGGGCTTGGGGCGCGGGGTGGGCGTGTCCAGCTCAGGCAGCGGGATCTCGGTGGGCAGATCGAAGTCCAGCGTCGGGATGGGGAAGTCTTCAAGCGTGGGCAGCGGCTGGTTCGGGCCGCCTTCCGCCTGGGTAATCAGCAGCAGCCCAGCCGCGCCCACGCAAATCACCGATAAACACACGCACGCCGCCAGCATCAGCGCGACGACGGACAGGACCACTTTGGACGTATTGTTCACTGCTCTTTTCCTCCAAGTTTCAAAGCATACCACGCTTTTTGGTCCATATTAATCCAGAGCTTTTGGGTCTCTGGAAATTCCCCCGGAGAAGGCATAACTACACCCTCCACCCCTTCGAAAGCTCAGGCCGTGTCTGTGGTGGTAAAGTGGGCGCTTCGCGCCCACTTTACCACCACAGACACGGCCTGCCACTGCCTTTACAGCGCCAGATAATAATGGACTCCGGGAATGTTGCGGGTAAAACCAGACTTTTCGTAGCACATCCTGGCAGCACGATGACCCGCATCACCGCCAGTGCCCACAGTCGCGACTTTCATCCCACTTTCGCGCATCTTTTCAAGAGCAGCCAGGTTTAATGCTGTCCCAATCCCATGATTTTGATCATCTGGCCTGACTGCCAGCAGCTGGATCTCTCCTACTTGCTTCACCTGATCCAGGGAATAAACAATGTATCCGGCCACTTTCTCTTCGACAACAGCAACCAGGGTACGGTTATGCTCATCCTTTATGCAATTCTCAACCACTTCTTTTTGACCCTTACGCCAGTCGGCATAGATGGCCGTGGAAAAGATTTCTGGACCGAGGAGCCTTTCCCATTCCGTAAACACCGGATCCCAGGCCAGCACAGAAAGCGTAAGAATTTCGGCTAAGTCATCACTCAGGTAGGGACGGATCATGAGATTCATCAGCCACATCTCCAGAATATTGTTCTATTGCGTTCGTTCCGTTAAAACTGGATAGGAACCACACTCTTTAACGGCTGCGCAGGCCCGCGCTGGCGGCCAGCCCGGTCACCAGGCCGAACGAAATCCAAAAATAGGGCAGCGCGAAAGTGTCCACACTGAACCCTTCCGCCAGTAAGCCAACCAGGA
>Ga0172368_10004019_pt1 | contig 17343 bp, 24 predicted proteins | sample Lak11m_FD_114540 | JGI IMG/M metagenome (GOLD analysis project Ga0172368, IMG submission 114540) | Freshwater microbial communities from Kabuno Bay, South-Kivu, Congo - kab_022012_11m | ecosystem: Environmental > Aquatic > Freshwater > Lake | place: Democratic Republic of the Congo: South-Kivu...
AAGGCCACTCGCAGGTTTTATGCCGTTACGCGTATAATAATCAACCACGCCTGCATTAATAACCTTATCCGGGACAAGTACCGGCTGCCCGGCAGAAAGTGCCATATCGGGGCGGATAAAGGCATTATTTTCTAAAATATCAAACACTCCCTCGATGGATCCCATCTCCTGCATGGCAATGTCAAAAACCGTCTGGCCGCTCTCGGCTATGATTGTTTTCATCTGTATTGTGCTCTTATTCTTAGTTCCGGACCTGTTGTTATTGCATCGACCCGCATCCCGTCACGCGTAAACTGTGCTCTTATCTTGCGAGCCATTTCAGTTTTATCTTCGTCATTAAGCATCTGAAACAACCCCACACCGGTGGTTGGAAATTGCTTGTATTCTCCCTCCTGGCCATAAAGCAGATCTCCCTGATGCTGATATGTTACATCCGAGCAAACAAAGTCCCCGTCTTTACTCAGGACCTCTCCAGTGTCAGGATCGCATAATATGTCGGTTGTTTCAGCCATTAATGCTTTATTTTAGTGTCTTCCAGTGGATCACGCTGAGTTTTTGTTGGATCAGCTCCAACGACTGAAGCCGTGTTTCCAGATGATCCATTGCCGGCGAGAACACCGAGATGTGTATGACTATCATACTTTGTTTTAAAATCTTTCACATAGTCCTCAATAGCATTCAACCGGTTCACCAGCTCCTCGATCTTGATCAGTCCCCCGAGGTTCCCTCCATTGATCTTAATGTTCCCTGAAGATCCGTCGATATCGATGGTGATATCTCCATGCGTATAAAAGATCTTCTCTGGATCATCAACCTTGATGATGAACGTACTTCTTAAGTCTCCGCCGTTGGCCCCTATAATAACGATAGAGTCGATTGTAGGTGTTATCAGTAGTTTAGCATCTGCTCCATTGTTTGTTGCCTTTAAGCGCACGTCGGAAAGCTCCAGATCTCCGATCATCACCGTGCAGGTATCTCCGGTGATCTTCTTGACGACACCGTAAAAGAATACATCCTTCTGCTCGGTGAGCTTTCTCAGCAGCTCAACTACCCTTGCTTCTTTATCCATTATGAGAGTTTCCTTCCTATTTGAACCTTTCTGACCCCGCCCTGATCATTAAGGGTGGTTGTGACCGATATCACGTAATAGGTTCCGTTTTTGTACTCATAATCCTTATCGTTGATTTTGGCCGAATAGCCGGGGTGAACCTCGGGGATCAGCCAGCCGGTAAGGCTTCCTTCATAGCCGTCGAATACCAAGTACTTCATCTCCTCCTCGCCGCGCTTCTTTAAAGCTTCACGGCTGGTCACCCCGGAGATCTTCACGCTGCGCTTCTCTCCCCCGGTAGTTCCTACCGTGACAACAGTACGTTTGCCATCCTCAGCGATACCCTCCACCTCTACTTCATATTTGCGCTCATCCGCTCTGCGATATTTCAGATCGCTTTTTTCGATGTTGACGGCAAAATCGAATGTTACCTCCCCGAACTTCTCAATGTATGCCGGATGAAAGTGCAGCACCCTGCCCTTCATGTAGATATTGCCCTTGGTCTCCTCCTGCAGTTTTTTCAATACGTCTCTGCCGTTTGCCTTATTGATGATAAACTTATCATACTGCATCTGGTAATCACACTCAAGGCTCAGCCGCTGATCAGCGGGCAGGCTCAGGTTCACCTGGTCAACGACATATTGTGCCACATCCTTCGATGTGCAGTTTTTCATCTCCTTGTCTTTTACCGATACCCTTGTCAGAAAGATCCCGTCTTCGCACGACAGGGTGATGGATGAATCATCGGTTGCGATGTTCTCGATAAATCCGGTAAATTCTGTTTTCAGGTCACTGTCATATCCGACTTGAATCTCAACCGGATCTCCTCTTTTGATCTTCTTCTCGATCTCCAGTTGCCGGTTCATGGAGGACCCCGGCAGAACGATCCTTGCAGTGTCGCTCAGGAGATCCACCGACTCAATCACCTCAAGGGAGTCGAGAAGTGCGAGCTTGTAAGAGCCGATTTTAATATGCCAGTTGATATTGTAAAACACGTTACTGCTCTAAAGGTTTAATGTCTTCCTGCGATTCAAGTAGTTCGAACAGATCGTCAGAGTAACCGGAGATCATATACCGCTGGTTCTGTTCTCCCTTTGTGAAAGGGAATGAATACGACTCAATGACCATGCGGGTGATGTCGAAGTACTTCAGCAGGTCGCATTCAATTTCGATCACGCTGGCCGACTCGCAGATCTCCCTGAGCCTGGCCACTTCCTCTTCAGGGTATTCGTTGCAATTGTCTGCTTTGATAAAAATACCGTCGATGGTGATGGAGTAGTCATCCTGGCTCCAGCGCTCCTTGATCGTTCCACGCCCCTTGCTCTTGGCCACCATCCGCCTTGCAATCTTATTGCCTCCGGATATAGATACCAGGGGCTCCACAGGCAGCGTCCAGAACTCCCCACCCGGAACGCGAACCTTCACAGGCATAACCATCGCGTAACCGTTGGCGCCGCTGGGCTTACTCTCAGAGCTTTCGTTTGTAGATCCTTGCAGGGTAACCTCAAGGTTTTGAGAGTCGTTTAAATTGATCAGTACCTGCTTAAAATACATTACGCGTTTGCTTGTGCCAGGGACAGCACCCTGGTCAGGTTATCCACCAATTCATCCTTCATCTCCGTCGCCGACTCTTTAAAATTCTTTCCCGTGATGTTAAGTTCGCCTATCAGATCTTTCAGAGTTATGTTGATCGAAGTATTGCGGGTTCCACCAGTGGCAATGCTTTCAGAGGTTCCTTTTGAAGTTCCTGCGGGCGGTGGTTTCTCCTTACCTGGTGATCCGGGTAAAACCGGATCCGTGATGCCAGGATCGACCGCGGGATCTGCGGTCTGAGTTGCCTTCTGCTTGCTGGCATCTTTTTCCCGTTGCTCCTTAAGGTTCTTACCGAACTCATCTCCAATTCCTTTTGTGAGATCTTTGGCGGATGAGAATGCTTTCTTAGCGGCCGAGACACCCGTCAGATCCAGAACTCCCTGTTTTGCACTTTCCCAGGCTCCGCTGAAGTCTCCCTTGAAAAGTTTCGCGATTGCCGATCCAATAGCGCCAACCCCCGAGATGATCCCCTTGATTCGGTCAAGGACATACTCCTTGAGGATATTCCCAAACCCTTTGATGGTCTCCCACACGGTTATGATCACGGCCCGGAAGCCGGCGAACTTATTCCAGGCGATCATGATCCCTGCCACAAGTGCAGCAACTCCAAGAACGATCCATCCGATAGGAGAAGCAATAAAGGCCGCATTAAGAAGCCAGACGGCTCCTGTCCATATTCCGGTGGCAGCAGCAGCGATACCCTGGGAGATGGCAGCGCCCATATTTATCACCGTCACAGCGGCTACAATCCCCTGAAGAGCCATTACGCCGATCTTAAATGCCGGCAAAGCATCCTTGGCTACACTAAAGAGACTGATGCCCCAGTCCTCAACAGTTGACTTGATACGGTCCATTTTCTCTTTGAAGCTTCCCATCACGATGCCGGCCTGCTCAGATGCGGAATTCGTTCCTGATACGGCCACCGTAAGCCTTCCAATTTCATCAGTGCCCGATATAAGAGCTGCAGCGGCATTCTGATTCTCCTTTCCAAAGAGCTTGGTTAAAAGCGCACTGTCATTTAACAGCGGTTTAAGCTGGTTTAAACGGTCTTTAAAGGAAAGGCTCTTGTCTCCAAGTGCTGTGATGTCAACGCCAGCAATCTTGAGGCTTTTCTGAACATCATCGGGCAAAAACCTGCCTTGAGAAAGGGTGGCCAGAACATTCCGGATTGCAACTCCTCCTTCAGCTCCTTTTTTACCGGCCTTATCCAGGACCTGGATAGAGGCATTGAGCTCTTCAAAGGGAACCCCGGCCATCTTTGCGGCCATCCCGGAGTTTTCCAGGGCGGCTTTAATGGCAGGCAGTTCGGCCGATCCTTCCTTTGCTGCCGCTGCCATCACATTCATCATCCGGGCCATTTCGCCGGATGCCTTCAGGGGATCGTTCAAGGAAACCTGATACTGATTCATGGCTGTTGTCAGCACCTCGGTCGCTGCAACCGTATCGCCTCCCAGGGTCTTACTAAGGATATTGACACTATCACCCATTGCCTTCAGGGCGGCAGGTGTTTTGGCGATCTCCGGACCGAGCTGTGACAGAATCAGTTTGTACGATTCAACGCCTTTGGCAGCGGATCCGCCAAAGGTTTTTGCCGACTCGCGCGCGTACCCTTCAATTTCCTTCAGTTTCTCCCCGGTTACCCCTGTGATGGCCGACAGATCGGTAATCGATGTATTCAGGTCAATGCCTGGCTGAACTGCAGCATCCAGGGCAGTACTCATATTATCGACTGCGCCCTTGATGTTGTTAAGATGGAATGCGGCGGTGCCCATCTTGGAAACGGCAGACTGCAGCGAGGTCGTTTGCCTGGCTGCAGCCGTTGCAGAATTTGTAATTCCGGTGAATTGTTGAGCAGCGTTACCGGCGACATTGATGATGTATGTGGTGGTAGTGCTACTCATTTAGATGGGTCGGATTAAGTTGAGTTTTCTTTTTTTCGGATGTCTTCGAGCTGTTTAACTTTCTGGGCCCAGGCGTGGTCTGACAACTTATCGGGATCTATGTGCAGGTAGTATTCCAACATGGTGTTCATATATCCGATCGGGTTGTGATCGACTCCTCCCTGGGCCTTACTCAGAAATCCTCGATCTCGGCCTCTTTTTCAGTTATAAGGTCCTTCATCTTTGAGCTGACCGCGTAAAAGAGCTGATCATTCTTCTTGATCTCGTCGCTTCCACCCAGCCAGCAGGTATTCATCAAAAACTCGTTGCTCTTGATGCCGTTGGTGATGGCATTGGCTGCTGCCACTTCCACCCTGGTGGGGCGACGCATATAACATATGTGGCCGTCAACCGTGAAGACTTTCCCGGGACCGTATTTCTTTTTCCATTCAGCGATCTGTTCAGCCGTTGCTTCGCCGATTTGTTTCACTTTTGACATGATGCTGTTTTATAGAGATTATGAAACCTGGTTGATTTTGCGAAGGGCAAGGAAGGGAAGCTTCACCTCCATGAACTTATCCCCCTGCTTGAACTCCTTTGCACTTTCGGTGAATTGGATGCCGACCATTTTATCGGTGATCAGCGTGTCCCCGTTGCTGGGATTCCCGTAGGAAATCACCGCATCAGTGACGATGTTCAGCACCGAACCTCCTCCGGCAGCCGTGAGAATCTCCAGTTCGCTCTGGGTCATGGTTACTTCACCTTCGAAGCTTACATTTCCCGACTGGATAGAGTGGGGATACCGTCCCTTGGCATGGAGCGGCTCGCGCTCGATCTTCTCCGAGTATTTGATACCGCGAACACCAATGATGTCCTTGTTACCAATAAACAGAGTGATGTCTGCAAATTCGTATTCTTTGCTGTTAAAGGCCATAATGCTTACTTTTTATAAACGGTGAATTCCTTTTTGTACGACCATCCCTTTACCCTCACGGTACCGGTCCCGTAATGGTAAACTGCATACCGGTAATATGGCATGGTTAGCAGACTTCCTATGTTCCAGATAAATCCGGCATCGGCGTCTATAAACCGGACCGTCTTAAACTCTGTTGCGGCTCCGCTTGAATAAAGTACTGATGAGCTGTATGCAGTCGAAGACAGATTTTGCCAGGTTGAATTATCAGCGCTTCCCTGAATATACACCCAGGTACTGTCGCTTGTTCCGCTCAGGTGGTCCACGTAGATCTGGAAGGACCCATAAGCCAGCTCGGGCATCACCTCTGCGGGATAATACTTAATCTGGACATTGGTAAGGGTGTCAGTATAGTTTGCCATCACCCTGCGCTGAGCGAAAGAGGTTACCGTGACGGCAACCATCAGAAGGATAAATAATGCGATTCTTTTCATGATATCAATCGTTTTTAGTGAATACTAAGAGGTGACTGTTTTAAAGCCAAGGTAACAGTCGATAAACCTTGCGTAACCGAATGGCCGTACCCTTACCCTCACGGTGATCAGCGAGGTAGATACGACGTTTTGTGTAGGATCGATGAAGCATTCTACTCCGCGGTCCTTCGGATTGGTGACATCGGCCGACAATTCGCCATTAGCGGTCATCTGAAGGCTGATGGCATTTTCAACCAGACCCTGCCAGGCTTTGATCATGGCAAGTTGCATCGTGCCGTTGGAGTTGACCGGGATCTCATCCAGAAGTTGCTGCAGCATCGTATCGTAAGTGATGCGATATGCTTTATCGATGGTGCGGCGGGCTGTCAGAGGCCGGTAATCATCAGCAACCAGGGTGGCCAGATAATCATCCGAAAAGAAGTAACCGGCGCGTCCGACAAAAGTCCTCAGGGTGATAAACCCTTTGTCATGAATGCTCTCCGTATCGGCCAGCTCCACTTTCTTGTCCTTGATATACATGTTAAGGGCCGGAATTGCGCCATCCTTAACGCGGCCAAGGTGACGCTGTACCGGAATGCTGGCAATGCGGCCTCCGAGAAGCCCCATGCATGCGTTGGCCGTGTTTGACACAGTATCTCCGATAAAACACCCGACACGGTTATAGCTGGTGAGCGTGAGATCCGGCAGGGCAGATGCAGTACCGGAAAAACTCCTTCCTTCGATGATGGTGAAGATCGGCGCCTTCTTTGTCTCTTCTGCCCATACTCCCAGTGCCTGAGCTTTAACGAAAGCAGCCTCGCAATCTGCATCGATACCGTGAGTGATGGTCGGAGTATAACCTTCGGCCGGGGTCCTTGCAACGATCAGTCCGCGGATCCTTCCTCCTGCGGCATCGATCATAGCCTTGGCGTGTGTCAGATCCTTATCGACCATGTCTTCCAGGGTGACGGTGTTGGCACATCCGATTAGCCAGGTCTCGGTTCCCTCAGGGGCTACCGTGTAATGGTCCTGAATCAGTTTTACGATATTTGCGTTGTTTGCTGTAGTAATCCCCAGGTTGTTCTCAAGATCAGCAAACTTGCGCAAGGTGTAGGCTGTGCCCAGAATGAACTTGCCTGCAACGGTTGCCCCTGTGCAGACGTATCCCAGGACTTTGTCGGGCGAGGGTATCACTGATCCGATCGCACCGTTCTCGAATAGAACTTTTACGCGTGGAAGCATTTAAATATCCTTTCTGTTTATTGTTGCGAATTCAGTGTTTTCCAAACTCTCACCGTGCATCCTGGCATACTGAGGTTCAAAAAATGCCTGGCCATCGCTGGTGAAGTATAGTTCGTCAGACTTTGGATGTGAATCAAAAATTCGTTTTGCACGATCTTTCATGGATTCACTTGCCTCGATCGGAGACGCTTTTCCCCCGGCCTGATTGCTGTTACCGGTATTTTTCTTCTTTGCCATAATTGATTTATGTTAAATTGAATGCTACTTTTTCTTTCCCATTTGATATTTTCCCATCGTCTCGATGATCTTCTCTACTCCGCGGGATCCGAAATAGAACGACATGATAAGCATACCCCACTGGCCCAACAGCTCCACATATGCGGAGTTGATCTTAAAGGTCGGTACCACAACTCCGTTTATTACTTCCCTACCCATGTTCCCGTCAATCAGTGAGAGCAGCGAGTACATTACCAGGATAAAAATCAATACCAGGGGACGGATGTTTTTCGATAGCCATGAATCCGAGTTCATGTCTATTCGCTGACGCTCTGTGAGCTCATCCTGAGCCTGGGCCTCGGCCTGCAGAAAGATATCAGTGAGCTGCTTTTTAGCCTCTTCACGCTCGGCATCCGTTGTTACGAACTTATCGATGATGCCTCCTACCTGGCCAACGATTCCGCCACTAAGTAACGATATGATTTTATCTACAATTGGCATGATGCTTCGTATGTATGGTTTACACGGTTAATCCATCCGGCCTGGAATTTTGCCAGGCGAGGATTGTCTTCAATTAGATCAAGATAATACTCTTTGCGTGCATCTGCATAGCGAAGAGCAATGTTATCAAGGAATGTATTCGCAGCTGCGATAGTCTTAGGACCCATAACCCCGTCAACCTTAGCGCCGCATAGCCGCTGAAGGATTTTAACCGCAGCCGAGATCCCGGCATTCACGGCCATATCCATAACCTGCAAGGCGAGCTTGTCCAGTTTAAATGTATCCAGATGCAGCGGGTCATAGAAGTACTGCTTGTAAATTACAGATGCCTCTTTATCGGTCAGATTTCTGATATCGTCGATATCGATATCGCCATCTCCGTCCAGGTCAAAACGAATGTCTCCGGTTCTGCGTAAGAACCTTAAGGAGACACCAAGCTTGGTTGCACCTCCCGGATCCTTTGGATCATTAACAAACCCACCCTCGTTTTTAAGGATAACGATTATTAGCTTATCGAACCTTTCATCCATGGGTTATTATTTCTTTGAGTTGGTGGGAGGAGGGGTATAAGGAATATTAAAACTCTTCATAATGAGATCGAGTTTCCAGTCAACCGTGTTAAACTTGGTTTCGACAACATCTGCATCTGCTTTTTCACGTTCAAGCTTCTCAAACCTGCGATCGTACTCGACTTTTTGTTGATCAGCATTTTTCTGAATGTTGGAGGAGTTCGCAGTTAAAGATCCCCACTGGATTAGTACTCCTGCGATAACGGAAACCAGAGGAAGTAGGATCATCCAAAATTTGAGTCTCTTTAAATCGCGATCGGTCATATTGTATCGTATATTTTTTTTGATAAATAAGAGGTCCTACTCGGATTTCCTTTCGGACCTCTTTCGGGTTACGGGTTTTTATTAACTGGTTGGATCTGCGGAATAGATTGCTCCGAATCCTTTTGACCTCAACGGAAGGGCAACAAAGCGCTTCTGGAAGTTCACTACGTCGCCTTTCTGGGCAGGATCCTTGAGTGTATAGAACATATCGGTTGTACCGTCTGCCCTCATTACCTCATTCTTCTGAAATGCGAATGATGCGATGGTATCCGTGTCGGCTGTAACGGCAGCGAATGCTACTTTTGCTCCGGTTGTCTTATTGAATCGCGGCGTCTCGGAGGTACGATAAACTTTGAATCCGAAGATCACGCCGTTAGCAAACATGGTCTTATACATGGTCATGTCCTCAGCAAATAGATCAGCCTCATGATATGGATTGAGCACCAGGACTCGCCCGGCTGCCGGGATGTTTTTCAGGTTGAACCTGGTGGCAAGATTCAAAATGTCCTTGAAGGTAAGTTTCTTCGTGCCTAAGGTTTCACTCACTGCACCGCTGGTTGTCAGTACTGGAGTAAATGCGGCATCCGATGAGGGCGACCAGTTCCATGCGGCAAGCTTTATGGAGGCTGCCAGGAGCTCCTGTTTGTGACCGTAGATTACGGAAGCCATCTTGTCATAGGCCAGCTCCATTGCCTCGATATTGCGCACGATTGTGGAGGTGGTATCGAGGGTTTTCAGAGCAAGCGTGAGAGGCACATCGGTTCTTACGGCTGCGGAAATAGGGTAGGATGTGTTATCAATGAGCACGGAAGGATTCGCGCCGGCCTCAGCCAGGTTGATCGTGTTGAACTCCACGAGTTCCGACATGTCCCTGCCTTCACTTATGAATTCTCCCTCGGGGTAAAACCCTTCAAGCAGTATATCGGTCCAGATCTCTTTCTGAAGTCCTGACATAAGAATGCCCCCCGAAGGTTGACCTGAAAGAAGTGTACCGCCGATTATCGCGGTACCGATTGCCAGGGCCGGTGTCACCGAGAACAACAGGCATGCAATAACTCCAACAATGACGTTGAAGAACAGATTTTTAAAATTCAGCTTTTTCATTTTGATCGTTGGTTTTTGATTAATGTTTCGGTTTGTAAGCGGCCTTGAGGGCTTCAAACTCATCCGGGTGTTCGGCGGAGAGTTTTTTCAGACCCTTGGGATCTTCTTTTGCCCACTTCATGTAGTCCCACGAGGAGCGATCCTCTCCTGCAGCGGCACCGGCAGGTTTAACCTGGGTCGAGAGTGAGGTTTTTGCCGGCATTGCCGTGATCAGGTCCTTTGCCTGATTGAAGTCGCTCTTGGCAAGTTTCAGAAAGCTCTCTTTCTTGTCAGCGGTCAGGCGACCCTCGGTGATGGCACCTTCAACCAGGGCTGCGGCTTGTGCATCAAGGTTGGCTGAAAGTTTCTGCTCGGCGGTTGTTTTATCGGCCTTGAGCTGGATGATCAGGTCATCTGCTGCTTTCTTATCGGCAGCGAGCTTCAATACTGCGGCATTCAGGGCGGCAGCGTCCAGTTCGGTATTTACTGCCAGCGCCTTTGCGGCCTCGGCAGAAAGCATGATTTTGTCCATTTTTGTTTCTTTATTGATTGTGATTTGTTCTATTGCAAGCTTTATCTCTTCCTTTGTGGTGATAACATTGCCGGCAGCAAGGCGCAGGGCGAGCGAATTCGACGGCACCGAAGTGGTGCTCGCTTCCATCAGCTCGCTTTTTGTGACAAATGGGATCAATTCGCCATCAGGCATTGCCCGAAGCTCGGCTTCAAGAGGCATGATCCAGACAGAAGCGCCTTTAAGAAATCCTCGTTCAACTTTCCCTTCAATTTTTACTGCCTGTTCATCCTTATCGTCAAACACAGCGTCTGCCATTAGTTTTGTTCCTTCAGTTCGCATGTTTTCCCAGCGGCCGGTAAGCATCTCTTTGGCATGCTCATGAAGCATCACCGGGTTGGCGAGGAAGCGCTTTGTATCGATACCGGCATTCAATAAGATGAATCCGTGGTTGTTGATCACGGATTCGTCGTTGAGAACAAAGCTTTTCGACATGGGTTCAATCTTTTGTTTTCGCTCTTAGGGCAGACAATCGAAAGGCAAACATACGTTTGCGTTTGAGCGTAAACAACATTCTGTCTAAGGGTTATAATGAACTGTACAAGACTTTTAAACTTTCTTTCAATTTGGATCCCTTCATTGCATCTTTGTGAAAAACGATGGCTCGAAAGGTTAAAACCCGTACTCCGGAAAAATGCGAGTACGCTTATTTGTTATTCATGCAGAAAATGTCCCAGGAAGACATCTGCAAACGAGTCGGCATTACAGCTCCTACGCTAAAATCGTGGAAGGATTCAGGAGGATGGGAACAGAAAAGAGCTGCCCGCACCATTTCTTTAGATGATCTTCTTCACAAAGCCCTTCAACGGGTCAACGATATCCTGGATAACAAGCAAGAGTTTTCCGCCGATGCTTTTGCAAAGGCCGTAAAACAACTCAAGGAGCTTAAGACCAGCAACACCATCGACGATGATATTTATTGTTTCATATCCTTCCAGGACTTTTTAATCCAGCATCGCTCCGAGTATGATATCGCCGACTCTTTCATTAAAATGGTGACAAAGTTTCAGGACATCTATATCCAGTTCAAGTTAGGCAATGGCAAACTATAAGTTCAATAAGGAACTTCAGCTACGCTGGCGCGATAGGGTGCAGTGGATCCTGTCGCAATCTTTCAGGGTCAACGAGTCGCTGGAGGAAAGGCAACGGCGCATTTCCCGTGCCCGCAGGGATTATCAGTTCTTTGTTGAAACTTACTTCCCTCACCTGGCGACAAAGAAGTGCGGTAGATTCCACCTGGATGCAGCCTCGTTCCTGATTCAGAATAACGATACCCGTGCGCTGATGGAGTGGGCTCGAGGACATGCAAAGAGCTCTCACCTGTCGCTAATGATTCCTCTGTGGCTCAATATCCAGGATCCTCGTCAACTCAGTGTGATGGTCCTGGTATCGAAGTCGGAGGATATGGCCGTGCGTCTTCTGTCAGACCTTCAGGCAGAGTTACAGTATAATCAGACCTTCATCAGTGATTATGGTCAGCAGATGTCAAAGGGATCCTGGGCCGATGGTGAATTCCATACCACTGACGGATGCATGTTCGTTGCCCTGGGTCGCGGACAGTCACCGCGTGGTCTCAAGGATCGTGGCAAGAGACCTGATTACATTGTCATTGATGACATCGATGATGATGAAATGATCCGCAATCCCCGCCGTGTGGCAGAAACTCTGGAATGGGTTCTCACGGCCCTGACGGGGACGATGGCCATGGGTCGTGGCCGCCTGGTGGTGGTCGGCAACCGCATCGGTAAAGACAGTGTCCTGAGCCGGTTTGCAGAACGTCCAGGAGTGCATCATACGATCGTCAATGCCCTGGATAAAAAGGGTGTGCCTTCGTGGAGTGAAAACTATACACTTGCGGAAATTCACAAGATGCGTGATTTTGTCGGGGAGCGCCGCTTTCAGAAGGAGTATATGAATAACCCGATTAACGAGGGCACTGTATTCCGTGAAAAGGATATCCGCTATGGTACCATGCTCGATCTGAAACTTTACCGCACGCTCATTTGCTATACTGACCCAAGTTTCAAACAATCCCGAAGCGCCGACTTCAAAGCCACTATGCTGCTTGGCAAGACCCCTGAGGGGATATTTCACCTGGTGAAAGCCTATGCTGATCAAACATCAGTCATGACCATGGTAAGCTGGCATTATGAGATCATGAACTTTATTGCAGGCCGCGTACCGGTGTTATACTATATGGAAAGCAACTTCCTCCAGGAACTGCTGCTGGATGAATTTAAAAAGGCCGGTATCAACGTAGGGCATCAGATCCCTATTCGTGGAGATGCACGCGCCAAACCTGATAAATTCGCACGCATCGAGGCCATGCAGCCCATCTTCGAGCGCGGCATGATGATCTTCAACAAAAAGGAAAAAGACTCCCCTGGTATGAAGGTACTCCATGAACAACTGCTCATGTTCGAAAAAGGGAGCAAGAGTCATGATGATGCTCCGGATGCACTGGAGGGTGGTGTGTGGATCCTGTCGCAGAGAACGCGATCAACCAATGCCAAATATGTTACCGGAGCGCGCGAAAACAGACACTTTTAAAAACACTCGATTATGATCCTACAGATTGCAAGATGGCAAATCAACGTTTCTAAAATCCTTTTTGATTTCAGGCTGAAGATCGCCATACGCGAAGCTAAGAAACGCGCCGAGCTCTACAATAAAAAGCATATGGTCGTAGCTTTCAACAATCACCCGCGTGTGTATATGAAGGAGGACCTGAAGGATCTTCTCCGGCGCAGGGTGATGTTCAAGAAAGGAACCACAATTCAGCAGATTGAGAAAATGGCCTATTACATAACACAGTAGATATGTTCCTGACAAAAACAGAATTAAAATCGGTGATCTATGAATATCAACTCAACGATATCATAGAGGTGACAACAGGAAATACCACCAACAATGACATTGTCACCATGGCTATCGATGCGGCCATTGAGGAGATAAAATCATATCTCAGTCCAAATAACCAGGGACGGTGGAACGATGGACGCAAGCGGTACGATGTAACTGCGATCTTCGCAGCAACCGGTACTTCGCGCAATGCACTGATTCTTGAACTGTGCAAGAGCATGGCATTATATTACGCGTGCCGGCTGGCCAACGTCGATGTCATTGAAGAAAAAGTCAAGAACCGGTACGACCGGGCCATCGACTGGCTTGAGAAGGTGGCCGGTATCGGTAAGTATGCCGATGCCCCGGCGCTGAATCCGGACTTGCCCGTGCTCACACTGGAGGATACACCCGAGAATGTTCCCTTCCGCTTTGGATCCAAAGAGAAATTTAATCACGAATAAAACTGTATTTAAATGGCAAAAGATAACGCAACCGGCAAGAAAAGAAAAGAGGGTTTCGCCTACCAGATCCAGCCAAAAGCGGTAAGCCAGGCACGCAATGATATAGCAACCTGGAAGTCAGCCCTGCGTCAGGCGATGGCCGTGGACAATCCCAGGCGAATCAAGCTGCAGAATCTTTATAAGGATATAATGACCGATGCGCTTCTTTCTTCCCAGATCGATAACCGGCGCCTTCAGTCACTATCCTCGAAGTTTTCACTCAAGGATGCCTCAGGTACAATCAACGAGGAGGCAACTACGATGCTAAAATCATCCCGGTATTTTTATGATATCACCCGCAATATCCTCTCTTCAACATACTGGGGAACAACGGTCGTTGAAATCCTGAATTCAGACGCGGGCGTTCGCATCGTCACCATTCCGAGAAACAATATCGATCCCAGGTCGGGAACACTGTTCCTTGATGAGAACGACAGTAAGGGAATTCCCTATCGGACCATTAAAGAGTTTAACACCTGGGTTCTTGAGTTCGGGGATCCCGAGGACCTTGGATTGTTGAACAAAGCAATTCCGCATGTGCTGTTTAAACGTTTTGCCCAGTCCTGCTGGTCGGAACTTTGTGAGATTTACGGCATCCCTCCCAGGGTACTCAAGACGAATACCCAGGATCCCGTGATGCTTAACCGTGGCGAGCAGATGATGCGTGATATGGGAGCCGCTGCCTGGTTCATAATCGACGAAAGTGAAAACTTTGAATTCGCTAAAGGCGCCGACTCCAACGGAGACGTGTACAGCAACCTGGTGCGCCTTTGCAATAACGAGAATTCAATGCTTATCTCCGGGGCCATCATCGGCCAGGACACAAAGAACGGAAATGAGAGCAAAGAGCAGGTATCGGTTAATGTGCTCTCGCGCCTGGTTGATTCCGATAAGCGCCTGGTTGAAAGTTACTGGAACGAGGTCGTACTCGGGGCATTGTTCCGCATCGGACTTCTGCCCGATGGACTTGCATTGTCATTTGATCCGCAGGAGGATATTGCCCAAGTCTGGAGTATGACAAAGGATGTCCTGCAGCACATGGATGTGGACCCGGAGTGGATCAAGGAGAAATTCGGCATCCAGGTGATAGGCCCCAGGATCCAGCCCCAGAAACAACTGTCCGGTTTTTTCGATTAAGCCCCTTGTTTGAGGGGCTCCACCAAAGGTTAGAGGTGGTTTACCATTCTGGATGCGAGTGCGAGCAGTCATATAAGCTCTCATCCGATCAGGCAAAAGTTCCCAAGTTCAGTAAAAAGCTCTGGGATGCGGCCATGCGGCACATCCATAAGAAAGGATCTTACAACGCAAAAATGCTTTCGGATGCACCGGTAAAAGATCTGCTGGGTGAAACCAACAGGATCCTCTCCGATGCTCTCGATAAAGGTATCATTGATAATAAGCCGTCAAAGGAGATGATCTCCAGGCTGCAGGACGACCTGTTCATATTCAGTGGCTGTAAAACGCATATTCAGCTAAAGGAGTTATCATCAAGGCTCACGGATGATGCCGGGAAGGTAACTCCGCTGGCCGCCTTTAAACAAGAGGCTCAGCAGATCAATGCAAGGTACAATGAGAACTACCTGGAAGCCGAATACATCTTTGCAACCTCCAGCTCAGAGATGGCTGCAAAATGGGCCGACCTTGAGAAGGATGGTGACAGGTACAATTTGCAGTATCGTACTGCTCAGGATGACCGGGTAAGAGATACCCATCGCGCCATGGCGAACATCACCCTGCCGGCTGAGGATCCCTTCTGGAGCTTGTATTATCCTCCTAACGGGTGGCGCTGCCGCTGCACCGCCGTTCAGGTCCGCAAGGAGAAATACCCGCAGAGCAACTCTGATGATGCAATTGGCAAGGGAGAAAGGGCTACTACAGAGATTGATTCCAAAGGCAAGAACCGCGCTGAGATATTCCGCTTCAATCCCGGGAAGGAGAAAGTAGTGTTTCCACAGGATCATCCCTATTATAAAGTCCGTGAAACCGTCGAAAAGAACATTAAGCAATGAATCTCATAAAGGACTTTATCCGCGATCTGCGCGTTGAGCTCACCGATGAGTTCGACCGTAACTTTGAGCGAAAGGGATTCTTTAATGAGAAATGGGAGGAGACCCGTTTAAATAACCGCCGCGGATCCCTTCTCATGCGCACAGGCGCCCTCAGGCGAAGTATCCGCTGCCAGTCGGGGTCAAATACCATTCGCTGGTTCTCCTCGCTCCCATACGCCTCAATTCACAACGACGGGGGAGTTATCACCGTAACGGGTAAAATGAAAAAGTACTTCTGGGCAATGTACCTCAAGGCCAGGGGGGGTATCGTTTATAGTGTGAAAACCAGAAACGCAGTAAATAATCAGCGAACCAAGAGACTATCTGCGGAGGCTGAGTTTTTTAAAGCCATGGCACTGAAAAAGGTCGGATCTAAAATCAAGATCACAAAGCGGCAGTTTATCGGTTATCACGATGACATCAATGGAATTGTCGAACGTGTCTTCAGCGATACCATGCAGAGGTTTGAAAAAGAGGTTTTGAAACCCGTTGTCGAATTGCCGTTAAAGCGTATTAGTTAATATAAAGCTCTTTCATTATGCAAAAATTGATCGATGATATAAAGAACAGGGTGGCGGCGGTAACAGCTCTGAAATATATCGATGAAGACTGGGGACAACTCGACTATTATGGATCGGGCGCGCCGGTAAAATACCCGTGCCTTCTCGTTGATCTTGATCAGGCAGGGTGGGATACCGAGGGTGATCGCACTCAGCGCGGCATTATCCGGATATCCATCCGCATTGCCGACATGCGTCTGGCCGGCACAAATTATAAAGCCCCGCAATCTCAAAAGACAAAGGCCGGGTCTTTCTTTGATGTCATGAATGCCGTACATGCAAACCTTCAGGGATGGTCATACGACGCCGACAATGGACCGCTCACCAGGGTATTGACCAGGAAGATAAAACGCGATGACGGGATCCGCGAGATGGAGATGATTTACCAGGTGCAGTATATGGACGATTCGGCGCAGCCGGTACGCTCCAAAAAACGTGTCGGAGTGAGAGTTGTTACCGAACTTGTTTAAAGAAGGCTCAGCTGATTGCTCATCTGGTTCTTTTTGGCTTCCTCTTCCCTGAGGAGCCTCTCAACAGGAGTGGAAAGGTAATTATACAAAGTGGCCCGAGACATAGGATAATTCGGAAAGATATGCTGGCGATAAACGTGTGCGGTGCTGATTCCATCTTTCTTTTCCCGCTGATAGATCTCTATCACTTTTCGCATCTGGAGCAACTTATTCCTGCGGTTGTATGCCATAAGGACGGAAGCGATGTTTGCACCACAAAAATACTGAGAATCACGGGTAAAGAGATAAATTAGTTTTTAACAATCGATTGGGAATAAGTGTGATGCTTTTGAAATAGTAAGATAATAACAGTCTGGAAGTCTCTTTAAACGGTGGCTTAACCAAGCCGATGACTTACTCTGCTCATCAACGGGCACCCAGATCCCTTCATACTCTTTATTGAGACAATAAAAGAGGGTGTCTCAAAAGTTTGAGACGCCCTTTTTTCTTTCTATAAAGACCTGATTGTTAATATCTTGATAATAAGTTATTGATATAATATATTGACATACTGTAAGTTATATTTAAC
>Ga0172368_10004021_pt1 | contig 17341 bp, 18 predicted proteins | sample Lak11m_FD_114540 | JGI IMG/M metagenome (GOLD analysis project Ga0172368, IMG submission 114540) | Freshwater microbial communities from Kabuno Bay, South-Kivu, Congo - kab_022012_11m | ecosystem: Environmental > Aquatic > Freshwater > Lake | place: Democratic Republic of the Congo: South-Kivu...
CCTTCAACGCTGCTGGCAACCAGATGAGTTATGGAACGAACCTGGCTTGCGTCCAAGTTCTTTCCCAGCCTGATCTGGATGGTGACAGAAGCCGTGCTGAGAGCCTGATCGGAAGAAAGCAATGATTTCTCAGGGGTAACCAAATGGACTCGCACAGCCTGCACAGCATCGAGGCTGCCGATCGTCCGCTCCAGTTCACCTTCAACTGCCCGTTGGTAATTTACCTTTTGAGAAAACTCGGTCATCCCGAGCATTGAAGTCCCGCTAAATAATTCATAACCAACCGTGCTCGATTGCGGAAGTCCTTCGCGCGCCATCAACAAGCGGGTGGCGTACACCTGATCGCTGGGGACTTCGATCGAGCCGGTATTCTTAAGTTGATATGGGATGTTGTTCTCATCCAGCTTTTGAACGATCTGAGCCGCATCCTCTTCACTTAAACCGGTATATGCTACTGAATAGCTCGGAGCATTTGCCCAGGTCACCAGCACCGGAGCCAGAATCAAAACGGAAAGAACAAGCGCCGCCATGGTAATTTGTTTTCCAAGGCTTAGCTTCTTCCAGTAGGCTAAAAATTGTTGTTGAATGGATGAAAACATAAAACGAGACTCCAAAGAAGATTAGACCTGCATTCTCATAACTTCGCGGTAGGCTTCAACCAGTTTGTCACGAATGCCAAGCGCCACATTGAAATTGACGTTGTTCTCTTCAAGCCCGATCATCACTGCATGTAAATCGACGTTTTCACCGCGCGCCATTTTTTCAACCAGCGCATCTGAATCCAATTGCGATTGGTTGAGAGCAGTGAGCATGTTCTCAAAAGATTGGGTTATCTGTTTGGTATTGCTGCTCGCTGTCGGTTTCTGAGTCGAGCCAAGTTCGGGGATGGGGGGGATCAGGTTTGGGGAGATGGATTGGATAGCCATATTTACCTGCCTATCTCAAGCGCTTTCAGCGCCATGCGTTTTACCGCTTCAACCGAAGCGAGATTCGCTTCGTAGGAACGGGTCGCCGAAAGCATATTGGTCATCTCGACCACGATATTCACATTCGGATATGTGACAAAGCCGTCTTCGTCTGCATCGGGATGGGTCGGATCGTACACGCGGGGGCCTGTTTCTGTATCTGTGGTGATCTCAGCCACCCGAACACCGCCCTGTAAACTACTTAGTTGATCCCGCTTCGCAGCGACGACCTCGGGCAAATAAGCCTTTTTCTCTTCAGGCATGAATACGACATCCTGACGCTGGTACGCGCCGCCTTTTTCAGTGCGCGTGGTCTGCGCATTTGCGATGTTGTTCGAGATCAGGTCCAGCCGCAAACGCTGTGCAGTAAGTCCGGTCGAACCAATGCGTAGTGATTCCCAAAAGCTCATGATTTGCTCCTTTATCGGCCTGATATTATCAAACGAGAGAAATTTACGCAGTAAAAGCAGTGTGAAGTTAAAATAAATTTTGTGTGAATTAAAAACAAAGCGCCCACTCCCTTACAGGAAGGCACTTTTGCTTTTTTGTGTGGATCTGGCGTCTACATCAACTACGGGTGGCAATCTCCCGTTATTTCTATTGTTTTTTTGCGCTCACCATCAGGAGAGTACAACCTTTTGACGCCTCAAGTCAGGATATTCCCAATCGATGTGAAATACGCCGGGACATTGCTAACGGTCACAGGGACTTGCCGGGCGGCGATCTTCTGCTCCGTTGCGACCCAGGCGCCGCGAAGTTCGGTAAGGACATTGGATGCGGAGGCGTAGTCGCCTTTGCGAATACACTCCAGGCACCATTGATACAGGCTGAATAATCCATTTGAAACTTCCGGATAATTCAAATCCAGGGTGTCGCGGAGCGCGCTGATCGTCTTGATGGATTTGTCAAAGTCGTGTTTCTCGCAAGAAAGGATTGCCAGATCGTAAGTCATGATAACGAGGCGGAGCGGGCTGGCATTCATTACATCCTGTTTTCGATATTGATTGCTATAAGCTGCTAGGTACATGGTCTCAGTCCTCTACGAATTAATTTTGAATTATTCTTCGATGAAATAATTTTCGACAAACTCCCGTCAATCTTGAGCGCCCAACCGTTAATTCAACATAAATTTTTTACAGTCATGCAAAGAATATTGCTCCATCGGCCAGCGTTATCCCCCCTGATTACTCCCAAACGATGAATGTCAATCTGGCAATAGAGGATCCACGATCAGCGCGTCATCTACAACAAGGCCCGCAATAAAAAAAACAAGAATTACTCATTGCTCAAAACACAAAAACCTTGAACGCAATTCAAGGAGAAATCACACGCCTGAAGACCGCCTATCAGTTTTCAAATATAGGACTCGACAACCATCCCGTCTTCGGAGAGAGGATATGAAATAAAATCGGACGGCAGTAATTAATTGGGCAGTTAGGCGGCCAGTTTCAGCAATTCGCCAGCCTGCATTTTGTAAAATTCGCTGATCGGTATGGATCTCAATACGCGATGTGAATTGCGATCGACAACGAACACAGTCAGTTCATTCGTATCGTCATTGACGCGGAAATGAACCGAGACATTCGAAGGGGCGCCCGCCTGTTCGATCTCACTTTCAACCTGTGCCTGCACCTTGCCATGCTCCGAAGGTTCTGTCTTTTGCGCGCTTACCACAGCGCTTGTCTGCACCTTGGGAAGCGGGGCGGGCGCGGCGTCCAAACGCACATTGCCAATTGGGGTTATTGAATTTTCACTCATTGCACACACTCCTTGCATCCTTGCATTGGATTACACAAACTATTTTTCTGAAAGCAGGGCAAACCTCATCCTTGCGGCTGCTCTTTCTTACTTTTTTATTCCTTGTCCATTATCCTGACGTATTGGTCGTCGTACCGGTAAACATGCCAAGCCATTCTGCAGTTCTGCCGTAATCCGCAATCTGGGTCTGAAAGCTCAGATACTGGTTGTACAAAGTCTGCTTGCGGATCATTAAATTCTCGTTGTACCTGGCGATGCGGCTTTCATAGCTCTTGCGTTGATCGTCTATCGATGTCAATGTTCTGGATATCGTACCGCTGGAGCCTGCGAAGCGCGAAACCAGGGTATTCAAGTCACCCATGGCTTTATCTAACAGCGCGGTCACATCCGTCGTTTGGTTTTTGACCGCATCACTAAATTTGGAACTGTCAAGAGTCAACTTCATATCCTTATCAAAGGTGATGCCAATCTCCGACAAATTTTTCAGGCTGCCGCTGTTGGTAATATTGCGATTCAGGCGGTTAATCATATCCAGTCTGAGACTGCTGAAACCAAGGTCACCGCTAAGCGGACCGCGTGTGTAGGTGGTCTTGCCGTCCGCACCTGTTTTAGGCGTGGATGCCAGTTTGTCTTTCAGGTGCGTCACTGCCGCATTGAATTTATCCACCATGGTCTTCATCAAGCCGGCTGCCTTATCGAACGAGGCTGAAATGCTCAGTCGCGCGCTCTTGCCTTCCGCATCTGACGAAAGGTTCAAGGTCACACCGTCGATCAGGTCGGTGATATTGGTATTGGATGCGCGCGAAACGCTCATGCCGTTGACCGTGAATTGGGCATTCTGGGCGGGTTGCAAATCGGCGCCGAAGCCAAGCCCTGCCCCATCTGTAAAGAGCATGGTGTGGTTTTCACCTGTCTGTGCGCCAGTCAAGACCAGTTTATTCGCAACAATTGAAGCTTTGAAGTCACGTCCCTCAGGCTGGCTGGCGGCATTTATTGCTGTGGCAATATTGCGCATCGTATCCGTTGAATTGATGGTGATCGATGTGCCTGCGGCTGTATAAGCCAAAGCGGTGCTGGTCGTCGCGCCAAGCGTGTTCAAGGTCAGGTTTAGACCGCGGCCGGTGTCATAACTGCCGGTAGTCATGTTCTGCCAGTCAGCCGAGAAGCTGGTCCCGTCCTGTTTTCGAATCGAGACTGCTTTTCCATCCGCATCCACCAACCGAAATTGGCGGACGCCGCTTGAGTCGCGAACCTGAAGGGTGTAACTTCCTGTGCCAAGTTCACGCTGACCGCTGGCAATCGTACTGGTGACAGCATTCGTGACCGAGTCATTTGGAGTGACACTGATGGAACTTGTGCCATTCCCGCCGAGCCAAAAAGTACCGCTTTTGCCCAAAGCTACATCCGGGCTGGCTGCCGCAGTAGTAGATTTGGATTGAGCCTTTGCCAATGTAGTAACTACAATGTCAAAATCCGCCGCAACCGCGCTCTCGGTGGAGGTCGCTGTCAGGACGGTTGCGCCTGCTGTGCCAGGGGTAATCGTTTGCTTGCTGACCGATTTCATGCCATAGGATGCATGGGTGCTGATCAGAGCCTGGATCGCGGTTTGCAAGGCGTCGAAATTTGTTTTGATATCTGTATAAACACCGCGGCGAACCTCAATCTGATCCTTTTGAGCCTGTGTGCGATTGAGGGGGCCGCTTTCAGATTCAATGATCGTCTTGATCGCCGTCTGAAAAGTGGGCGCGAGGCTTTTTATGGATGTATCAATGGATGAGATCGTGTTCGCCATATTTCACCTTGTTTTGCAAATCAATATGTCTTGAGAGCTATATCGGGGAGGCACCCATGGCGCCTCCCCGAAACATACTTATCTGCGTGTTCTTGCCATTACCTCTTATCTGAAGAGGGCCAGCAGGGTCTGCGGAGCCGCATTTGCCTGAGCTAACATGGCTGTGGCTGTTTGCTGCAAGATCGAGTACTTGCTGGCATTGACCTGTTCTTCCGCCATGTTGGCGTTCATAATGCGGTTGTAAGCGCCTTCCACATTGACCTGAGCCGCGGCAATGGATTCTTCTTTGAAGCTCAAGCGGGCCATCAGCGAGCCAAGTCCAGAGAGAGTGCTGTTGACTTTGTCGAGAGCATAGTTGGCTGTGGTCATGTACGAGCCAGCTTTGATCGTGGTGGAAACATCCACTGAGTAGTTATTGGCCTGTTTGTACGTGAAGCGCTCGGTTTCGCCAGCCGCGATGTTCGCAAAGGCGCCGAGGGTGATGCTGACGCCGCGTCCAGTTTGGAAAGTTGCCGCTGCTGCCTTGTAGGAATATGTACCGGAAAGCGAGCCAGAAACGTTGCGGGCAATTTGTGTAGCCTGACCGGATGCGTCGTTCAATTCGAACTTGGCTTCGTTGCTGTGAATATACTCAAAGTTCATGGATTGCCCGGCAACCAAACCAGCGGGATCCGTGCCAAAGGTCAGTGCAATACCAACTGTGCCTGTCTTGGCTGTATCCAGAATGTTACCTGCAGAAATATCTGCATTAGAAACCGTCATGGAACCGGTTGTGTTCCAAGATGAGTCGTCCAGGTTTGTAATGATGTAGCTCACATCGGTTGCGGAGGCGACATTTGTGACCTTAATGTTGTAGCGGCCAGAGGCAAGTTCGGTACCAGTGGGGCTGGCCTGCGTGCCCAAAGCATTGACGCCAGAAAGCAGGCTGCTCGTTGTATCCAATGTGGCCTTGCCCTGAGTGGCTGAAGTGGCCTTGTCTAAGACCTCAAATGAGTAATCACCGGTGGTCAGTTCGGACATGCTTCCTAATTGGCTGGATGTCGTGCCGCCGCTGAAGGAGTCGCTGACGTCCACGAAACTAGCCGTATCAGCAGTCACTCTTTCTGAAAGGTTCAAAGTATCGGGATCAAGCGCGTTCGGCAGAACCCAGGTTGTAGTTTCGCCTTCATCCACACCAGTCTGGAAGACTTTGTTACCGGAGGTGTTGTCAAGGAGTTTGACGCCGTTCCACTTGGTCTGGTCAACCAAATCCTGAATCTGCTGGGCATACGCCGAGAGTTGATCCTGGATCGCGGCGCGTTCAGAGGTACCGATCGTATCGGAAGCCGCTTGTTCAGCCTTGCTGCGCATGGTGACGATAATATCGGTCATCTTGCTCAGGCCAGCTTCGGCGACGGAGAGCATGTTCTTCGCATCGCTGATGTTGTCCATGGAAACCTTCAGGCCTTCCGAGCGGGCGAGCATCTTGGTGGCAATCGTCAAACCAGCGGGGTCATCCTGGGCGCTGTTGATGCGCTTGCCAGTTGAGAGGCGGGTCTGGTGCAATGCCAGTTTCGCGTTAATGTTTTGAAGAGAATTAAGGGCGTTAAGAGCGCCTATGTTACTTGCAATTCGGGTTACATCTACATTAGCCATTTCAAACCTCCATGTTTGAAAAAAATAGTTTTAGGGGATCCTTCCCCATTTTTAAATTTGATTCGATTACGACTGAGTTCCGATGCTGCCGGGAACTATTTTACGGGCACTTTTATTTGAGGAGTAATAGGTCTTGAATTTTCGATATCAGCCTCCGTCTTGCGTTCTTTTTATGAAGATTGTTTTTTGCTACCAATAGTTTCGGCATGGGGGGCTTTTACTTAAGGCATTTTGGGGTATTTTTACGTAAATATTGCATTAATTGCATAATTGAAAGAAGCCAGGATTCATAGCAAATGCCACCCTCTGGCGCGGGCCACAAAAAGAATTAACCACGGAGTCCGCCAAGATCATAGAGGGATTCCTTTGAAAACTCGCATAAATTACTATGGTCAGGCAAGTCATTATTGATATAATTCTTTTTGGAGAAGGAGTGAATCATGTTGAATAACCTATCAAACAGCCAAAAGACCGCAGTTCAAGTTATTTTTGTGTTGGCGCTGGTGGGCGGCGCAATTGCCCTGCTGGTTTCCCTGGGAGCCACCAAACCCAAGCCAGACACCCGCCGCGTTCGATTTGAAGTTCAGGCATCGGGCGGGTTTGCAATGATCACATTACAGGCCGGTGAAGTGAACATTCCCGATCCAAAAACTGTCTCTGTCCCCGGGTCGCAAACTGTAAAAATTAAAAGCGGAACAACCGTCTATTTGACAGCTTCGAACCCGACAGCAACAGGTGAATTAAGTTGCACCATCACCCTGGATAACGCCGATTGGAAGGCAGAACAAACCAGCGCCCCCAAAAATGGCGTAGCCTGCGCCGGGATCGTCCCATAAGCCTCTCCTGCCCCAAAGTCAACTCATGCGATCCGTCCCACAGATTCTCTTGCGGGACGTTTTTATATCCGTTTTCACTTATCCTTAAGATCAACTTTCGGTATTTCAAGTTGGGGTGTCTTCAGGTTTTGCTGAATGCCTTCGCGAAGCGCAAGGTGGATTGTCAACGCGCCAATGGACGTGGTGAGTGGAACGATCAAACGCGGAAATTCAAGTGTGGATATTGTCGCCCCTTTGCCGATGATCAAGGAAGGCGTTGAAATATTCGATTCAAAGCCCGCAGCCGCCAGCTTCATGCTGGCCTGCCCTGTGATCACATTACCCAGCTCAGCAATCCCGCTCTGGGCAAGACGGTCAAGTGAAGCAAACTTCTCGCCCATTAAGACCGAAGCGAGTCCCACAGCGACTTCCTTCGACATGCTGTAGAAAACGGTCCCGTCCACAGCGCCTACAAGCGATATGATCACGGTCACATCGTCGGTTTGATATGATCCGTTTTCGAGATGCAGGTCCCCGCGCTGGATCGATTCGCGCATCTCATGGCTCAATATTTCATGAGCAGCGCTGACAAACGGGTTTAAAAATTTTACATTCATCGCTTCCTCCAAATCACCCGGCTACGATCCCTTTTGGGGAACCGGACCATTGATCAGTGAAATAAATTCGTCCGCGCTGCCTGACTCACCAGATTTATTTTCCTTTAGCCCAATATGCACGGTCAGAAGCCCGAATTGAGTCTCCAGAGGCACTACAATCCTCGGGAAGCCAAGAGTGGCCACCTCAACTCCCTTGCCTTTAAGAACGGTCGGGGTTGAGATGTTCGACTTGTAGCCGGCTTCAGAAAACCTGATCGTAGCCCGGCCGCTGATTACATTCCCCAATTCAGCTACTCCGCTTTGCGCAAGCGAGTCAAGTTCAGCCAGGTCCTGTCCCAGGATTTTTGAGATGATATTCAAGCAGGTTTTTGTCTGCATGCCATACATCACAATGCCATAGATATCACCGACCAGGTTGATTAACACTGTAATATCATCGGAGGTCAGTGATGACTTTTGCATGGATATTTCCTTGCGGGAAATATTTGCATTCACCTCTGCCTCGAGTACTTCCACCGCAGCCTGAATAAACGGGTTTAAAAATTTAGCATCCACTTATTTTCTACCTCCAGAAAGGTTCAGGAAATAAAATCTGACCAAACATCAAACAAGCGAGATCATTTCTTTGGCCTTGGCTAATTGCTCCGAGACCTGTTCAATCAGATGGAAGAGGTCCTCCCAGGTCATGCCGAGCCGTTTGAGCGCCTCGTCTTCAAGGGGATACTGCAACCCATCGATTCCGATTCCGACGCCCAGGATCATCATGGAAACATCTGCCACGTGGACCGCCGCAACCAGCATTGGATAATTTTCCGCCGCTTGAGGCGCATGGTGATGGGCAATCGCAGTTACAAGATTGTCAGGCAGCTGCCAGCGGCGGGCAATTTCAGCGCCCAGCATGGCGTGGTCAATGCCAAAGTTGGTACGCTCCAGTTCCAGGAAGGAATGCTGCGCCCATTCAGATCGGTTAATTTCTGACTCGCGCAGCAGTTTTTCAAAGACAAGTTTTCCAACATCGCACAACAAGCCGGCAAAGTAGGCATCTTCATCGATCTTGAGATGAAGTTGTTTCGAAATGAGTTTCGCGCCGATAGCTGTCCCAAGCGCGTGCTGCCAGAGCTCGCCGCGTTGAAGCTCATAACCCGGCAAGGGTTTATATAGGCGGTCGGAAAAGGAATAAGTCATTATTAATTCCTGGATGATCTCCAATCCCAAAACAACGATCGCCTGCTGCGCGGTTGAGATGCGGTTTTCCATCCCGTAATATGCCGAGTTGGCCCAGCGGAGCACCTGGGTCGTCAAGACCTGGTCCATCTCAATGACGCGAGCCAAACCAGAGGCACTGGATTCTGGGCTGCGAATGAGCGCAAGCGCTTTCTGCGCCGCCTGAGGGATGGGAGGGAGCTTGTCGGCTTCCTTGATAAGCTGGTCAACTGAATATCTCATCATTTATTTTTCATGCTTTCTTGTAAAAGGAGATGCCAAAATTTTGCAGACCGAACTTGGATGCGCCTGAAATAATCTCAGTCCCGCCCACAAACAAAACTCCACCGGGACGCAAGGCTGCGCTGAATTTTGCATAAAGTTTATCCTTTGTTTCAGCAGTAAAGTAAATGACAACATTACGGCACACAATCAGGTCAAAGCCAGAATCAAAACGATCTGCGATCAAATTTTGCTCTTGAAAATTGATATGTTTTTGCAGGCTCTCAACAGCATGATAAGGTGCGGTCGGTGTCAGATATTTGCGGCGCTGAGGTTGCGAAAGACTACGGATATCATCCTCGTTATAGGGACCACGGGCTTTGGCTTTGACTAGCGCGCCGCGATCTAGGTCAGTTGCGAGGATGGAGTATTTTTGAGTTGGGGCTGATTCGTCCATCATGATCGCCATGGTGTAGGCTTCTGTGCCAATGGAGCAGCCAGCGCTCCACAATTTCAGCCCACCGGTCTGGTGGTTTTCTTTGGAGTTCTTTATCAAATAAGGCAGGATATCCTGGCGCACGAGGTCCCAACGACTCGGGTCGCGAAAAAATTCAGTAACATTTATGGTCAGATAATTCCGAAAACGTTCAAGTTCCTTGCCATCAGTGGCGAGCAGGTGAAAGTAATCCTTCCAAGTTTCGATGTGAGCGCGCACTAGCCATGAATCCAGACGTCGCTTCATTTGCTCATCTTTATAATGCTCGAGGTCAATATTAAACGAACGCTTGATCGAGGCTTTTATCTGGGTATAGTCATTCGCATCCATATATTTCAATCCTGGCAATAATCAGTTAAGCATCATTTCTTGAATTGCAGCTTCAATAGCTTTTGCAATTTGCGGGCGCGGCAGAACCGCGCTAGCCGCGCCCGCCTCGACCACGCTGCGGGGCATCCCCCACACCACGCAGGTATTTTCATGTTCGGCAATTACATGTCCACCGGCGGTGTGCAATATCGAAGCGCCAAGCGTCCCATCGCTGCCCATCCCTGTCAGAATGACGGCAATCACGTTTTTGCCAAATCGTTGAATCAGCGAATTGAGGGTCACATCCACAGACGGCCGCACGCCATGAACTGTTGGTTTTTGATTCAACAGGATCCGTTCATTTTCATCAAGGATCGTATGAAATCCACCGGGAGCAAGCAATACCTGACCCACTAAAAGTTGGTCACCCGGTTCGGCTTCTTTCACCTTAAGCTGTGAAATATTATTGAGCCGTTCTGCAAGCGAACGGGTAAATCCGCTTGGCATGTGCTGAACGATCAATACCGGTGAAACCAGGTCGGCGGGCAAGGCTGGGATGATTTCGTTTAGCGCGCCCGGGCCGCCGGTGGAGGACCCGATCAAAATTACCGGGGTGTTTTTTCGATACGGGCGGACGGGCTTTTCAGGTTTTTCAGCAGGTTGTGACACAACAGGCGTCCGCCGTTGAAATGTCGGTGTCTTGACCTTTGCTTTGGCAGCCTGTTTGATCTTGAGTGCAATTTCTTCCATTTCGGCACGGATATCCAGCCGATTATCCGGTTTAGAGATGAAATCAACTGCACCAAGCATAAGAGCCTGGATCGTTTCAGCAGCCCCTTCCCTGGTCAAACTGCTAAACATTATGACCGGGCGGGGAAATTTCGCCATGATCTCGCGCAGCGTGGTCAGTCCATCCATGTGGGGCATTTCCACATCCAGCGTGATCACATCCGGCTGAAACTTGGGAATCAGTTGAAGCGCCTCTTTCCCATTACAGGCAGTACCGACAACCTGCAGCTCAAAATCTTCGTTAAGCTGCTGGGTAATGGCAAAACGCATAAATGCAGAATCGTCTACAACCATCACCCGAACCGGATTCGGCAATTTATTATTTTCCTGAGGAGCTTTTTTATCAGCCATGATCCAGTTATGTCAGGAGTTTTGTAATGGCCTTCATCACGCGCTCATGCTCAAACGGCTTGACAATGAAATCGCGCGCGCCGGATTTAACCGCCTCCAACACTACCGATTCTTGTCCCAGCGCAGTCAGCATGATTACCCTGGCCTTGGCATCAAAACCGACGATTTCCTTCAACGCTGTCAGCCCGTCCATTTCCGGCATGGTCACATCCATCAAGACAACATCCGGATGAATCTCTTTGTATGTGCCCACAGCCTTGACGCCATTCTCAGCCTGAAAGACTTCGTAGCCGTCAGTAAGAAGCATCTTGGTCAAACGCACACGCAAAAACTCTGCATCATCCACTACCAAAATTTTTGTCATACGATCACTCCTCTTGGATTCCTATATATCGCGTTCTTTCTCACCGATGACTCTGACGGTCACGCGGCTAGCGCCAACATAAACATGGACAGTCCTTCCGGTATGTCCGCCGACTTCTTCGGCTGCAATTTTCAAATTCAGACGCTGCAAAGTCCTGCGGGCTGATTCCATATTCCGCGTCCCAATATCAAAGGAATTGGTCATACCGGGCGAAATCAGCATGTTCGCGCCTCCAATGATTCGGACGATCAGCCTGGCTTTATTTGCGCCTTCCTTGATCACTGCATCCACCAAACTTTCAATTCCAGTGTCAACATATTTGTGCGCGTTTGGGTCGCTCGCAGACAGCCCGTTCGTAGCTCCGGGAAGAACGGCGTGAAGCAATGCGGAAATCCGTGTCTGCGGGTCGATCATTGAAATCCCGAGACAGGAACCCAACCCGTAGGCGACAAGAATGTCCTCCGGGTTCCGACTGATGGCGTGCTCGCCTAATCCCAAACTTATCGGATCTTTCCTCATACGCTACGAATTTTTCTTTAATAGGTTTTTTAATGCATTCATGTCGGGGATGACCCAGAAGTTCGCTTCAACGCTGCGAGGACCGTCCATGAAATTAGCCTGCATCAACAACACCTGTTCGCTGATACCACCGGCTGTCGCCACCACAATATCAAGGATCGCTCCGACCATATCGACCATCACCGCTGGAGGAGAAGGCATGATGCTGGCTCCGGCTAATTTCGCAAGTGAATTCAAGAAAAATGTGCCGCACATATTACCCAATTCGCCGAGCGCAGACCTTTCCATCGAAGTCATCCGCTGGGTGGTGCCGTTAGGCAGATCCATCAAGAGGTCAGCCAGTTCCAGTGCTTTTTGGTAGGGCATGATCATCATGATCTGACCGACCATGTCGCCTTCAAAACGCAGGTAGATTCCAACAGCATCATCCTCAGGTCCGCCAACCATCGCAGGGATCGTCAACAAGGGCACTAACTTAAGCGCCGGGTTGCTTACCTCGATCTTTCGACCGACCATTCCAGAAAACCCATGTGCGGCATTACTAATGCCTTCACTGGCAATGGTTTTCAGCTTTTCCAGCAGATCTTGATCAAACGGAACATTATCGACCATAACGGAGCTCTACCTTTCTTATATTCCAGCCAGTTTGAACAAACCAAATACGTCAACAATTAACGCCACCTGCCCATCGCCAAGAATTGCAGCGCTGGATATGCCGGCAACATCGCCAATGAATGCGCCAAGAGGCTTCACCACGACATCCTCTTCTCCAAGCAGGCTGTCAATAATCAGTCCGACTCGCTGCTTGCCTGATTGAACCACCACAGCAAAGATATATTTTTTTTCTTCCCGGCTTTCCGGAAGATTAAAAATATCTGAAAGGTGTAACAAGGAAAGAATCTTTTCCCTTAATCTCGTAACTGGTTTTCGATTGACATATACAACATCGTCCTTCTCAAGGCGCAGAGTTTCTGTGATCATCACTAGCGGAATGGCAAATGTGGATTGGCAGATACTGACCAGCAAGGCGGGGACAACCGCCAGGGTTAGAGGCAAAATAATCTGAAATTTAGTGCCTTGCCCAAGCTTTGTCTCCACTTGAATGGAGCCATTTACATGTTGAATATTCGTGTTGACAATGTCCAGCCCAACTCCCCGCCCGGAAATGTCAGTTACTTTTTGCGCGGTGGAAAGCCCCGCCATAAACATCAGGTCTATAGATTGTTCTTCGGTCAGGCTGGCTGCGTCTTCCACTGTGATCAATCCCTTTTGGATTGCGTTCTTGCGGAGTTTCTCTCCATCGATCCCTCCGCCGTCGTCTTCAACTGTTAAAATGACTCGTCCCTGTTCATGGCGGGCGGTTAATGTGAGAGTTCCCCGTTCCGATTTACCGGCAGCAAGGCGAACCTCAGGCAGTTCGATGCCGTGATCAACAGAATTACGAACCAAATGAATGAGCGGATCATTGATCTCTTCAAGCATTGACCGATCCATTTCAGTATCCTCGCCACGAATAACCAGATCGATCTTTTTACCGACCTTCTCTGCCATATCACGCACCATGCGCGGAAACTTTCCGAAGGAACTCGAAACAGGCAGCATACGAATATGCATGACCTCTTCCTGAAGTTGGTCGGTGATCCGCCCCAAATGAGTGATCGTCTCAAAGATCTGATCATACGTGCCATTGATACGTTTGAGACGGCTGTGAAGTTGTTTCAAATGATTTCGGTCGGTGATCATTTCACCGACAAGGTTCATAAGATTATCGATTCGCTCCACGTTTGTGCGGATCGTCATATCGGCGCTCCGCCTGCCAAAAGGAGTGGCGGCACGTCTTTCGTTAATTAATCCAGATGACTTGATTGGCAGGGTTGGACTTTTTTCAGGGGCAACTGGTTGACTTTGTTGCAAAGGCTCAATGTCCGCCGCAACTAACCCGTTGGAAAGAATGACTTTGCCGTCTATGGAAATCTCATCAACCCCTGAAATTTTCATTAAGGCAGCGCGTATCTTTTCAAATGGCTGGGTGGTAGCCACAACCGCCGAAAAATCACTGACAGCGCTGGAGGTTTCGATCTGTGTCTGGCTTGGCGCCATGGACTGTATGTCGCCCATATCCTGCAAAGCCATCATCAGTTGAAATGCGCGCGCTGCTGACGCCATACCGTTCGCGTCAATTTTGGCCTGGATTTGAACAGGTCTAATTTCTTGTTCTGCGCCGCTTCCAATGGAATTTGCGGGCTCCACTTTTTGACTTGGTTGATTCCCATTTTCAGGCACAGTCCGTGCGGTGTTTTTTTCGTGACCGGTGTCTGGAACCGGTTGAACAGGTTCTTGTTTCGTACCTTCGATAAAATCCTTTAACGACTTGACCGTCTCGTCGACATTAAGGTCGCATATTTGAGCAGTGACGATCTCGTCTCGTAACAGTCTTAGATGATCAACCGCTTCAAGGCAAATATTGATCATCGGTTTGGTTATCTGGATGCTGTTCTTGCGGACCCCGTCAAGCACAGTTTCGAGGGCATGGGTTAGCGCCGTCATCCGCTTGTGCCCGATCATGCCGGACATGCCTTTGATGGTATGAGCCGAGCGAAATACGGTCTGAACAAGGTCGGCATCTGCATCTTCACGTTCCAGTCGAATCAGGCTGTCATCCAGCGCCTGTAAATGTTCATCTGCTTCAGCCAGAAAAACCGGAAGTTCGTCTTCGCTAATATCAAAAGTTATTTCCATAGGCTAGTCCAATGTCCGTTGTGTTCCTCGATGACAAAAGATAGCACACAACCGCGGAGTGCGCAGTAAATCATCCGTAAAGAGAAACCAAAAAACAGGTAAATTAATTTTCAGAAATTACAGGTTGTCCTTCCACGTATTCAGCCTGACACCCGACCTCGCTGCGCTTGAGCCACATGTCTTAAAAATTAAGAGCTGCTTTCATAATGAAAGCAGCTCTTCAACTGAGACTGTTATGTTTGACGGGCTTCTCAGGGCGTGTCTTCGCTCTTTTCCTGTCCATCGCTTTCTTTTTCACTCTCAGAAACCAAAAGTTTCCGCAGTTGTTCAAAAGCACCTGATTCGGTTTCTTTTGCCAGTAATTCCTGTATTTTTTCCTGATCTTTCACAGCCTGGTAAATTTCCTTGCGCAAAATAATTGTTTCGCGCGGAGCGGTTATCCCGATCTTGACCCGGTCCCCTTCTATCGCGAGGACAGTTAAAACGATCGTATCTCCGAGCATGACGCTCTCATCCACTTTGCGGGATATTACCAACATGTCGACACACTCCACGTACCGGGTTTTCAGGGCAATAATTGGCGTTCGATAGTGTGTTCGCTGGGACGGGAGCTAACGCATGTAATCAAAAAGGCTGAGAGCTGAGATAGCCCGCTGGCTGACCTCTAACACTGCCTGGAAGGTGGTTTGCTGGTTTGTGAGCATCGCAATACCTTCCGCCAGATTGGTATCCTCTTTTTGAGAAAGCAGGCTTTTCGTTTCGATCTTGACCGTCTCCAGGAAATTTGACGCCGATTCTACCTGTCGCATCCGCGCACCGTTCGATGTGCGGTTTGCATTAATCGCATCTGCCGACGATTTTACCTTAGTCAAAGCTTCCTGCAAAGTAGAAGGGGCGGGAGGCACGCTGACGCCGTGAATATTGCCCTGCGTCAAGGCTGTGCTGGCTGTAATTAAATCCTGAATAAAGGCTTCTACGGACGGTCTACCGGGCATGTTCATGGTCACCATTTGATCGGGACCCAAATTGCGCTGCATACTGCCGGTGTCTCCGTCGTAGGAGATCGTTGTCGGGTTAAAGCTGTTGCCTTGATAGTCCAGAAGGGTCGTAAGAGGGTCAACGCCAAGTGTGAACGGTTTTTGATTCAGCTGGTAACCTGAAAAGATAAACTGCCCATTGACCGAGGAGTTCCCAAGTTCGACAGCTTTTTCGATCAGACCATTCATCTCAGTTGCAAGAGCCGTATAGCGTTCGTTGTTTGAAAGCGAATCATTCAGTCCGCGCAGGATCAAATTTGAGGCTTGAATGCCGATCTCCTCCAATTGATTAAGAGCGTAGTCGGTGGTATTCATCCAGTTGCTTGTTATGTTGGCTGTATCAGAGTAGGACTCAAGCGTCCGCAAATTGGAGCGCAAACTGAGGCTGGCAGAAGCCTGAACGGGGTTGTCCGAAGCGGTCTGAAACTGCTTTTGCGTGGAAACCTGATTCCGTAATTTGGCTATCTTTTCCTGGTTTTCTGCTATGTTTTGCATGGCATTGTTAGCCATCATTAAATTAGTGATCCTCATACCGGCTCCTTGTACTCCTAGCGGCCCGCCAGACCCATACGGTTAATTACCAGGTCGAGGAGTTCATCAAACGTTGTCAACACGCGAGCTGCAGCCTGATAGGCTTTTTGAGCCTTGGCCATGTTTGCGGCTTCTTCATCTAGAGAAACGCCAGCGACCGACTCGCGCTGATCGCTTAATGCCTTTGCCACCAGCCCATGTTGATAAGTATTATTCGCCGCACGCTGAGTGGTTACAGCCAGATCGGTGATCTGGGCATTATAGTATTCGTTGAGGGTCGCAGTATTTGCCGCCATCCCTTTGAAGGATTTCAAAGCGACCATATCAAGAGCAATTCCATTATTGCCGACTTCGTTGATGTTTCTGGATGTGGCAATGCTGGCTGCATCCAGCAAGGGGTTGACTGCGATGGTGCCTGCCTCGTTACCGACAGCACCTGTAAAGAAATTCATGCCAGTGGCATTATTTATGCCGTAGCCCGTGGTATGAATGGCATTGACCTGCGTCATTAATCCGCTGGCAAGGGTATTAAGCCCGGCCAACTGACCGGTCAAAATCTGGTCGCGTACTTCCAATGTGCCCTTCAATTTTCCGCTGGGGGGAATGAGGACTTGATTGTCAGCCCAATAGACATCCACTAAAGTTGAATCAGGAGACGGCTTGGGTTTGGTGGTTAGTTTAATTGCCTCATGCCCGACAACCAAAACATGCCCGCCGATCGAAACCACCATCTCGCCGTTCTTCTGTTCAAAGGAAACTGAGCCGGTCAGGTCTGAGAGTTGGTCGAGGGCAAGATCGCGCTTATCCATCAGATCGTTGGGCTGCTCGCCGATTGACAGAACATGCGAAATCTCGGCATTCAACTTGGCAACTTCGTCTGCCAGCGAGTTGACCTTGTCCACCTGACTAATAATGGACAGATTCTGATCACCACGCAACAGGTTGATCTGCGCCACCCGCCGATTAAAAGCTGTGGCGAGCGAACTGGCATCATCCAAAAGGACTCCCCGCAGACTGACATTTGTCGGGTCGCTGGATAACGACTGCCACCCCGCCCAGAACTGGTCCAGCTTGGGGAGTAAGCCGTCTTCCGAAGTCTCAGCCAGAGTCGCTTCCAATTGGTTGAGGATCTCGCTTTGGGCTTCCCAGTTTTTTGTTTCAGCTGAGACCGTGCGAAAACGTCCGTCAAAAAATTCAAG
>Ga0172368_10004023_pt1 | contig 17329 bp, 19 predicted proteins | sample Lak11m_FD_114540 | JGI IMG/M metagenome (GOLD analysis project Ga0172368, IMG submission 114540) | Freshwater microbial communities from Kabuno Bay, South-Kivu, Congo - kab_022012_11m | ecosystem: Environmental > Aquatic > Freshwater > Lake | place: Democratic Republic of the Congo: South-Kivu...
ACCCGCTGCCTAGAAACTCCCGCCGACGAGATGCTTCGCTGGGGTCTCGCCGCGGCGAACGCTGACTCGTCAACCCGCTCAGCATGACATTCGAGAGTTTCTTGTGCGGGCGCATCCCGCCGCCGCGGGATGGGGAACTCAGAATGACGATTAGCCAATAGCGAGTCTTGCTCCATTGCCAAAACACTCACACGTTGCGGATCAGCGCCAGGTCGCCGCTGGTCGCGGCCGCCAGCACCGGCCCCATGGTGTCGTCCACCCTCTCGGCTGTCATCGGCACGGGCATGTTTTCGAGCTTGCTCTTGAGCTGCGGGTTCTTTGCGGCGGCGAGCGCGCGGGCGATGTGCGCCGGTGTGAAGCCCGGCACATCGGCCAGTCGGGTGGGGAAGCCCACGGCGGCCTCGAACGCGATCATCCCTTCGGCGACCGCCAGGCCGAGATCGCGGCCGGCCAGCCGATCCAGCTCGGCGTGGATGTAGCCGGCGTCCCGGTAGATCTGGCCCACCATGCGCAGCGCCGCTTCGATAGCTGGCGCGAAGAAGACGGTCCAGTACGGGTTGAGCATCCCACAGGCGCGGCCGTGCGACAGCACGTCCACCAACGAGAAGCTGGTCAGGTGCGCGCCGTTGGTGCCGCCGATCATGATGGCGTAGCCGCCCAGGTCGGTCGCCAGCCCGAGCGCTTCGCGGCCCGCGGCGTTGCGCGGATCGGCCAGCACGCGCGGCAGATGATTCACTACCAGGCTGATCGCGGTTTGGGCCACGGCCGCCGCCCGGTCATACTCTGGCTTGCCCACGGCCGAGTAGAGCACCTCCAGCGCGTGGGAGATGCCATCCAGCGCGCCATCGGCCGTCAAGCCGGGAGGGGCGTCGAAGGTGGTTTCATAGTCGAACACTGGCTGCTGCGGCACGATCGCCAGGTCAATGACCAGCTTCTTTTGGCCGGTCTGCAGGTCGGTGATGTTGGAGTATTTGGTCAGGTGCGCGGCCGAGCTGGCGGCCGTCTGGATCGCGACGTGTGGGGTGAGCGGCTGGCCCTGCTTCTGGCTGGCGGCCGTTACCAACCCGGTTCCGAAGTAATCCTCGATCGTGCCGCCCAGCGTCCGCAGCGCCTCGGCCGACTTGACTGCGTCAATCGTGCTGCCGCCGCCGAAGCTGACGACCACGTCGGGGGCGGTTTGGCGCAAGAACTCGGTGATGCGGGCCAGGTCTTCGCGGGGGGCATTGGGCGCCGCGCCATCCGCTTCGCCGACGATCTTCACGCCCGCTGCGGCCAGCGCCGTGCGGATCGTTTCCATGTAGCAGTCGCAGCCGGGGAATCGGCAGCCGATGAAGACCGCCTGCTGGCCCAGCGCAGCCGTGACGGCGCCGACTTGCGGCAAGACGCCCAATCCGTGCAGATAAGTGTCGCTCTTGAACTTGCGCAGTAGCGCTCGTGCATTCTCGAATTCAGTCATGCTTTCCTCCGGGGTTTCAGGAAACGATTATACATCATAGCGCAGACAATCGAGAAAACAAAACAACCCCAATACTGCGCCGTACTGGGGTTGGATGATCCACAAACCAGATCGTGGCCTTTTGGCCCGGTCTACACCGTGGAGAGATCCCACTCCTCGTAGATCTTCGGCACATCGTTGATCAAGCGTCGGGTGTAAGGCTGCTTCGGTCGCAAGATCACGTCGTCGGCCGAGCCGTGTTCCACGAACTTTCCGTGCTCCATGATATATACGCTGTCAGACACATAGTACGCCAGGCCGATATCATGGGTAATGAAAATGATCGTCATGCCGATTTCGTTGCGCAGATGCATGAGCTCGTCCAGGATGGTTGCACGTGAACAGGCGTCAATCATCGAGGTCGGCTCATCCGCCAGCAGGATCTTGGGCCTGAGCAAAAAGATGCGCGCAATCATCAGCCGCTGCATCTGTCCGCCGGAAAGCTCGAAAGGGTATTTGTTCGTCAGTTCCTCGAACTTGAGGTTGACAAAGCTGCACGCTTCAGTCATCAACGCTATTTTTTTTGCGTGCGGCAAGGTTCGGCCGCCTCGCATGTAAATGCAGTCCAGCAGCACGGCGTCAATCTTGCGAAAGATGTTGTATGACGAGAATGGGTCCTGAAAGATCGCCTGGATGTTTTTCCAGTATTCCTGTCGCTTCCCTTGCGTGCTGATGTCGCGCTTCTTCCCCTGAAAGTAAATCTCGCCCTCAGTGGAGCCTATCAGTCCCAAGAGCATCTTGGACAAGGTGGTCTTGCCGCTGCCCGATTCGCCCACAATCGAGACGACCTCGCCCTCGTAGAAATTGAAATCCACATGATCCACCGCGACCGTTTTCTGGCGGCCCAGACCAAATACTTTGGTTAATCCGGATCCGCTCAGGCACACCTTTTTTTCACTGAACATTTTTGGACGCCTCCCTCAGATAAGCATCCCGCAATTCCTTTTCCGGCACGATGCAGCGGTAGGTGCGGCCGACGCCCGCATCGTACAGGCCGACAGAAAGCGCCTTGCAATCCGGCCGAACGTATTTGCAGCGTTCGGCAAACCGGCAGCCAGCCGGCGGTTTTTTGAGATTAGGCGGCACCCCCGGAATGGCTGTCAGTTTGACGTTCCGCAAGCCTTCTTCCGGCACGATGATCGAACCCATGAGGCCCTTGGCATACGGGTGGATAGGATCAAATACCATCTCTCTGGCGGAACCTTTTTCTACAATCTGTCCTGCATACATGACCATAATATCGTCAACAACATTGTAGAGCAGCGGAAGCTCGTGCGTGATGAAGATCAGCGATTTGATGAATCCATCCGTCATCAAGTTCCGCAGCATTTTGATGACCATCTTTTGCGAAGTGACGTCAAGCGCGGAGGAAGGCTCATCAGCGATCAACACTTTGGGGAGCAAAATCACGGACACCGCGATCACCGTGCGCTGTTTCATGCCGCCCGAAAGCTCAACCGGATATTTTTCCAGTACGCTTGCTGGCAGTCCCAGGCTCTCAAAGACTTCTCGGGCAAGACTATAAATCTCCTTCTTGGTTCTGAAGGGTTGATGCGCTTGCACAACATCTTCGACAAAGTTGATAATCTTCCGAGTCGGATTGAGTGCGTTCATCGCAGCTTGGGGGATATATGCGATCTCCGTGCCCAGGATGGACTTGCGAACGTCATCGGGATTCATGCCCGAGATGTTGCGCCCACCGATAATGATTTCGCCGCTCGTATAATGCAGCGGAGCGAAGTAATAGCCCATCAAGCTAAGCGCCAGCGTTGACTTGCCGCAGCCCGATTCTCCCGCGATCCCCAGCGATTTCCCCTCTTCAACCTTCAAGGAAACATGATCCACCGCGTAAACATCTTCCCCAAACCGGGTGATGTATTTGGTTGTCAGTTCCCTGACCTCTAGCATTACCTCTGCCATATCAATCACCTATTCTCTCAAGGCCGGGTTGAATACCTGGTCAAGGCCAGTATTCATTAAATTCATCGAGAAAGTAATCAGCGCGATGGTGATCAGCACCGGCAAGTACGCCCACCATTTCCCCAGGATCCAGGCCTGGTAGATCATCGCCCATCTCATCATGAGGCCCAACGTGGGCACTTCAGTGGTTCTCGGCCCCAACCCCAGGATCGAGAGGCCGGCCTCCGCTAGAATACCTGAGGAGATTTGCAGGATAAAGGCCATCACCACATACGAAGCGATGTAAGGCAAGATGTCGGTGAGAATGATGTAAGCAATCGAGTGCCCGGACAGTTTCGACAGGTTGACGTGATCGCGATTGCGCAGCGAAACCACCTGTGCTCGCACGGCCCGGGCCGTCCAAAACCAAGAAGTGGCCCCGATCACCATGGCGACGGTAAAGGGGCCGCGACTTTCCTGCCCGATGCTGAACGAGATCAGGATCAGTAGCACAAAGCCGGGAATGACGATAAAAAGATTGGTAAAGAACACGATAGCGTCATCTACCAGGCCGCCGATGTATCCCGCCAGCAACCCCAGCGTCAGCCCAATCAAGGTGGCGATGACGCCGGCGACGAGGCCGATCTGCAGCGATACAGCGGTGGCTTTGACCAGCTCCGTCAGCACATCCCGGCCAAAGTTGTCGGTCCCTAGCGGCAGCACTCGCACATTCGCAACCTGGCTGATGTTTATATAGTCGGCTTGCGCCACCGCGCCGGTCTCTTCCAGCGCGCCCGTTTCTGCGTTTTTGGTTGCCAGGATCGTCCCGCCGGTAGCGGCAAGGCCCTTGAGCGAGTCATTGAGCCGCACATAGTAGTTTCGCTTGGCATTGGTCAGCCCGGCGATATTCGCCTTGGGATCATATTTGCTTCCCCACAGGCTCAGGAGCTGTTTGGTGTTGTTGATGTCAATCTCGCTGTCCGGCACCCCGTAGGCCGTCAGCCAATCCCTCATGGCTGTACGATCATCCTTGCCCAATCTGTTGGCAATGCGCTTGGCCGCGGCGTCGTTCAACTCTAGCAGATAACGCGGGGAACCCAGACTGTCATAGACATTCACATAGATTCCCGGCGGGAAAAAAGTGCCCTGCGCGATGATAGCTAACGGCGAATCGGTGATAATCAGCGGATAGACGATTACGATCAACAGAATGGCCGTAAGAATGGAGAAACCGGCGACAAATTTGCCCGAGTGAAACACTTGCCGAATGGTGTGTGTCATAACTGCATCTTTCCTTAGGAAGCTGGAGCGCTTTCATGCGGACAGTGCGTCCGCCCGCTGAAGATCCCTGGATAGAACTCAATCAGACTGCGCCGCTCTGATGCGCGGGTCAATGAGGCCATAAACGATCTCGAGGCCAAAGTTTGCGATCAGCACCATCAGCGTGACGATCAACGTGGAGGCCGAGATCAATGGATAATCTTGTCCCATGACGCCGTTCAGGAGCGTGAAGCCCAGCCCCGGATAAGAAAAAATCGTCTCCGCCACCAGGTTGCCGCCGATCATGGTGCCGAGGGCCAGCGCTAAACCGGTGATCTGTGGCAGCATGGCGTTCCGAAATACATAGCCGACGATCTTGCGGTCCTTGATACCCATGAAACGGGCGTGCTTCACGTAATCCGCATTTAGTTCGTAGATGGACATGGAGCGCATGCCGATTGCCTGGCCGCCGATGGCGATCAATACAATAGACAAGAACGGCAGTTGATAGTGCACGATCACCGACCAGATAAAGGTCGGTGTCAAACTGGGAATCAGGTCGAATCCATACCCGCCCGAGGCGGGGAACCATTCAAGCACGCCGCCGCGCGCTGGCCCAACTGCGAAAATGACCAGTAAAATGATCGCCATGCCAAATGCTGGGAAATTGCTGACAAAAATACTGACGGGCATGAGTACTTTGTCAAAGCCGCCTTTGAGATACGCCGCCAATGCGCCGAGCGTGTTCCCGACCAACCAGCCGACGATGATTGCCGGGAACTGGAGCGCAATCGTCCACCCGATAGACGACTTGAGAACGTCCACCACGGTTCTGGGATATTGGCTAATCGAGAAACCAAAATCACCCCGTACCACATTCCTCATGTAAGTAAGGAACTGTTCGTGTATGGGGCGGTTGACGGCAAATAGATCCGCGTATTGTTGATAAATCGCCTGGACGCCAGTCGCATCGCTCATGCCTTGGGCCAGCCGGGAGACGATGGCAGCTACGGGATCACCTGGCATCAAGCGGGGCAGAATGAAATTGAGGATAAAGGCAAAAACCAGGGTAATCAAGAACCACCCCAGCTTGTCTAGGAAATACTTCCGGTATCCTTTCAATGCAACACCTCCGATTCGCAGAGAGACCTTGCAAAGGCGGGCGGCCAGCGGTCGCCTGGGCCTTTGCAAGGTTCAAGCTCTCCCCGTAATGTCAACATCTGTGTTCCGGGGTTGGTGGAACATGGCTGTTGGTCTACATTAAGGATTACTTGCCAACCAGCTTCACATTATAGAGGCACGCGATACCCCAGCCGTCTGTGCAGTCCATCGGCGGGACGGGCGGCTTGGTGCCATCATCCTGGCGCGGGAAGTTGGTCCACACCGTCTCGTTCACGGCATGGAACGACTGCGGGCGGTACATGAGCGTGAAGGAGGGGATATCGGTCAGGTAGATCTTGACCAATTGCGTGTACAGGTCCTTCAGCTTGGCCGAGTCGGTTTCGCCTGGGATCGCCTGGATCAGTTTGTCGGCATCAGGGTTCTTGTACTGCCCCCAGTTGCCGTTCCAGTTGCTCGCCATGCCGACCCATTCGGAACTCATCAGATTGCGGATGCGGCCCCATGGCTGCGTGGGGCCGGCGCCGGCGCTCCACATCATAAAGATGTCATACTTTTCGGGCAGCGGCGCATCCGATTTGGTGACAACAGTCTGATATACGGACCATTCAGGATAGTTGGTCGTGATCTCAATGCCGATCTTCTTGCCGGCGGCCGCCACCACTTCAATCGCCGCCTGCCAGTCGGACCAGCCGTTGGGGCAGGTGGCGACATAGGATAGCTTCTTGCCGTTGTATTCGCGCCAGCCATCGCCGTTGGTATCCTTGATCCCGGCATCGTCCAGCAGTTTCTTGGCGCCTTCGATGTCGTTGCCCGCCCACTGCAGATTCTTGACGGTTTCCTTGTCATACAAAGCCTGCTCGCCCGTGGTCGGGTTCATGAGCGAGCGGGGCACCTGGGTGAAGGTGGCCGATTGGTTGGTCATGGCGTTGGCGATGATGGTGGGATAATCCACTGCGATCGCGATGGCCTTGCGCACCGCCAGCTGGTCCAACCCGTAGGACTTCAGATTGTAGAAAGCGGTCGGCAGGCTGGCGCCAATGCCATACGGCGGCTTGGGCAGGTAGGTGGAAATGGGCAGCCCATAGTTTTCCCACAACAGTTGGATGTTGGAGTTAAACTGCTGGCTGACGTCCACTTCGCCCTTGGCCAAAGCTACTGAACCGGCGGCGTTATCCTTGAAGATCGTGTGCGCCAGGTACTTGGGCGCGGGCAGCTTGCTCCACATGGACGCATCCTTGCCCCAGTAGTTGTCATCACGAATCAGGATAACCTTCGTGTCATCCGTGAAGAATTTGTGATAGGGGCCGGAGTAAACAACGTCCTCCGCGACATCCGCCACGAACTTAGTGGCGTCGCCTGCGCGCTTCTCCAGTGTTTGCGTCCAGGCCTTTTGCATCACATAGTTGCTGCTCACATAAGCCGCGACGCTCAAAGGATTGACCGCCTTGCCATCCTTGTCCAGCTTGGCTTTGACCACGACCGTCTGCGGATCCGCGGCGACGATGGTGTCAATGTAATCCTTGTTGCCGGCGCCGGTCGGCGTGTTGTACTTGATGTGGCTGGCCCAGGTGTAAGCGACATCGTCCGCGGTCACTGGCGTGCCATCGCTCCACTTGGCGGTCTTCTTGATCTTGAAGGTAAGCTCGGTGCGCTTATCGTTCCACTTGTAATCGCCGTCTGCCAGCAGAGGATAGACCTTGCCATCGAGCATGTTGTACAGGTATGGGGTTTCGAACATGGTGACGCGGGCGTTGTCCCCCTGGCTGATCGCCATCGCGTTGTTGCAGTTGCTCGAGTAGGGGTTCCAGCAGACCACCGCGCCCCACTGCTGACCATTGAAGTACATGGTTTCGTTGCGGGGCAGCGCGGATCCCGGCGCCGGCTTGGCGGTGGGCGCAGGCGTCGCAGTGACGACAACCTGCTTCTCAACGGCCTTTTCGACCGGCTTCTCGACGACAACAGTCTGCTGGACGATCTTCTCGACCGGCTTCTCAACGATCTTCTCAACGACCTGCGGCGTCGGCGTCGCGCAGGCGGACAGGAGCATGGTGGCAATCACCACCAGGCTCAACAGAACGAACAGACGGGATTTCATACTGCCTCCTTGATTTGGGAATGCTAACAATGGATGGATCAACGAGTGGTTACAGAATACTTTGCAATTCCACCTCCTCTATCATGGGATATCAGTCACCGAGTCCGCAGCTTGCCCGAATGACCAACTCGGTTGGCAACACGATGCGGCGCGGCGGCAAACCGGGGTTCTCGATGATATCGAACAGCGTTTCGGCGGCCACCGTACCTGCGCGGCCGATCGGTTGGCGCACTGTCGTCAGCGGCGGCGTGGCGTGCGCGGCGAAGGGCATATCATCATAGGATGCCAGCGCCATCTGGTCGGGCACGCGTAGGCCCGCCTCGCGCAATGCACGGAGCACACCCAGCGCCATCGCATCGCTGGCGACGAACACCGCGTCCGGCGCAGCGGCGCCGTCGGTCTGGCGTGCCCGCGCCAGCAACTTGTGCATGGCGACGTACCCGCCTTCTTCCAGAAAATCGCCTTCGACGATGAGCGCCGGATCGGGCGTGAGGCCACGCATCCGCAGCGCATCGTGATAGCCCGCCAGCCGGTCGTGCCCGGCGATCATGTTCCGAGGCCCAGTTATCGCCGCAATCCGGCGATAGCCCAAGCGCAACAAATAGCCGACGATTTCCTTGGCGCTGCCGTAATTATCAACGTCCACATAACTGACCCGCTCATTGGTCGCATGGCGGCCAATTTGCACGAAAGGCGTATCGCTTTCCAGAAGCACGGTCACGATCGGGTCATCCATCAGCGCCGAAGCTACAATCACGCCATCCACGACGCTGCTACGCGTGATCTTGCTGATGATGCGCTGCTCCTGCTCGACATCTGCCAGCCAAAGCATAACGGTATAGTCGTGCGCGTTGCAGGCCGAAGAGATACCTTGAATCAAGAGGGGAAAGTAGGGGTCAGTGAAAAGGGCTGAAACCGCCACCGGGATAACCAAGCCGATGTTGTGTGTGCGGCCAGCAGCCAGGCTGCGCGCCGTAGCGTTCGGGTGAAAATCCAGGCGCTGTACAACTTCCAACACGCGCTGGCGCGTCGCGTCACTCACGTTCGCGGATCGGTTGAGGACGCGTGAGACGGTGGAACGCGATACGTTGGCCTGGCAAGCGATCTCTTCCAGGGTGAGCGACACGGCGGCGTCTTGCCTCCCGGGAGCGGTATCATTAGCGAGCTTGGATTGCCCCGTCTGGCCCCGAAAGGCTTCTCAGCATCACGGTCGCTTTGGGAGCGCTCTCATAACATGAGCATACCACAAATTGGCATGGTCTGTCAAGTAGCAAATTGGTGCAAAATATCTTACGCCGGGAGCGATCGCAATTTGCGGCCGCTGAGCGCATTCTGAATCATCAATAGCTCGCCGATGTTTTTCATGGGGAGTCCGGCCAACGCGCTGTGTGAGCGGCGCCGGTTTGCGGCGCCCAGTTAGCCCAGGTTCACAACGCCAGCGTTGGCGGCAATATGCCCGGCGACAAACGCGGCGTCCTCGCCTACGCCGAGCAGCAGCCCCGACTTCTGCGTGTGCAGCCAGGGCAAGCCGACGAAGTAGAGGCCGGGATAGTTCGTCACCCCGCGTTGCTGCACCGGGAAGCCGTCAGCGTCGGTCACGGGCAGCTTGACCAGGCTGAAGTCGAAGCGGTAGCCGGCCGCCCAGATGACCGACGTGATGCCCGCCGCTCGTATGTCTAGCTCGGTGACAAGCGGCTGGGCGTAGCCATCTTGCCGTGCGGGCGGACGACCCTCCGGCGCGGCCAGCCCGCCGGCCGTGATGTAACCGTCAATCATATCGAGCAGCCGGGCTTCGAACTGGTCGCACTTCGCCAGCGACTCGTGCAGGTCGGGCGCCAGGCCGATCCGACCATCTCCCGCCCCAACCAGGTGGCCCAGCAGCGTGATCCCGTCGCGGGCGAACTGGTGGAGGTTGAGGTCATGCCCGCCGCCGGCGCCGGAGACGTGGGGATTCGGGGCAAAGCGGGCCTTGGGTGACGGCAGCTTGTCGAGTGTACGGTCGAAGAAGCCGGCCAGCGCCAGCCATTCGTAGGTATCCTTGCCCCGGTAGCGTCGCGGCGCGCGGCCGGCGCCGCCCACGCTGAAGTACACCCGCCGGCCGGCCTTGCCCAGCTCCTCAGCGATCTGGCAACCGGACTGGCCGCTGCCTACCACGAGCACCGCGCCGGCCGGGAGCGTGCCCGGGTTGCGGTATGCCTCGGACGGCAGTTGCAGCACGTCCGCCGGCAGCCCGGCCGCGAACGCCGGAATCCTGGGCCGCTGGTAGAGGCCGGTCGCCATCACGACGTTGCTTGCCGCAAAGTCGGCTGCGCCTGTGCGCACGTGATAGCCGGGCCGGCCGGCCAGTGGCTCGACGGTGGTCGCCTCCACGCCGAACGACACCGGCAGCCGGGTGTCCGTTGCATAGCGCTCGAAGCGGGCGATGATTTCGGCGCGCGGCATGAAGCCAGCGCGATCTTCGCCTGCGTACGCTGCGCCGGGCAGCCGAAAGGCCCAGTTGGGTGTGACGAGCGTAAAGCTATCCCAGCGTTGGCGCCAGGCGTGGCCGGGCCGGTCGGCGCGTTCCAGGACGATGTGCTCCCGGCCGTGCTGCTTGAGCCAATAGCTGGTGGTCAGCCCGGCCTGCCCGCCGCCCACGATGACGGTCTCGATTTTTTCGATGCTCATGGCACTCCTTTCGGCTTTGCAGTTATCGTTTGCTGTCCGATCGCCTTTTGATCAAACGAGCTTTCCTCAGGCCGCGCTGACGATCTCGCCGTCGTGCCATTCGGGGTCTTCCAGGAACAGAGCGCGCAGGCGGAGGAAGCGCTCGTTCTGCTCCGGGCTGGCTGCGTTGGCCCAATAGGCCGCCTTGCTCTCGAACACCGCAACGAGATACAACACGGCGGGGTCGGCGTCCATCTGGTAGACGTAGCGGGCGACCTGGCCGGGCGCCGTGCCCATGCTGTCACCCACTGCCTTCAGTTCCTCGATTTGGGTTGGGTCAATCTTCACTCGTGCGATTGTGCCGTACATGTTCGTCTCCTATCCGTGATAGCTGTTTTGGGTTACTTCACTGCAAGCTGCGATACGCCTGACGCAGCAGATCCTCGATGCGGCCCCAATCGCCGGTTACGTCGGTTGAGTAGCCGCCCGTGATGCGATCTACCGCGACGGCGGCCCCGGCCCGTAGCTCGGCCGACCGGCGGATCGCCTCCGGCGGCGCAGTGAACAGCGCGGTGTGCAACCTGGCGAGCGACTCCACCATCGGCTTAATGTCTCCCTCATGCCCCGGCGCCTCTTTGCGCTCGCGGGCCAGCCGGCGATGCACGATCCAGTAATCCATCTCCAGCGCGGCCAGGGTGCGCGCATCGGTCTGGATGCCACGCGAGCGCCGCGCTTTCTCGTAGAAGCGTTGCCGATGCGCGGTGGCGGCCGGCACATCGTTGTCGACCGGCGCGAAGGCGATGCTGGCGCGCACGATGTCTATGGCCCCGCCGATCGCCGCCGGCAGCGACATGCGAAACTGCTCGCGATTCATCTGCACCATCAGCCCGAAGACGGCCGGCCAGTTGCGGTCGTAGTACGCCCGCCAGCCGGCCGCCTCGAGATAGGCGATGCGGTCGGAGTCAAAGCCAGGCTGTCCGGCGCCAGCGGCGACTTGCAGCGCGGCGCTGAGGATGACGACCTGGAGGCAAAGGTGGATCACGGCATTCACCACTGACATCAATCTGTCCGCCAGACGCTACGCGACGATGTTGTAAAACTCGCGCCGGCCCGTCTCGACCAGCGGCATCATGCGCGCGAACCAATCGCCGAACTCCGGCATGGCGAACTCCGCGGCCATGAATTGCTGCCAGGCCGCGAAGTCTGTCACCTCAAGCTCGGTGACGACAGTGAAGAAGGGGCCGCTCGCATCGGTGAGGATGCGGTTGCCGCGTAGCTCAACCGTGTGGACACCGCGTTGCCAATGCCCGGCGAGCTCCTTGAACAAGGCGACCAGTTCGTCGCCCCGGCCGTATCTGGCCTGGAATACATCACGTACAAGTAGCATGGTTTCCTCCCTGCTTTATAGATCCCAGTTATTCTTGCTATCGCTCATCGCCTCACCCCTTTGTTCTATTGTCCCTACCTCAGGGCCTGCATGTTGCGGCCAACGATCTCCATTGTCTGCGCCCAGGGCTCGATCGGGCTAAACTCCACGTACTCGCAGCCAGCGTTCAGGACGGGCCGATGGCCGGGCGGGGCGTAGTAGGCATCGCCCGCGCTGTAGGCCTCCTCCCGGTCGGCGAACCGGAAGCGCATCGCGCCCTTCACGACATAGCCCCAGTGCGGGCATTGGCAGCGGTCATCCGGCAGACCGGTGAAGAGCGGGCCTGGATCAGCTTCCTCTCGCGCCTGGCCGCGCTCGATGATCATGCCGCCCCACTCCACATGGCGGATGATGACTTCTGGGGTCTCAACATCAATCGGGAAATCGTTCAATGTGCCGCGCATTTTGTGCCTCTCCTGGTATGAATCGAAGCTGCATTATTGGGCCGGGATGACGCCAAGCTGCTGCATCATGCCGAGCAAGTCGCTGACATCGTGGCGTTCCACGATCTTGCCATTCACCACGGTGTCGATCGTGATCGCTTCCGAGCGATAACTGCGACCCGTGGGCGGGATGCCGTTCAATGTGCCGGTGTGGGTGCCGCTCCAGGCCACGCGGGTGACCACTTTGTTGCCATCCTCAAGCTGCTCGATGACAGTAGCGCTGATGTCGGGAAAGCCGGCCAAAAAGGCATAGCCGACCTGCTTGTAGCCCTGAAAATCCAACGGCGCCGGCGCAGTATTGCTGTGGATGATGGCATTGTCTGCGAACAGGGGGGCGCACCCCTCCACGTCGTGCTTGCCGGCATAGGTTTCGAAGAACTTGAGTGAGACGGACTTGTTGGACATGGGAAAACCTCCTTGTGAGATTCGGTTGCTGATTCTTCCTGCAAGCGATACAACCGCAGGATACTGCCGATGGGTGTCTACTTTCCAGATCGAAAACTGCTCATTTCCTGCTCACGTTTAGGAACTCCAGCAGGGTTGCGTCACCTGATCCGGCGCCTCCATGTTAGCCATGTGGCCGACGCCGGGCGCAATCAACATGCGGGCCTGGGGAACCTCTCGGCCGATCAGCGCCGTGATCTGCCGGAAGTCGGGCGTGTCGAGCTCACCCGCCACAGCCAGCACGGGCATTTTCAACTCATCCAGCCGCTGGGCCGCGGGCGGATCAATGCCCTGCTCCGGATTAGTGTGGACGAAATGCCAGCCAGAGTAGTCGGCGATGATCTGTTGCAACCGGGCTGCCACGGCCGGCTGACGCATGGCCGGCGCAAAGAGCGGATGCGCCAGCCACGACGTTTTGGCCGCTGGAATGCCGCCCTTGGCCGCCGCCTGCCAGACTAGCGCATCGCGGTCCGATCCCTCGGCCGACCAGGCGAAGCCGCCCAGCACGGTATCAATCAACGCCAGGGATCGCGTTCGCTGTGGGTAGGTCAACGCAAAGTCCAGCGCCACTGCACCGCCTTTAGACAGCCCGACCAGGCTTACCTGCTTGATCCTCAGCCGATCCAGCAAGGCCCGCAGGTCTTCCACATGCGAATAAGGCTCGCCCGCGGGCAAGGCAGATCGGCCGAAGCCGCGCAGGTCGTAGCGGATGACGCAGAAGCGCCGCGCTAGCGGTAGGAATTGGTCGTCCCACATGCGCGTATCCAGGGTGAAGCCGTGGAGCAGGACAACTGCCGGGCCGGCGCCGGCCTCCTCGCAGTAGAGTTGCGTTCCGTTCACGTCGAGAAGCATTGGCTATCTACCCTGGGATCACGCCTAACTGTTGCAGCATACCCAGTTGGTCGAACTGCGCCGTCAGCCGGGCGACCTTGCCGTTGACGAAATCCATAATGGCGATGGCCGACACCTCGATGGGCTTGCCGGTGGCCGGGATGCCCATGAAGTCGCCGGTCTGCGTGCCGCGCAACGTGAAGCGCACCACAGCCTTGTCGCCATCGCCAATCACGTCGTCTATGGTGTGATAGATGTCAGGAAAGCCCTGGTAAAACATGACGCCGAAGCCGGAATGCCCGGCCATATCCATCGGTGGATTGCTGCCGATGCGCGCTACGTAGTCAGGGGCGACGATCTCAGGGTCGAGTGGGCCTTTGCGCCGGTCTTGTTCCATGAAGAACTGGCGAGCGATGGTTTTATTGGTTTCTGCTGACATTGTGTGTGCTCCTGGTGATCAGTTTGGTTGAAGTTTCGCATGGTAGATTTACATAACGCCGAGTTACTGCATCAGGCTCATCTGATCCATGCGCACCCAATTCTCCACCAGGATATGACGCAAGAGGGTTTGTTGTGTTCGGTTGACATGAGAGCCTCCTGGTGGATTGTGGGTTGGTAGATTGGCCGGCTATGCCTGGGCCGGCGCGGGCAGGATGCCGAGTTGGATCAGCAGGCTGGCATCGTCGTCCTTGCGCCAGAACTCGGCGATCTGGCCGTCCGCGAAGCGAAACAGCTCCAGGCCGTTGACTGTGATGGCCTTGCCCGTGGCCGGCAGGCCCATGAACGGGCCGTTGTGGGTCGCCAGGTGGGTGTGCAGCACGGCCACATAGTCCCCCTCGGCGATCACCTGCTCGACGCGCACGCGGTGGTGCGGGAAGGCCGTGTCGAAGATGCCGAGCAAGGCCTTGAACGCGGCGCAGCCGCGACTGGTCCCGGTGAACGGATCGTGCAGGATAGCGTCAGCGGCGAAGATCTCGTCAACGACGGCCTTCCGCTCCTGATTGATGACCTCCTCGAACAGCCGAACTGCGGTTGCTTTGTTGGATGAGAGAGACATGCTGTTATCCTTTCTCTGCGATGGAAGAGCTTGCTTACAAGCCAGGCCGACTTGGAGTCGTCTGCTGGCGCTGCGCCGCAGCCTGCGCGGTGGGCAGCGGGCGCGGCGCCTGCCCCCGATTCGCCCGCCAAACACGGAGCATCATGCCGGGCAGCATCAGGCTGCTCGGCGGCTTCAACAGGTTCATCACATACAAGAAGCCCCGGCACACCTCGGCATCGAAGCGGGTGGCGCGATGCACCTGCGCTACGTAGCGATTGATGAAGTCTGTGCCCGCGGGCTTAGGCCCGGTGGTCTCTGGGAAGCGAAAGTCCTCGCCGACGGCCAGTTGCCAGGGGATATCAACGACTTTGGCGGCCCGCTTGAAGAAAACGGGCGCCAAAGCGGCAAGATCATCCTTTCGCTCCGTCAGCAGGGCGTCCAGCGCGGCCGCTTGCATGGCCGCCGAGGTCATCCCCTGGCCGTAGGTCGGGTTGAAACTGCAAATCGCATCGCCCAGGGCCAGATAGCCCTCCGGGAAGCGCGCCAGCTTTTCATAATGACGGCGCAGACTGGACGAGAATTTGTGCGGGACGATGTCCGACAGCGGCTCTGACCGGCTCATCAGGTTGTAGATATCCGGCGCGGGCAGGTTGCGCGCATATTCCATGAAGCCTGGCTCATCCGTGGGCGCATGATCGCCCATCCAGCCGCCCATGGAGACGATCCAGCGATCCCCTTCGATGGGGAACATCCCGCCGAAACGGGTTTCCCTGGGTGCTTCCGGGGTCAGCAGGATCCATTCCCGGCTGCGTGGGTCGTTGGGGTCGCGACGATAGAGCCGCGTGGCGTAGCCGACGTTGACCTTCACTTCGCTCTCGGAGGGCGCGGCGAACCCTAGCTCGACGAGCCACCGCGTTGTGCGTGAGCCGCGGCCGGTGCAATCCACGACGAGGTCGGCGGTCAGCGTTTGGTCGCCTGCGTCGTCGCCGCGGCGCTCCACCTGCACGCCGGTCACGCGTGCGTGATCGGCCGTGGTGGTCAGCCCTTTGACTGCGCAATTGTCGGCGAGAGCGATATTGGGCCGGGCGAGGGTGCGCTGGCGGATCAACGACTCCAGGAAGGGACGGCTCATCACGGCGGCTTGGCGGCCCAGGGTGAAGCGCTGGCGATAGCCGCCGTAGGTGTACCACTGCATCATCTCGGCCATGTCCTGCACCAGCGCGCCGCCCGCCACCAGCGCTTCCGGCAGGTCGGGGTAATAGCGCGTCATGATATCCAGGCCGGCGGCCAGCAGGCCGTGCAGATGGCGAGTTTGCGGCTGGCCCTTACGCGATTCCGGCTCAGCATGTACGGCGTCGCGCTCCACGAGGGTGACGCGGTCAAAATGGTCGCTCAGCACGCGCGCGGTCAGCAGGCCGGCCATGCTGGCGCCGAGGACGATGGCGTGGGCTTCGTTGGGTGTGTGGGTGGTCATCAGTTGCGCTCCTGGTGTTGGTAGATCGGTAGATTGGTAGATTGGTAGATTGGTAGATTGGTAAATCGGTAGATCGGTAGATTGGTAAATCGGTAGATTGGTAAATTGGTAAATCGGTAGAGCGGTCGAACGATCCTTTCCAGACCGAAAGCTGCTTATTTCTCACAGTTCCGGCAGCAGGCCGATATGGCGTAGCATTCCCGCCACGTCCCAGATGTGTTCGGCCTCCGCAATCTCACCATCCCGCAACGTGAAGGTCGAGACCCCGCGCACGGTCACAGTGCGGCCGCTGGGCGGGATGTTCATCAGCGCGCCCAAATGCGTTCCCGTCGCCGTCCAAACCGCCACGGCACGCTCGCCGGCGACAACCAGATCCGCCAACGCGAAGCGCACATCGGGGATCGCCTGGAAATAGCGCGCCAGCGACTGGCGGATCCCCGTGCGACCGTGCTGCCGTTCGGCCTGGGCCACGTCGCTCCCCTCGTAGTCGGCCGCAAAGAACGCCGTCGCCCGATCCAGGTCGTGTGTGTTCCAGGCCGCGATGAGATTGGTGATCAGTTGTTCAGCCGCTTTGCTGTCGGTTGACGGCGCGCCAGTCGGATGGGACATCGCATTGCTCCGCATAACCGGGTTCAGCTCGCCGCAGGGATCACGCCGAGCTGACGCAACTCGCCCAGGTCGTCGCTCTCTACCCACAACTCGGCGATCTTGCCGTCGGCGATGCGGAAGATGTTGATGCCGGTGGCGACGACCTCCTTGCCCGTCGGCGGCACGCCCGCACCCGCGCCGGTGTGCGCGCCGCGGAACGTCCAACGGATCACGACCTTGTCGCCGGCCGCGATCTCATCCTCTAGGGTGAAGGTGGGGTTGATGTAGATGCTCAACAGGCCGACGCGACGCGCGAGCAATGTTGCGGGGCCGGCGGTGAACGCCTTGCCGGCCACGTGGCCGACGGCGCCGGCCGCCAGGATTTCGTTGATCGCTGCTTCATCCCCGCGATTCCAGAAATCCGCCAGATAGCGGCGGGCGAGGGTTTTGTTGGCCTGAACTGACATGAGTGCGCCTCCTCGACATGATGGTGTTGGCCGGCATCCAGTCTCGATGCTGCCAGCTTACACCCGGCCGCTGCTCATTCGCCAGATCATTTCTTGCTCA
>Ga0172368_10004024_pt1 | contig 17328 bp, 20 predicted proteins | sample Lak11m_FD_114540 | JGI IMG/M metagenome (GOLD analysis project Ga0172368, IMG submission 114540) | Freshwater microbial communities from Kabuno Bay, South-Kivu, Congo - kab_022012_11m | ecosystem: Environmental > Aquatic > Freshwater > Lake | place: Democratic Republic of the Congo: South-Kivu...
GTAGCAATGGAATTGGGAGAATATACACATATAGTGATCCATCAGACACCTCAACAAGTGTGTATGCATTGCGCCGTGGCGGGTACTGGGGCTATGGCTCTTACGCAGGGGTTCTGTCCTTGGCCCTGAGCGACAGCGCTTCGGGCACGCTCTACAGCACTTCGAGCACGAACTACCTCTTCGGGCTTCGTTGCGTAGTAGTTCCATGACCTTCTTTGAAAAAGAAGGCCTATGCCAAGAAACCGTTCTGGGCTTCTGACGTCTGGTCTCTGGGCATCCAGTGTAAGCTTGCACACATTTAATGGTCCTGAAACAGGAAATGTATTGAGTTGGGACTCAAATTATAATATGATGAAATGGATATCTAATGAAAATGAATATTATGTTGCAGGGTTAGGAATAGATATTAATGAGAATGAGATTAGTACAACAATGATAAAACCAGGAACTGGTTATAATGCTATAATTCTAACTGGATATGCTGAGGATAATAGTGCAAGTTCTTCTGGTAGTTACTCTATTGTGATGGGTTTTGATACAAATGCCTCTGGTGGTAATTCTACAGCAATGGGTCAGAATACAACTGCCTCTGGGCATGGTTCTACAGCTATAGGTGTTGGTGCAGTTGCCTCTGGTATGGGTTCTATAGCAATGGGTTATGATACAAATGCTTCTGGGCAATATTCAACTGCAATAGGTAGATATATTAATATAAGCCATGTTGCGATAGAATCAGTTGGTATAGGACTAGGTAATGAAGGATATTTATATTTACAAGCACCTATAACAACTCCATCTACTTTTAATGTTGTAGGAGGTCAAACAGTTATTGGTCATGAAATAGATATAACCACAGCAACTTCAAGCAACTATAGTAATACTATAAGAATAGTAAAACGTACAAATGCTCCTACATGTAACTCTTCAAAAGAAGGAACAATATATTATCAACAAGCTACTGCACAAATAAGTGGTAAATTTAAAGGGTGTGTTTGTGATATGAATAATGTGTGTTTATGGCAAGATCTTAATTAAATAAGATCTTTTTTTGTTTTTTTCATAATTATCTTTTTATATTATTTCCCAGCAACAATCTCAATGCAATCATTACTCTTCAATAGATGATCTCTTCCTAAAAGCATTCTTGTCTTAACATCTATTGCCTTGATGAAGTTGTTTCCAAAATCGCTGTGTAACTTGTAAGCAAAATCAATTGCTTTAGAGCCAGGTGGCATCAAGAAACAATCTGGAAGAATGTTTCCGTCTTTGTCTCCCAAACCTTTAGTTCCTCCAGGAAATATTGCAAGATATTTCAAGACGTCAAAGACAACTTTGTCAATAATTGTCTGAACGCCAGTCTCTCCATAAACATTTAATATATTCTTTTGAATAAATTCCAGAGCTGACTTCTGCTTATCAGAAATCTCTTCTTTGATCAGCTTAAAGGATTTATCACCAGGAAGATAATCAATAATCTTTGCCTTGTCAGCTGCCTTCAGAGCAAACTCTGACTCAGCAGAGCAAGGGAATATCATAATGTCTGGAAACTCTTTCTTAACTCTCTCGTAGATCTCTTTAGCACCAGGAATATCAATCTTATTAGCGGCAATAACAATTGGTTTTGACCGTTCCCTTACAGTTCTTGTAAAAGCCATTAATTCATCTTCAGACCAGTCAGCAACTTCCTTTTCTCTAAGATTTAATTTTAAAAGAACAGCATCAAGATCTGCTTCTTTAGTTCCTAGAGTGGCATTCATGAAAGACATCAATGTTGTCAGTGTCTTTGTCTTTCTTAGTTTTTGTTCTCTTCCTAACTTTTCAAAATTCTTTTTGAATATTCCATAAAGCCATTGTTCTATTTCTGTCAATAAGAATCTAATTTCATTTGCAGGGTCATAGCTACCAACTCTCACAGATCTTCCCTCTTCATCAGTTCCGCCGGAAATATCAATAACTTGTATCAAAGCATCTGCTTGATTAAGATCAGTCAAGAACTTATTACCCAATCCTCTACCTTCTGAAGCACCAGGAACAAGCCCAGCAACATCAATGACATCTACAGGAATATATCTTATATGGTTTTTGCAGAAACCTGTTCTTGGATTGCATTTAGTATTGAAGAACTTGTCAATACATTCATTTCTAACAAAGCCAACGCCTTTATTTGGATCAATAGTGGTAAAAGGATAATTTGCAGATTGTGCATCCATTAATGTAAGGGCTTTGAAGAAAGTTGTTTTTCCAACATTTGGTTTTCCTACGATTCCTATAAGCATAATTTAGAACCTTCTTTATAATAGAATTTATTATATATTTATAGAATAGATTTTATTTAAAATGTGTTGTAGCTGATTGAATTTTCTAAAAACTAAACCTATAAATATACCTTTGCTCAAAATATATCAAAATATTTTGAAGAAAGAGAGTGATCTATGAATGAAACACAGAAAATTATTACTGCTTGAAATGATTGTTTTGGCAATATTGATTATTGTCATAATTGTTGTAACTTCACATGCAAAGGCAGAAGCAAATGCTCAACAGACAGGTATTGCAAATCCAGCATCTGTTTTTTGTGAAGATAGCAATGGAACATTAGAGATTAGAACAGATGCATCTGGTGGGCAATATGGTGTCTGTAAATTCCAAGATGGCACAGAATGTGAGGAATGGAAATACTTTAGAGGCGAATGTTCCTAAATTACTGCAGAGGCATATATGATTGAAAAAAAATTATTTATAAAGCCAGGAAAGATATCTGTCTATGTTTACATAATTGTTGTATTGCTTATTGTTGCAGCAGGAATCTTTAATCTTTATGTTTTTTCTCCAGATAACCTTTCAAGAAATAAAAAGGTAGCTGAGCAGAAGTGTATTGACTTGTGTAGACAAGAGCTTGCAAGAGGAACATCATTGACAGATGGTCCTTGTCTATCAAATGGAATTGTCAGAGGGTGGGTATGCGATGTTGCTCATGATCCAAGAATCAGTTGGATTGATGATAAAGAAGAAAATAAATGCTCAGAGTTTGGTGTTGGAGAAAACACACATTTTGTGGAAGTAACAAGTGAATGTAAATTGATAAAAGCAAATTAGATTATTTTGAATTAGCTTGCAGAAATTAAAGGCATTCTTTAAAAAAGAAAGATAAATGTCTATTTTAACTATAGTAATTTAATTTTGGCGTTATTTTTGATTTAAACACAAATTTAAACTATTTTATTTAGAAAGTTGTTTTTTACTGAAGAAAAAAACAGACCTATTTATAAACCTAACTATACTAATATTATTTTAACCCATTCACAGTTTTTTGAGAATGGTTTTAGACCTTGAAAATACTTCCAAAATTATATTCAATTCTTTTGGATTGAACCTTTTTTATTTTTAAGAAAGGTCAAGGGATGAAAGAAGTAGTATCTGTTGTCCATAGCAAGTTCAATGTAAAGAATCTTAAAATTTCTATCATGCCAATTAGTGGATAACTTGGCTTGTAGACCGATGAAGAGCGTGGCAAGCTGCGATAAGCTTGGGGTAGGCGCATGCAGCCTTCGATCCCAAGATCCTCGAATCATCTGACTTAAATCAGATGGGAACCCAGGGAATTGAAGCATCTTAGTACCTGGAGGAAAAGAAAACAATAGTGATACTGTTAGTAGGGTCGACCGAAAGCAGTTAAGGACAAACTGAATCTGTCAAGGTAACTTGATAGAGATGTGGTGTGGCTTGGTTACTTCTTGAATATTAAGTCGAAATATCTGAAAAGATGTACCATAGAGGGTGATAGTCCCGTAGATACACAATATTTGAGAAGATTGCCAGTGTCCTAGAGTACTGCGCGTTGGATATCGCGTAGGAAGATGGCAGGCATCTACTGCCAATTCTAAATATACTACAAGACCGATAGTAAACGAGTACTGTGAAGGAAAGTTGAAAAGTACCCCTAACGGGGGGTTAAAAGCACTTGAAACTAATTGGTTACTGTTCGGGTGTGGCTCAAAAGTAAGGAAGGTAGCTAATAAGTGATTGTAGGCAACTGCAAAAGCGTCAGCTACTGGAACAGGGTTACACCGTCCGTCACGAAGCACGAGCGGGGGAGTATGTTTGTGTGGCAAGACTAAGTGATGAAGTCACTGTGTCGCAGGGAAACCGAATTTCCGCAAGCAATGAGGGAAGAGATGTTAATGTGTCTCTAGTCACTCAGACATGACCCGAAACCAGATGATAAACTCCTGAGCATGGTGAAACCAACCAACTGGTTGGTGGAGGCCAGAAGTGGTGCCAGTCTAACTGTTCATGTGACTTGGGAGTAGGACTGATACGGTAATCGTATCTGGTGATAGCGGGCTCCTATCGAAATATCTCTTAGGATAACCTGGCTGGAGATTAATAATGGGGTAGAGATACTGATTAGGAAGTAATGGAAAGAAATTTCCACCTTTCTTGTCAAACTCCGAATCTATTATTTTCTAAGAAGGCCGGAGCAGGGGTCAGGGGGTAAGCTTCTGATCCGAAAGGGGAACAACCCAGACCATGATTAAGGTCCTTAAGTACATGCTAAGTGTCAAGCAGAAAGGAGTGATCTTCCTTAGACAATTGGGAGGTAGGCTTAGAAGCAGCCATCCTTTAAAGAGTGCGTAATAGCACACCAATCTAGGGAGTTTGCCCTGAAAATGAACGGGGCTAAGCATGTTACCGACATCATGGAACACAGGCAAATGTGATTTGGTAGATAGGTGCTTTGGTAGAGCAGAAGATAGGCAGTAATGTCTATTGGATCTTCCAAAGATATGGATCCCCGTGATAGTAACATCGATAGAAAAGTGAGAATCTTTTCCGCCGAAAGGGCAAGGGTTTCTTAGCAATAATCTTTAGCTAAGAGTAAGTCGATCCTAAGACACTTCGTAATACGTTTGTGTCGAAAGGGAAACAGGTTCATATTCCTGTACCGACAAAGCACGTGTGGCAACGCAAGTATAGTTTTTGACATCTTTGGCAGGGTGGAGTGTGCTAGTCTGCACATCTAAATATTATAAACCTCTGGAGAATTGTAATGATGAGAAAGAGGTTAAAGATATGAATGGGGGAGACCTTCTATCGAGGCCAAGGATCCATGAAAAGAAAGCTATGCAGTGTTTTGTTGATCGTACCAAGAACTGAGAAAAGTGTCCCTAGCTTAGTAGGCTAAGGCGTAATAGGAGAACCAAACTAAGGGAATTCGGCAATTTAGCCCTGTATCTTAGGTAGAAGGGGTGCTTATGGCTGTGTAAGCTATAAGTCTTAGTAACAAAGGTGGTCCGACTGTTTATCAAAAACACAGGTGACTGCTAGCCGGAAACGGTGCGTATAGTCACTGACTTCTGCTCACTGCTAGTACGTGAAAGCCAGGTTCAACTGGTCTAAGCGCTGGTAAAGAGCGGGCCTAACTCTGAGGCTCTCATGGTAGCGTAATACCTTGCCGATTAAATGTCGGCTTGCACCAATGAAGTAACGAGATCGCTGCTGTCCCTAGTGTGATCCTAGTGAACTTGCACTCGTGGTGAATACGCCACGGACAACCAATGGGAGGATAAGACCCCACAGAGGTTTACCACAGTCTGTTGTTGTTGTATTGTCTTTGCTATAGAGTGTAGATGGGAGCCGCTATGTCATTCTCGCCAGGGAATGAATAGGCAATAATGTAACACCATCTAGTGGAGAGAATATGACTTACGTTGAAAAACGGACCGCAATTGATTTGGTGGTTGGACTGGGGCGGTACACCCCTGAAAAGATATCAGGGGTGTCCAAAGGTTTGCTCAGGCTGGTCAGAAATCAGCCGTAGAGGACAAGACCAAAAGCAAGCTTAACTATGTTTCTCAAAGCACGAAACGTAGGAAGGAAACTTGGGTCTAGCGAACGCTAGTGTCCCTATTGATGGGGGCCTAGTCTAACAGTGAACTTACCTTGGGGGTAACTGAGTCGTCGCGGGCAAGAGTTCACATCGACCCCGCGGTTTGCTACCTCGCTGTCGGCTTACGGCATCCTGGCTGTGCACAAGTAGCCAAGGGTGGAGGGGTTAACTCATTAAAGCCGTACATTAGCTGGGTTAAGTACGTTGCGAGACAGTATGGTTCCTATCTATTGGTTGTGTAGGTTGTCTGAAGGGAAGGTCCATTTAGTACGAGAGGAACGATGGGCCGTAGCCTCTAGTGTACCGGTTGTCTGACAAGGCACTGCCGGGTAGCCACGCTGTATCCGATAAGATCTGAAAGCATCTAAGTTCGAAGCGGATCCTAAAACGAGACAGCCATTCTGGTTGAAAGATCAGACGAGGACTCCGGAAGAACACCGGTTTGATAGGTTAGTGATGTAAGATGGGAGCTTCGGCGACCATTTAAGTCTTCTAATACTAAAAGTCCAAGGGAAATTTTAAGAGAACTTGTTTAGTGATGACAGATACTGCTTTTTTCATTTTGAATTTTTTTTCTAATTTGATTTTGCTTTTTTCTTGTGTACACACTTTTCTAAAGATACATTATATAAATCTTTTTTTTGATAGATTATGTTATGGAATATGTTAAAGATTTAAAATCTGTCAGCTTGAAGGATCTTTCATTAGTTGGTGGAAAGGCAGGAAATCTTGGAGAGCTTGTTAAGATTGGAATGAATGTTCCTACTGGATTTGTCATAACCACAGAATTATTTTCAGAGTATAGGAAGACAGGAAAGATTTCAAGAACTGCTGAACAGCAAATAATGTCTGCATTTTTTAAGCTAAAAACAAAAAAGGTTTCTGTAAGAAGCTCTGCGACTGTTGAGGATGGCAAGGCAAATTCTTTTGCAGGGCAGTTTGACACTTTCTTGAATGTTGACAAGCAGAATCTTGTCAAAAGCATTAAGGATTGTATTGATTCTATTAATGGAGAAAGGGTATTGGCATATTGTGGGATGAAGAAGATTGATGTTAAAAAAGTAAAGATGGCTGTTGTTGTGCAAAAAATGATTGACAGTGACGTTTCTGGTATTGCATTTTCTGTGAATCCTGTTTCTGGCAATAAGAAAGAGATTGTAATTGAGGCTGGCTATGGCCTTGGTGAAGGAATTGTTTCTGGAAAGATAACTCCTGATACCTATATTATTGGCAAAAAGCCATTGAAGATCTTGAGCAAGCAGGTTTCTGTTCAGCAGGAATTGTTGGACATAATGTGGAAGCAGGTTCCAAAAGGTCTTCAGGGAAGGCAGAAGCTTTCAGACAAAGATATCAAGAATATTGCAGAAATTATTGGACAGATAGAAAAGCATTATGGTCATCCAGTAGATGTAGAATGGGCTCTTCAGAAAGGAATGTTATGGGTCCTGCAAAGCAGGGCTGTGACAGGAATGAAATGATTATTATGCCTGCAGAGTTAAGCAAAATATATTTTAAATTATTAAACATCTATGACCCACAGGGATGGTGGCCATTGCTGGATTTTCATGATTCTGCAAAAGGAATTAATCCAACAAAGACAGGTTCTTTGAAAGGATATCATCCTGGTCTGTATCATTATCCAAAGAGCGAAAGGCAGGTCTTTGAAGTTTGCATAGGTGCAATACTTACTCAGAGCACGAGCTGGTCTCAGGTTGAAAAGGCACTTATCAATCTTAGAAACATTGGATGTCTTGAACCTAAGAAATTGATAGCAACAGATTCAGATGTAGTAAAGCTTGCAATCAAGCCGGCAGGATATTTTAATCAAAAATATAAAAAACTTATTGCATTTTCTGAGTTTTTTATAACCTTGAAAGGAAAAATACCTGAACGAAAAGATCTATTGAAGGTGTTTGGCATTGGAGATGAAACTGCTGACTCTATTATATTATATGCTTATCGCCAGCCTATCTTTGTTGTTGATGCTTATACTAAAAGAATATTTGAAAGGATAGGATTGATCAAAAAATCTTCTAAATACCATAACATCCAAATATTCTTTGAAAAAAATCTTGCCAGAGATTTCAAGATTTATCAGGAATATCATGCATTGATTGTTGAGCATGCTAAAAGATTTTGTAAGGTAAGACCTGATTGTGCACATTGCCCATTAAAGGATATTTGCAAGAAGAAATTGTGACTGAAAAATCAGGTGTATTTTTTTGCAAATATTGCAACACAGCTTGTTGTGTAAAGCATGATTACTAGCATAAGCACATCCTGGATAATCATGCTTGCAGTTACATCAAAGAAGAATATCCAATAATATAGCTGGTCAATAGCAAAGTAAATAAGTGAAATTACAACTAACAGAAGAATAATGAAGCCAATTATCAAACCAAATCTTCTTTTGATAAGATTTGATGATTTCTTTAATGCTTCTTTTATTGTGTTATCATCAAATGCAAGGTAGGTAGTTGCAAATGTAAGCTTAAGCACAACCCCGACTGTGATAATTATCAACATTGCAAGAAGAATTAGTGTTATTGTGTTTATGTATGATGATAATATTAAATAAAATGCAAGCAATGCAATATATATAAATGTTAAGAATATAGTAAATACGAACATCTTTGGAATTCCAGAAAAAACTTTTTTAAAGTAATCTTTGGATGATTTCTGTGATTGCATAAGTGCAACAGAATAAATAAAATAATTAATCAGAAAAAACCCAATTATTGCAAGAATGAACAGCAAAACAAAGTTGAAGCCAAGGTTGGCTAATAAATATTCTGGATAATTTATTGGCTTGATGTCTGCAACAGGTATCTTATCAATGACTCCATATAGAAAATCAGAAACAAGGATTGTATAAAATATGTATATCAATGCCACAAGAACTGAATACAGAAACATGAGTTTCTTACCAAAAAAATTAAAACCCTTGTAAATGCAATCAATCATCAAATATCACTTTTTATTCTTTGACTCCTAGTGTAATTCTCTTTGATGTCAACTCATTGTTTAAAATATATTGCACATCAAAGCTGTAGGTGCCTTCCAAAATGCTTTTTGTTGGATCTGCTCGCACATCGCACTTAACTATCCTTTCATTGCCTTTTGCAATTATTGGGATTGACACTTCTCTTTTGTTTTCTGTGTTTGAATCTGGGCAGAATATAATAAATCCGCCTTCAACTGAATTGACTTTAACAATTGAATCAAAAGAATCAGCATTACTATTGTTGTAAACCTTGATAGAAAGGATAGTATTATTATTTTTTATCAAAGATATTGGATTGTCATCAAATTTTGTAGATATGTTGTCAGATTCAAATATTGATGTTAATGATACCCAATTGATTGATGTTATTATGAAATATACAATTATGATTATGAGAAATATGCTGACAGCCAGAAGAAGAGGTTTTTTGCTTCTTTCAGGAAATATGTCAAAACCATTGCTTTTGTATAAGCCCATGTTTATCAAGATTTTAATTTTATTTTCAGCAATTGCTAAGCTAATAATAATAGTTAACACAACATATATAAATATGTTTGTTCTAATTGTTTTTAAGAATTGGGTTGAATTAACTGCTTGAAAAAAAGGTAGATGAATGAAGAAAAGAACGCTTGTAAAGAACACTGAATTTGCTGACAAGGCATCAATACTTAAGATGATTGTAGAGCTTATTCAAAAAAGAGATCTTGCCCTTTTTCACACTATGGAAGACAAGGTTCTTGAGCAGGCAATAATATCTCATGACAAGGATTTTGCAGAGTTAAGTATAATTGCATATTCTTTGAGAAAACTTCTTTCTAAAAAACATATTTATCTTAACAGTAGATGGAGTGGCATGCAAAGCAAGATAATTGATGATTTGAGGTTTTGTATTTCTCAGATTGAGAAGAACGATATTGGAAGGTATAATGAAAAAATAAAATCTGTTCAGGACAAGATTGAAAAGACAGATGAAGTTTTAGGATATTATGTCACTAATATCTTACAGAATGCAAGGGTCAAGCTTGCATCAAATGTCTATGCTTATGGTCAATCGGCTGAGCAGTCAGCAGATCTTCTTTCAGCTGACAAGGAGCAGTTGATGTCTTTTGTTGGTGTCACAAAGCTAGCTGATGAAGATAAAAAATATAAAAGCATTAAGGACAGGGTAAATGTCTTAGATGTGCTTTCAGAGGAAGAATGATTAATCATGAAGATTGTTTTTGATTCTGGAGTGATGATAAGCTTTTCAGAAAGCTGTCTTTTGCCTGTGCTTGGGACATTAAGAGAATATCTTGGAGAGTTTGTGATTCCTAAGAAAGTCAAAGACGAATCAATTGATAGGTCTGTTGAGATTATGAGGTTTAGATTAAGTTCATTAAGAATAAGAAACCAATTGCAGAGTGATGTGTTTGATGTATATGATGGTGGAAAGATTGTTCAGGAAAAATCCAAGAAAATACTTGAGCTTGCAAACAATCTTTTTTTTGTAAGAGGCAACCCTTTGAATATAATACATCCTGGAGAAGCAGAATGTCTTGCATTGATAGGAGTAACAGAGGCGGACTGTCTTGCAATTGATGAAAGGACAACAAGGATGCTTATTGAACAACCATATGCCTTGCTTGATATTTTTAAAAGAAAATATAACACATCAGACATAAAGTTTGATGAAAGAAGATACAAAGAGTTGAAGAAAGAAATTGGAAAGATTAGCATTGTTAGGTCAGTAGATCTTTTAGCTTATGCCTATCAGCACAAGCTGTTGGGAAATTATGTTTCTGACAGAGACACATTGAGGGCAGCAATGTATTCATTGAAGTTCAAGGGTTGTTCAGTATCCTTTGAGGAAATTGAAGAATATATTGGGGAGAGTAAATAATTTGAGTTAATTTTATCTTTAATATTGACAAATAACCTATTTTATTAAACTTATGTTTCCAATATTATATTTATGAAGATTGTTAAAAAGAATAAAACTTATTTCATAAATATTGAACAGGACTGCGAAGAAAAGATTCTGGAACCATTTCTTTTCTCTGAAGTGGATGCAAAGCAGATCTCTACAGATGTTATCTGCCTTGTGAAGAAAAGTAAGCAAGATAATCCCGGCAAAACATCAATTGTTGGACAGACACATAACAAACCCTCAAATTCACTAAGTCAGAAAGAAGCAATCAAAAATAAAATTATTCAGCTTCTGAATGATGAATCACTCCCTGCAAAGGAAAAGATTGAAGGCAGGTTTGAAGAACTGCTTAAGCAAGATGATCAAAAGGTCTTTAAGGAAATGCTTTTGTCTAAAGAAGTTATTATCTATAAAAAAGTAAATTACAAGAAGGGTATTTACAAGGCAAATGATGAAAAGATTATTATAAATAAACCAAAGCAGGAAATTGAAAATAAGCAAGCTACAGCTGATGATATCTTTGATTTCTTTGAGACAGAAAAATATGCAGTTATCATAGGTATTGATAATGCAACTAAGTTTTCAAAAAGATATGAAGACCTGATCAAATCAAATGAAATTATGGGAATAAAATCTTTTGATGGAAGCTATAACATCATAGATGCAAGATTGTATGATTCTATAAAAAAGAAGATACTTAATTTAAAGCTTGATAAGCAATTTACTTTGCAGGACATTACTTCAAGGATAACCATATCTCAAGATCTTATCAAAGTAACATTGGAATTTATGAGGGAAGAATGCCTGTTGATTGAAAAGAAGAAAGGGGTTTATGTCTTTGTTTGAGGTGATTTGAAAGATGTCAACAACATTGATTCTTGCAATTGCAGTTGTTATTTTTGTTATTGGAAATGCTTTGCTGTCATTCTTTATAAGAAGATATAGAGTTATGCCATTGGGAGATAGCAATGCTAAGATAGATATTTTAGATTCAAAGCTTGATGTCTTGAATAAAAAGATGTTAGCTTTGGAGAAGAAGGTAAAGACAATCAACTCTAAAAAATAATGTGGCTCAGCTCGCCCATCTATCATCATTCAGGAGACCTGTCAGCAGGGGTTAATTATCATCCTTGCCACAATATATTTATTAAGGAAAAGGATTATATATAGATTTAGAATTAAATTTATTATGGAAGTGCAGATGATGAATATCCCTTTGATTGTTAATAAGTTTGTTGAGCTTATTAAGCATGATGATATTGTTGCTGTTGGGGCTGGAAAAAAGGACAAGGAGATAATAAGCGAGCTTGTGAAATATCTTTCTCTTGATGACAAGAGGGTTGTTTTTGTTCCGACTGTAAATGCTCAGGCAAAACTGTTTCATGATCTGGGGCAGAAGACAATATCTTTAAGTGATAGAGAAATTGATGTTGCTATTGAGTTTGTTGATCAGGTTGATAAATATTATAATTTTATTAAAAAGACGACAAATTCTTTTATCAGAGACAAGATGATTGCACAGTCGGCTTTGAATCTTGTTGTAGTTACTGACAAGGCAAATATTGTTGATGACATCAGCAGTGACATATATGTTGAGATAAGTACATTTGCCTGGCAGAGAACAATTCTTAATCTTCAGAGTTATGGAGTTGCAAGGATTGTGATGGATCTTGAAGGCAATTATATCAAGACAGAGATTGGGCATTATTTAGCAAGAGTGACATTGGATAGGAACATAACATTGGATGATTTTGAATATTCTGTAAGAAATATTCCTGGTGTGCTTGAGACAGGTGTGTTTCTTGGGTTGGCAGACACAATCTTTGCAGTAAAAGATATGCACAGTATAGAAGTTATGACAAGAGATAATGACAAGCATAGGTTGTAGGATGTTTTAAAACCTTTTTGTGCTTTAATTATTTTATTTGTATTTACCTTAAAAAGTTAGATTAATTTTGCCTCGGTAGCTTAGCGGTTAAAGCGCCAGACTCATAATCTGGAGACCGGCAGTCCGAATCTGCTTCGAGGCATAATCAGTTTCGCTCTCACATCAAGCAACGCATTTAAATACATTTACATTTACTAAATATATTAGGTGAGAGCTCTTATTTTTATAGAGTTTTTTAAATGATTTTTGGATTAAACTTTTTTTCTAAAAAAGGTTAGCCCGGATAGTGTAGCCCGGTAATCACATCAGACTCTCACTCTGATAACGGGGGTCCGAATCCCCCTCCGAGCACTTTAGAAAACATAGATTTTTGCAAGACATACTATTTTTTCTTAAATCCAAATAATTTATTATATTTATTATGATCACCAAACTCTAAAATAAAGCAAAATATACATACTTCATTTGTATTTATTGTGTATATTATTCTCCAAAAATTAGCTAAGTTTAGTACCCAAAGATTTGTGACGGCTTTATTTTGATATATTTTTGGAATTTGTGATTTCTTTACAGCTCTCCCAGCACAAGGATTTGTTTTAAGTTGATCGATTTTTTGGTTAATTGAATCTAATAAAGTCTGATTGTTTGTCTTTGTAATATTCTTGGCTTTCTCTGTGTCAACCGTTTTACATAAAGTGAGATAATCCTCTTTTGCAGACCACTTTAAAATTACTTTTATATCTTTCATGCTTCAAGACCATTTCTAATCATGTTCTTGAGTTTATTTTTGGAAATATATGTCCAGACAATGCCATTATTACCATCATAAATAATTCCTTTGTTTTCAAGATAATCTATGATTACATTAAGTGTTTGTTTCATTACTTTATTGTGTAGTTTTTTGAGAAGTTTATATCTTGTTATTGGCAAGTCTGATTTTTTGATAATTTCTTCAACTTCAAGAACTGTCTTTAGATTAGGATAATGAAGTATATTATCTTTGGTCATAATGATCACATTAGGTAATATACTTATCCCCCAATACTATTAAAACCCTTTGCATATTGTTATTATATGAATTAATTAGAGTATATTCTTTTTGGGGGGGTAGTCCGCCGGTCATCATAGTGTGTTGTATAACTGCGTTTTTTGATATTTTCAAAAAATTATGTTTCGAAACCTAAATTTAAAAGATTCAATCAAATATTATTTGTAATATACATAGTTTCTGATACATGAGTTATGCAACAGAGCAAGCAGTTATGTTTAGACAATATGTTTTTTAATAATTTGGAGTTATATATTTATGGTGATTTTATGAAATTGTCTGCTGTTGTCATAAAAGAAGATAATTTGTATGTTGCTTTGTGTCCTGAATTAAATGTCTCAAGTCAAGGCAAGAATGAAAAGGAAGCAATAGTTAATCTTAAAGAAGCTGTGGAATTGTATTTGGAAGATGAAGATGCAAAGGAAGTATTGAAATCATTGCATCCTGCAAAAATGTATCCATTGGAAGTAACTGCTTGATCACTATGAGTAAATTGCCTGTAATATCTGGAATGGAATTAATTAAGATATTACAAAAGCATGGATTTAGTATTGTTGGGCAGAAAGGTAGTCATGTGAGATTAAAGAAGATAACAATTGATGCTATTTATATAACAGTTGTTCCACTACATGATGTAATTGCACCAGGAACCTTATTAAGTATATTGAAACAGAGTGGGCTTGAGAAAGACGACTTATTTTAGTGAATAAGAAGCAATCTTTTACTACAGAGAAACAGATTTTAAATGTTTCTTATTATCCTATTATTATAGTTTTAATTATGAATCAATCAAAAAGAGAAAAAAATGTTTAAGCAAACAGAACATCAGCAGAAGAAGAACTATAAGGCATCGATCTATAATGGTATATTCTACACATTAATGAATTCAATAGCAGTTGCTTTCTTAGTTCCATTCATTATCCTGCTAGGTGCAAAGCCAATACAGGTTGGGCTCTTAGATACATTGCCTTTCTTTTTGACATCATTTCTCACATTGATTTCATACAGGTTATTACCAAAATTCAAATCAAAAAAGCAATTTGTCATATTCTTTGTGCTTCTTATGGCGTTTTTATGGATTCCATTGGCATTAGCGCATTTTATATTTTCAAGAAATGTAACTATCTGGATAATAATTTTAATATATACGTTTATAATTGGCTGTCAGGTAATTCATATCCCAGTAAACACTGATTGGATCAGAAAGTTATTTCCTCAAAAAACAATTGGGGAATACACTGCAAGCATACAGATAATCTATGATATTGTGTCTGTGGTGATTCTTCTTGTTACTGGATATTTGTTAGATGTAGTAAATCATGCTGAAACACTGATTGGATTTACAGTTATCTTTCTATTGGCAGGTGTATTTAGATATATTTCTGCAACCTACCTTTATAGAATGAGCACAACAGAAACAAAAGATGAACTTACAGATGAATGTAATAAAATGGCAAGACCTGCAATAAGTGTTTTCAAGAAAGAGGTTTTAAAGGACAAGCAATTTCTTTATTTCTTAATATTTGTTGTTTTTTTTTATTTTGGAGTATATATTGCATCATCATACATAAATTATTTTTATTTGGCAATCTTGAAAATGGATTATTCTAATTATATTGGTATTCAGATTGCAACAGTGATTGGAGCAATATTCAGTTTAAGTTATTGGGGCTATATCTGTGATAAGTTTGGAGTAATAAAAATACTTAAGACAACAATCCTTTTCGCGCCATTTATTCCATTACTTGTAATGCTTTTGGCTCCAAGTATGATACTCCTGCTTTTGCTGAGCTTCTTTTCAGGAATGATCTGGGCAGGAATTAATTTATCAATTTCTGATTATTTTTATAAAAACATCAACAAAGATTTAATTAATCATGTTTCATATTATACAATCATACAATCATTTGCTGCATTTTTGGGTGTGCTTGTTGGAGCAGGAATATTGTCGTTGTCAAAGTCATTGTTCAATAGCGAAATTATGGCATTGGCGGTTGTCTTTGCACTGTCTGCAATTATGAGGTTTATTGCTGTGTTGTTTGGGAGAAGATTGAAGGATCATAGCAAAAGAAAAACACATTTATTTAGAGATATTCTTCTTCAGAGACCAATCATATTTGGACTAAAAAGATTCCAGATGCTTGCTTCTGAAGAGGAAAAAAAGCTTCTTCATACTATCATCAGCAAAGAGCAGAAGCTAAAAGTTGATATGAAGGATGCTTTTGGGCGATAATAGTTAACTGGCAAAAGTTATTAACTCAGCATACCGTTTTATAAATGTTTTGTTTTCTATATTAAATATGCTCTTATACCTATTTATCTATCTATGTGTATCGATAGCTATATTTTCTATAAATATATCTATTTTTAATATTAAAAAAAATAATTTTACTTATTTACTGTCAGATTTTTTGTGGTTAAAGAGCAAATCAAAAAATAATGTTTTTAGCCATGGCTATGCCGTGACTATATAAGCAAGGTGTTTGATTGTGACTAAAAAGAAATTAACCAACGATGAAGAAAATTCTGAAACAATTATAATTAAAGAACCTAAGGATGGAGCTAAAAAAGAGAAATCCAGAAGGGCAAGAAGGTTAAAGCCTGAAATAAAGCATTCTTATATTTCTAAACATGAAGTGCTTTCTGATGAAGATAAAAAAAATTTATCGGAAAAAATAAGGCTTGACAAAGTTCCAAGAATCTACCTAAGTGATCCTGCCTTGTCACATCTGGAAGTTGCTCCTGGTGATATAATAAAAATAACAAGAAGCAATCCTGTGATAGGCGATACTTTATATTATAGAAGGGTTGCAAGGGGCTAATGTAGAAACTTTGTAAAAAAAATATTTGCAGGCATGTTTGTGCTTTATAAAAATTATAAAGAATGTGAAAATATGGATAAATGGTCATTGATTGAATCATATTACAAGTCCGCAGGACCAATATATCAAAGACTGAAATCATTTAATCAGTTTGTTGATGAAAAGATACCTGAGATTGTTGAAGAGTATGGAGAAACTGATTGTAACAATAATGTAAAAATAAAATTGGCAAATATAGAAATCACAAATCCAGAAATTGTTGAAGCAGACAGAACTGCAAAGGTAAGATTGACGCCGATGGAAGCAAGATTGAGGAACATGAACTATTCTGGATCAATATATCTTGACATAAAATTATATAGAAAAGATGTACTTCAAGATGAAAAAAGAACATATGTTGGAGAGCTTCCTATACTTGTTAAATCTAAAAGATGTAATCTTTATGGATTAAGTCCAGAAGAGCTTGTTGAGCTTGGAGAAGATCCAATGGATATGGGTGGATATATGATAATAAATGGTTCTGAGAAAGTGCTTATTACTCAGGAAGTACTTGCACTTGACAGAATCTTGCTGAATGAAGATGCTGGCGTAGTTACTGCACAGGTAATTTCTGTTAAAGGTGCCTTCAAAGGCAAGGTTAAGCTTATAAGAAATCTTGAAGGATTGCTTTATGTTTCATTTCCATCATCTCCAAGGAAGCTTGCATTGGTTGAATTACTAAATGCTTTAGGAATGTCAAAGGGGAAAGATGTTTTAGAAACATTCCCTAA